>Ga0208492_1000613_pt1 | contig 28717 bp, 22 predicted proteins | sample Subbioar_CSW14AB_FD_184820 | JGI IMG/M metagenome (GOLD analysis project Ga0208492, IMG submission 184820) | Serpentinite rock and fluid subsurface biosphere microbial communities from McLaughlin Reserve, California, USA - CR12Mar_CSW14AB (SPAdes) | ecosystem: Environmental > Terrestrial > Deep... | reverse complement strand
GGGGGGAGCCGGTCGGCGTGAGCAGCGTCTCGACGAGATCGTCGTGGCCGTCGCCGTCGGTGTCCTTCTTCAGACGATCGGTCTCGGTCGCATCGACCTTGCAGTCGCCGTTCTTGTCTTCCTTGCCGTCGGTGAGGAGATCGCCGTCGGAGTCGATGTCGCGGTAGTCGGGGATGCCGTCGCCGTCGGAGTCCTTGACCGCGAGGAGCAGATCTCCGCTCGTCGGAACCGCCTTGCCGCGGGCTTCGCACGAGTCGGGCACGCTGTCGCCGTCGGTGTCCGTGTCGCGGAATGCAGGGATCTTGTCGCCGTCGTCGTCGGTGGTGCCGTCGTCGAGGTCGAGGATGAAGTCTCCGTCGGAGTCGACGTCGTAGACGTCGGGGATGCCGTCGCCGTCGGTGTCGAGGGTCAGACCGAGGTACTTCCCCGTGTTGTCGGCGAGCTCGATCTTGTCGGCGAGTCCGATGGCCTTGTCGGTCTTGGACGAGTCGTGGTCGTTGTCGAGGTCGACGTAGTCGGGCGTGCCGTCGCCGTCGAAGTCGTAGGGAACGCCGGTGGTGCACGCCGCCATTCCGAGCTTGGTCAACACCGCGGCGGGCGGGCAGGCCTCGTCCTTGTCGGGGAGGCCGTTGCCGTCGGAGTCGGTGTCCTGGAAGTTCGCGACGCCGTCGCCGTCGACGTCGTTCGCGTCGTCGAACGGACCGGTCGCGCAGCCGGGCGCGCGCCATTCGAGGCGATCGGGGATGCCGTCCCCGTCGCTGTCGTCGTCCTTGTAGTCGGGGACGCCGTCCTTGTCGGTGTCGCGCGCGCCGGCAGGATCGTAGCGACCCTCGATCGTGTCGGTGATGCCATCGCAGTCGGTGTCGAGTCCGCAGCCCGGAACGTCGACCGGACCGCTGCACGCGCCGTCGGGCGGGACGTACGTGTCGACCGGCGCGGTGTCGGTGCCGCCCCCGGTGTCGGTCGACCCCGTGTCGAGGCTCGAATCGCCGCTCGTGTCACCGCTGCCGCTGTCGGTGACTCGACCTCCGTCGAGTTCTTCGTCGGCGGAGCCGGCGCCTCCGCCACACGCGGTGGTGGGAACGGCGGCGGCGATCGACACGAGGGCGGCGAGAGGAAGGAGACGACGATAGAAGCGCACGGAGACCTCCAAGGACCCACAATCTTGGCAGGTCTGTCGCGGTTCGTCAGCCGCTGAGACTACAAAAATCCACCTTTGATGGGGACGTAGGCATGACGCAACGAGTGCGAAGTGTCATGCCGTCGAGACACTGGCCTCAGCCCGTGCACTTGTTCTTGAAAACCTTCGAGGTGTCGTCGCTCGTCTTGCACTGGTGGACCGACTCGGGCGTGCCCGTGTCGGCGACCTTGGCGAACACACCGACCGTGCCGACGAAGTATCCCGATGGCGCCGGATCCCACTTGAGCTCGACGGACTCGGAGCCGCCAGGAAGAATGGCAGCGGTCGTCGTCGCTGATCCGATCTTCGTCGAGCTGCCGGCCGGATCACCCTCGTAGAAGCCGACGACGACACCCGGGGGCAGCGTCGCGATGCCCACGTTGCGCACGCGCGCGCGCAGCGTCGGCGGCGTGCTGCACGAGCCCTCGAGCTCGACGATCGCGTTGGGCGCGTCGAACACCCCGCGCGGCTGCACGTTCTGCCGGAAGTTGTTCAGCTTCTTGTTCTTCCAGTTGAGCTCTTCCTTCGCCGGGATGGTGCCGTCGTCGTTCACGTTGGTGACGTGATACGTGTGCTCGTTCCAGATGCGTCGGGTGCGGACCCACGCGCCGCTCTTGCTGCCGATGACGCGCAGACCGGTGGGACCCGTGCCCGGACCCTTGGCGCCGCTGCAGCCCCACCACATGTCGTTGGCGACCACGACGATTTCGGCCTGGTCGTCGCCGTCTACGTCGGCGACCAGCGGGTACTCCCACAGCGTGCCGCTCGGGTTGCAGAGCGTGAGCAGCTCCTTGCCCGTCGGACCCTCGTAGATGTGGAGGTTGCGTTCGTCGGCATAGACCGCCTCGGCTTTGCCGTCGCCGTCGAAGTCGAACACCGAGCTGCCGGTGACGCGCGACGAGCGATCGGTCGTGATCGTGCGCCACTTCAGCTTGCCCGTCGCGCCGTCGTAGACGTTGTAGCTGTAGCCCCCGGCCATCGCGACGTCTGGTTTGCCGTCGCCGTCGAAGTCCGCGATCGTCGGCGGGCCGCCACCGTGGAGGGTCTCGCCGCTCGGGTTGGTGTCGAACGGGCCCCAAAGCGTGGTTCCGTCCTTCGCGCGCACGGCGCGGATGGTGTGCAGGGTCTGTTCGAGAGAATGCACGACGACGAGGTCGGGCTCCCCGTTCATGTCGAGATCGGCGATCGCCACGTAGCCATCGGGCATCGCCGTTGCGAACTTGCTGCCGTCCCAAAGCGTGGAGAACTTCCCGCCTCCGTCGTTGCGGTAGACGACGTTGCCGCCGACCACGTCGAGATCGCCGTCCATGTCGACGTCGGCGAACGTCGAGTAGTCCATCGTCGGGTAGGCAAAGGTCGACGTGCGACCCTGGAAGATCACGCCGTGGGTCTTGCTGTCGACTACCGTGTAGCGGACGAGGATCTCGGGCGTGCCGTCGCCGTCGATGTCGCCGAGCTGTGGGCCGCCATAGTTGCAGACGATCTTCGGATCTGTGCTCTTCCAAAGCACCTTGCCTGCGGCGCTGAACACGATCAGCTTCTGGTCGGTCGAGCACGTCGCGATCTCCGGGCCGGGGCTGGTCGGATCGAGCTCACCGATCGCAATCGACGCGCCACCGACCGTGCGCGCGCCGGCATCGGTCGCATCCCACAGACGCTTGCCCTTGCCGGTGACCGCGCGGAGGATTCCATCACTGCCGTAGGCGGCGCCGGCATACGTGTTGAACACGATCGCCGGCACGTCGCGCCCATCGAATTTGCCGTCGCAGTTGTCGTCGGTGAGGGGACCGACCACCGCCGCGCTCATCACCTGGTTGTATCCCGCGGCCGGCGTGTCGCTGAACGGCCACGACCACTCGACCACCGGATCGAACGTGGCGGCAGGCGGGCGGTATTCGCACTTCTCGGTGCACGGCCCGGTGTCCGCACCAGCGTCGCCATCGGGGCACACGGGCGGGCGTGGCAAGCAGCGACCGAGCGTGCTCGGCGCGGCATCGCCGCAGGCTGGCGGTGCGCCCGCATCGCCGCCGAGGGAGGGATCGCAGGTCTCGCCCTCGGCGCAGTCGTCGCTGCTTCTGCAGGCCTTGCCCGGCGTGACGCATGCGCCGGCGTAACAGATCTGCGCACCCGCGCAGCAGACGGCACCGCACACCGACGCGGCGGGCTCGCAGCACGTGCCGGCGGTCGAGCAGATCCCCGACGCTCCGCACGGTGAACCCGGGGGGCACATCGTCCCGAGATCGACGGTGATGCCTCCGTCGTCGATCGACGTGTCGGTCGCGCCGCCCTCGGTTCCCGCATCGTCGCCCGTCGACGACGATTCTTCGGTGCTGCCACCGCACGCGGGGACCGCCGCGAACGCAGCGATCGAGGAGAGACCGAGGAGGAGAAGCCATCGGGGACGCGACATGCGTCCAGAGTACGAAGTTACAGCGACACCGCCACGGTCATCCGGAAGTGACGTCGATTGCGAGGGCAATCAGGGGGGCTGTCGCGTCGGTGTGACTAGAAGGCGTAGGCGAGCATGAGGCCGCCGCTGGCTCCGCCGCTCGTGAAGTCGCGTGCTTGATAGCCGCCGCGGATCGCGATGACGAAGCCCTCGGGCAGCGTGAGCCCGAACTCGGTGTACAGGCGCACGCCGGGGCGCGCGTTGGGGATGTCGCCCACTTCGACGACGGGGCTCACGCGCGCGCGTCCGCGCACGATGTCGAGGCGCGCCCAGCCACGACTGCCGAACGTCTTGATGGTCTCGCCGCCGAGCACGAGCTTCGAGCCGTAGGGGTCGCCGATGTGCGCCGCGCCACCGATTCCACCCGAGAAGCCGACCTCGGTGACCGACGTGAGCAGCGACGCCTCGATGTGGAAGAGATCGTTGACCCGGAAGGTCGCCGTCGGTGAACCGTAGTTGAGGCCGACTTTGGAGCCGAAGGTGTTCGGCTCGCTCGGGTTGCCCACCGGCGAGGTCCCGCGGACGATTCCGATGCGGATGCCGAACTCGAGCACGTGCCGCAAGGGCCGGTAGAAGTAGGCGATTTCCGTGCGGAGGTACCCGTCGCTCACCGCTTGGGTCTCGCCCTTCACGGGCGTGCTGGTCGACTTGCCGTAGTACACGTAGTCGAACGAACCGACGACGAGCGAGCGTCGGTTGTCGAGGCGACCGAGCAGGTGGTGCTCGCGCAGATCGTCGACGTCGTCGGGCACTTGCACCTGGTGCATCGAGGTGCGCGTTCCGAACGCCGCAATCTTGCGCCCGTCGATCATCTCGATCTCGATCGCATACGCAATGCCCGGCGGGCTGACGTGCTCGCCTGGGATGCGCGCGACGTACCCGTCGGCGCTGCGGAGGAGCGGGGTCTCCTCGAGGACCTTGTCGTGTTGGTAGATGAGGACGATGCGTTTGGCGAGGTGCGGGTTCGACACCTCCGCGGCGATGTCGAGTGCCTCGTGCGCGTGCGCGACGCCCACCGGCGCGTGGGTGATCGTGGGTTCCATGCCCGCGGGAACCGGTGCGACCGGCGCTGTCGCCGGTGTCGCCGCCGGCGCTGGCTTCGGAGCCGGTGGCGCGGTCGGTGCGAAGGCCGAAGCGGTCGAGACCGGCGGCGGCGCTTTGGGGACGGGCAGCGGCTCGAGCAGTCCCGTGTCGATCGGGGGCGTGCTCGGCTTGGCGCTGGCACTGGTGCTCGCCGCTGCCTTGGGCGCTTTGGGCGCCTGTGCGCTCGAGCGAGCGACGAAAGCTGTCGCACCGAGCAGCGTGGCGACCGCGATGATGGAGGTGGGGCGACGCGTCACCATGCGAAGCTCGCTCCGGCGCCGAAGCCCGGGCCGGCGTGGTTGATGGTTCGACCCTGGTAGGAGAACCGGAGGAAGAACACGAAGCCGTCGGTGAATTTGTAGCCAGCCTGCCCGATCATTCGGACGCCGAGGTCGCCGGCCCCTTCGGAGAATTCGGGCCTGAGGGAACCCCGCGCCACGCTCGACCCCGCGGGTTGGTTGGTCACCTCGCTCCGCACCATCAGGGGGATTCGTGGGAACAGCGCGAGTTGGATCTGCGTGATGCCGCGGAGACCGACGCCGCCGAGGATCTCGCCGCCGATCATGAGGTTCGTCTTCTTGTCGTTGCCGATGCGGAGGAACGCCTGGCCGCCGCCGACGACCTCCTCTTTGTCGAGGCCGAGCGAGATGCGGGTGATGAGAGCCCAGATGGCATCGAACCCGAACTCACCCTCGAGGTAGCCGTAGCTGAGACCGACGCCTCGACCCTTCAGCTGACGCGGGCCGTCGAGGTCTTCGATCGACCCGCCCCTGCCGCGATAGACGCCGAAGCCGGAGCGCACCGCGCGCATGCCGACGTCGCCGAAGCGCATGCCGAAGTAGCCTTCGGTCTGCCAGGCGAAGTCGTTGTCTTTGAGCTTGTTGTAGTTGGCGTAGTCGGTCCACAACGAGGCGAAGCTCTCGTGTTTGAGCGGCGTCGAGGTCTCCGGGTTCGAGACCACCTTGGTGATGATCGGCATCGCGCTCGATCCGACGACGGCGACCGCCTTGGTGTCGGGCGTGATCGCCTCGATGAACCAGGAGAGTGCCGGACCGCGCACGTGCTCCTTGGGAATCGTGACCGTCCAGTACCCCTTGCCCGAGGGGGTGAGGGGGTAGGGCGTGAAGGCCGGCTCCTCCGCCGCGCGCACCTGCATGATCGCGCCGGTGACCGGTCCAGCGAGCTGCAGCGCGAACGTGAACGGCATGTTCTCGCGCGTCTCGTCGATCCGGTTCCACGCGGCGGCGGTGGGCGTCTCGGGCACCGGTGCCGGTCCCCCGAGGGCAGGCGCGGCGGCGGGGGCTGCGCCCGTCTTGCGGAGCGCAATCGCCTCCTCCTGCACGACGCCGGCGAAGCGGCTCTTGGGGTTGTCGCGCACCCACTGCTCGTAGGCCTTGGCGCGCACCACGGGGTCGGTGCCGCTCAGGCCCTCGAAGAGGATGCCGAGTGCGCGGACCTCCGGGTCGGCCTCGACGACCACCGTGGCGGCCGGGCCCGGCGTCGGGCCCGTGGACGCCGGAGCGGCGGGCTTCGGCTTGGTCGGCGTGACGACGGTGGGCTGCGGGGCCGGGGCGCCGCCGCCCGGGAGGATGACCACGTCGCCCGCCTCGATGGGCCGGCTGACGACGCCGACCGGGCGAGCGAGCGACATGACCTCGCGGGCCTGCGAAACCTTGAGCGCGCCGATCTTGAACCGATCGACCACGAGCTTTCCCGTCACCGGGTGTTTGAGCTTGAGCGGGCGCCAGAGCTCCAGGGTGTCACCGTCGGCGACGCCCTGCTTCTTGCCGAGATCGATGACGACCTCGCCGCCGTCCAGCGTGAGCACCACGCCGGACAACCCCTTTGCGTCTTGTGCGTGCAGCGGCACCACTGCGAACGCGACGCTTGCCGCGAACAGCGTGATGCCGAGCGCTCGCCCGAGCCTCACTCTAGTCATCGGTTCGGAGGATAGGACAAGGCAAGGTTTTGTCTGTATGCATTTGTTCGTGAGCACCTCGCGCTTCGCGACGCTGATGGCTCTGGGTGCGCTCTGCCTGGCACCCCTGCTTGCCGCCGCGGCCGACGACGATCACGTGGTGACCAACGTCGTCAACGGCGTGGTCTACGTGAGCCTCGGCACCCGCGATGGTGCGCTCGCAGGCCGCCGCATCGAGGTCCTGGACCAGAGCAAGAACGTCGTCGCGCGACTCGACCTCGAGCTGTGCGGAGAGGTCATTTGTCGCGCAAAGTTGCCCCCGGAGCTCGCCGGGAAGATCCTCCGCGGAATGGAGGTGCGGTTCCCGCCGAGCCCGGTTGCTGGCTCCGCGAGCCCGCCCGCGACGTCGGCCCCCACGCCCGTCACTCCGGCTCCGCCCTCGTCGTCCGAGCATGAACCATCGGGGTCCGCGCCCGAGCCGCCGGCGCCTGCCCCTTCGACCTCGTCGTCCGGAGAGGAGTGGAGCGAACCCCCGGCCGCGGACATCCCGAAGAAGAAGCCCAAACGCCCCCAGCACGTGGTCGTTACGGGGTTGACCCTCGAGTCGGTGCTGAGCCCGTACGCCAACCCTACAAATGCGGATGCGACGGGTGGTGTCGCACCCATCGAAAAGCGATACTCCGGAGGCCCCGTCCCTGCCGGGTATCGGGTGGTCGACAAATCGAGCCCCGGCGTCGTCAAGACCGGATGGTGGCTGTTCGGCATCAGCTACGGGCTGTCGGCGATCGGAGGGCTCGGCGGCGACAAGGCGAGTCTGCTCCTGCTGCCCGGCCTCGGGCCGTGGCTCTACCTCGCGAGCAAGCCCAAGTCGTTGTCGTCAGACGACACCGACGCGCTGCTCGTCCTGCTCGGTCTCGGTCAGGACGTCGGGCTCCTGGTGCTCGGTATCGGCTACGCCCCGAGCAAGACGCTGGTGAAGCAAGACACCGGGGTGTCGCTCCGCGTCTCACCGATCCTCGGCCGCGACACCTATGGCCTCGGGATCACCGGTACCCTCTGAAGCGACGGCTCAGCGCGCGCCGAGCAGGAATCCGAGCGCACTCGGGAGCCGCTGCGCCCAATAGACCTCGCTGTGGGTCGCGCCCTTCTGCACGACGTATTGCAGGCTGACGCCGTCGACGAATCCGATCGAGCGATACGTGTCGGCGAGCTGTTTGGTGTTCACCACGTCGTCAGACGACGTCCCGGAGTCGCCGCTGTCGACGTAGACGCGGAGCGGCTTCACCGCTGCGTCCTTGCTCGCAGCGACCATGCCGATCAGCACCTTGTCGTTCCACCACGTCGACGGCGACATCGCGCCGACGAGCCCGAACGTCGCCGCGCTCTTGGTCCCGGCGTACGACGAGATCAACCCGCCGAGCGAGGAGCCGATGATCACGGTCGTCTCGCGGCCTGGCAGCGTCGGCAGCTCGGCGTCGACCTTGGGCTTGAGCTCGTCGACGAGGAGCTTCAGGTACTTGTCGCCGCCGCCGCTCGGCGAATACGCCGGATCGCTGGTCGGCGTGTACTCGTAGATGCGTCCCGAGGTGTTCTCGGGCCCGACGACGATCGCCTCGCGGAATGCGCCGCTCTCCGCCGCCGCGTCCATGGTCTCGTCGACCTTCCACTCGTTGCCCCCGAACGCCGTCGACGCGTCGAAGAGGTTCTGCCCGTCGTGCATGTACACGACGGGGAACTTCGCGCGCGGGTTCTCGAGATACGTCGGCGGGTAGTACACCCACACGCCCCGCGTGTTGCCGAGGGCGGTCGAGGCGAACGCCGTCCAGCGCTTCTCGTACTTGCCCTTCACCGTGACGAAGTGCGGATACACGTCGACGGTGGTCCCGGGCTTGACCTTGTAGTTCGGTCCGCGCGACCAGGTGTCGTCGAGCAACGGCTTCCACTCGGCTTCGACCGCGAGCGCGTCGGTCTCGAGCGTCCAGGTGTCGTCGCTCCCGGCGGTCATCGTCGAGCCGGTGTCCCACGACCAGGGTGCCGCGGAGCCGCGCAGCGTGAGCTTCTTGGTCCCCGCCGGGTAGTGCACGCGCACGATCGTCTTCGCCGGTGCCGTGTCCACCGCGGCTTCCGCCGCCGTCGCGGTGTCGGCCACGACGTCGGGCTGCGCGTCGGCGGGAGCCGTCTCGGCCCCGGAGTCGCTCGGGAGACTCGCGTCGTCGGCGGCCGCGGCGCCGCCCGGCTCATTGCTGGTGCAGCCGAGGGCGAAGAGGGCGAGGAGGGCAAAGCGTCGCATCGCGCGGAGCATGTCTGCCGGGAGCGTCGCCGTCCAGCGATGGGCGCGTTAGAAGGTCCGCCGATGTCGACCCGTCCGCTGTCGCTCGGTCGCGTCCGCGCCCCCGGGCAAGACGCTCCTGCCGTTCCGTTCGAGCTTCCCGCGCACCACCTGGTCACCCACGGCGTGGTGGTCGGCATGACCGGCAGCGGCAAGACGGGCCTGTGCCTCGGGCTCGTGGAAGAGGCGGCCCGCTCGCGGATTCCGGTGCTCCTCGTCGACATCAAGGGAGATCTGGCGAACCTCGCGCTGTTGTTCGATTCGCTCGATGCCCCTTCTTTTCAGCCGTGGATCGATCCGGACGCGGCGCGGAGACAGGGGCGGCGCGTCGAGGAGGTCGCCTCCGAGCTCGCGCAGAAGTGGCAAGCAGGGCTCGCGTCGTGGGGCCTCGGCCCGAACGAGGTCCGCGCGCTGCGCGAGTCGATCGCCATTCGCATCATCACCCCCGGCACCACCTCGGGCGAGCCGCTGCACGTGCTCTCGCCGCTCGAGGTGAGGAGCGATCTGTGGGAGATCGACGAAGAGGCCGCGCGCGAGGCCCTCTCGGCCGCGATCTCGCTGCTCCTCCGCATGGTGAAGCGCGAGGCCGATCCTGCGACCGGGCGTGAGCACGTGCTCTTGTCGCACCTCGCGGAGCGGCGGCTTCGGGCGGGAGAGAGCGCGGGGCTCGAGGGGCTGCTCGGCGATCTCCAAGCGCCGCCGTTCGAGCGGGTCGGTGCGTTGTCGGTCGACGAGTTCCTCTCGCCCAAGGAGCGCGCCTCGCTGGCGATGGATCTCAACGCGCTGATTGCGTCGCCGACGTTCGCCTCTTGGCGCAAGGGCGCGCCGCTCGACGTCGGCCAGTGGCTGTCGCGGGAGGATGATCGCACGCCGGTGACCATCGTCTCGGTCGCGCATCTCGAGGACGAGGAGCGCATGTTGGTGCTCGGCCTCGTGCTCGATCAGACGCTCGCGTGGGTGCGCGGGCTCTCGGGCACCACCGACCTCCGCGCGATGGTGCTGTTCGACGAGGTGTTCGGGTTCCTCCCGCCGCACCCGGCGAATCCGCCCACCAAGAAGCCGCTGCTCTCGCTCCTGAAGCAGGCGCGTGCGTTCGGGGTCGGGTGCCTTCTCGCCACCCAGAACCCGATCGATCTCGACTACAAGGCGCTCTCGAACGCGGGCGTGTGGTTCGTCGGTCGGCTCCAGACCGACGCCGATCGCGAACGCGTCGTCGAGGGCCTGGTCGGCGCGCAGGTCGCGGCCGACGTGCTCGATTCGCAGGAGCTCGCGGCGATCATCAAGGCGCTCCCGCCCCGCACGTTCTTCGTGCGTGACGTTCACGCCGGACAGCACTCGCAGTTGCTCGAGACCCGCTGGACGTTGTCCTGGCTGCGCGGCCCGATGACCCGCCGCGAGATCAAACGGCTGCAGACCGAAGGCCGCGTCGTCGCGCCGCAGACGCCGCAGACCACCGAAGCCGCTCCCACCAAAGTCGCGCCCGCGGTGGCCCAAGCGCCCGCGCCTCCCGAGGGTTGGCGCGCGCTGTGGCCGCACGCGCCTGCCGCGCCCGTCGACGCGTGGAGCTATCAACCGAACGCCGCGATCGTCGCGCGCGCCGACGTCGCCGATGCGCGCCTCGGGGTTCGGTTCACCCGCGAGGCCTCGGTGATGGTGCCGATCTCGGCGGGCACGCTCGATCTCGATCGCGCGACCTTGTTCGAGCACGAAGGCCTCGAGCGCAACCTGCCTGTCGCAGGCGCTCGATTCGCTCCGTACGCCGACGGGGCGATCGGGACACGCGCGCTGCGTTCGATCGAGAAGGCGCTCAAGGAACAGGCGATCGCCGCGCTGCGCACGACCGTGATGGTCAACGATCTCCTCGAGCTCGTGTCTCAACCGAACGAGACGCCGCAGGCCTTCGCCGATCGCTGCACCCAGACCGCGCGCGCCCTCGCGGCCAAGGCGCGTCAGGAGCTGCTCGGCACGCACGACCCGAAGATCCAACGCCTCGCCGCCGAGCGCGACGCCGCGCACCGTGCGGCCAGCGGAGTGCTCACGGCACGCGATCGTCAAAAGGCGCAGAAGGAGCTCGCCGAAGCGCAGGCCGCGCTCGACGAAGCGGTGAAGAAGCGCGACGCCGCGCTCCTCGCCAAGGAGACCGAGCTGTTGAACGCGCCGGCGCAGACCAAGACCAAGGAGCTGTCGCCGAAGAAGGACGCGCTGGTGGTCGAGTCGTTCGCGGTGATGTGGATCGCCGGGTGAAGGTCGCGAATCAAGAGCCGTCGGAGAATTGCCCCCGGACTGAAGTCCGGGGCACCGACTGCAAGACGAAGCCCTCCGGGCTCGCGAGGAACGGCTCGCAAAAGCAAGCGCGGCGACCGCGAGGCCGCATCCAACGGGCCGGCAGGCGCCTGTAGTCGCGATCGGTGCGCGACTTTCGGGTACGTGTCGGCGCCGGTCGGTGAGCAGACGCTGGCTAAGCGAGCAGTGCAGTCGCGTGCTGAAGGATGTTCGCGCCGATCGCCGTACCTGCGCGATGTCGAACCCGACACGGCTCCGGCTTGCTCGAACCCGACTTCGAGCAGAACGAAGAACGCTTGCCGACAACGAGGTCGTCGTCGACACGTAACTCCGCCAGCCCGAAGGGCTTCGTCTTGCCGTCGGTGCCCCGGACTTTAGTCCGGGGGATTTTTCGACGGATCTTCAGGCGGACGGCGATGTCGAAAGCCTGCCCTCGGGGACGCAGAGCTTCTCGGGATGACGACGCTCGAACATCCCGATGACCGCGTTGCCGAGCGCTTCGATCGCGGTGGCGGCGATCACGCCGCGCACCAGCCACCCGACGCCGGGGATGAATCCGACGACCTCGCGCGCGACGGTCTTGAGGGCGGTACCCGCGACCTCGAGCCCTGTGACGAGCGCGGCCGCGTCCTTCATGTCCATCGCCTGGCCGTAGATCCGGCCGATGGCGTGCACCATCGTGACTTCGAGCGCGACCAGCCCGGCCGTGGTGCTGCCCGGCACCGGGATGGGGACGAAGGCGTAGGCCGCGCCACCCACGGCATAGGCGTGCACCCACGCGCGCGCTCGGTGGCTGCAGAGCTCGGGACCGAGCGCGGCCGTGTGCTCGCGCCCGCTCCCCTTCAGCCTTTCCCCGATCTTCCGCACCTTGATCAGCGGGTCCATCCATTGAAAGGTGTGGCCCGACCCGGAGGTCCGCCAGTCCACTTTCGTGGCCCGAGGCTCCGCTCGTTCGTACGATTGTCACCGCCGTGTTGTCTCGCCGCGCCTTCGCCCTCTCGCTCACCGCGCTCGCCAGCGCTGCGGTAGGGCGGCGCGCACGCGCGCAGGAGATCGTCGACGGCGAAGAGGCGCACCCGATCGAGCCTCCGGCCGCGCTCGACCTGAAGGTCTGGAGCTGGGAGAAGACGTCGTTCTATGGTGCGGGCTCGACCGCGGTCGTGGCGGTCCCGAAGGACCTGCAGCCCGGGCTCCGCCTGCCGCTCGTGGTCCTGCTCCCGGGCGGGCACCACAACATGCAGCGCCACGACAAGGGCTGCTGGGGATGGTGGAGCGAGTACCGCCTCGGCGAGATCGACGCTGCGCTCCGCCGTGGCAACCTCGGCCTCAAGGACTTCCGCGATCTCGGCCGGCCGAGCGACCTCGAGCACTTCAACGGCTTGCTCGAGAACACGCCGTACCGCGGCTCGATCCTGATCACGCCGTGGGTCGTCGGTCGTCAGCTCGACCCGGCGCCTCACGGCGCAATGGTCGCGGAGTTCCTCCGTGAGCTCGTGGCGCGCGCGCGCGACGAGCTGCCCGTGCTGCCCACGCGCGACGCGACGGGGCTCGGCGGCATGTCGTCCGGTGGGCTCTGGGCCCTGCACGCGGGAGCGGCATGCAGTGATCTGTTCGGCACCGTGGTGGCCACGCAGCCGTTCACCGAGGAGCTGGTCAAGCCGCTCCGCGCAGCGGTCACCGGTCGCAAACAGCCGCAGCGGCTGCGCATGGTGACCAGCGAATACGACCACCAGCGCAAGTCGACGGTCGAGCTCTCCGAGGCGCTGCACGCCGATGGAATCGAGCACGACCTCGTCGAGTACCCGGGCGCACACAGCGCGGGGTTCGCGGCGGGCCCGGGTGGTCTCGACGCGTTGCTCGTGTTCGATCGGGCCCTTCGGGGCGAAGGCCTCGACGGGACGCGACCGCTCCCTGCGCACGACGGGCTCGAATCCTCGGTCGCGCTCGACGATCTCCCGCGCCGTGTGCCCGCGACGCTCGAGGTGGCCCCAGTCGGTTCCGCGCGCTTTTCGCCGACCTGGCCGCTCGCCGCGATCGGGGCAGTGACCGCCGGTGCCGCCATCGCGCTGCGTCGCGCAAAAGACTGACGCGTCTCTACGCGTTGCGTCGTGCGTTCGGCCGTGGCGCCGCGCCAGATCTCCTCGTAGGGTTCGCGCCCTTCCCGGGATCCGCCGTATGCGGGGCCGGGGTATGTGAATTCGCCCGCGAGACATTCACTCGTGCAGGAGGCTCTTCGATGACGACCGTCGGCGTTCCCAAGGAGATCAAGACCCGTGAGTACCGTGTCGGCATGACGCCCGCGGGCGTGCGACAGCTCGTCGCGCGTGGTCACAAGGTCCTCGTCGAGAAGAGCGCGGGCGAGGGCAGCGGTCTCCCCGACGCGCAGTACGTCGCGGCTGGCGCCACGATCGTCCCGACTGCCGCCGACGCGTGGGGCGCCGAGATGGTCGTGAAGGTGAAGGAGCCGCTCCCCAACGAGTACGGCTATTTCCGCAAGGACCTGCTCCTCTACACGTACCTCCACCTCGCCGCCGAGCCCGAGCTCACCAAGCAGCTCGCGCAGAAGGGCGTCGCCGGCGTGGCGTACGAGACCATCGAGATGCCCGACGGCACGCTGCCGCTGCTCCGTCCGATGAGCGAGGTCGCGGGCCGCATGGCCGTGCAGATCGGCGCGCAGAACCTGGAGAAGGCGCATGGCGGCAAGGGCGTGCTCCTCGGCGGCGTGCCCGGCACCCGTCGTGGTCGCGTCGTCATCCTCGGCGGCGGCGTCGTCGGCAAGAACGCCGCGCGCATCGCCATCGGCATGGGCGCGCACGTCACCGTGCTCGACGTGCGCGGCGAGCAGATGGACTACCTCGAGGACGTGTTCGGCGCGTCGATCGAGACCCTCTACTCGAACCCGCACAACATCGAGGAGAGCGTCACCCGCGCCGACCTCGTGATCGGCGCGGTGCTCGTCACCGGTGCGAAGGCCCCGACGCTCGTCACCCGCGACATGATCTCGAAGATGGAGAAGGGCACTGTCATCGTCGACGTCGCGATCGACCAGGGCGGCTGCATCGAGACCATCAAGCCGACCTCGCACGATCACCCGACCTACGAGGTCGACGGCGTCGTCCACTACGGCGTTCCGAACATGCCGGGTGCGGTCTCGCAGACGTCGACGTTCGCGCTCACGAACACGACGATCAAGTACGCGCTCGACCTCGCCGACAAGGGCGTCGTCGCCGCGGCGAAGGCGAGCAAGCCGCTCTCGCTCGGCGTGAACACGTACGCGGGCAAGGTCGTCTACCAGCCGGTCGCGCAGGCGCACGGCATGGAGTACGTCGAGCTGACGAAGCTCTTCTGAGTCGTCAGTCGTCAGTCGAGAGGGGCGGTGCTTTCGGGCGCCGCCCTTCTTCATTTGGTCCACTACCGGTGGGCGTTTGGTGCAGTGCGTCATTCGTGCGAGAATGCTGGCGCCCCGATGGCGAATCCCTATCCCCACCTGCTCGCGCCGATCGATCTCGGCCCCGTCACCCTGAAGAACCGCGTCCTCATGGGCTCCATGCACACGGGCCTCGAGGATCGGTTCTTCAACTACGGCAAGCTCGCGGCGTACTTCGCCGAGCGCGCGCGTGGGGGCGTGGGGTTGATCGTCACCGGCGGCATCTCGCCCAACCGAACCGGCTGGTTGTTGCCGGGGGGCGGCACGCTGAACACCAAGCTCGATGTGCTGAACCACCGGCGAGTGACCAGCGCGGTGCACGCCGAGGGCGGGAAGATCGCGATGCAGATCCTCCACGCCGGCCGCTACGGCTATCACCCGTTCCAGATGTCGGCCTCGCGGGTGAAGTCGCCGATCAACCCGTTCAAGCCGCGCGCGATGAGCGAGCGAAACATCCTCCGCACCATCGCGGACTACGCCCGCTGCGCGAAGCTCGCGCGCGAGGCCGGCTACGACGGCGTCGAGATCATGGGCAGCGAGGGCTACCTGCTGAACCAGTTCCTCTGCCGGCGCGTGAACAAACGCGAGGACCAGTGGGGCGGCCCGATCGAGAACCGGGTGCGCATCTGCGTCGAGGTCGTCAAGGCAGTGCGCAAAGCCGTCGGGAACGACTTCTTGATCGTCTACCGGCTCTCGCTGATCGATCTGGTCGAGGGTGGCAACACCTGGGACGAGATCGTCGTCGCGGCCAAGGCGCTCGAGGCCGCCGGCGTGAACCTGCTCAATACGGGCATCGGCTGGCACGAGGCGCGCATCCCCACGATCGTCACTTCGGTCCCGCGCGCAGCATTCCGCGAGGTCACGGCGCGCATGAAGAGGGAGCTCTCGATCCCCATCTGCGCCTCGAACCGGATCAACACGCCCGAGGTCGCCGAAGACATCCTCGCGCGCAGCGACGCTGACATGGTCTCGATGGCGCGGCCGCTGCTCGCCGATGCAGAGTTCGTGAACAAGGCTGCCGCGGGCCAGGCCGACGAGATCAACACGTGCATCGCCTGCAACCAGGCCTGCCTCGATCACACCTTCTCGATGAAGCGCGCGAGCTGCCTCGTGAACCCGCGCGCATGCCACGAGACCGAGCTCGTCATCCTCAGGACCAAACGCGCGAAGAAGATTGCCGTCGTCGGCGGCGGGATGGCCGGCCTAGCGGCGGCGACCACGGCGGCCGAGCGCGGCCACGACGTCACGCTGTTCGAGGCTGCCGACGCGATCGGCGGTCAGTTCCGCATGGCGGCGACCATCCCCGGCAAAGAGGAGTTCCGCGAGACCATCCGCTACTTCGAGAAGCGGCTCGAGCGCACCGGCGTGAAGGTGAAGCTCGGCACCAAGGCCGACAATCGGGATCTCGCCGGCTTCGACGAAATCATCGTCGCGACCGGCGTCGTGCCGCGCCGTCCTCGGATCGACGGCCTCGATCACCCCAAGGTGCTCTCGTACGCCCAGGTGCTGCGCGACAAGAAGCCGGTCGGAGACAAGGTCGCCGTGATCGGTGCCGGCGGCATCGGCGTCGACGTCTCGGAGTTCCTCCTCCACGACGTCGACCAGACGACCGAACAGTACGAGAAGCGCTGGGGCATCGATGCGCAGGTTAAGCACGAGGGCGGCCTGATCACGCCCGAACGCCACGCCCCCCGGCGCGAGATCTGGCTCCTCCAGCGCAAGCCCGCGAGCAAGAGGATGGGCTCGGGACCGGGCAGGACGAGCGGCTGGGTCCACAAGCTCGTGCTGGACCGCGAGGGCGTACGGATGCTCGGCGGCGTCGAGTACCTCAAGGTCGATGATCAGGGGCTCCACATCCGACACGACGGCGTGACGAAGGTCCTCCCCGTCGATCACGTCGTGCTGTGCGCCGGTCAGGAGTCGGTCCGCGACCTCTTGCCGGTGAACGAAAAGGGCGAGATCACCGACCCGCGTTACCACGTCATCGGGGGAGCCGACGTGGCGGCCGAGCTCGACGCCAAGCGCGCGATTCAACAGGGGACCGAGCTCGCCGCGAGTCTCTGACGGATCGGCTAAGATGGACCGATGTCGTCCGGGAGGCGCTCGGATCCGAACCGCACCCAGGACTACCGCGTCCCGCGGGGTCAGGACGAAGTGCCATCGAAAAAGGCGCTCGACGGCTCGCCCGTCGCCCAGCCGACACGGCGCGGGGTCGGCCACGACGAGCGTCGTCCTCCTCCGGCCGTCCTGCCCAAGCGCGCGAAACGCGTCGACCAGGCGCTCGTCCTGGTCCTCGCGAGCGGCGATGGGCTGATCCGCGCGACGCTCGCCCGCGGTCTGGTGCGCGCGGGCTGCGACGTGCAGATCGTCCAATCGGAATCAGACGTGAGGGCGCTCACCGAGGCGCCCGACGTCGCGGTACTCGACTTCGATGCGGAGGATGCGCCGGCGCTCTTCGGCGCGCTCCAGGAGTCGAGCCCCAAGCTTCCCGTTCTGGCGTTGGCCAGCGATCAGGAGAAGGTGCGCCGCGCGCTGCAGCTCGTGCGCATGTGCCCCTTCGAGGTGGTCGATCGCCGAGCGTCGGCCGCCGACGTCCTCGAAGCCGTCAAACGACTCCGCGGTTGACCGATCACTTGCACTTCGCGTCGATCGTCGCGAACGCGTCTGCGTAATCGGTCGCCAACGCGCTCGCGCCCTTGCGCGCCTCTGCGGCGACCGGACACTTGTTCGTGCTCGCGGCGATCGCCGCCTTGGCGAGGGATGCCTCGGTGCTCGGGAGCCCGCCGGCGAAGATCGACGCCTTCGTGGTGTCGCCGCTCGTCACCAACGCGAGCACCACGTCGAGGCGAACGTGGGGAACGGCCAGGTCGGCCGCCGAGAGCGCGATGCCCCGCGCGGCGAGGGACTTCGAACGGGATTTGCGCAAACGCGCGGTGGCGCGGCCGAGGGCAGGGGCGTGCTCACCACCGAGGCAGGCCGAGGCCGCACCGATCGCGCACGAGCCGACGAGCGACTCGGCGACGTCGTCCCACGCGGCGTCTTCGCTCGAAGCGGCCAAGAGCGCGCGCGCAGCAAGCGGCGCGATCGCTCGGCCCATGCCAGATTCGACGGTGCCCGGGAGGACCTTGGTGGCGAATGCGCGCGCGATCGTCGCCTGGGCCGCCCCCGTGGTCGAGGTGATCTCTGCGAGGCGAATCCACGGTTCGTTGGGCAGCGCCGCCGCGGCGCGGGTGGCGAGCTTCGGCCTCTCGTACGACGCGGCGAGGTCGATGGCGGCGAGCCACGCGGCCACGTCGTCTGGGTGCGCCTCGAGGATCGCGTCGATGCGTGCGCGGGCGTGCAGCGGATCGGCGCCGGCCATCGCGCGCATGTCCGCGACCTCGTCCGAGGGAACCGGCATGATCACGCTCGGACGCGTCGGCTCCGACGATTCACAGCCGCGGGCCCACGCGACGTCGTCGTCGAGCCGCATGCCGTCGGCCGAGAGCCACGCGTGCGCCCGCGCGTGCGCTCTGGCGTCGGCGCAGCTGCCGGTGGTGCGCGCGAGGACGGCCTGGAGTGCTCGCACGGCAGGGTTGTTCACCCGGCTTCGCATCTTCGCGAGCAGCGCGTTGGCTTCCTTCGGCTTGCCAGCCCGCGCGGCGGCGACGGCGCGCTCGATCGCAAACGCGTCTTGCTCCGCAGGTCCGCTGAACAAGCCGCTCTTCTGAGCCTTGGTCGCCAGCGCGTCGGTGTTCTCGCCCGCGTTGCGCACGGCAGCGAGCGCCTCGACCACCTTCGGCGCGACCCATGCGTCGCCGTAGCCCTTGGACGCCGTGCTCGCCGCGCCGAGCGCATCGCCGAGCATTGCAGCCGCGGGCTTGCCGCCACGCGCGGTCTCGATGACCGCATCGAGTCGCGCGTCGAGCGCGTCGGTCGTCGCGCCCTTGGAAGAGCGCGCGTCCGCCACCTCGGCGAAGACCTTCGCCGAACGAAGGTGCTCGCCCAAGCGCGCGTACAACCGAGCGGCCGCGAGCTTGTCTGGGGTCTCGAGCGCTGCGAGCGCGTCGGCCGCGCCGATCGCGTCGGTGCGGGCGCCCGCGCGCATCGCGACGGTCGCCAGCAGGACCGCGGTGGTCGAGTCCTTCTTCAACGCGAACGCGGCGCGCGCATTGGACAACAGCTCCGCGGCCGGTGCGCATCGACTCTCGGCGCGGGCCTTCTGGGCCTCGAACGAGCTCGGATCGAGGAGCGTTGCCTCGAGCAGCAGCCGACACCGCTCGTGCGCATCGGTCGTAGCGAGCGCGGACGCGAGCACGCTGCGCGATTCGTCGACGGGGCTCTTCACCACGATCGTGGGCCCAGTGCTCGACGTGACCGGCTCGGCCGTGGGGGTGGGGGGCGCCACCGTGACCGGAGGCGGGGTCTCTCCCGCGCAGCCTGCGAGAACCCCGCAGAGGATGAGCACGCGCTTGCCGCGCCGCCACGAAACGTCGACAACCGGCGCATGCCGCTCCGCGATGTCCTCGGTCAGCCGCACGCGGTCGAGACCGTGCGCCGAGGTCTCGCCCGGGGAAAGCTTCATCACGCTCTCCTTTTCGCCGGACCCGACGGCGTAGGCAAGGAGCTGACTGCGTTCGGTCTCGCGTGCGCCATCGGCTGCACGGTTACCCCCGGGGAAGGCTGCGGCACGTGTCCCACATGTCACCGCATGACCACGTTCTCCAGCGAGGGCGCGCGGGTACCGATTCACCCCGACGTCGTTCTGGTTGCGCGCGGCCTCTACCCCAAGGAGGTGCTCGGCCGGACGACCGAGGAGAAGACCGACATCTCCGTCGACCAGATTCGCCGCGTCGTGCTCGATCGAGTGAATCTCACTCCGCACGAGGCGCCGCAGCGGGTGGTCATCGTCCGTGACTGCGAGCAGATGAGCGTCGGCGCGGCGAACGCGCTGCTCAAGACGCTCGAAGAGCCGCCGGCGCACACGCGTTTCGTGTTGCTCACGTCCAAGCCCGGCGAGCTGTTGCCGACCATTCGCTCGCGCACGCAGCTGGTCCGGTTCGCGCCGCTCACCGACGAGCTGGTCGAGCACGTGCTTCTCGCGCAGGGTATCGATCTCGAGCGCGCGCGTCGGGTCGCGCCGCTGGCCGCAGGCAGCGTGGCGACCGCGATGGCGCTGGCCGATCCCAAGGAAGCCGCCTCGCGCGCGCATGCGGTCGAGGCCCTCCGGGCCGCGGCGTCCGGACCTCTCGCCCAAGCACTCGAGGTGACCTCGGAGTACGCGAACACCGGCGATGCGCGCGTGGAGCTCGCCGATCACCTCGCCGCGCTCGCCGCCGAAGAGGCTGGCGAGGTGCGCCGGCTCGTGTTGTCCGGGGGGCCGGATCGTGACATCGCGCGCGCGCTCGCGCGTCGCGACGCGGCGGTGGCGCTCACCGAATCGCTCGAACGAAATGCCAACGTCCCCCTGGCGCTCGAGGCTGCGTGGCTCCAAGTCCGTCGGAGATGACCCCACAGGCCGAGCCCGCCGCGGTCGCTCCGGTGCCGCTGAGCGAGCCGCGAGAGAGCAAGCCGTTCGTGGCGATGGCGTGGATGCTCTTTGCGTGTGTCCTGTTCGCGGTCATGTCGCTCGCGGCCAAGCGCGCGATGCGCGAGCTCCCGTTCCTCGAGGTCGCCGCGGGGCGCGCATTCTTCGGCGCGGTGTGGATCTGGGGCTTCGCGCGATGGCGGGGCAACTCGCTCGAGGTCCGGGACAAGAAGACCCAGTGGTCGCGCACGGGCGCCGGCGTCGCCGCGATGTTCTTCGGGTTCTTCGCGCTGTCGCGCCTCCCGCTCGGCGACGCCGTCACGCTCGCCAACCTCACGCCGTTGATCCTCGCGGTGGTGTCGTACCGCGCCCTCGGCGAACGGGCGGGGTCGGGCTTGTTCGTCGCGGTGCTCCTCGGGCTCGTCGGCGTCGCGATGATCGCGGGCGCCTCGTTCGCCAACCCCCACGGCGAGCACGTCGGGCTCCTCGGCTTCACCGCCGCCGTCATGGGCGCGTGCTGCTCCGCGGTGGCGATGATCTTCCTTCGCAGGCTCGGCCCTCGCGAATCGGCCGAAGGGGTGAGCCTCCACTTCGCAGTGTGGGCCGCCGTCGTGACGTTCGTCATCGGCCTGCCTTGGGCGCGTGTCCCGTCCTTCGCCGCCCTCACCGCCCTGGTGGTCGCGGGCTTCACCGGGGGCGCGGCGCAGGTATCGATGACCAAGGCGTACGGCCTCGACAAGGCGGCGCGCGTCGGCGCGATCGGCTACTCCGGCCTGGTGATTGCGCAGGTGCTCGGGGTGTTGTTCCTCGACGAGCACCCCGGCATCCGCCAGGTCATCGGAGCAGGCTTCGTCCTCGCGTCCGGCTTGTTCCTCGTGGGCGGTGCGGTCCGCGAGTCGAGGCCGGGCTGACCATTGCGCAGAGTGTCGGTCTCGGCGACCCTCGGGGCATGCCGAATCCCGTCGAGACCTTCGCCGCATCGCTGGGCGACGCGGAGCAGAAGATCCTCCACGCTTCCATCGCGTTCGCGCTTCGCGTAGCCGCCAAGGCCGACAACGTCGTCGACGGCAAGGAACAGAAGACGATCGCCGGGCTCTCCGGCACGATCGGCGAGCGCCTCGGTGCAGCCTTCGCCAACCCGCCGGACAGCTACGCCGACGCGATGAAGGCTGCGGCGCACCCCGACTGGCCGCAGGGCGAGTACGTGCTGAAGCTCCTCGACATCCTCAAGCGCATGCCCGAAGACGCGCGCAAGCTGTTCGACGGCGTGCTCCTCGAGCTCGCGTTTTCGGTCGCGTGCGCTTCGGGGGGTGTGTTCGGTTTCGGCGAGAAGGTCAGCGTCGAAGAGCGTTACGGACTCCGTCGCCTCGTCGGCACGCTGCGTCTGCGCGTGGACGACCCGGCGATGAAGAAGGCGCTCGGCTACGACTGAGGCAGTAGTCAGGGCGTGCAGCGCGCAGGCCGCCGACGCGCCTCAGGCTTCGGCGTTGCGCACCTCAGGTCCGAGAAGGTCGAAGGAGTCCGCCGTCGGCCCGACCCCAAGTACGCGGTTCCGGCCCAAGCGTGCCTGCAGTCGCGAAGGCCAAGGGTCCAAGGCCTCTGATCTGAGTCAACGTGCTGGCGGGTCGGAGGTGACAGCATCGGTCAGGATAAGGCAGCTTGAGTACCTCCGTGCCGCTGCGGCCCTGGATGGCAAAGGGCAGACGCCCGAAGAGATCGCGCCGGAGGGCTGTGATGAATCGCGCTTTATGGTATTGCGTACTGGCAGTACTCGTGACGCACGCGGTTGCGTGCAATAGCTCTTCGGCTGAGAAGGACGAGTCCTACGCCGACGCCGCGGGCGTTCCATGTGCTGAAATGAGCGCTGCGTTCGCCAAGCTTGCGGAGACGCGACGCGCATGCAATGCAGATACGGACTGTATCCTGCTGGGTTGGGCGACGAGCTGCATATGCGAACCGGTGATTGCGTCCAGTCTCGCGGAGGGGGCCGTGAGTGCTGGATCGCTGAGAGACTTCGTCAGTCTCCTCAACCGGTTTCAGCAGTGCTCGCGAACGGAGCCTCGACTGTTCCGGCAGGCGTGCGTGGATGGTGCTCGCAAGGCGGTTTGCGCGACGGGGCATTGCGAGGCGGTTGCGATAGGCTGTAGATGACAAGGTGGTGGGCAGCAATCGCGCTGGTCGTGGCAGCGACTTTGGCTGGAGCGTGTGGTGCGCGAAGCGAGTTGTCGAATGTGAGTCTTGCGGACGCGAGCTATGTCGGCCCCACTTGACACTGTTTCCGCCCCGACCCACAGCATCCTCGGATGGATTCGAAGCGCGTTATGCGGTAACGAGCTTCGAGTCCGGGACAGTCGTTGAATTCGATCCGGAGGCCTGCGGTCGATGCCGACTGCGCTCGCGCTGCACGATGGCCTCGCCCGATGCCGGCCGGACGGTCAGCATCGCCGAGGACGAACAGCTGCAGCATCGCCTCCGCAAACTCATAGCGACCCCCAAGGGCCGGCATCGGCTCCGTGAGCGCGTCGCTGTCGAGCACCGGCTGGCCCGTCTTGGACGCAAACAGGGACAACGCGCGCGGTACCTTGGCGTGCGCAAGAACCTCTACGACGCGCGGCGACCGTCGTGAACCTCGAAACGATTCACCGCCTGCTGGCGCGCGCCGCTTGATTACTGGTGATTCAAACCGTTTGTCGCTCTAGCCGCCCCTCGTGAAGGTCACTCCCGCAGCCGGCGGAACATCAGGGACAGGACGTTCCCTGCGCCGTACGCGCGGCAGCGAACTCCGCGTCGGAGCATGCACGAAAGGTGGGATAGTTGGGGGGCTTCAAGCCGTAACTCGCGCTGAGGATGTAGAGATCGCCGGAGTCCCGACCGACACACGTCTCGATGCTCGAGAACGTACCGTCGACGTGGCACGCCAGCGCAACGATGCCTTTCGAGCAGCCTCTCGCAACGTCGATCCGCTCGCCGTGGACCTTGCAGCGCTCCTCGCAACCATCGACCGATTCCTGGGCCGTGCATCGCAGCGTCAAGGTGTCCGCTGCACCGGCATCGCTCGATGCGCGGCTGTCCGCTGCGGCGGCTGCATCTGCGGCAGTGTCTGCGCCCGCGTCAGTCTTGCTCGCGCCATCCGAAGTTGCCCCAGACGGATCGTTCGACGAACACGCGCCAACGCACGACAACATCAGGGCGACGATCGCCCTCAATGCCCCGCCGTATCGGCCGTGAAGTAGTCCGCGGCGTAGACGAGTTGTCCGGAGCTCGGCAGCGTGTAGGCTCGCGCGCACATCCATAGGCACTTTCCTTGAATTGCCGTTTGATCGAGGCGGATTCGCAGCCGGTAATCGTAGTCGGTCTGGCTGGCGACTGGGTTGCGGTTGGTCGAAGGCGTCATCGTCGCCGGACAGCCCGCTGGCGAGGCATCCCAGACATAGTAATCGATGTCGGGAACCTGTGTCAGATCCTCAGGAAAGTAGACGAGATCTCCCTTCCACTGCTTGACCGCCGGGTCCTCCACGCCCTGGCCTCCGACCGGCCAGCACGCCTCCTGGTTGCTGTAGATCGTGAACCAACGCCAGCCCCACGCCCAAGGGGCGGACATGCTTGCCGAGGACGGCCAATGCACGTGAGGCCGACCAAATCCCGCGCGAGGCGCGATGCCACCGCCCGCAATCCTGTTGGTGGCGGGAGGCCCCAGCCCGTCCCAGCCGTCTCCCTGCAGGAGGAAGTTCGTCATGACGATGCGGGGGTCGTTCGCCGACGATCCCCAAACCGAGGCGAAAGCCTGCTTGAAGTCGGCGACGGCGCCCGCGACTTCGGGTGCAGCGAACGAAGTTCCTGCCTGCGATCCGGTGTAGTACTGTGCTGGAGACAACCAAGCTTGGTCCAGGTGAGTGTAGCCCCCGACAACGCCGACGCCCGCGGCGGTGCTGCCGCCACTCCCGTACACGCCGATGTTCATTGGCCCGTACGAGGACTTCGCGTGAAGTGGCGCTTGATCGAAGGCATAGTGGGTCAACAAAGTGCTCTCGGTCACCCCACCAACTCCGATCACCTCGGGGCGATAGCCAGGCCAGCTCAAGTGGCAACCCGACAGCGCGCCTTCATTCCCGATCGCCGCCACGGGAATCACACCAGCGTCCAGCGCATCGCTGAGCGCCGCATTCAAGCCACAGTCATCGTAAGTCGCCGAGCACAAGGTGTCGGCGCCCCACGACATGTTCACGACGTCCACGCCATCGGTGATGGCGCGGTCAAGCGCCACATTGACCGTGCACGAGTCGTATGCTGACTTTCCATAATAGTAGAGCTGCGCCTCGGGGGAGGTGCCACTGTGTGCGCGCCGGAGGACTGGATCGGTGATCGTCGAGTCCTGCCCCTCCTCGATGCTGGCGGCCGCGATCGCCGACACAAGCTGGCCGTGGTCAACGCTACTCGGGCTGGTTCCCGAGGTTGTACAGTAATACCAGAATCCATCCCACGCCGCACAGTTGCGCACGCTGATCCAACGGCTCGCCGTCATTGGCGTGTCTTTCCAGCCGACGTGATCGGTTCGAGGGTAGTTGCCGGAATCATCGCCAGTAACATTCTCGATGATGCCGATGCGGATTCGGCCTCCAGCGCGACCGGAATTGCTGCCGTTCAGGCCGCTAGCGATCAGAGCGTCAAGCTTCATCCCTGATCGAATTTGATCCCCGTTGAAGGACTTGTTGAGCGTCGGCTCGTCGCGTTTTATCGCACACTCCTTGATCCCGGTCATCGCGCACAGCCGGAGTGCTTGCTCCGCAGTTGTCGTGAGAGAAACGCGTGGGCGCAGGCCGGTGACCAACCGCGCCGGTGCCAGCTCAGGCACCCGTGCGCGGAGCAACGTGAACTCGCGTTGCACGTCAGCGCGGCGGGAAGTCGTCAACGCAGCACGATCCGCATCGCCGAGACCTCGGAGCGTCTTGAAGCTGAACGGCGCGACCGTGTCGAACGAAAAGGTGATCGATACGGCGGCAGCCGGCAGCATCGTCGAGAGTTCCGTGCTCACGGCCGCTGCCGCGGAGGGACGCTTCGCGGTCGCCAGCGGCTTCGCGGAACCGTCTGAACGGCGATTGAACCTCGAAATCGGCTGGGTTCCAATCGGAGTAGACCCGATGGAAAAGGCTCCGCCATCGTCCTCGGCGACGACGAGCCCAAACGAGGTCGCGCGCTCGCCGGAGTGATCAGAGTCCGCGGCGCAGGCTGCTGCGCAAGAGAGGCTAATAGCCAGAAACACAACGCGAGCGAGCCTCATCGCGATACAACAACATCCTTCGAGGCCTTCGTCAAGAATGGGTGGCACTCATTCGATCGTCTCCACGGAGTGATCTGGCGCGCACGTTGGCTCACGACGGCCGTTCGACGAGCGGCTCATGGCGGTGCGCCCGCATCCCGGGCAGGCGGCGAGCACCGCGCACTGCAAGAGGACGCCTGCTCGCTGCGGTGCATGCCCCAGGTCGTCGGGAGTCGAGGTGTCGCACTCGTTCGTGCGCACCGAGGTCCCGGTGGTCACCGACGATCGCCCGCTCGCGATCGAGTGGGTCGCGGTGCAGATCGCGTTGGCGCGCTCGACGCCCGGCCCGTGCCGCCTGCGCGCTCGGCTGCGCCGAGCCGAGCAACGAACGTCTGTCGTGGACCCCTCCCCTCGAGATATGCGTGTTCACTCCTCGCTCGCGTTCGCATCGTCCGAGCCGCACGCCGTACGCGCGTCGGACTTGCACCGCTCGACGCCCACGGCGGTTGCGCCGACGAGGCAGCTCCAGTACTTCTCGCGGGTGCCTGCAGGGCATGTGCGAAGGTCGTCGCATTGGCCGCGCACGAGCGGGTAGCGCACGGCGTCGCTCGACTTCGTGTTGATCTGATCGGGGCTCGCGACCTCGTGTAGGCGACGGGACCTTCGTACCGTCCAGGAGGACTCAGCGGCGGCGGACGTAGTCTGTCCGACGCGACGTGCACCGGTCGGGCCGATGACTACGTGAGCGAGATGGCGCTGCTCGATCCGAAGCTCGACGTGGTCTTCAAGATGCTGTTCGCCGAGCCACGCAATCGTGCATTGCTCACGTCGCTCCTCGAGGCGGTGCTGCAGCCGCCGTCGCCGATCGAGCGGGTGACGGTGCTCGACCCTGAGCTTCCGAAGGAACTGGTACTCGATCGCAGCGCGCGGCTGGACGTGCTGGTCGAGCTGCAAGACGGCCGGCTGGTCGACGTAGAGATGCAATGCGATCGGCGCGGGGCCGTGGGGAATCGTTGGCTCTACCACTGGGCGCGGCTGTTTGGTGGGCGGCTTCGGCGGGGGACGACTGGACGGCGATCGAGCCGGTGGTGTGCATCGTGTTCCTCGACGACGCGGGTCCGTCTCGCCGGTTCCACTCTCGGTACGAGGTGCGCGAGTCGCACGACCAGTCGTTGCGGTCCGACGCGTTGGCGATTCATCTGGTCGAGCTTCCCCGGGTGGGTCAGGCGGCGAGCGAGGGCGAGCACGCCGACATCACGCGTTGGGCTCGGTTTCTTCGCGCCGAGAGTGGGCCCGGCGTGAGCCATCGGCTCAACGGATCGCGGAGCTGCGTCGAGACGCGGAGATCGAGCGCCGGCTCGACCGCGCCGAAGATCTCGCCGAGGGCCGTCTGATGGCTCTTCGCGAGACGTTCCTGTCGCTGTGCACTGCCCTCGACGTGGCGATCGACGACGTGCGACACGCGCGTGTCGACGGGCTCGAAGAAGCGGAGCTGCACGCGTGGCTCGAACGCCTGGCGACCACGCGGGCCTGGCCGGAGCGCTGAGCGCGCCGGACGTAGTTGCCTCGACCCGCGGCCACGTCGTCTTCACGAGCGACGTCGACGACCTCGAGCGCCTGCGCCGTGAGCACGCCGTCATGCGCGCACGACGCGCACGCTCCTCCCGGTCGGCGTGCGCGCGTCTTCGACGTGCACCCGCTCCTCGAGCGGCGGCTGCCCACCTCGGCGATCGAAAACGACGAGCCACCCCTCGTCGAGCCCGAGCCCGGCGAGATACGTGTCGAGCTGCTCGAGCCCCTCGGCGAGCGGGGCGGGCCGGCCGTCCCTCCAAATCTTGAGCTCCATCCCGACGCGCGCCTCGCGATAGGTGAGCAACACGTCCTTGCGGCCCGAGCCGATCGCGTACTCGCGTTCGACCCGACCGCCGCCGTTTGCGACGCGGTCGTGAAAGGCGAAGCGCACCAGGTGCGGCGCGATCTCGTGATAGGGCGCGCCGCTCATCAGCGGTTGAGCGTGCCTTCGCCAGAAGGCCACGAACGTCGCGAGCAACGTGGCGGGCTCCAAAGAGCCGTCGGCTCGAAGCCAGCTCGGGGCGATCTGCGGCAACGAGGCGCGCCGGCTCGACGCGAGGCTCTGGGGGATGATCTCCTTGTAGATCGGGTTTGCGATGACGAGGCCACCGGCGTCGCTGCGCCGCACCAGGGCGAGATCCTCTCAGAATCGGAGACCGTCGTCGGGCACATCGGGGAGCGCGAGTCCGGCGAGGATGGGCTCGACGATGTGCCGTACCCGCGGCTCGCGCGGTCGCTCGGCGAGCGAGTCGAGGTGGGTGTCGTTGCGTGCGATGAGCACGTCGCGTCCGCGGTCGACGTCGGCGCGGGTGATCGTCAGCGAGCGCTCCGGGACCAACTTCTCGGTGAGCTGGCGTGCCAGGGCGTTGACGAGCCAGGGCTGCCCCTGCGCGAGCTCGAAAGCGCGATCGATGGCGTCGGAGTCGAAGCGCTGCCCGGTCTCGTCGGTGTGCTGGGCGTAGAGCTCCGCGATCTCGTCACGCGTGAAGTCGCGGAGCGTGAGGGACTCGACCTTGATGTTGAACGGGCTCACCGTGCCGAGTCGACCCTCGGTGCCGGTGGTGAGCTTGTAGTCGCGCACGTCGCGCATTGGCTGAAACGTTCACCGACGTCGGTGAACGGGTTCACCAGCGTCGGTGAATGGGTTCACCAGCGTCGGTGAACGGGTCCGGGGCGAAGCGAGCGCAAGAACGACCGACTCGACGTCGCCGCTGGGGAGCTTGAGGGGCTTAATGATCAGTGCGTCTCCACTTGTAGCCAAGTAGGTCAGAGAACTTCCAAGTGCGCACGAGCAGGTTGCCCGGCACTGTTCAGAGCTCCACGCCCACATAGAGGCCCACGGAGGAAGGAACGCGGCACCTTCGACATCAACTGGCGACCCCGGGATCGGATTGAGGCTTGTAGGCATCAACGACGCGTTGACGAAGAGCCATCCAGTAGGCCGTCGGCATGAACAGGATTGATTCACAGCCGCACCGCTCGCGCAACACGAAGTTGCGTGTAGTCGCAAGTGCGATCGCCCTCGTCCCGAGCGCCCCATGAGCGGAGAACGCGCCGTCACGAGCGGAGCGGCGGGGTGGTGCTCTCCAAATCGCGTCAAGGACATCAAGGGTCGGGCTACGCGCGACGGTGCTAGCGGATGGCGTATAGACGGTGAAGCTACGAACAAGCTCGTCTACGCGATTTGGAGAGCACCACCCCGACGCGCAGCGG
>Ga0208492_1000612_pt1 | contig 28741 bp, 22 predicted proteins | sample Subbioar_CSW14AB_FD_184820 | JGI IMG/M metagenome (GOLD analysis project Ga0208492, IMG submission 184820) | Serpentinite rock and fluid subsurface biosphere microbial communities from McLaughlin Reserve, California, USA - CR12Mar_CSW14AB (SPAdes) | ecosystem: Environmental > Terrestrial > Deep... | reverse complement strand
GCGTGCTGACGCTGAAGTATGGCAAGCGGCAGCTGGAGGCTTTCGCCAAGCCGGGCGGCGAAGAGCTGCGGGCGTGGATCGATAGCTGTTCGAACGCGGAGTACGCCGCGCTCACCTATCAGGGCGGGGGTGCATGGCGAGCGCGCCTGATGGCCAATCTCGGGCCGGACGGGCAGGCGCTCGTCGCCAGCTACGGCGATGATGATCTGCACGCGCTGATGACAGGGCTGGGTGGGCACTGTGTCGAAACGCTGCTTGAAGCCTTCGCCGAGGCCGGCGACGACACGCCAACCCTGTTCACCTGCTACACCATCAAGGGCTATGGCCTGCCGTTTCAGGGCCACAAGGACAACCACTCAGGCCTGATGACGAACACGCAGATCGATGCGCTCCGCGAGAGCATGAACATCGCATCGGGAGACGAGTGGCAACCCTATGCTGGCCTTGGCCAACGCGATGCCCGGGGCGTGCGCGATCTGGTAGAAAGTTCGGACTATGCGCGACGCGAGAATCCGGACGGGACGCTACACGTCCCCGTGCCGGATGCAGCCGCGTTCCCGCTGCCGCGCGGAGACGAGATGTCCACGCAGGCCGGGTTCGGCCGCATCCTGGTTGATCTCGCAAAGACGCAGGAGGCGTTCGCCCGGCGCATCGTGACCACGTCACCGGATGTGACCGTCTCCACCAATCTCGGCGGCTTCGTGAACCTCCGCGGCCTGTTCCGCCGGCGCGAGATGAAGGACATCTTCCGCGAGGCGAAGATTCCCTCCATGCAGAAATGGGCGGGGGACAATGCCGGCCAGCATATCGAACTGGGCATTGCGGAGAACAATCTCTTCCTGATGCTCGGTGCGCTCGGGCTTTCCGGTGATCTCTGGGGCGAACGGTTGCTGCCGGTGGGCACGATCTATGATCCCTTCATCGCGCGCGGTCTCGATGCGCTGAACTATGCCTGTTATCAGGGCGCGCGGTTCATGCTGGTGGCGACGCCGTCCGGCATCACGCTGGCGCCGGAAGGCGGCGCGCACCAGTCGATCTCCTCGCCGCTGGTCGGCATGGGGCAGCCGGGGCTGACATATTTCGAGCCTGCCTATGTGGACGAGCTGTCCACGATCATGCGCTGGGGCTTCGAACACATGCAGGCCGAGGAGGGCGGCTCTGTGTACCTGCGCCTGTCCACGCGCACGATCGAACAGCTGCCGCGCACGCTGAACGACGAGCAGGTGGATGGTGCAATCGCCGGCGCCTACTGGTTGCGGCGTCCGGAAGGATCATCGCCGCTGGCGATCGCTTATGTCGGCGCTGTTGCGCCCGAAGTGATGGCGGCTGTCGCGGAGCTTGGCGGCCGGTATCGCGGGCTCGGCGTGCTGGCTGTCACATCGCCGGATCGGCCGTTTGGCGACTGGCAGGAGGCGCGCCGCGCCACCGCGAACGGAGCGCCGCGACTGTCTCACGCTGAACGCCTGCTGGCGGAGCTGGCCCCGGATGCCGGCATTGTCACGGTTGTCGATGGTCATCCGTTGACGCTTGGCTGGCTGGGAAGCGTGCAGCGCAATCCCGTCCACCCGCTTGGCGTGACGCGCTTCGGTGAGTCAGGCGATCTGCCGGACCTTTATGCGCGTCACCAGATCGACGCTGCGTCGATCATCAGCGCGGCGCGAGACGCCGCTGCCTGGGTCCAGCCGCGGCGACGCTTGTAGCCATCGACCCGGAAGCGATCAGCCCTCGGCGTGGCGCATTCTTGCCAGGGCGATGCCGCCGGCCATGGCGTCGGCCTGCGGATCGGTGATGCGCGCGGCGGTGGCTGGCGCGATGAGCGGCTTGATGAAGTCGACAAGCCCGCCAACCAGCGCCACACGCGGCGCGCCTCGGGCCAGCACGGCTTCCGCCAGTCCGCCGATGTGAGCTGCGGCATCGCGCAGAAGGTTCGTTGCGGCAGGCTCTCCCGCCTGCGAATGCTTGATCACCAGCGCCGCAAAGGCAGCGTAGTCGGTCGGGCTCGCTGTCTCCGACCAGCGGATCACGATTGCCGGGTCCGATGAGAAACGTTCGAGGATCTCGTTCGCGAATGCTGTCGGCTTAGCCCGGCCATCCAGCGTGCGCAGCGAGTAGCGGATGGCGTTGAGGCCGATATGCGCCCCGCTGCCTTCATCCGACACCGGGAAGCCATATCCGCCCACGCGGATGGTCTTGCCCTTGTAGGTGATGCCGATACTGCCGGTTCCGCACACGACGATGCCGCCTTCCTCGCCCCCGAATGCGCCGAGCCACGCGATATATCCGTCGCCCTCGAACCACGCCTTTGCGAATGGATGCGCCCACGCTTCCAGCGCCTGTCGCGCGCCGATGTGGCCGGTTCCCGCAAGTCCGATGCCCGCGAATGTCTGGGCCATCCTGTCGTGAGACAGCCCGGCCTGGTCGAAGGCCTCGCGCGCCGCCCCGAGAACCGACTCGCTGGCGGCCTGAATGCCGAACCGCATGGAGGCTGGCCCGGACATGCCCTGGCCCAGCACGCGCCCGTCCGTGCTTTCCAGTCGCGCGCGGCATCGCGTGCCGCCACCGTCAATGCCGAGGTAGAGCGGTTCAGCCATGCCGCTTGTGTATCGTGGTTTGCGTGCCATTCAATGCATCTCCACACCGGAGGCTGCAGGCGCATGAGCACCGAAGACGTTAGTCCGCGCTATCTCGACCTGGATGTCTGGTCCACGGGTGAACAGCTTGCGGCTCTGCACGAAAGCCAGCTGACGGCCGTTGCGGCGCTCACGCCTGTCTTGCCGGCCCTTGCGCGCGCGGTCGATGAAGCTGCGCTGCGCCTTCGCGGGGGCGGGCGGTTGATCTATGTCGGCGCGGGAACCTCGGCGCGCATCGGCGTTCAGGACGGGGCGGAACTTCTGCCGACGTTCAACTGGCCTGCAGAACAGGTTGCGTTTGTGATCGCGGGAGGAGAGCAGGCGCTGCTGCGCGCCGTGGAGAACGCAGAGGATTCGGCAGAAGCGGGCGCCCGACGCATCGAGGACCTGAATACCGGCAAGGATGACGTGATCATTGGCCTCGCCGCCAGCGGCACGACGCCGTTCACCGTCTCGGCGATCAAGGCGGCGCGTGCGCGCGGCGCGCTCACCATCGGAATTGCCAACAATGCAGGGACGCCTCTGCTGGCAAGCTGCGATCATCCGATCGCGATTGAAACCGGCCCGGAAGCCATTGCCGGCTCGACGCGCCTCAAGGCAGGCACGGCGCAGAAGGTTGCGCTCAACCTTATCTCCACTGCGGTGATGTTGCGCCTCAATCGCGTCTATCGCGGCATGATGGTGGACATGCGGCCGACCAACCAGAAGCTGCGCCAGCGGTCGGAACAGATGGTGGCGCGCATTGCGGAATGCCCATCACAAATCGCGTCCGACGCGCTCGCGGCTGCGGGGGGCGACATAAAAACCGCGGCTCTCATCGCCAAAGGCCTGGGCCTTGCCGCAGCCACCGATCTGATCCGCCGTCACGATGGCAATCTGCGAGCCGCTTTGGCCGAATTGGCTTCAAGCTAGCGTACCGGCAGCCCGCCGATCCAGACACGTTGCGGGATAAGACCGTCATCGAGCAGGATCAGGTCGGCGCGATTCCCCACGGCGATCCGACCGTGATGGTGGTCCTGCCGCAGGAATTCAGCGGGCGTCGTGCTCGCCATGCGCAACGCCTGCTCATGGGTGGCGCCGAGCATTGTCACGGCGTTGCGCATGGCCAGCGACAGGTCGAGATGCGCGCCAGCCAGCGTGCCCGCCGACGTCCGCAACGCGCCATCGCTGACGGCAATCCGTTCGCCGAACAGTGTCATGCCGGGATCATCCGATCCGACTGTCGCCATTGCGTCCGACACGAGGATCATCCGGTTTGCAGACTTTGCGGCGAAGGCAGCTCGCGCCGACACGGGATGCACATGGGTGCCGTCGAGAATTAGTCCTGCCCACGCTTCGCGGTTTGCAAGCGCCGCCCCAACGGGTCCCGGATTGCGCCCCTCCAGCGGCGGCATCGCATTGAACAGGTGTGTGAACCCGCGCGCGCCCGCCGCCAGTAAGGCCTCCACGGCTTCGTGCGAGGCTGCCGTGTGGCCGATGCTCACCACGACGCCGTGGTCCGTCAGCGTCTTCACCTGTTCGGGCGAGGCCTGCTCGGGCGCGAGCGTCACCATCACCGGGAACGATCGCTTGCGGGTCAGCTGACGCATGTCGTCCGTGTCCAGCGGCCGCAGGAACTTCTCCGGATGCACGCCGCGGCGTGGCGATGACAGCCATGGGCCTTCCACATGCAGGCCAAGCAGGCCCGGCATGCCGTCGCGCACGGCCTGTTCCACGGCATCGAACGCTGCCGCGATCTTGCTGCGTTCGTCCGAGATCAGTGTCGTCATGATGGCCGTGACGCCGAACCGCGCGTGCGCTTCGGTGATCGCAAGCAGGGCTTCCACGGTCGGCGTGTCGTTGAACAACACGCCCCCGCCGCCATTGACCTGCACATCCACCAGTCCCGGCGCCAGCAGCCCATCGAGCTGCAGCGCGCCGGGAGAGGCGCCCGCCTTGATCTCGATGATGCGTCCATCGGCGACGTGCACGGAGGTCTCGCCGAGTAACTCGCTTCCCGTGAAGACCTGTGCGGCGGCGATCGCGATCATGTCAGCGCGTTTCCGTGATCTTGCTCAGCATGGGCGGCGTGTCCGGCGAGCGGCCCCGTCGCAGCGCTGCGGCATTGGCGAACAGGTAGAACCGCGACAGCATGGATGTCAGCTCCAGCAGCGGCTCCTCGTCGGCCGGCACATGAACGCCGGGCAGGGAGGTGTCGGGAGACACCAGCAGCACCGATGCGCCTTGCTGCAGCAGATCGGTCGCGAGCGTCTTGAGCCCCGGAAATGTCGCATCGCGTTGGGCAAACAGGATCACACGCAGGCGCGGCCCGGCGAGCGCGTAGGGGCCGTGCCGGATCTCCGCCGCGCTGATCGACTCGGCATGCAGCCCGCTGGTCTCCTTCAGCTTCAGCGCAGCTTCCGCCGCGATGGCGAGGCCTGTCCCGCGTCCGACGACATAGACAGGTCCATTGCCATCCAGGAACGCATCCGCGCTGGACCAGTTCGCTTCCAGCGCTCGCGACAATACATCCCCGCAGCGATTGAACGCGGCGATCATCGCCTCATTCTGTCGCCAGTACGCAACCATGCCGAGCACCAATGTCATGGCTGCGACGCACGACTTGGTCGCCGCAACGCTTTTCTCCGCCCCTGCCAGCAGCGGCAATGCTACATCGACTGCCGATGCCAGCGGCGTGTCCGCCGCGTTGATCATGCCCACGCGCAGGACATTCTCTCCGGTGGCTGTGCGGCAGAACTCGACCAGGTCCGGACTCCGGCCGGACTGCGAGATCGCCAGCACAATCGCGTCTTTCAGCCTAAGCTGCGCGCCATAGATGGAATGCACGGACGGGGCGACCGACACAGTCGGCAATCCAAGCCTTGTCTCCAGCACGTACTTTGCCAGCAACGCCGCGGCGTCTGAACTCCCGCGGCCCGCCGCCAGTGCAAAACGCGGGTTCATCGCCCGCAGGCGTGCGCCAAGCGCTACCAGCGCGTTATCCGACGCCAGCCGCGCCGCTACCGCAGGTATCTCCCGCGTCTCCAGTTCCATGAGGGTCTGCTGGGTCATGTCCGACGATGTCCCAAGTCGCCCGCTCTTTCGAGCAGATTTTGCGTCTTCGGGCCTCGTTGTGACGGCCTCGCCAACAGATGCGAGGCAGCTGCCCGCTGGCGCCGGCGAGCCAGTGAAAGCGCTAGTCCGGCAGGGTGATCCATAAAACCAAAAAGGCAAAAATTGTATCAGCTCGCCCTTCCCCTGCCTGGGGCCTCTGCTCTAGAGAGATTCACCAATTTCAACAAACGCACGAATATTCATCAAAACGCGCACACTTCGGTATCCGCTCCTTCTTCCTGAAGCATGCGCCGGTCTTCGGTCGCTCTACCAAGGGCATACCAAATCGGCAAAAAGACTCGACCGCTTCGGCAAAAGCGCGTTTTTCTGCGCGGTCGGACTCCCTGCCTGCCAGCAAGGCTGTGTGGGGAGACGTTTGAAGCCCGCGGGACAGCGGGCGCAGGGAGGACGTTTATGAACATCAGGATCGTGCTTGGACTGTGGTGCACGCTTGGGGCCGCACTGGCCCATAACCCGGCTCTGGCGCAACAGGGGCAAGCCCCGCGATTTCGCAGGCTGTGACGGCGATCCCCGGCGTTGTGTTTGCCGGCGCGATGAACGGCCATTTCCGCGCTTATGCGGCGGCTGACGGCAAGGTGCTGTGGGACTTTGACTCGGCGAATGCGCCGATGACGTCGGTGCTGGGCCAGCCGGTTTCCGGCGGCGTGATGGATGGCGCGGGGCCGACCGTTGCGGGCGGCATGGTCTATGTCCATTCTGGCTATGCGGGCCGGCAGACGGCCAATCGGCACGACCTCTCGGGGCGCGATGGCAATGTGCTGATCGCCTTCTCGGTCGACGGCAAATAGAAACGGTTAGGGAGCAACAGATGCGTCACGCTGTTCTGGGATTTACCGCGGCCCTCATGGCTGCGGCGTGCACCTCTCCGCAGCCGCAGGAGCAGGCGGACGCCAGTTTCTGGCGCTGCCCCGATGGCTATGAGGTGAAGGAGGGGCTCAACACCAACTTCCCGAGTGATGGCATGATGCGCGCCTTCGTGGTTGTGCCGCCTAAGAACGCGAGGGGCGCGGCGCCGGTGTGGGTGCCGTTGTCGGGAACGGTGGAGTCGGCCAACGCGAACCTCAATGTTCAGCGCTCGGGCGCGAATGCTCTCATGGCGAATGAGGGCTTCATGGTGATCGGGCCGGTGCGCCAGTGCGCCAACCAGAACCCGGATACCGGCTTCAAGGAGTGCGACGGCGTCGGATCCAACGGCTGGAACTGGAAGCCGTGGAATGATGGTCGCGCGGGGAATGCCGAAGGCGAGAAGTGGAAGACGGATGCAGGCCCGGACTCGCGTTTCTTCGAGGCGATGGTGCGTTGCGTCGGCACGAAGTTCCAGCTCGACTCGAAGCGTCTGTTCGTTGGCGGCATTTCGGCGGGTGGCACGGTGACCAACCGCGTGCTGACGTTCAACTCAGATTTCTGGGCGGGCGGCATGCCGCTCTCGGGCGAGTGGTATGTGTCGAACGATGACGGCTCGACGCTGTCGTTCAACGATGCGCGCGCGGCCGTGGCGGCGAACCCTACCAAGATCTGGCAGGGCCGCATCGGGCCGTATCCGCTGCCGAAGACCCTGTCGCCGCTGGTGGTGATCACGGTGTGGGGTGGGGAGAAGGATTTGTGGGATTGCGGGCCGCCGCTTGGCCTCTGCTCCGACTATCGTCCGTCGACGCAGGCGGGCGCGAATTATTTCTCGTCGATGCCGAATGTGGTGCATGTCGCCTGCTCGTCGACGCATGGGCATATGTGGCCGCAGATCAATGCGCAGGCCTTCAACGCGTGGGCGCTGAAAACCATGGCGTCGCATCCGAAGGGCAGCGACGCTAGGGCTTTCAAGCTGACGCCGCCCCCCGAAGGCTATTCCTGCAAGCTTGGAACCTATACCGATCATTACTGATCGATTGTGGAAGCCGCTCCGCCTCCCCGGGCGGCGTTCAAACTGGCTCCGGCGCCATGCCGGAGCCGTTCTTTGTGATGGAGACCTGAGTGAGTGGACGTCTGGCGGGCAAGGTTGCGCTGATCACCGGCGGCACGAGCGGCATCGGCGAGGCAACCGTCGAACTGTTCGTGAAGGAAGGCGCCAGGGTCGCCTTCACGGGACGCAATGCCGGGAAGGGCGCGGAGATGGTTGGCGCGCTGGGCGCCAATGCGCGCTTCTTCCAGTCGGACGTCAGCGATGAAAGCCAGATCAAGGCGTCCATCGATGAGACCATGAAGGCCTTTGGCCGGATGGATGTGTTGTTCAACAATGCCGGCGGCCCGACGCGGGGTGAGGTCGATACGGTGACGCATGACGACTTCCGCCATGCGACCGACCTGCTGCTCGGCTCGGTGATCTTCGGTATCCGGCATGCTGCGCCTATCATGAAGGCACAAGGCATGGGCGCGATCATCAACAATGCCAGCGTGTCGTCGAACCGCACGCACATGGGCGAGTATCTCTATTCGATCATGAAGGCGGGCGTCGTGCACGCGACGCGCATGGCCGGGATGGAGCTGGGCAAGCATGGCATCAGCGTGAACTGCATCTCACCCGGCGCCATTGCCACGCCGATCTTCTTCGGTGGCTCGGCCAAGGCCGCCGCGATGGAAGCGGGCAAGGCCGACGCCAAGCTCGAGAAGCTGACCAGCAACCTCTCCAAGGCGACGCCGCTGCGCCGCTCTGGCCTGCCCAACGATATCGCGTTTGCCGCCCTGTTCCTCGCCAGCGACGAGGGGCGCTATATCAACTGCCACGATCTGGTGGTCGATGGCGGGATGACGGCCGGTGGCCGGGTGAATTACGAGTAGGCGATGTCGAGCGACGCAAGCATTCCGCAGATCAGGCTTTATCAGGACTGGCTGAAGGAGACGCGTGGGCTTTCCTTCTCCGACTATGAAGCGCTGTGGCGCTGGTCGGTGACGGATGTCGAGGCGTTCTGGCGCTCGATCTGGGACTATAACGGGATGGCCTCGCCGACGCCGTTCGAAAAGACGCTGGGACTCGAACAGATGCCGGGCGCCGTGTGGTTCCCGGGCGCGCAGGTGAACTATGCGCGGCAGGCCCTGCGCCACGGCGCGGCGGCGCATGCTGCGGGGCATCCGGCGATCATCAGCGAGAATGAGCTGGGGCAGGTGCGCGAACTCTCGTGGTCGGAGCTGGCGCGGCAGGTTGCGTCGATGGCATTGACGCTTCGCAAGCTGGGCGTTGTGCGGGGTGATCGCGTGTCGGCCTATCTGCCGAATACGCCGGAGGCCATCGTTGCCTTCCTTGCGACCGCCAGCCTCGGCGCGATCTGGAGCATCTGCGCGCCGGACATGGGTGTTCCGGCCATCGTCGATCGCTTCCGCCAGATCGAACCGAAAGTGCTGATCGCTGCGGACGGCGTGCACTATGCCGGCAGGCCGATGGATCGCAGTGCGATTGTCGCTGGCTTGCGGGAGGCGCTGCCCAGCGTCCAGAGTCTCGTGCTGATGGAGACGCCGTTCGCGGCGCAGCGTCTCCCTGCGGAAATCACTTTCGCTGAAGCTGTTTGCGCCACTGGTGCGGACGTCGATGCGTTCGAGCCGGAATGGCTGCCCTTCGATCATCCGCTCTGGATTCTCTACTCCAGCGGCACAACCGGCCTGCCCAAGCCTATCGTGCATGGTCATGGCGGCGTGCTGCTGACCGCTGCGGCCAACGGCCTGCACAGCGATATCGGGCCAAGCTACGAGGCGAACACATCGGGCGAGCGGTTTCACTGGTTCTCATCCACCGGCTGGGTGATGTGGAACAGTCAGGTCGCGGGCCTTCTCGGCGGAACCACGATCTGCATCTATGACGGCAGCCCGATGGGGTCGCGTGACAAGCCTGACTGGGGCGTGCTGTGGCGCTTCGCGGCGAAGCATCGCGTCACCTATTTCGGCGCGGGCGCGGCCTTCTACGGCAACTGCATGAAAGCCGGGTTGGAGCTGAAGGCATGTGGCGATCTCTCGCCTGTTCGCGCGATCGGCACGACCGGGTCGCCCCTGCCGCCAGACGTGCAGGCATGGGGCACGCAGCAGTTTGCAGCCATCGGAACGCCGGATATCTGGTGGTACAATATCTCCGGGGGCACAGACATCGTCGCGGCCTTTGCAGGCGGCAATCGCGAGCTGCCCCAGCAGTCCGGGCGAATGCAGTGTCTCATGCTGGGCACGGCGACCGAAGCCTGGGATGATGAGGGTAAGCCGCAGATCGGTCAGGTAGGTGAACTGGTCTGCGTCCGCCCTCTACCATCCATGCCGCTCTATTTCTGGAACGACCCGGGCGGCGAGCGCTATCTTTCGTCCTACTTCGATCTCTATCCCGGCATCTGGCGCCATGGCGACTGGCTGCTGGTGCACCCGGACGGCAGCTGCGAGATTTCGGGGCGAAGCGACGCCACGATCAACCGCAATGGCGTTCGCATGGGAACGAGCGAGATCTATTCGGCCGTCGAGCGGTTGCCGCAGGTTCTGGATTCCATGGTGATCGAGCTGGAGCAGGGCGGGGGTGAGAGCGCGTTGATCCTCTTTGTCGTCTTGGCGCCGGGTGTGGAACTTGATGCGGCGTTGAGGGCAGCTATCGACGCCGCAATCCGCGCTGCCCTGTCGCCGCGCTTCTGCCCCGACAAGGTGATCGCGGCGCCCGGCATTCCCCGCACGTTGTCCGGCAAGAAGCAAGAGATCCCGATCAAGCGCATGATGCAGGGACGCCCCATCGAGAAAGCGATCAATCGCGAGGCGATGGCAAACCCTGAAGTGCTCGCCTGGTACAGCGATCTGCGGCACATGCTTGAGGGAGGTCGGGCCTGACGCAATCGTCCGCGTCGAGGATTGATTCTGCAGCAAGCATGACGGCAGCCACCAAATACAATCTCCGCAAGGACGCCATCATCCGCGTGGCGACCGATCTCATGAACCACAAGGGCGTGCGCGGCATGACACACGCACTGGTGGCGAGCGAGCTCGGCCTGGTTCCGCGTGCTGTGGGCTACTACTTTCGCCGCAAGGAGGATCTGGCCGCCGCCTGTTACGCGCGCTCGATCGAGCGCATGGAAGCGCACATCGGCGCGGCGCTGAAACAGCCAACGCCAGACACGGCCATTCGCACGATTATACAGGTGTTCTTCGAGAGCCAGCGGCAGGTCGCTGTCGGTGAGATCGAGCCAATCGCCTGGTTCGAGGAAATGCGGACGCTGGATGATGACAGCACCGGGCGCGCCTTCACCGAAATGTTCCGCAAGGTTCGCAGTATCTTTACGATGACCGGAGGACCGCCGCTGGCGCGTGCAGAAGCCAATGCGCGCGCTCATCTTCTTCTGTCGCAACTGTTCTGGGCGGTGCTGTGGCTGCCGCGTCACAATCCCGAAGACTACTCTCGCATGGCCGAGCGGACCGCCGACATCCTGCTTGGCGGCATGTCCTCCCGCGCAGCCGCGTGGACCCCGCCGCTGCTGGCTGTGGGGCCCGATGATGAGACCGGCCCTGACTTCCTGACTGCGGGAACCGAGCTCATCAACGAGAACGGCTATCTCGGCGCCTCGGTGGAGAAGATTGCGGCGCGGCTCAACGTCACCAAGGGCTCATTCTACCACCACAATGAAACCAAGGACGAACTGGTCGAGCATTGCTTCGAACGGACATGGGGCATCCTGCGCGAGGCTCAACGGAAAGCGGACGCGGCCGCCCAGAACGGGTTGATGAATCTCGCCGCGCAGGCAGTGGAGATGGTCGGCGGCCAGGTTTCCGGCAAGCGCCCGCTGCTGCGGACATCGGCGCTCGCGGCCGCACCGGAAGATATGAGGCCGCGCCTCATCGCCGGCTTTGACCGGATCACGGCGCGCTATGCAAGCGTCGTCAGCGACGGGATTGGCGATGGATCAATTCGGCCGCTGGATGCGCTGATCGCCGCGCAAATCCTGTCCGGTACGATCAACGCCGCCGCGGAGCTTCGCTTCTGGGCGCCGGGTCTCACGCCACGAACGGCGGAGGCCTACTACGTGTGCCCGATGTTCATGGGACTGTTGAACACAAGAGGGGCCGCGGAACCGGGCTAGTGAAGTGCGCCGTGTTTCGCCGTGCACAAGCTAAGCACTCGCAATCCTAAGGATACGGGAGGCTTAGCAATCCAGAATCAATTCGTTCAAGCGGAGACACCGCATTGCTACCCGCGCAATAGGAGCACGGCTTGGCCGCTGCTTCGCTATTGCGAAGGTATCAAGCATGTCTGTGGTCGTGGGGTCGTCGGCTGGTTCGAGCGCTGGAAAGTGGACGGCGCTGCTGCTTCTCGGAACCTGCCTGGGGGGCGGGGGCGCATGGGCGCAAACGGCGCCTTCTGCGGAAGATCTCGGTTTGGCGGCGGCGAATGCCGAAGTTGCTGCGTTAGAGGATACGGGCGATGTTGTTGTCGTAACCGCGCGGCGCCGCGAGGAGAATGCGCAAGAGGTTCCAATCGCGCTGAGCGTGGTGGGCGCCGAGCAGATCGAGCAGACCGGAAGCTATACGCTCGGGCAGATCCAGCAGCTCGTGCCCAGCCTGCAGGTTTTCAGCTTCAACCCCCGTAACACCAACATCAACATCCGCGGGCTTGGTTCAAACGTTGCGCTGACCAATGACGGCCTCGAGAACGGCGTCGGCTTCTATGTGGATGGGGTTTACTATGGACGGCCGGGACAGACTCAGTTCGACCTGATCGATCTGCAACAGATCGAAGTGCTGCGCGGCCCACAGGGAACCCTTTTCGGCAAGAACACGGTCGCCGGCGCCATCAACATCACGACGAAAGCGCCGTCCTTCACGCCGGAATACCAGCTTGAGGCGTCGGGCGGGAACTACGCCTATGCGCAGGTGAAGGTATCGGCGACGGGCCCGGTCATCGATGACTTTCTCGCCTACCGCCTCACCGCGTCCTACACCAACCGCGATGGGTTCATCGAGAATGTACGCACCGGCGAACGTGCGCAGTCCTACGAGAATTTCTCGGCGCGCGGCCAGCTGCTGTTCGAGTTCAGCGACACGCTCGACCTGCGCCTGATCGGTGACTTTTCGGAACAGCATGCGCGCTGCTGCATCAACGTGGCGGTCGATTTCTTCCCCACCTATGACAGTGGCGCGCCGATCCCGAACAACTTCCAGGATCGCGTCACGCGGGCAGGGTATACCCCGCTGCCGTTCGATCCGTTCGCGCGGCGGACGGATGCCGACAGCCATTTCCAGGCTGATATGCGCACCTATGGCGTCTCGGCTGAACTCAACTGGGATCTTGGCGATGCAACGCTGACGTCCATCACCTCGAACCGTTGGTGGGACTGGTATCCGGCAAACGACGCCGACGGCACGGGCCTTCCCGTGATTACCGTCGGCCAACAACAGAACTTCCAGCGTCAATTCAGCCAGGAAGTGCGGCTCGGGTCGGATGGAGAAAACGTCATCGACTGGACGGTTGGCGGCTACTACTTCTGGCAGATCATCAGCGGGTTTGGCTCGTTCGGCTACGGATCAGCCGCTGCCAACTGGAATCTTCCCGCCGTGCCGGCCGTCGTTGGCAACGCGGCGCTGAACGGGTTCACGGCGGCATCGCGCTCCACGCCGCGCACCAAGAGCTACGCGGCTTTCGGACAGGCGACTTGGAACATCAGTGACCAGCTGAAGCTCACGAGCGGATTGCGCTACACGCATGAGGAAAAGGATGGCTCATTCATCCAGTTCCACACGGGCGGGCCTAGCCTCGCGGGCCTGACACCCGCGCAGCAGGCAACGGCGCTGGCGATACGCAACCAGTTCAACCCGGTGACGGCATACTCGGCTGAACTCGAGGACGACAATCTCGCGGGGCTCGTGAGCCTTGCCTACGAGATCACGCCTGACGCGCTGGTTTACGGCTCGTGGTCCAGGGGCGGGAAGTCAGGTGGTCTGAACCTGGCGCAGTTGCCGGCGGGCGTCGCGCCGCAGGTCGATCCGGAAAAGGTCGAGAGTTATGAGCTGGGCATCAAGAGCGCTTGGTTCGACGGCGCATTGGTGGCGAACCTCGCGGCTTACGAGACCACGATCGAGGACTACCAGACGGCCATCATCGAACAGGCGGTGGGAACGGTCGGGTTCATCCAGTACATCGCGAACATTCCGGAAGTACGCTCGCGCGGTGTGGAGGCCGATCTTATCTGGTCTCCGCTCGACAATCTCAGCCTGACGGCGTCGGCGGCCTACACGGATGCGAAGTATGTCCAGTACGACAACGCTCCCCAAAAGCCGGAGAACCTCAACCTCTCCGCTGTGCAGGACCTGTCTGGCGAGCCGCTGACTGGTGTTCCCGAGTTCACCTACTCGCTGAGCGGCGACTACTGGCAGCCACTGGATTTCCTTGGCGGGTACGAAGGCTATGTGCACGCCGACTGGGCGGAACGGACGTCCTACTACACGTCGGCCAGCAACAGCCGGTATGCGGAAGTGCCGGGGTACGGGCTGTTGAACGCGCGCATCGGCGTCCGCGATCCGGGCCGCGGCTGGGACATCTCGCTGTGGGCCCGCAACCTGCTGGATGAAGAGCACTTCCAGACACTTGGTTCGGCGAACACCGGGCTCGTCACCGGCCTTGTCGGCGAGCCCCGCACCTACGGCGCAACCCTGCGCACACGCTTCTAGCACCCCCCAATCAGGAGACGGCAATGATCTCGAAGAAGACGCGTCGGACGGTTTCGGGAATCGCAATCACGCTGGCGATTGGAGTCGCGGCGACCGCAGTGGCAATCGGCCAACAGACGCAGCCGACCATCGGCAAGACCTATGCTGAATCGAAGGAAGGGCAGCGGCCGCCGGCGCCAAAGGCGAAGGAAGGCGCGCCTAACGTGATCTGGATCCTGCTGGACGATGTCGGCTTCGGCGCCGTCAGCACGTTTGGCGGTCCGGTTCCCACGCCCACCTTTGATGCACTGGCCGATGGCGGCCTGCGCTACACCAACTTCCACACTACCGGTATCTGCTCGCCCACACGCGCGGCGCTGCTGACCGGCCGCAACCACCACAAGGTTGGCATGGGCGCTTTCCCGCATGATTTCATGTCGGCGGAATTCCCCGGCTATACAGGGCGCCTGCAACCCAAGGACGGAACGGTTGCCGAGTATCTGCGCGAAGCGGGCTACAGCACCTACGCGCTCGGCAAGTGGCACCTGACGCCGGATGCAGAGATCACCGATCTCGGGCCATTCGATCGCTGGCCCTCGGGCAAGGGCTTTGACCACTTCTTCGGCTTCCTCGGCGGCGCTGAAGACCAGTACAAGCCGCGGCTTGTCGAAGACAATCATGCGGTGCGGCCGGATGGCCGCCACCTCAATGCCCAGCTAGTGGACAAAGCGATCTCCTATGTCGATCGCCAGGCTTCGCTCGCGCCAGACCGTCCGTTCTTCCTCTATCTCGCGCCGGGCGCCGGCCACTCGCCACACCAGGTCGACCAACCATGGCTCGACAAGTACAAGGGCAAGTTTGATGCGGGCTGGGACGTCGTGCGCGAGCAGATCCTCGACCGCCAGAAGAAGCTCGGCGTCGTTCCCAAGGATGCAAAGCTGCCGCCGCGAGACCCGCGCGTCCCCGCGTGGAACAGCCTCACCGCTGACCAGAAGAAAATCAACGCGCGTTTCATGGAGGGCTACGCGGCCTTCGTGGAGTACACCGACTTCGAGATCGGGCGGTTGGTCGACCACCTCCGCAAGACGGGCAAGCTGGACAATACGGCCATCTTCGTCGTCGTGGGCGACAATGGCGCTAGCAAGGAAGGCGGCCCCAACGGTTCGCTCTATTCCGAGTTGACGCCAATCACCCAGGACAACAAGGGGCAGGTGGCTGAGCTGCTGTCGCGCTTCGATGACATCGGCACTGCCCGCTCCTACACCAACTATCCGATCGGCTGGGCGCAGACGCTCAATACACCGTTCCGCCAGTGGAAGGCGGATGCAAACTCTGAAGGCGGCACGCGAAACCCGCTGATCGCCTACTGGCCGAAAGGCCTGCCGAAGGGCGAGGTCCGCAACCAGTACGGCCACGTGATCGACCTGCTTCCCACGACGCTGGAGATCACCGGCGCGAAGATTCCCGAGGCCGTGCGTGGTGTGAAGCAGGAGCCGGTGCAGGGCGCCAGCCTTGCTTCCTCCTTCACCGATGCGAAGGCCTCGGCCCGCACGACGCAATACTCCTATATCTTCGGATCGGGCGGCATCGTTAAGGACGGATGGAAGGCCAGCTTCAACTACCGGCCCGACTATCTCGATATCTTCCAGACCTATCCGGTCCCCACGCAGATCGCGAACAATGCCGGGAAGGAGAAGTGGGAGCTGTTCAACCTGAATGCTGACTTCAACGAACGGACGGACCTCGCCAAATCCAATCCAGCCAAGCTCAAGGAGCTGCAGGACGCCTTCGATGTCGAAGCCAAGTCCAACGGCGTTTATCCGCTGCTGAACTGGTCGGATGTCGCACTCAAGGCGCGCGAGGCATTCGCCCGTGGCATTGCGCGCACGCCGGTTGTGCCGGAAACGCCGCGTCCTGCTCCGGCAGCGGGGTCGGGCCAGTGATTGCTGGCTGGAGACGCCTGGCCATGACAGGCGCGGCGGTGATGTCCGTCGCCGCGTCTGCCTGCCAGCCGGTTGAAGCCCCCGCTGTCGCGGCCTCCGCCGTATCCGCGCTAGCGGGGCCGACCGTCTGCCTTGCGGAGGCCGACACGGTCGATCTTCCCGGTGGCACGTATGTCATGGGCGCCCAGCCGGAACAGAAAGAGGAGGGCCCACCCCAGGAGGTCACCGTTGGCGCTTTCTCGATCGACCGCACAGAGGTCACCAACGCACAGTTTGCAGAGTTCGCGGATGCAACCGGCTACATGACGGTCGCCGAGCGCGCGCCCGATCCGTCGCTCTATCCTGGTATCCCGGCAGACCAGCTGAAGCCGGCGGCAATCGTCTTCGCAGGCGCCGATCAGATCGGTGAAGGTAATCCCGCCGACTGGTGGCGGCTCGTTGAAGGCGCCAACTGGCGTCATCCCGAAGGTCCGGGCAGCGACCTCATTGGCCGTGAGCATCACCCCGTGGTGCAAGTGGGCTACGAAGACGCGCTGGCCTATGCAAAATGGCGCGGCCGCGACCTGCCCACGGAAGCAGAATGGGAATACGCCGCCCGTGCAGATATCAAGTCCGCGCGGTTCGAGTGGGGTGACGCAGTAGCTGAGCGCAATGTGCGCGCAAACACCTGGCAGGGCGTGTTTCCGGCTGTCGATACAGGTAAGGACGGGTACAAGGCGCGCACCGCTCCGGTCGGCTGCTATCCGCCCAACGCGTTTGGCCTGCACGACATGAGCGGCAATGTCTGGGAATGGACCAGCGACACTTTCGGCAATGCTGTGCCACCGTTCCAGCAACACCTCATCAAGGGCGGCTCATTCCTGTGCGCCGATAACTACTGCCTGCGGTATCGCCCGTCTGCTCGTCAGGGCGGTCCCACAGACACAGGCTCATCGCACATCGGCTTCCGTACCGTGCGCCGATCGAGTCCCTGACAATGGGAGGCGCGCCGGCGTCGCTTCGCGCGACACCTCGCAACCGCCTAACCGACGTGCGCCTTGAAGAATTTCGCCATGATGCCGAACGCCTCGTCGCTTTCCGGCGCCAGGATATAGGCCCAGAACGCATGGGGCATGGCTTCGAACACCACGAGGTCGGCATCGACGCCGGCGCGGAGCAGGGCGCGATGATAAAGCGTCGACTGGCTCAGCAGCTGGTCGCGCGTGCTCGTCATCACGAGCGTGGGCGGAAGGCCATGCAGGTCGGAAAGAATGGGTGAAAGCGCGGGCGTCTCGTTCGGCGTCGTCCCGACATAGGCGGCGACGGACTGGCGCAGCGTTCCTCCCGGCATCTTCGGCAGGAACTGTTCCGAATCCCCGTCCGTCGTCATGTCGGCGCTGCCCGAGAAGAAGCCGAGCGCGGCGGGCAACTCTGTCGCGGCGTCCTTCAGACGAACCATCAACTGGGCCGACAGCACGGCGCCGGCAGACGTGCCAAACACGGCGATGTCGCTGGCTTTCGTCGTCTTCAGCAACTCCCTGTAGACGGCGGCGGCATCATCCACGGCCGCCGGGAAGGGATGCTCCGGCGCAAGGCGATAGAGCACGGCGACAACCGTCATACCCGTCAGCGACGCAATCGGGATGTTCTCGGTCTGCGACCCTGAGTCGACCATGAATCCGCCGCCATGCAGGTTCATTAGGACGCCCCTGGATGTCACGCCGCCGGCCGGCTTGAACACGATCACAGGAACGCCCGCCATCGTGGTGTGCTCGACGGTCACGGGATAACGCTGCTTCTGCATCCCGCCCACGGCGTTCTGGATGGCCGAGATGCCCTTGCGCATATCCTCGATGGAAGGCTGCGCCGGCGCTGGCGCTGCGCTCATCGCTTCGATCATGTGGCGTGCCTGGGCGCTGATCGTGCTGGGCAGGGGAGGCTGCGTCTGGGCTTCGGCGGTCATGGCGAAAATCCCGATGAGAGAAACAAGGATGGAGGACGAAATCAGGCGCATGGGTCAATCTCAGGCTGGCGTGAAGGCTTGGCGAAGCGCGGCGCAGACATGGGCAATGCCGGCAACCGCCGGCTTCACGTCCAGCGGCAGGGAGAGAAAGCCGTGCGGATGGCCCGGATAGTGGCGCAGGCTGACGGGAACGCCAGCCCTGGAAAGCGCCACGGCATAAGCTTCCCCGTCATCGCACAGGACATCACACTCCGCCGTTGTGACGAAAGCAGGAGGCAGGCCGTGCAGATCCGAAAGGATCGGCGAGGCGCGCGGATCAAGCCGCTCGCTCACAGTGTTCAGGTACTGCTCGGCGCACCATTCGAATTCGCGCTTGCCAAGGCCGGGTCCGGCAAAGGTCTCGTAGATCGGCGCGATCATCCGGAAATCAGTCGCCGGATAGATCAGCACCTGCAGGATCGGCAGGGCCTTGCCCCGATCCCGCAGCGCGACCATGGCGGCTGCAGTCAGATTTCCGCCTGCGCTGTCGCCACCGATCGCGACGCGCTTTGGATCGGCCCCCAACTTGTCCGCGTGCGTCAGGCAGTATTCCGCAGCCGCGACAGCATCGTCATAGGCCGCGGGGAATTTGTGCTCCGGCGCCAACCGGTAATCCACGGCAACAACGGCGCACCTTGCACCATGTGCGATCTCCCGGCAGAGAACTTCATGCGTGTCGAGATCGCCGCCGATCCAGCCGCCGCCATGCATGAACAGGAACAGCGGAAGGGGGCCTTCGATATCCGGCGTGTAGAGTCGCGCCGGTACGGGCCGGGTAGCTGGAATCGTGAAGTCGCGGGTCTGCATCGGGCGCACCGGCCCGATCTTTTTCGCCAGTCGCTGGTGCAGGGCGCGTGATTCAAGCGCGGTTGGTGGCGCAGAGTCTGGCGGTGGATAGTCAGCCGCCGACCGCATGAAGTACTCAACGAAGTCTGGATGAATGTTCATGCGAGACCTCAGGCCAGTTTCAGTTCGCGTACGAAGAAGTCCGCGAGAATGCGGCTGACCTCGTCCGACTCCGGCAACTCGCAGAAGATGTGGAAGGCGTGCCAGAACCCGTCGAACATGAACAACCGTGCATCGACGCCGTTCGCCGCCAACCGGCGATGAAATTGCGTCACGCTGCTGGCGGCAAAGTCGCGACTGCCGGTTATCAACAAACTCGGCGGAAAGCGTGCGAGAACGTCATCGTTACATACCGGCATCGCTAGCGGATCATTGGGATCGGCGCCTTGCATGTAGGGTGTGTGAAAGATCGAGCGCGCTGCCTCGCTCGCGGGCTCTCCCATCACGGCGGAGTTGAGCGCATTGCTGTCTCCGCCAAAATCCAGCCCCGCAGCGCCCAGCATTGCGATGGCGCCGGGAAGTGAAATTCCCTTGCGCTGCAGCCAGGCCATTGTCTGCGCTGTCAACATGGCGCCTGCAGACAGGCCGTAGATGCCGATCCTGTTTGTGGCGTGTTGCCTGATCAGGTGCTGGTAGACCGCGCTGGCGTCTTCGGATGCAGCCGGAAACTGATGCTCCGGCGCCATCCGGTAGTCGACGGCAACGACCTGGAGGCCAGTTGCTGCGGCAACCGGAATGGCTTCCACCAGTGCGCCGCTGCCCGCGCCCCACATGAACGCGCCGCCGTGCAGGTTGATCAGGATGGCGTCCTGCCGCGCGGGGCGTTGTGGCGAAAGGGGAACGATGCGCTGAACGGACACGCCGCCCATCACCTCGTCGATGATGTCGACCTCGAACTTCTTCCGCGCTTCCGCCGCCAACTCATCGTTGAAGCGGGTATAGTGCGCGCGCATCTCCAGTGGATCGGAACTTGCGGGTCTTTCGCCAATGCGTCGCGTGAAGGCGCGACGTGCAGCTGCGCTGGCGTAGCTGGAAAAGGGCAGGTCAAGCCGGACGTCGACCGCCCCGTCGGCGTCGACGCCGTCGCGCACCGCCGGTGTGTGCGCGCTGGAACCTTGGTCGGCCATCGATTCCTCTCGGATAGTTCGCTTGTCCGTTCCTTGGGTGTAGTTGTTATGGTATCGATATCATAAATATGCAAGACGCTTTGTTGGGAGATAACAGGGCGACCGGACTCGGAGAATCGGACGGATGACGAAGATCGCGCGCGGGCGCATCACGATGGAGGATGTCGCAAGGATTGCGGGCGTGGCGAAGATCACCGTCTCGCGCGCCCTGCAGGACAGCCCGCTGGTGCGTCCGGAAGTCCGTGATCGCGTGAAGGAAGTTGCGCGCAAGCAGGGGTATCGTCTCAACACGACGGCGCGGAACCTGAGACTCCAGCGCACGCACAGCATCACGGCGGTCATCGAGAACGAAGGCGCCGGCGACCGCCCGATCGGTGAACCGTTGGTCCAGATGGTTGTCGGCGGAATGCTAGGGAAGCTTGCGCAAGCGAGATACCAGCTCGTGCTCACGACTCGTTCCATGTTCGAAGCCACCGGCGCTGCGGATGCAGACGGCATTGTGCTCGCAGGCCAGGGCGCGAATGACGAGGCGACCCGCCGTATCAAGGAGTTCGGCCTTCCCACGGTCGTCTGGGGAACGCCGGTGGAGCCCGATGACAGCGTGGTGTTCGTGGGCAGCGACAACCACGAGGGCGGCCGTCTCGTGGGGCAGCATCTTCTCGATCTCGGCCGCAAGAAGATCCTGTTTCTGGGTGACGTGTCTCACCCCGAGATCAGTATGCGGGCGGCGGGACTGCGCGCTGCGATCGGCCGCAAGGCCAAGCTTGCGGTTATGCCATGCGCCTTCACGCAATCAGCCGGGCACGCAGCCATGTTGAACGCTTTGGCCAAGTCCAGCGACATCGATGGTGTTACCGCCGCCAGCGACCGGATCGCGCTCGGCGCCATGGATGCCCTTCGTCGCAGCGGCAAACGCATTCCCACGGATGTCGCTGTCGTCGGTTATGACGACGCCGCCGGCGAGCAGGGCCTCTCCTCGGTTCGCCAGGAATGGATTCTCGCCGGTGAAACGCTTGCGACAAAGTTGCTTCAGGTCATCCGCGGTGAACCGGCAAAATCCGAACAACTGCCGGTCAAATTGATCGTTCGCGCCAGCAGCCAGCCCTGACCTCAGCCTGCTTTCCCGTTGCTGCTCTCCCGCGAGCAGGCTTGACATCGATACCAATGATATCGATACCATAGCAATAAGAGTGCTCGAGGTAGTTGCCATCGGGCCGCGCAGGGAGGTCTAAACCAGTGCAATTCTCACGCTTTTTGCTGTCCAGCGCCGCCGGCTTGGCCTTCGGCATTCCGCTTGTCATGGCCCCGCAGGCAGCAGCCCAGGAGCCGACTGCCCCGCCCGAAGCATCAGCCGCCGAACACGACGCTGGCCTCGCCGTTATCGTCGTGACGGCCCGCCGCCGCGAAGAAAACCTGCAGGAAGTCCCGCTGTCCGTCAGCGCCTTCACGCCTGATCAGATCGATCGCGCAGGCATGGATGATCGCACCGCGCTCGCCGACAATACGCCCTCGTTGATCACGATCACCGGCGGTTACCCTTCAGAGTTCGCCTTCTTCGCACTGCGTGGCCAGGGCCCCGCTTTCGGCTCGGTGCCCGGCGTCGTTCCGTACTTTGCGGAAGTCCCGAACGTGATCACGATCGATGGCCGTGTCGGCACGTATTTCGATCTCGCAAGCGTCCAGGTTCTCGCGGGGCCACAAGGCACGCTTTTCGGCAAGAACGCGACCGGCGGCAACATCCTGTTCGAACCGCAGCGTCCCACCGACGTGTTCGAAGGTTATGTTCGCACCCAGTTCGGCAACTACAATGACCAGCGCATCGAAGGCGCCGTGAACCTGCCGATCAGCGACGGCGTGAAGCTGCGCGTTTCCGGTGAGGCGGGCCGCCGCGACGGTTACACCATCGACGTTGGCCCGAACTTCAATGGCAAGGACTACGACAACCTCGGTTATGAAAGCCTGCGCGCGATCCTGTCACTGCAGCCCACCGATGCGCTCGATATCGACACCATCGGCCGGTACTATCACTCCAGCAACAATGGCGGCGGCACGGTGCCATTTGCCTTCAACCCCGCCGCCGGTGCGCTCGGCGTACTTGTTACCGATGTTTTCCCCGGCACGCCTGCCGCCGTCGCGGCGCAGAATGCGCGCGGACCGCGCGCGGTCGCCTACGATCTCGATCAGTTCTCCGAGACCGACTACTGGCAGGTCATCAACCAGGCGACCTATCGCCTCAGCGATAACCTGCGTATCCGCAACATCGCCAGCTATTCGGATTTCCGGAACATCTACGGATACGACTATGACGGGACGCCGTTCCCGATCGCGGGGCAGGGGCAGCGCGGAGACGTGCCGACCAATGCGGTCGACACCTTCACCGAGGAGTTGCAGCTTCAGGGTTCGCTCTTCGACGATGCCATGAACTTCGCCACCGGCATTTACTTCGACAAGATCGACTCGGAAGCTGGTGGGCACTTCACCCAGTTCCCGTTCTCGGTGTTCCTCGGAGGAGCGCTGCCGGCCACCTTCGTCACCAAGGGCAAGAGCCAGGCGGTTTTCGGACAGGCGACAGCCGATCTCGAAAAGCTTGCAGGCTGGCGCGGCTTCACCGTCACGGGCGGTTACCGATACACTTGGGAACAGGTGAAAACCTCGACCATCATCCTCGCGCCGCCTGCATCGACCGGCGCCGGCGAGTTTGACTATGGCAGTTACAACATCAGCCTCGACTACGCTTTCGACGACGACATCCACGCCTACATTACGGCGCGTGACGCCTTCAAGGCTGGCGGAATCAACGGTTCGGTCCCGGAAGGCTTGCCCTTCCACACCTTCCCGCCGGAAAAACTCAGCGACATCGAAGTCGGCCTGAAATCGGAGTTCGCGATCGGCGATATGGAGGCGCGCGCCAACATTGCTGTCTACAGTGGCGACTACCAGAACATCCAGCGCACGACAGCCGAGGTCATCAGCGGGGCCTTGCTCAACGTCACGCGCAGCGCGGCCGAGGGGCGTATCCGGGGTATCGAGTTCACTGGCGCGCTCATTCCGCTCGAAGGCCTTACACTGAACGGCACGTATTCGTACATGGAATCGGAATACACCAAGGTCACTGACGCGTCCGCCGGTGCGATCCTAGCCGGCTCGCCTTTCCCGTACACGCCGAAGCAGAAGTACAGCCTTGGCGTCACGTACGAGACGGAAATCCCGCAGGCCGGAACGCTGGTGCTGAATGCGGCCTACGCCAACCAGTCATCGTTCTCGACGGGGCAGACCAACGCCTCGTTCGTTCGCGCCATTCCCGGGTACGGCACGCTCAGCTTGTCGGCCGATCTCAACAATGTCGCCGGGTCGCCTGTTGATCTCTCTATTTTCGCGACCAACGTGACTGACGAGGTCTATCAGACGGGGACGGCTGACTTCTACAATTCGCCGTTCGGTATCGCCACCTACACCTATGGCGAGCCGCAGATGTATGGCATCCGCCTGCGTTATCGCTTCGGCCAGTAACCATGGTCCGGGGTGCGATTGATCTGTCGTCAGGTCCGGCGTCCGCTGCCGAAGCGACGCCGCGGCTCGGCGGCCTGTCATCGCGAATTTCGGCTATGTATGCCGCGATCTATCTCCACTATGGCGCATTCGGGCTGTTTATCCCGATGTGGTTCGCGCATCGCGGTCTCAGCCCCGAGGAGATCGGCACGCTGATGTCGGTGCCGATGTTCCTGCGTATCCTGTTCGTGGCTCCAGTCTCAAGCCTGGCGGATCGTCTGCAACGCATTCGGGAGGTTCTGCTCGTCTGCGTTGTTGGCGCCATGCTGATCATGAGCTTCATGAGCTTCGCCCATGCCTACTGGCAGATGCTCCTGTTCTTCACGCTATTCTCGCTGGTGTGGGATCCGCTGCCGATCCTCGCCGACTCCTACGCCGTGCTCGCTGTGCGCACGCGGGGGCTGGACTTCGGGCGCATGCGGTTATGGGGATCTCTGGCCTTCGTTCTGGCGAATGTCGCAAGTGGGAGCTTGATCGGCGCCTATTCTCCGGAAGTCGTCCCGTGGCTCACGGCCGCCTTGCTCGCCGTTCCGATCATTCCCATCCTGTTGCTGCCGCCGGATCGCCAACTTGGGTCCAGCGAGAAAACAGAGCGTACGCACTGGCGCGCCGCCTTCGCCGACCGGATGGTATTCGTCGCCATGGTCGGCGCCGCGCTCATCGCGTCCAGCCACGTGCTGCTGACCACGTTCGGAACGATCCAGTTCACTGCCATGGGCCTCGATGGTGCGACGACTGGCTTGCTGGTGGGCGCCTCGATCCTGTCGGAAATCGTCGTGCTGTTCGGCGCCCAAAAGCTGCTGGGCAAGCGCTCACCGCTCTGGCTGATCGCGCTGGGTGGCGTCCTTTCGGTCGTCAGATGGTTACTGATGTCGCTGCAACCGGGCCTCTATGTCCTCGCTGTGCTGCAGGTCTTGAACGGCTTCACGGGCATGGGCGTGATCGCCGGCCTCATGCTGTTCATTGCCCAGCGTGTCGACAGCCGCCTGATCTCCACCATGCAGGGCATAAACGCCGTTGTCCTTGGCCTTCTGGGAGCATTGGCGACATTTGGCTCGGGCTATGCGTGGAAGGCGCTTGGCTATCAGGCATACATTCTCGCGGCGCTCGTGGCGGCGGCGGGATGTGCGCCGATCTTTCTTGCGCTTCGGAAGTCGCGCTGATGGCGAGGGGAGACTCAGAAACATGTCGCGACTGCTCTCCGTCGAGTATGCTCGAGGAGTTGTTTCCGGCGGTTGCGATGATGAATCTCATGCCTGCCAAGGACTGGGCGGATGCAATCCCCAAGGCGCCGCCTGCGGAAATTCTTCAGGCGTTCCGAAATCAGCGTCCCCCAACTGTTCCTGCAATGCTGGCCTTTGTGCAGACCTGGTTCGAGCTGCCGACTGATGTTGTCACAAGCTTCGCTGGAGCCTCCCTCGAGTCTCATATCGAAGCGACCTGGCCAGCGCTTGTTCGCACGTCATCCGCCAGGCGTCCGGCAGACTCGCTTCTGCCGCTGCCACATTTGTCTCTCGCGCCCGGCGGTCGCTTTCGGGAGAGCTATTACTGGGACACGTATTTCAGCCTGATCGGTTTGCGCCATCGTCCTGATCTCATCCGTGCGGCTGTCGAGAATTGTCGCTGGCAGATCGAGCAGCGTGGCTTCGTCCCCAACGCCAACCGCACCTACTATCTCACCCGCTCCCAGCCGCCCTTCTTCTTCAAGATGATCGAACTGCTGGGGGAGGTGGAAGGAAAGCAGGTAGCCGCAGAGTTCCTGCCCGCGCTGATTGCCGAGCACGCATTCTGGATGGAGGGCGCGGACAGTCTGGAAGAAGGCGACGCCCACAGGCGTGTGGTGAAGCTTCCAGGGGGCGCCCTTCTCAACCGCTTCTGGGACGATGCGACCGATCCCCGCGATGAGGCCTACCTGTGGGATGTGCGTACTGCCAGATCTGCGCCGGGCAGGGCGAGCGAAGACGTGTACCGTGATATCCGCGCCGCGTGCGAAAGCGGGTGGGATTTCAGCTCGCGTTGGCTGGGCACGCCTGGCGACCTCGGTTCTATCATGACGACGTCGATCCTGCCGTCCGACCTGAACAGCATACTCTTCGGGATGGAGCGTTTCCTGTCGGAAGCCCTGGCCGGTCAGGGCGACGCCGCCGGCGCAAAGCGCTTCGCAAGCCTTGCCGCAAATCGTCGCGATGCGATGTGCCGCCATCTCTGGAACCGCGAGCTTGGCGCCTTTGATGATTTTGACTGGAAGGCAAACCACCTTCGCGATGTCGCCAGCGCCGCCGCAACCGCGCCTCTCTTCTTCGGCCTCGCAGATGCGCAGCAGGCGCGCACCACGGCGGTGCTCATTCAGTCGCGGTTGCTGGCGCGCGGCGGCCTTCTGACGACAACGCAAACATCCGATCTCCAATGGGACGCGCCCAATGGCTGGGCTCCCCTTCAGTGGATCGCTTATGCAGGATTCTCACGATACGGCTTCAATGCGCTTGCCGCGGACATCCGCGAACGCTGGCTCAATACAGCCGAGCAGGTCTTCCGCGCGACCGGGCGCATGATCGAGAAATACGACATCGTGCACATCGCGCCGGGTGGCGGTGGCGAGTACGCCTTGCAGGATGGTTTTGGCTGGACCAACGGCGTCATCAAGGCCTTCCTCGAAGCCCGCTCGGCAAGCCTCGATCGCAGTGCCTGATGTCGCGAGGCCGAACGTCTCTATGGGCCTCGGCAGATCTGGAGCGCCACCGCCTGTCATGGCAGCATTCGGGCGTTGGCGTTATTACGACAGGGCGCTTGTTCTCTCGAAACCGCCAATTCCGAATTCACGCAATGCTGGCGCGAAGTTGTGGTTATCGTGGTTGGAGCGGGCGAGCTTAACCAGGGCGAAGCGCTGCAATGTGTTCAGGTTTGACCATTGAGCATCCGTTGGCGGATTGACGCCCGCGATCAACGCTTGCGCAGCCACCTCGTTCGGCATGCGCGCGGGATCGGCCCACGAGAGAGGGGCATTGAGCGCGAGCCCAACAATAGGCTCTGGAGTGTTTCGTTCGACCATGCCGACAAGTGTGCGGCGGTACACCGTGACCTCGTGAAGGGTGTTGCAGGGGGTGGCCGCGAGTGCCTGCCGGTTTGACTGACCAATCTTTGTCCATTGCTTGAGCGACAGCTTGATTTCAGCGCGATCCAGCTTGAATCGCACCACCATCGGAATGCAGCGCAGGTCGCTTGCGAAGTCGGCTTCGAAGGCGAAGATGCCATAGCCATCTTCAAGTGCGCCGCCGGGAGCGACAGCATCTGGATCTGCAAGATCGATACTCATGAAACGCTCCGGGCTTGAGTTTGCTGGAATGCGACGCGAAGTCGTGGCACAGGCGAGGGTGTGAGACAGGAAGCAGTTCTGGGCGTGATCCTCTGCGGAGGAGCGGGCGTGCGCATCGGCGGTCGCAAGGCGATGACCCTGCTGGCCGGGCGCCCGATGGTTGCGCATGTGGCGAACTTGCTCGAACCGGCAGTGGCCGGACTGGCAGTTGCTGGAAGCGCCGAGGCCGCGTCCGCCCTTGGCGTTCCCAATCTGGACGATCCACCGGACGTAGCGCGCGGCGCCGAATGGATCGTGACGGCGCCATGCGACACGCCCTTGCTCCCGGCCGGCTTCGCGACGCGCATTTTGGAGGAAGAGAAGGACGCGGATGCGGCGTTCGCGTAGACCGAAGACGGCCCCCATCCGCTTGTCTGTGCTTGGCGATGCACCGCTGCAGGGGAGTTGCGTAGAACCCTGGCCAGCGGCCACCCACCGGTCCGGAGCATTCTCGACCAGCTCGCCGCCGCGAAGGTCTGGTTTGAAGAGGCGGATGCGTTCATGAACGTCAACACGCCAGAAGAGCTGAAGCTGGCGGAACGGAAACTTGCCGGGCGCTGATGGCAGCGGCGCAAGCTTTACCGATTGTGATGAACAACCTGCGCGGCGCGGTGCTGGTCGGGCGCGAGGCGATCGAACGGATGACGCCACGCGGATCGCTGGTGCTCACATCGTCAGTCGCCGGCTTCCGGCCGGGCTCGCAGATGATCGTCTATGACGCATCGAAAGCGGGACTGGGTGGCGTGATGCGCTATCTCGCGAAGGACGGCGCAGCGCGGGATATCCGCGTGAACACGGTCGTTCTGGGACTGGTCGATACGCCGAACGGGCGGACGGCGGGGGCCGGGCGGCCAAGCCGAGGCACGGGCCAGAACCTGCCGTTCCGGCGGCAGGCAACGGGATGGGAAATCGCCTATGCCGCGCTCTTCTTCATGTCGAATGAGAGCGCCTACGTGACGGCGCAGCATCTCGCCGTCGACAGCGGCATTGTCGGCATGGGCTGAGCCTTCGCCGGTCTCGCACAGGCCTTGGCACGCTACCGGACAACCACGTCAGCGGATTTTCTCCGTACCCGAAGAGGATGTGGGCCCGGCAAGACTCCCGACCGCGAAAGAGTTTCAGACTTACAACGCGACGCCGTAACCGGTGCGCGCCGATACCAACAAAAATGCCAACACAGTCTGGGAGGCGTGATTTGGCGGAAGGGCGAGCACCGGACGCGGCAGAGCGGCGGGCATTTCGCCCTCGGCGACGCGAAATCGACGGATAGCGGCTACCCTAGCTTATTTCTTGGTGGCACTCTTATCGCTGCTTGCGCTCTTGAAAAAAGTGAAAACAGGCGCCGGCGCCGTTGGCTAATCCATCCCCCTGCCGTCGTTGGCAGGACCGGCAGGATGCCAAGAAGGCGACCTACCCCAAGCCTCGCAACACTTACTTCAAATTCATCAGCCTGATCACCTGCTCGACTAGGTCGTGGACTCATAATTTCTGATCCAGATGCGGGTTGAGGCGAGCAGGACGCTGGCGAGATAGTTGCGAGCAAGTTTGTCGAAGCGGGTTGCCACGCGCCTGAAGTGCTTGAGCTTGCAGAAGTAGCGCTCGACGAGATTGCG
>Ga0208492_1000611_pt1 | contig 28743 bp, 21 predicted proteins | sample Subbioar_CSW14AB_FD_184820 | JGI IMG/M metagenome (GOLD analysis project Ga0208492, IMG submission 184820) | Serpentinite rock and fluid subsurface biosphere microbial communities from McLaughlin Reserve, California, USA - CR12Mar_CSW14AB (SPAdes) | ecosystem: Environmental > Terrestrial > Deep... | reverse complement strand
ATGACCGTGGCACAGCGCGGCGATGTTGACGCCCACGGACTCGAGCCGCCGTGCTCCCGCCGCATGCGCGAGCGCCGCGCCCTCGGTCGCGAGGGTGAGCGCATCCTCGTCGTCGCCGTTCAGCATCAGCCGGCCGGCGAGCGAGATCATGACGTCCGCGCGCATGGTCTCGATGCCGGGCTGCGAGGCCAGCCCGTCGAGCGTCGCGAGCGCCGCGCGATACGCCTCGACGGCCCCGGGCCTGGCGATCTGCGCGAGACCGCGACCCTGGTTGTTCAGCAGCCGCGCGTGATCCAGCGTGCCCGGCGGGCATTCCGCGAGAGCGGACCTCAGCACCGCGAGCGAACGCTCCACGTCGCCGGCGTTGCGCAGATACGTCGCCGTGCGCCCCATGAGCTCGAGGCGGGACATGCCGCCGGTCGCCTCCGGATCGTCGACCACGTCCCACAGCGAGAGCGCGCGCTCGGCGTGCTGCGCCGCCGACGCGTAGCCCATCGCGGTGCGCGCCTCGCGCATCGCGCGCAGCCAGGCGGGGAACGCGCGGCGCGCGTCGCGGGCGCCGGACCAGTGGTGGGCGACGGACGCGGCGACCGGCCGCCCGCGACCGGCGCAGGCCTCGTACTCGAGCGCGTAGCGCTCGTGCAGCCGCTCCCGCTCGCCGGGCAGGACGTCGTCGAGGATCGCCTCCCGCACGAGGGCGTGCCGGAAGCAGTAGCCGGTCTCGGTCGCGAGGATCACGCCGGACGCCACCGCCTCGCGGATCGCGGGTTCGATGTCGTCGGGCTCCGCTCGGAGCACGGCGGCCAGGAGGTCGTGGTCCACCTCGACGCCCCCGACGGCGAGGTGGCGCGCGATCCGCTGGGCCTCTTCGGACAGGCGCTCGTAGCGCACGAGCAGGAGCTCGCGAAGGCCCTCCGGGAGCTGGGGCGCGCCGTCGCGGCACCCGTCGAGGTCGACCAGCTCCTCGATGTAGAAGGGGACCCCGTCGGTGCGCTCGAGGAGCGCGTCGACCTCGGCCTCGGCGGGCGGGGCGCCCGTCAGGGCCTGCATGAGGAGCCGTGTGCCGCGGCGGTCCAGCCGCGCCAGCTCGACGCGCCTCGCGCGCCGGTCGCGGGCGAGTTCGGCGAGGAAGGGCCGCGCGACGTGCCCGCGGCCGATCTCGTCGGAGCGGAAGGAGACCAGCAGCAGGACGCGGGCGTCCGTGAGTGCACGGGTGAGGAAGCGCAGCACGGCGAGGCTCGCCGGATCGACCCAGTGCAGGTCCTCGATCACGAGCACGACCGGCGCATCCGCGGCCGCGGCCTCGAGCAGCAGCGCGATCGCCTCGTGCAGTCCGCCCGGCGCGGCCGGGGCGCCCGCGTCGCCGAGTTGCGGGAACAGGCCCTGCAGTGCACGATGACCGCCCGCTCCGACGACCGCGCGCAGGTCGTCGCCGTGCTCGATCGCGAGCGGCCGAAGCGCACCCGCGATCGAGGTGTAGGCCTCGCCGGCGCCGCCGAGGTCGACGCAACGCCCCACGAGCACGCGCGCCTCGCGGGCGTGGCGCTCGAGGAACTCGGTCACGAGGCGGGTCTTGCCGATGCCGGCCTCGCCGCCCACGACGACCGTGCGCGGCTCGCCCGCGGCGACCTCCGAGAGGGCGGCCGCCAGCTCCGCGAGCTCGGTGTCGCGCGCGACGAGATCGACTGTGTGCGGTCTCACCTCTTCATGGTCGCACCGGCCGCCGACATCGGCGCCGGCCGCGGCGACGAGATCAGGCACCGAGCCGCGGCAGCAGCCGGTGGAGCGCCCGCCGGGGCCGCGCGCCGGAAGCCGGACGGTCCTCCCGCCGCTCCTCGAGCGCGCGCAGGCGCGCGATCCGGAGCTCGGCGGCGCGGACGTCCTCCTCGTACCGGATGATCCCGATCATCGGATCGATGTGCATCTCCCGCTCCATCCCCTGTGGTGGGGCCGCACTGTCGGCGGCCGATGAGTCCACGCTCGTCTCTGAGGTGGGGCGGGGACATCGGGAGGATGCCGTATCTCTCGTGCTCCGGGGCCCGGTCGCCCGCATAAGGCGGGAGCGTCGGGGGTGGTGCGCGGAATCGGCTAGACTCGAACGCGCTGCCCGGCAGCCCCGGGGATGTAGCTCAATGGTAGAGCCCCAGTCTTCCAAACTGGCTACGCGGGTTCGATTCCCGTCATCCCCTCCGCACGCGGCCCCGTGAAGACCCGCCGACTTCGTCGGCTAGACTTCACGGGGCCGTTTCGTGTTCCCAGCGGGGGATCCCCGGGGCGTAGCTCAGCTTGGTAGAGCGCCCGCTTTGGGAGCGGGAGGCCGCAGGTTCAAATCCTGTCGCCCCGACATACGGCAACCCAGACCTATGAGCCCGACGCGCGGCCTGCGCGCGGGCACCGCAACGAGGAGAACGAAACCTTATGGTCAACAGCACCGTCGAGAAGCTCAGCCCGACGCGGGTGAAGCTGCACATCACGGTCAGCCCCGAGGAGCTCAAGCCGAGCATCCAGCACGCCTACGAGCACATCGCCCGCGACGTGCAGGTCCCCGGCTTCCGCAAGGGCAAGGTTCCGGCTCCGATCATCGACCAGCGCATCGGCCGCGGCGCCGTCATCGAGCACGCCGTCAACGAGGGCCTCGACGGGTTCTTCCGCGCCGCCGTCGCCGAGCACGAGCTGAAGATGCTCGGCCGCCCGTCGGCCGACATCGTCGAGTGGCCGAGCGAGAAGGACTTCTCGGGCGACCTGGTCGTCGACGTCGAGGTCGACGTGCGCCCCGAGTTCGACCTGCCCGACTACGAGGACCTCACCATCACGGTCGACGCGACCGAGGTCGACGAGTCGGCGCTCGACGAGGAGCTCGACCGCCTGCGCGCCCGCTTCGGCACGCTCATCCCGGTCGACCGCCCGGCCGCCAAGGGCGACTTCGTCGAGCTGGACCTGGTCGCCACGATCGACGGCAGCGAGATCGACCGCGCCGAGGGCGTCTCGTACGAGGTGGGCTCGGGCGAGCTGCTCCAGGGCATCGACGAGGCCATCGAGTCGCTCACCGCGGGCGAGGCCACCACGTTCCGCTCGACGCTCGTCGGCGGCGACCACGCCGGCGAGGAGGCCGAGGTGGCCGTGACGGTCAAGGCCGTCAAGGAGCGCGAGCTGCCCGAGGCCGACGACGACTTCGCACAGATGGCGAGCGAGTTCGACACGATCGCCGAGCTGCGCGACAGCCTGCGCGAGCAGGTCGAGTCGCGTGGCGCGTTCTCGCAGGGCTCGGCGGCGCGCGACAAGCTCGTCGAGACCCTCCTCGAGAAGGTGGAGATCCCGGTCCCCGCGCAGCTCATCGAGGACGAGGTGCACAACCACCTCGAGCAGGAGAACCGCCTCGAGGACGACGCGCACCGCGCCGAGGTCGCGGAGGCCAGCGAGAAGCAGTTCCGCACGCAGATGCTGCTCGACGCCCTCGCCGAGAAGCTCGAGGTGCAGGTCTCGCAGGACGAGTTCACGCAGTACCTGATCCAGATGTCGGGCCAGTACGGCATGGCGCCGCAGCAGTTCATCGAGGCGCTCCAGCAGGGCAACCAGCTGCAGGCGGTCATCGGCGACGTGGCCCGCAACAAGGCGCTCGCGATCGTCCTGGGCAAGGTCGAGGTCGTCGACACCAACGGCAAGGCCGTGGACCTGTCGGGCTTCGCCGCGACGGACGAGGACGAGGCGGTCGACGCCGAGGAGGCCGCCGAGAAGCCCGCGGCGAAGAAGGCCCCGGCCAAGAAGGCGCCGGCCAAGAAGGCCGCGGCCGAGGAGTCCGCGGACGCCGACGAGGCTCCGGCCGAGAAGGCTCCGGCCAAGAAGGCGCCCGCCAAGAAGGCTCCGGCCAAGAAAGCCGCCGCCGAGGAGGCCCCGGCCGAGGAGGCCGAGGCCCCCAAGAAGACCACGCGCAAGAAGAAGGTCGAGGCCGAGGCCGCGGAGTGATCCGCGACTGACGCCCGCGAGGGGGACGGATGCCGTGGCATCCGTCCCCCTTTCCGCACCCCGAGGAGGACCATGACCGCTCACGGCTTCGACGACTGGCAGCGGCGGATCGACGCGGTCTGGGCGGATCCCGCGCTGACGGATGAGGATCGCGTGGCGCGCATCGACGCACTGGCCGCCGAACGGGGCCCGGATGACGCGGTCGCGCTGTTCGAGCGCGCCGGCGCGCGCGACAGCGCGGGCCTCGAGACCGAGGCGGAGCCGCTGTACCGGCGCGCGATCGAGGCGGGGCTGGACGATTCCCGGCGGACGCAGGCGACCATCCAGCTGGCGAGCACGCTGCGCAACCTGGGCCGCGTGGACGAGAGCCTCGCATTGCTGCACGCCGAGTCGGAGCGCGGAGGCGCGCTGCGCGACGAGCTCGCCGCGTTCACGGCCCTCGCCCTCGTCTCGAGCGGCGATCCCGTGCGGGCGGCGTCCGTCGCGCTGACGGCGCTCGCTCCGCACCTCGGGCGCTACTCGCGCTCGGTCACCGCCTACGCGGCCGAGCTCGTCGAGGTCCGCGAGCCCTGAGGCTGCTCAGGCGCGGATGATCGCGCCGGACCGCGGCGGCACGGAGCCCGCCTCGAGCGGACGCGTCGCGAACAGCACCTCGCGCGGCTCGCCGATCTCCAGCGGCGCGTCGGCGAGGTTCACGACGATCTCGAGCGCGCCGCGGCGCAGGCGGATCCACCGCGGATCCTCGCTCCACTCGGCGCTCAGGCGGGAGAACCGCGGGTCGGTGAGGTCCGGCTCCCGGCGACGCAGGGCGGCGAGCTCACGGTGCACGGCCAGCAGCCGCGTGTGCCGCGAGTCGCCGGCCTCCTCCGGGTACGGCTCGGCCCAGTCGAGCTTGGATCGCCGGAACGTCTCCGGATCCTGCGGGTCGGGGACCACCTCGGGGTCCCAGCCCATCCGTGCGAACTCCGCGATGCGGCCCTTGGCCGTGGCGGCACCGAGGTCCGGCTCCGGATGCGCCGTGAAGAACTGCCACGGCGTGGATGCCGCCCACTCCTCGCCCATGAAGACCATGGGCGTGAACGGCCCGGCCAGCGTGAGCATCGCGGCGATCGCGAGCGCGTCGTCGTCCAGCGTCTGCGAGAGCCGGTCCCCGGTGGCTCGGTTGCCGATCTGGTCGTGGTCCTGCGCGTACGCGACCAGTCGCCAGGTCGGGGTCTCGGGCGGGATCGGGTGGCCGTGCCGGCGCTCCCGGAACGACGACCAGGTGCCGTCGTGGAAGAACCCGCGCGTGGCGGCCTTGGCCAGCGCCTCGATCGGCTCGAAGTCGGCGTAGTAGCCGGCCGTCTCGCCCGTGAGCGCGACGTGCACGGCGTGGTGGTAGTCGTCGCTCCACTGCGCGTGCAGGCCGTACCCGCCCGCCTCGCGCGGCAGGATCAGCTTCGGGTCGTTCATGTCCGATTCGGCGATCAGCGTGAGCGGGCGCCGCAGGTGGGCGCTCAGCGCATCGACCCGCTCGGCCATCTCCTGCAGCAGATGCGTGGGGGAGTCGTCCACCAGGGCGTGCACGGCGTCCAGTCGCAGGCCGTCGACGTGCATGTCCCGGAGCCACATGAGCGCGTTGTCCACGATGTAGTCGCGCACCTCGCGGCGGGACAGGTCGACCGACGAGCCCCACGTGTTGGCGCTGTCCTCGCGCAGGTACGGCGCGTACCGCGGCAGGTAGTTGCCGCTGGGCCCGAGGTGGTTGTAGACGACGTCCTGGATGACCGCCAGGCCCGCCGCGTGGCACGCGTCGACGAACCGCCGATAGGCGTCGGGGCCGCCGTAGGTCTCGTCGACCGCGTACCAGAGCACCCCGTCGTAGCCCCAGTTCCAGTCGCCGTTGAAGGAGTTCACCGGCAGCAGCTCGACGAAGTCGACCCCGAGGTCGACCAGGTGCGGCAGGCGGCCGATGGCGGCGTCGAGCGTGCCCTCGGGGGTGAAGGTGCCGAGGTGCATCTCGTAGATGAGCGAACCGGCCAGCTGTCGGCCGGTCCAGCGGTCGTCCGTCCACGCGAAGCCGCCGAGGTCGTGCACCCGGCTCAGGTCGTGCACGCCCCGCGGCTGCCGCAGCGAGCGGGGATCGGGCAGCGGGGTCGGATCGTCGTCGAGCAGGAAGCCGTAGTCCTGCCCCGGCCGCTGCTCGACGTCCGCGCGCCACCAGCCGTCGGGGTCCCGGCGCATGGCGTGCTCGGCGCCGTCCAGGAGCAGGCGGACGGACGCCGGGCGCGGCGCCCACAGCTCGAAGCTCACGACGCGTCCTCCTCACGCAGCAGCAGGGCCACGGGGTATCGCGCCAGCAGGCCCGCCAGGCCGACGGCCCCGCCCTGCACGCTCTCCCCGGTGATCGTCTCGGTGTAGCGGCCGGGCGGCACGAGCACGACCGTGTCGCCCCAGCCCCCGCGGCGCTCCAGGCCGATCGGGAGCCGCGTCGCGACGGTGACCGCCCCGCCCCGGTCGAACGCGATCGCGTGGTCCGTGGCCGCACCGACGACCTCCAGCCCCGCGTAACGGGTGAACAGCTCGGGTCGGTCGCGACGCGCGTGGAGGGCGCGGGTCGTGACCAGGAGCTTGGCGGCTCCGGTCTCGTCCAGCTCGGGCAGCTCGCCCGAGCCGATCCCCTCCAGGATGGCGCGCCGCGCGTCGTAGTCGACGGGCAGCCGGTTGTCGGGGTCGACGAGCGACCGGTTCCACAGCTCCGAGCCCTGGTAGACGTCCGGGACGCCCGGCGCCGTCAGCTGGAGGAGCTTCGCCGAGACGGAGTTCGACCATCCCGCCGCCTGCACGAACGCGACGCACTCCTCGAGCGCGGTGCGGGCGACGTCGTCGTCGAACGCCGCGTCGACGAGCGCGTGCAGCCGCGTCTCGAACTCCTCGTCGGGCTCCGTCCACGTCGTCCCCGTGCCGGCCTCGCGGGCGGCCTTCTCGGCGTACGCGTGCGCGCGCTCCCGGGACAGCGGCCACGCCCCGAGGATCGAGGCCCACAGCAGCGCCTCCAACGGCCCGTCGCCGAGCGGCGCCCGGCCGCGCAGCGTGCGCAGGGTGCTGGCCCAGAGCCCGGGCACCTCGGCCAGCGCGTCGATCCGCGCGCGGGTGTCTTCGCCGCGCTTGGTGTCGTGCGTCGACAGGGTCGTCATGGACAGCGGCCAGGAGGCCTGCCGGACGCGCTGGCGGCGGTGGAACTCCGCGACGTCGATCGCGAACTCGGACGGGTCGCCGCCCACCTCGTTCAACGACGCGAGCCGCCCGTACCGGTAGAACGCGGTGTCCTCGACGCCCTTGGCCATCACGGCGCCGGACGTCTGCTGGAACCGGATCGCCGCGGCGTGCGCCGGATCCGACAGCGCCGGCAGCAGGCGGTCGATCGCGGCGGCGAGGTCGGGGCGGCGCCCGCGCGCCGCGTGCGCGGCCTCGTGCAGGTGCTCGATCCCGGCCGGCAGGTAGGAGCGGTACACCGGGAAGCACGCGAGCAGCTCGGCGAGCGCGTCCTCGGCATCCGGCCCATCCGGGACCAGCCGGGCGAGCCGGCGCACCTCGGCGTGGAGCAGCCCGTCGGCGATCGCGCGCTTGCCGTCGTGCACCATGGCGGCCCAGTCGACGGCGCCGCCGCGCGATTCGACCTCCAGCTCGTCCAGCGCGCCCCGGCCGGCGGGGTCGACCAGCACGCGGTCGACGTCGCCGAGCGCGTCGTATCCCGTGGTGCCCGCCGTCGCCCAGTGGGCGGGCAGCTCCTCGCCGGGCTCGAGGATCTTCTCGACCAGCACGTACGCACCGTCCGTCGCCTCGGCCAGCCGCTCGAGGTAGCCGCCCGGATCCGTGAGCCCGTCCGGGTGGTCGATGCGCAGCCCGTCCACGAGCCCCTCGCGCACCCAGCGCAGGATCTCGGCGTGCGACTCGTCGAACACCCACGGCACCTCGACCCGCACCGCCGCGAGCGTCGAGACGGCGAAGAAGCGCCGGTAGTTCAGCTCGGAGTCGCCGCGCCTCCAGTGCACGAGCTCGTAGTGCTGGCGCGCGTGCACCTCGGCGGGCGGGGCGCCGTCGTCGCCCGTGCCCGGCGCGAGCGGGAAGCGGTGATCCCAGTACCGCAGCGTGCCGTCCTCGACCCGCAGGGGCGGGTCGTCCTCGCCCAGCACCGGGATCCGGATTCGCCCGCCGCCCGCGTCCCAGTCGATGTCGAACGCGTCGGCGTAGCGCGAGCCGCGGCCGTGCGTCAGCACGTCCCACCACCAGGGATTGAGGTGCGGCGTCGCGACGCCGACGTGGTTCGGCACGACGTCGGCGAGCACGCCGAGGCCCGCGTCGCGGGCCGCCTGCGCGAAGCGGGCCAGCCCCTCGGCGCCGCCGCGCGCCGGATCGACCTTCGAGTGGTCGACGACGTCGTAGCCGTGGTTCGATCCCGGCTCGCTGGCCAGGAGCGGAGAGAGGTACACGGTGTCGATCCCGAGATCCGCCAGGTATCCGACGATCTCCGCGGCGGCGTCGAGCGGGAACTCCTCGCGGATCTGGAGCCGGTAGGTGGCGCGGGGGACGCGGCGGCTCATGCCTTGCCCCGCATGTGGCGCACCGACGCGGCGGGGGAGTAGTCGGTCGCCGCCTCGGGGTCGCGCCACTCCTGCAGCACCACCACGGAGCGCGCCTCGACCGGCAGGGCGCTGCCGGCCTCGCGCTGCGACGGATCCGGTCCGTTCGCGGTGTTGAGCACGATCTCCCAGGACGCGCAGTACTCGGCGGCCGGCAGCGTGAAGTCCACGGGCTCGGAGTGCGCGTTGAAGCAGATCAGGAAGTGCCGGTCCGTGATCCGCTCGCCGCGCGAGCCGCGCTCGTGGATGCCCTGGCCGTTGAGGAACACGCCCAGCGAGCGCGCGTAGCTCGTCTGCCAGTCGCTGTCGTCCATGGCCGTGCCGTCGGGGCGGAGCCACGCGATGTCCGGCACCGGGCCGCCCTCGCCGCGCCACACGACGCGCCCGTCGAAGTAGCCCCAGCGGCGGAATGCGGGGTGCTCCCGGCGCAGTCGGGCGACGTGGGCCGTGAACTCGATGAGCGGCTCGTCGGCCTCGTCCCAGTGGATCCAGCTGAGCGGCGTGTCCTGCGCGTAGCCGTTGTTGTTGCCCTCCTGCGTCCGGCCGAGCTCGTCGCCGTGGAGCAGCATCGGCACGCCCTGCGACAGCAGCAGGGTCGCGATCATGTTGCGCTGCTGGCGGGCGCGGAGCTCGAGGATCTCCGGATCGTCCGTCGGGCCCTCGACGCCGAGGTTGTACGAGCGGTTGTGCGACTCGCCGTCCTTGCCGCCCTCGCCGTTCGCGTCGTTGTGCTTCTCGTTGTAGGACACGAGGTCGCGCAGCGTGAAGCCGTCGTGCGCCGTGACGAAGTTGATGGACGCGATCGGGCGGCGCGCATTGGCCTCGTACAGGTCCGCGGAGCCCGTGAAGCGCGACGCGAACTCGCCCAGGGTCGCCGGCTCGCCGCGCCAGAAGTCCCGGACCGTGTCGCGGTACTTGCCGTTCCACTCGGTCCACTGCGGCGGGAAGTTGCCGACCTGGTAGCCGCCGGGGCCGACGTCCCACGGCTCCGCGATCAGCTTGACCTGCGACACCACCGGATCCTGCTGCACCAGGTCGAAGAAGCTGGAGAGCCGGTCGACCTCGTAGAACTCCCGCGCGAGCGTCGCGGCCAGGTCGAAGCGGAATCCGTCGACGTGCATCTCGGTCACCCAGTAGCGCAGCGAGTCCATGATGAGCTGCAGCGAGTGCGGGTTGCGGACGTTGAGGGTGTTCCCCGTGCCCGTGTAGTCCATGTAGTACTGCTTGTCGTCCTCCACGAGGCGGTAGTACGCGGCGTTGTCGATGCCCTTGAACGACAGGGTCGGCCCCAGGTGGTTGCCCTCCGCGGTGTGGTTGTAGACCACGTCCAGGATGACCTCGATGCCGGCCGCGTGCAGCGCGCGCACCATGGCCTTGAACTCCTGCACCTGCTCGCCCTTGTCCCCGCTGGACGAGTACTCGCCGTGGGGCGCGAGGAACCCGAGCGTGTTGTAGCCCCAGTAGTTGCGCAGCCCCCTCTCCAGCAGCACCGAGTCGTGCACGAACTGGTGCACGGGCATCAGCTCGATCGCGGTGATGCCCAGGCGCTGCAGGTGCGCGATGACCGCGGGATGCGCGACGCCTGCGTATGTGCCGCGCTGCTCCTCGGGGATCTCGGGGTGCAGCTCCGTGAGGCCCTTCACGTGCGCCTCGTAGATGAGAGTGCGGCCGTACGGCGTGCCGGGGCGGCGGTCGCCGCGCCAGTCGAAGTACGGATTGATCACGACCGACCGCATGGTGTGCGGGGCCGAGTCGTCCTGGTTGCGCACGTCGGGGTCGTCGAACGTGTGGTCGAACAGGGCGGGATCCCAGTCGATCGAGCCGGACATCGCCTTGGCATAGGGGTCGACCAGCAGCTTGCTCGGGTCGCAGCGCAGGCCGTTCGCGGGGTCGAAGGGCCCGTGCACGCGGTAGCCGTACTCCTGGCCGGGGGCCACGTCGGGCAGGTACGCGTGCCACACGTTGGCGTCGACCTCGATGAGGGGCACGCGCGTCTCCGTGCCCGCGTCGTCGAACAGGCACAGCTCGACCTTCTCGGCGACCTCGCTGAAGAGGGCGAAGTTCGTGCCGTCGCCGTCATAGGTCGCGCCGAGGGGATAGGGACGTCCGGGCCACGTTTCCATGCGCACCTGCCGTTCTGGTTGTGGTCCTGAGGAGGGTCTCGGCTCGACGCTAGCGGGGTCCCGGACGCCGGGAAAAGGGCTTGCCGGTTGAGCGCGGACCCGGTATCCCGCGCCCCACGCTGGGCCTCCGCGACGCGAACGTATGCCCACGGCGAACACGCGCGAGGCCCGGATACCCCGCGGGTAGGGTCATATCGACGCACCACTGAATGGAGTGAGAATGCCCGAACCGCTGATGGCACAGAGTGTCTTCGACCGGCTGCTGAAGGACCGCATCATCTGGCTTGGCTCGGAGGTGCGCGACGAGAACGCGAACGAGATCTGCGCGAAGATCCTGCTGCTCGCCGCCGAGGACTCGCAGAAGGACATCTACCTGTACATCAACTCGCCCGGCGGCTCGATCACTGCGGGCATGGCGATCTACGACACCATGCAGTTCGTGCCGAACGACATCGTCACGGTCGGCATCGGCATGGCCGCCTCGATGGGTCAGCTCCTGCTCACCAGCGGCACCAAGGGCAAGCGCTACATCACCCCGAACGCCCGCGTGCTGCTGCACCAGCCGCACGGCGGCTTCGGCGGCACGGCCAGCGACATCCAGACCCAGGCCCAGCTGATCCTCGACATGAAGCGCCGCCTGGCCGAGATCACGGCCGCACAGACCGGCAAGACCGTCGAGCAGATCAACGAGGACGGCGACCGCGACCGCTGGTTCTCGGCCGAGGAGGCCCTCGCGTACGGCTTCGTCGACCACATCCGCGAGCACGCCGTCGACGTCACCGGTGCCGGCGGCACCGACCGCGCGGCGAACTGAGCCGGCAGCCACAGAGAAGGACGTATCGAAGATGCACACCCCCTACACCGGCCAGACGTCGCCCCAGGGCCTGCAGATGCCCGGCAGCCGCTACATCCTGCCCCAGTTCGAGGAGCGCACGGCCTACGGCTACAAGCGTCAGGACCCGTACAACAAGCTGTTCGAGGACCGCGTGATCTTCCTCGGCGTGCAGGTCGACGACGCGTCGGCCGACGACGTGATGGCGCAGCTGCTCGTCCTGGAGAGCCAGGATCCGGACCGCGACATCATCATGTACATCAACTCGCCCGGCGGCTCGTTCACGGCCATGACGGCGATCTACGACACGATGCAGTACATCTCGCCCCAGATCCAGACCGTGGTCCTGGGACAGGCGGCCTCCGCGGCGGCCGTGCTGCTCGCGGCCGGCGCTCCCGGCAAGCGCCTGGCGCTGCCGAACGCGCGCATCCTGATCCACCAGCCCGCCGTGGGCGAGGCCGGCCACGGCCAGGCGTCGGACATCGAGATCCAGGCGGCCGAGATCCTGCGCATGCGCACGTGGCTCGAGGAGACGCTGTCGAAGCACTCCAACCGCTCGGTCGAGCAGGTCAACAAGGACATCGACCGCGACAAGATCCTCGGCGCGGTCGACGCGGTCGAGTACGGCCTCGTCGACCAGGTGCTCACGACCCGCAAGCGCCAGGCGATCGCCAAGTAGTCGCCGACCTCCGTCGGCCCGACGCCCCGGATCCCGCGTGGGATCCGGGGCGTCGTCGTATCTCCGCGGTAACGTCCTCGAAACCCCGGCCCGGGACCATGGGCCGCGACGGAGCGGCTCGAAGGGGGGAGCATGACGAGCGTTCAGACCAGGGGCGGGCGCCGCGACGGCGTGTTCGTGAAGGCGATGGGATCGGTCGACGCGCTGTTCGTCGGCTTCGGCGCCATGATCGGCTTCGGCTGGATCACGCTGACCAGCGGCTGGCTCACCTCCGCGGGCACGTGGGGAGCCATGCTCGCGTTCATCGTCGGCGGGGCCATCATGGTCCTCGTCGGCCTGGTGTACTCGGAGCTCGTGTCGGCCATGCCGCACGCGGGCGGCGAGCACAACTACCTCATGCGGGGCATGGGACCGCGCTGGTCGATGCTCGGGTCGTGGGCCATCACGGGCGGCTACATCACGGTCATCCTGTTCGAGGCCGTCGCGACGCCGCGCACGTTCGACTATCTGTTCCCGGGCCTCGCCTCGCTCATGCCGATGTACACCGTCGCGGGCTTCGAGGTCGGGCTGCCGTGGGCGCTCGTCGGCGTCGTGGCCGCGGTCGTCGTGACGTGGATCAACATCCGCGGCGTGAAGATCACGTCGCTCGTGCAGACCTTCGTGGTGTCGTTCCTCCTCCTGGTCGCGGCGCTCCTGGTCTTCGGAGGGTTCGCGGGCGGCGACGTCGCCAACACCGAGCCGCACTTCGTCGGCGGCGTCGCGGGGTTCGCGATCGTGCTCGGCGCCGTGCCGTTCCTGTTCGTCGGCTTCGACGTGATCCCGCAGGCGGCCGAGGAGATCGACCTGCCGCCGAAACGGATCGGACGGGTGCTCATCCTGTCCGTCGCGATGGCCGTGGCGTTCTACCTCGTGGTGATCTACGTCACCTCGCTGGCCATGCCGGCGAGCGAGCTGGCCTCGTTCGACCTCGTGACCGCCGACGCGCTGGCCATCATGCTGGGCGCGGACTTCTGGGGACGGGTCGTGATCGCGGGGGGCCTGGCCGGCATCCTGACCTCGTGGATCGGCTTCCTGCTGGGAGCGTCGCGCCTGCTGTGGGCGATGTCGGTCTCGGGCATGATCCCGGAGTGGTTCGGGAAGGTGCACCCGAAGTACCGCACGCCGTCGAACGCGCTGCTCTTCATCGGCGCGCTGTCGGTGCTCGCCCCCTTCGGCGGCACCGCGGTGCTGGGCTGGGCCGTCGACGGCGGCTCGCCGATGATCGTGCTCGCGTACGCGCTCGTCGCGCTGTCGTTCTGCCTGCTGCGCGTCAAGGACCCGGGGATGTCGCGCCCGTTCCGCGTGGGGCGCGGGCGCACGACCGGGATGGTCGTGGGCGTCGCGGCGACCGTGCTGTGCGTGCTGCTGTTCCTGCTCTACATCCCCGGTCTCACACCCATCAGCATCACGCTCGCCTGGCAGTCGTACCTGATCTTCGCGGTCTGGATGGTCGTCGGCGTGGTGTTCGCGCTCCGGCTCCCGAGCGGCATCAAGGCCGGGCCCGACACCGAGGCGATCCTGATCGCGGAGATCGCCGCTCGCCGCGGGCGCTCGGCGAAGGGCTGACCCGAGTCCGTGCGACGGACCGTGACAGGACTGTCACCGAATACGTCGCGCGTCGCGGCCCGGTGTCGGCGGCAGCGGTTAGGCTCGTGGAAGCTCGAACGGAAAGGCCCGAGGAGGACACATGGCTCGCATCGGTGAGAGCGCCGACCTGTTCAAGTGCTCCTTCTGCGGGAAGAGCCAGAAGCAGGTCCAGCAGCTGATCGCCGGCCCCGGCGTCTACATCTGCGACGAGTGCGTCGAGCTCTGCAACGAGATCATCGAAGAGCGGATGGCCGAGTCCCAGGGCGGGGGAGAGGTCGCGGAGTTCGACTTGCCCAAGCCGCGCGAGATCTTCCAGTTCCTCGAGGAGTACGTCGTCGGCCAGGAGCCCGCCAAGCGCGCGCTCGCGGTCGCGGTCTACAACCACTACAAGCGCGTCCGCGCGCGCGGCGAGCTGAAGCCCGCCGACCAGAAGGCCGAGGACGTCGAGGTCGCCAAGAGCAACATCCTGATGCTCGGCCCGACCGGCTGCGGCAAGACCTATCTCGCCCAGACCCTCGCGAAGCGCCTGAACGTGCCGTTCGCCGTGGCCGACGCGACGGCCCTCACCGAGGCCGGGTACGTGGGCGAGGACGTCGAGAACATCCTGCTCAAGCTGCTCCAGGCCGCGGACTTCGACGTCAAGCGCGCCGAGACCGGCATCATCTACATCGACGAGGTCGACAAGATCGCCCGCAAGGCCGAGAACCCGTCGATCACGCGCGACGTCTCGGGCGAGGGAGTGCAGCAGGCGCTGCTGAAGATCCTCGAGGGCACGGTCGCCTCGGTGCCGCCGCAGGGCGGCCGCAAGCACCCGCACCAGGAGTTCATCCAGATCGACACGACGAACGTCCTGTTCATCGTCGCGGGGGCGTTCGCCGGACTCGAGGACATCATCTCGTCGCGCGTCGGCAAGCACGGCGTCGGCTTCGGCGCCCCGCTGCATGACAAGAGCGACGACAGCGCGCTGTTCGGCGAGGTGCTGCCGGAGGACCTGCACAAGTTCGGCCTGATCCCCGAGTTCATCGGACGCCTGCCCGTGATCGCCTCGGTGCAGCCGCTCGACCAGGACGCGCTCATGGAGATCCTGACCGCGCCGCGCAACGCGCTGGTCAAGCAGTACCAGCGCATGTTCGAGCTCGACGGCGTGCAGCTCGAGTTCGAGGAGGAGGCGCTCCGTGCGATCGCCGACCTCGCGGTGCTGCGCAAGACCGGCGCGCGCGGCCTGCGTGCGATCCTGGAGGACGTGCTCGGCCCGATCATGTTCGAGATCCCCTCGAGCGACGACGTGGCCAAGGTCGTCATCACGCGCGCCGCGGTCGAGGACGGCGCCGAGCCGACCCTCGTCCTGGCCCAGAAGAAGAAGAGCGCCTGACGCGTCAGGGCTTGCCGACGGCGAGCCGCGAGTGCACCTCGGCGTCCTCGTCGAGGAACTCCGGCTCGGCCTCCGCGCCGACCGCGTCGAAGTAGCGGCTCAGGAAGCATCGGAACGCGGCCGCGTACGCGATGTCGGCGATCTCGAGGTCGCTGAAGCCCACCTCACGCAGCCGCGTGATGTCGCTCTCGCGGATCCGGGAGGCGTCGACCGCGATCTGCTCCGCGTAGTCCAGCATCGCGACGTCCCGCTCGCTGAGGCCCGCGCTGCGGTGGTCCGCCTGGATGGCCAGGGCGCGATCGCGGCCGACGAAGCGCGTGAGGCCGCGGAAGTACACGTGGCTGCAGTAGCTGGACGGCACGTGCTTGGCGACCACCAGCGTGATCATGCGGAAGGCCTCCAGACCCAGCGAGAAGCCGTCGCGCATCTGGTGGAGGAGGCGCTCCACGGGAGCGATGAGGTCCGGTCTGGCCGAGAGGCTCCGGGTCGCGTTCATGACGGATCCCATGGCCTCCCGCTCCGCCGCGTAGACCTCCGCGATCTCTCCGTCCGCCTCTTCGTCAGACACGGTCCTCAGGTACATGGCGCCTCCCGTCGGCCCCCCTGCGCGAAGCGTAGACCCGGCGGGGGCGCCGCCGACAGGCCTCAGCCGGTGAGGCCCCGCCGCCTCAGCAGCGGCGCGATCTCGGCGTCTCGCCCGCGGAAGTCGCGGTAGGCCTCGAGCGGATCCTTCGAACCGCCGACGCCGAGCAGGCGCCGGCGGAACCGGTCGCCGCTCCCGCGCGCGAGGCCGCCGTTCTCGCGGAACCACTCGACCGTGTCGGCGTCGAGCACCTCGGCCCAGATGTACGAGTAGTAGCCGGCGCTGTACCCGCCCGAGAACACGTGGGCGAAGTACGTCGACGAGTAGCGCGGGGGGACCACGGGGTCGTCCAGGCCGATCTCGGCCAGCGCCGCGGCCTCGAACGCCGCGACGTCGGTCACGGACTCGGCCTCCTCCGGCGACAGCGAGTGCCATGCCTGATCCAGCCAGGCGGCGGCGAGGTACTCGCTGGTCGCGAAGCCCTGGTTGAACGACTCCGTGGCCCGCAGCCTCTCGACCACGTCGCCAGGGAGCGGCTCCCCGGTCTCGTGGTGCACGGCGTAGTTCGCGAGCACCTCCGGCCAGAGGATCCACATCTCGTTGACCTGGCTGGGGAACTCGACGAAGTCGCGATGCACGGCCGTGGCCGCGAAGTGCGGGTAGGTCACGGTCGCGAACAGGCCGTGCAGCGCGTGCCCGAACTCGTGGAAGAGCGTGGTGACCTGATCCAGCGTCAGCAGCGTCGGCTCTCCGGGGGCGGGCTTGGGGACGTTGAGGTTGTTGACCACCACGGGCTGGGTGCCGCGCAGCCGGGACTGCTTCACGATCGAGTTCATCCAGGCGCCGCCGTGCTTCGAGTCGCGCGTGTAGAGGTCGAGCACGTAGAGCCCGAGCGGCGAGCCGTCCTCGTTCACGACCTCGAACGTGCGCGCATCCGGGTGGTAGGCCGGGATGTCCGCCCGCTCGCGGAAGGTCACGCCGTACAGCAGGGTCGCGGCGTGGAACACGCCGTCGCGCAGCACGTGCTCTGCCTCGAACCACGGGCGCAGCGCGGTCGTGTCGAGGTCGTACTCGGCGGCCCGGACCCGCTCGGTCCAGAAGGCCCAGTCGTGCGCGGCGAGCTCATACGGCTCCGGCTCGGTCTCGTCGACCAGCCGCTGCAGCGCGGCCTTCTCTGCCCGCGCGTTGCGGGCCGCCGGCGCCGCGAGGTCGAGCAGCAGGCCGCGGACCGCCTCCGGTGTGCCGGCCGTCTGATCGGCGGTCACGTAGGCCGCGTGCGACGCGTAGCCGAGCAGCCGCGCGCGCTGCGCGCGCAGACGCACGATCTCGAGGAGCACGGGGCCGTTGTCATGCGCGTCGCCGCGCGAGCCGCGGGCGAGCGAGGCGGCCATGATCCGCTCGCGCGCCGCGCGGTCCGTGAGCTGCGCCAGGTAGGGGTGGCCGGAGAAGAGCGTGAGGGTGACCAGCAGCCGGCCGTCCAGACCGCGGTCGCGCGCCGCCTGCTTCGCGGCGGACAGCTCGCCCGGCGTCAGCCCGTCGAGCGCCGCGGCGTCGTCGAAGACGACCGCGAGGTCGTTGGTGTCGGCGAGCAGGTTCTTCTCGAACTGGTTGGTGAGCTCCGACAGGCGCCGGTTCAGCTCGGTGAGGCGCGCTTTCGTGTCGTCATCGAGCGCGGCTCCCGCGTGGGTCATCTCGCGGAAGTGCCGCTCGACCAGGCGGCGCTCCTCGGGCTCCAGGCCGAGCTCCTCGATGCGGTCGTGCAGGGCGCGGATGCGCGCGTACAGGCGGGCATCGAGCTGGATGGCGTCGGTGTGGGCCGACATCAGGGGCGCGAGCCGCTCGTCGACGTCCTGGATCGCGGGCGTCGCGTCGGCCGCGCTCACCGTGTAGAAGGCGAGCAGCACGCGCTCCAGCAGGGCGCCGGCCCGCTCCAGCGCGACCATCGTATTGTCGAACGTCGGCTCGTCCTCGCGGGTGGCGATCGCCTCGATCTCGGCGCGATGCTCGGCGAAGGCTGCCTCGAATGCCGGGAGGTAGTGCTCCGGCCGGATCGCGGCGTAGTCGGGCACCCCGTACGGCAGGGGCGAGGGGGCGAGCAGGGGGTTGAACTCGGGCGCCTCGGTCATGCGTCCCACCCTACGACGCGGTGCCGCCGAGTCTCTGCAAAGAAATGCTTGCAAAGAACTCTTTGCAACTGTACGGTCGATGCCATGGACGACAAGAGCGAGACCACCGAGGCGCGAGAGCATCGCGTGCTCGGCGTCGCCGCGCTGCGTGCGCTGGCCCATCCGCTGCGGATGCGGATCCTCGACATCCTGAGTCAGAACGGCCCCCAGACCTCCAGCACCCTCGCGGAGCTCACGGGCGAGTCGTCCGGCTCGACGAGCTACCACCTGCGGATCCTCGCGCGCCAGGACCTCATCCGCGAGATCCCCGAGCGCAGCACGGGGCGCGAGCGCTGGTGGGAGCGTCCGCACGAGTCGCTCGCGTTCGGCGACACGGAGGAGACCCGCTCGCCCGCCGGCCGCGCCGCGCTGCAGGCCGCGACCGCCGAGTTCCATCGCCGCCGCGCGCAGGAGCTGGAGGAGTTCTTCACGAGCCGCATCGATCGCGAGCCGGAGGCCTGGCGGGAGGTCAGCGCGTCGTTCACGACCACGACCCGGATGAACCCGGATCAGCTCGCGGCCCTGGGAAAGCAGATCGAGGAGCTCGTGCGCGAGGCCGGGGCGCGCTATCGGGACCAGCAGGGCGACGACGTGCGGGCCGTGAGCATCCGTGCCGACCTGTTCCCCCTGCCCGAGATCGGAGGCACCGCATGACCGCCGTCTCCTTCCCCAAGCCGACCGCCGCGATGCCCTCGCTGCGGATCACGACGGCGGAGCGCCTCGCCCTGCGTGCGGCCGACGCGCTGGCGGCGCACATCCACCGGCAGGCGATGCGCCGCGACGCGCGGCTGATGGCCGACCTCGAGCGCGAGCGGCTGCTCGGCGAGGCGCGCATGGCCGCCGCGCACGCGTCGGCGCGCACGCTGCCGCGGCTCTGAGGGAGTGACGACGAAGGCGCCGCGGATCGATGATCCCCGGCGCCTTCGTCACGAGCGGTCTAGCGCTCCTCGTCGTCCATGCCGTCGATGTGGCCCACGACCGGCAGTCCCTGAGCGTCCAGCGTCACGGTGACGCCGGTGTCGAGCTCGGCGATCGGGCGGCCCTCCAGCCAGGTGAGCGTCCACCCGGGCTTCGGCCCCTCCGGCAGGTGCTGCTCGACCTGCGCGATCGTCTCGTGCAGGTCGGCCGGCACCGAGGCGGGCGGCGTCGATCCTGCGGTCCAACGGGTTCCCAGCTGCATCATGCCTCCGTCTCCGCGAGGTCGATCCGCGTCACCGCGAACTCCTCGCCCTCCGTGATCTCGAGCTCCGCGATGCGGCCCACGGCCTTGAGGTCGTCGGCGGCGAGACGCAGCGCGGAGGCCTTGTCCGCCGGCGCGGTGATGGCCGCGAAGGCGACGGGCGTCTTCTGGGATGCCTTGGCCTCGGTCTTGGCGCGGCGGACGCCGATCAGCGCCTCGCTCGCGGCCGCGAGCACGGCCGGGTCGCCCGCGGCGCCGGTGGCGGTCGGCCAGGGAGCGGTGTGGATCGAGCCCTCCTGGAACCAGCTCCACGACTCCTCGGTCGCGAACGTGAGGACCGGCGCGAGCAGGCGCAGCAGCGCCTCCAGCGCGGTGCGCAGCGCGACGGCCGCCGAGCGGCCGGCGTCGCCGCCCGCGTAGGCGCGCTCCTTGACCAGCTCGAGGTAGTCGTCGCAGAACGTCCAGAAGAACGACTCCGACAGCTCGAGCGCGCGGGCGTGGTCGTACGCCTCCAGCGCGTCGGTCGCCTTCGCGATCACGTCGTCGAGCGTCGCGAGCATCGACAGGTCGAGCGGCTCGGTGACCTCGGCGCCCGGCGCGCCCAACGCACCCGGGGCCTCGAAGCCCAGCACGAACTTCGCGGCGTTGAGCACCTTGATCGCGAGGCGGCGGCCGATCTTGATCTGCGTCGGGTTCTGCGGGTCGAACGCCGCGTCGGTGCCGAGGCGGCTCGACGCCGCCCAGTACCGCACGGCGTCGGAGCCGTGCTGGTCGAGGATGTCCGCGGGCGTGACGACGTTGCCCTTCGACTTCGACATCTTCTTCCGGTCGGGGTCGACGATGAAGCCCGAGATGGCCGCGTTGGCCCACGGGGCGCGGTCGTCCTCGAGGGCGCTGCGCAGCAGCGTCGAGAACAGCCACGTGCGGATGATGTCCTGGCCCTGCGGGCGCACGTCGAACGGCGCGACGAGCTGCCACAGCTCCTCGTCGCGCTGCCAGCCGCCGGCCAGCTGCGGGGTGAGCGACGACGTGGCCCACGTGTCGAGCACGTCGGTCTCGGCGTCGAACCCGCCCGGCACGCCGCGCTGATCCTCGGTGAAGCCCGGCGGCACATCCGTCGACGGGTCGACCGGCAGCTGCGCGGCGTCCGGCACCAGCACGCGGTCGTAGTCACGCTCGCCGTTCTCGTCGAGCGCGTACCAGACGGGGATCGGCACGCCGAAGAAGCGCTGGCGCGAGACCAGCCAGTCGCCGGTGAGGCCGTTCACCCAGTTCTCGTAGCGCACGCGCATGAACTCGGGGTGCCACTCGATCTCGCGACCCAGCTCGAGCAGGCGGTCGCGGAGCTCCTCGTTGCGGGCGCCGTTGCGGATGTACCACTGGCGGGTCGACACGATCTCGAGCGGGCGGTCGCCCTTCTCGTAGAACTTCACGGGGTGCGTGAACGGGCGGGGCTCGCCGATCAGCTCGCCGGACTCGGCGAGCAGCTCGACGACGCGCTTCTTGGCGCTGAACACCGTCTTGCCGGCCAGCTCGGCGTAGTGCGCCTTGGCCTGCTCGGTCGCGATCACGTCGGGTGCGTCGGCCACGATGCGGCCGTCCTGGCCGATGATCGTGCGGTTCGGCAGATCCAGCTCGCGCCACCAGATGATGTCGGTCACGTCGCCGAACGTGCAGATCATGGCGATGCCCGATCCCTTGTCCGGCTGCGCGAGCGGGTGAGGCAGCACGGGCACCTCGACGTCGAACAGCGGCGTGCGCACGGTGGATCCGAACATCGGCTGGTAGCGCTCGTCGTCCGGGTGGGCGACCAGGGCCACGCACGCGGCGAGCAGCTCGGGACGGGTCGTCTCGATCTCGATGTCGCCCGATCCGTCGGACTTGTGGAACGCGAGACGGTGGAACGCCGCGGGCTGCTCGCGGTCCTCGAGCTCGGCCTGCGCGATCGCGGAGCGGAAGTCGATGTCCCACAGGGTCGGGGCGAGCGCCTGGAACGCCTCGCCGCGCTCGACGTTGCGCAGGAAGGCCAGCTGGCTCGAGCGGATGGTCTCGTCCGAGATCGTGCGGTAGGTCTGGGTCCAGTCCACCGACAGGCCGAGCTTGCGCCACAGGTCCTCGAACGACTTCTCGTCCTCGACCGTGAGCTTCTCGCACAGCTCGGTGAAGTTGCGGCGGCTGATCGGCACCTGGTCGGCGGCCTTGAGGTTCTTGGTCGTGCCCTCGAACGGCGGCGTGAAGTCCGGGTCGTACGGAAGCGACGGATCGCAGCGCACGCCGTAGTAGTTCTGCACACGGCGCTCGGTCGGCAGGCCGTTGTCATCCCACCCGATCGGGTAGAACACGGTCTTGCCGCGCATGCGCTCGAAGCGCGCCTTCACGTCCGTGTGCGTGTAGGAGAACACGTGGCCGATGTGCAGCGATCCCGACGCGGTCGGCGGGGGAGTGTCGACCGAGAAGACGCCCGCGCGGCCCTGGCTCTGCGCGGCGGCGCGGTCGAACAGGTACGTGCCCTGCTGCTCCCACGCGGCGCCCCACTTGTCTTCGAGACCCTCGAGGGCGGGCTTGTCGGGGATGGCGGCCATAGAGGATCTCCTGAAGCTATATGCGGCACGGTGTCTGCGTGCCTGAGTGTGGGTTGCCCGGCCAGTCTACCGGGGACCTCCGCCGCGGTATCCCCGGACGCCCGCGTCCGCGTAGAATCGGAGGACCAGCATCGATCCGGCCATCACCGGGGAGCTCGCGGAAGAACAGGCCTCGGCCCCAGTAGAACCGCGCGGGGCAGGCCCGTCACAGCCGCAGTGAGAGTGGTGGCGTCCCGTCGGCGCCGCAACGCGGGGTGGTACCGCGGCCGCATGGTCGTCCTCGCAGTCCCATATCGGAGCTGCTGGAGAGACATGACCTACCCCAAGTCCTCGTTCGGACCCGCCGCCGACGCCGTCACGCCGAGCCCGCGCTTCCCCGACATCGAGCTCGAGATCCTCGACTTCTGGGCGCAGGACGACACCTTCCGTGCGTCGATCGCGCAGCGGGACGGCTCCGAGGAGTGGGTGTTCTACGACGGCCCGCCGTTCGCCAACGGCCTGCCGCACTACGGCCACCTGCTGACCGGCTATGCCAAGGACCTCTTCCCGCGCTTCCAGACCATGCGCGGCAAGAAGGTCGACCGCGTGTTCGGATGGGACACGCACGGCCTCCCGGCCGAGCTCGAGGCGATGAAGCAGCTCGGGATCACCGAGAAGAGCGAGATCGAGGAGATGGGCATCGCCGCGTTCAACGGCAAGGCCCGCGAGTCGGTGCTCGCCTACACGCGCGAGTGGCAGGACTACGTCACGCGCCAGGCCCGCTGGGTCGACTTCGAGAACGGGTACAAGACGCTCGACACCACGTTCATGGAGAGCGTGCTTTGGGCGTTCAAGACGCTCCACGACCGCGGACTCGCGTACGAGGGCTACCGCGTGCTCCCGTACTGCTGGCGCGACCAGACCCCGCTGTCCAACCACGAGCTGCGGATGGACGACGACGTCTACAAGAACCGCCAGGATCCGTCGGTGACGGTGAGCTTCCCGCTGGTCGGCGAGAAGGCCGCGGCGCTCGGCGTCGAGGGCGTGCGGGCGCTCGCCTGGACGACCACGCCCTGGACCCTGCCCACGAACATGTCGCTCGCGGTCGGCCCGCAGATCGTCTACGCGGTCGTCCCGGTCGGCCCGAACGGGCTGAAGGAGGGCGCGCAGGGGGACGAGTTCCTGCTCGCCGAGGACCTCCTGGGCGGCTACGCCAAGGACCTCGGCTACGAGTCGGCGGACGACGCGAAGGCCGCCGTCCGCGTGCGCGTCACGGGCGAGGACCTGCGCGACGTGCGCTTCGAGCGGCTGTTCGACTACTTCGCCGACACCGAGAAGTGGGGCACGCAGAACGCGTGGCGCATCCTCGTCGACGACTACGTCACGACCGGCGACGGCACCGGCATCGTCCACCAGGCCCCGGCCTACGGTGAGGACGACAAGCGCCTGAACGACGCCGCCGGCATCCCGACCATCGTGTCGCTCGGCGACGACGGCCGGTTCCTCGACATGGTGACCGACGTGGCGGGCGAGCTGTGGCTCGACGCGAACATGAAGCTCGTGCGCCTGCTGCGCGAGCACGGTCGCCTGCTGCGCCTGCAGTCCTACGAGCACTCGTACCCGCACTGCTGGCGCTGCCGGAACCCCCTGATCTACAAGGCCGTGTCGAGCTGGTTCGTGCGCGTCACGGAGTTCAAGGACCGCCTGCTCGAGCTGAACGAGCAGATCACGTGGGCGCCCGAGAACGTCAAGCACGGCCAGTTCGGCAAGTGGCTCGAGGGCGCGCGCGACTGGTCGATCAGCCGCAACCGGTTCTGGGGATCGCCGATCCCGGTGTGGAAGTCGGACGACCCGAACCACCCGCGCGTCGACGTGTACGGCTCGCTCGAGGAGCTCGAGCGCGACTTCGGCGCGCTGCCCCGCAACGAGCAGGGCGAGGTCGACCTGCACCGTCCGTACATCGACGACCTGACGCGCCCGAACCCCGACGACCCGACCGGCAAGAGCACGATGCGCCGCATCGAGGACGTCTTCGACGTCTGGTTCGACTCGGGCTCCATGCCGTTCGCGCAGGTGCACTACCCGTTCGAGAACCGCGACTGGTTCGACACGCACGCGCCCGCCGACTTCATCGTCGAGTACATCGGGCAGACGCGCGGCTGGTTCTACGTGATGCACGTGCTGTCGGGCGCGCTGTTCGACCGCCCGGCCTTCACGGGCGTCTCGTGCCACGGCATCGTGCTGGGCAACGACGGGCAGAAGATGTCCAAGTCGCTGCGCAACTACCCGGATGTCAGCGAGGTGTTCGAACGCGACGGCTCCGACGCCATGCGCTGGTTCCTGATGTCGTCGAGCGTGCTGCGCGGCGGCAACCTCATCGTGACCGAGGAGGGCATCCGCTCGGGCGTGCGCGAGTTCCTGCTGCCGCTGTGGAACTCGTGGTACTTCTTCTCGACCTATGCCAACGCGGCGGGCGGCCCCGACGGCGCCGGCTACGAGGCCACGTGGCGCACGGACTCGACGGATGTGCTCGACCGGTACATCCTGGCGCTCACGGGCGACCTGATCCGGGACGTGGCCGCCGACCTCGAGCAGCTGGACTCCACGACCGCGGCCGCGCGCCTGCGCGACTTCGCGGAGGTGCTGACCAACTGGTACATCCGCCGCTCGCGCGACCGGTTCTGGACGGGCGTGACCGAGGATCCGCGGTCCCGCGAGGCATTCGACACGCTGTACACGGTGCTCGAGACCGTCACGCGCGTCGCGGCGCCCCTCGTGCCGCTGATCGCGGAGCGGGTGTGGCAGGGCCTCACGGGCGGTCGCAGCGTGCACCTGACCGACTGGCCGGATGCCGCCGCCTTCGCCGACGCGGCGGACATCCGCGAGGCCATGGACGCCGTGCGCGAGGCCTCCAGCGTCGCGAACGCGCTGCGCAAGAAGGAGGGCCTGCGGGTGCGCCTTCCGCTCGCGAAGCTCACCGTCGTGACGGCGCACGCGGGCGCGCTGTCGCAGTTCGAGGACATCCTGCGCGACGAGCTGAACGTCAAGGCCGTCGAGCTGGTCGAGCTGGGCGAGGGCACCGCCGCCGAGTACGGCATCTCCCACCGCCTGACGATCAACGCGCGCGTGGCCGGACCGCGCCTGGGCAAGCAGGTGCAGCAGGCGATCCGCGCCGCGAAGGACGGCTTCTGGACCGAGCAGGACGGCGTCGTTACGGTCGACGGCCTGGCGCTCGAGCCGGGGGAGTACGAGCTGGTGCTCGAGACGACCGGCCGCCCGGAGGGCGAGGCGCTCGCGCTGCTGCCGGGCGGGGGCTTCGTGCTCCTCGACACGACCACGACCCCCGAGCTCGAGGCCGAGGGGCTGGCGCGCGACGTCATCCGCGCCGTGCAGGACACGCGCAAGGCCGCCGGCTTCGACGTCAGCGACCGCATCCGCCTGACGCTCGCGTTCGCGCACGCGGACGACGCCGCGGCGGTGGAGAGCGCGTTCGACGTGGCCGACATCGCCGGGGAGACCCTGGCCGTCGAGCACGCCCTCGTCAGCGGCTTGGACGCGGGCGAGGCCGAGCACTCGGCCGTGATCGGCAAGGGCACCTACGCCAACGCGGGCGACTTCGTCGTCGCGGTGAGCCGGATCGGAGCGGGACAGTGAGCGACGCAGACGACATCGTCGAGGGCACGCCGGAGGACCGGCGCCGCGCCGACGCCGTGTACGAGGCGCTGCTGCAGCGCGCCGGCGAGCGCTGGGTGCAGCCGCGCGTGGAGCGCACGCGGCGCGTGCTCGAGCTGCTGGACGACCCGCAGCGCACGTACCGCGTGATCCACGTCACGGGCACGAACGGCAAGACGTCGACGAGCCGGATCATCGAGAGCCTGGTCCGCGCGCACGGGCTGCGCACGGGGCTGTTCACGAGCCCGCACCTTGAGCGGTTCACGGAGCGGATCCTGATCGACGGCCGCCCGATCGCGGATGCGGCGGTCGCGGACGCGTGGGACGAGATCGAGCCGTTCGTCGACATCGTCGACGCGGAGCTCGAGGCGGGCGGCGAGGAGCCGCTGACGTTCTTCGAGCTGCTCACCGTCCTCGCATTCGTCGCCTGCGCCGACGCGCCGATCGACGTGCTCGTGCTCGAGGTCGGCATGGGCGGCGCCTGGGACTCGACCAACACGGCCGACGGCGACGTCGCGGTCTTCGCGCCGATCGACCTGGATCACGCCGACCGCCTCGGCGACACGATCGCCGAGATCGCGACCGTCAAGGCGGGGATCATCAAGGACGGCGCGCGCGTCGTCTCGGCCCGCCAGGCGCCCGATGCCGAGCGCGTGCTGCGCCGTGTGGCGGCCGAGAAGGGCGCCGAGATCGCGTTCGAGGGCGCGGAGTTCGCCCTCACGGACGACCGGCTCGCGGTGGGCGGCCAGCTCATCACGGTGAAGGGCCTGGCGGGGGAGTACCCCGAGGAGTACCTGCCGCTGTACGGCCGCCACCAGGGGGCCAACGCGGCGCTCGCGATCGCCGCGGTCGAGTCGCTCATCGGCGACGCGTCGCAGCCGATCGCCGGCGAGGTCCTCACGGAGGGGCTCGCGGAGGCGACCTCCCCCGGCCGCCTGCAGCTCGTGGGCGTCGAGCCGACCGTGGTCGTGGACGCCGCGCACAACCCGCACGGCGCCGCCGCGCTCGCGACCGCGCTGCGCGAGGCGTTCGACTTCGACGAATGGGGCCTCGTGCTGGGCGTGCTCGGCGACAAGGACGCGATCGGCATCCTGCGCGAGCTCGCGCCCATCGCCGCGCACGTGTTCGTCACGGCGCCCGACTCCGACCGCGCGACGGACCCCGACGGGCTCGCCGACCTGGCGGAGAGCGCCGGCCTGCGCGTGACCGTGCACCCGAACCTGCCCGAGGCGGCCGACGCCGCGCGCGAATGGGCCGCCTCGGCGGAGCGCCGCGCGGTCGCGATCGCCGGATCCGTGGTGCTGGCGGGTGAGGCCCTCACGCTGTCCGAGGCCGAGGACTGGAAGTCCGGATGGCGGAGCTGACCCCCGAGGGCGCGCCGCGCCGCGCGCCGCGCTACCGGTCGCTCCCCGAGAAGCTCGGCCAGGTCGTGCTGGGCTTCGAGGCGATCGTCGTGTTCCTCGCCGGCCTGGTGATCTACGGCCTGCGCGCGCTGCCCGAGGGCGTCGCCCCGTGGTGGGGCGTCGTCGCCGGCGCGGTCGTGGCCGTGGCGATGCTGCTCACGACGGGGCTGCTGCGGCACTCGTGGGGCTTCGGCATCGGATGGGCCCTGCAGGCGGTGGTCGCTCTCGGCGCGTTCGCCGTGCCGGCCATCCTGGTCGTCGCGCTCGTCTTCGGCGGCATGTGGGCGTATGCGACGATCGGAGGGGCACGGATCGAGCAGCGAGTGATCGAGCAGCGTGTCCAGAGCGAACGAGACAGCAAGGGATAAGACATGGCCACCGAAGAGACCCTCGTCCTGATCAAGCCGGACGGCGTCGCGCGCGGACTGACCGGAGCGATCCTCGCCCGCATCGAGGCGAAGGGCTACTCGCTCGTCGACATCCGCCTCGTCGAGCCCAGCCGCGACCTGCTCGCGCAGCACTACGCCGAGCACGAGGGCAAGCCGTTCTACGAGCCGCTCCTCGAGTTCATGATGTCGGGCCCGGCCGTCGCGATCCGCGTCGCCGGCAACCGCGTGATCGAGGGCTTCCGCTCGCTCGCCGGCACGACCGACCCCACCACCGCGGCGCCCGGCACCATCCGCGGCGACTTCGGCCGCGACTGGGGGGTCGCCGTGCAGCAGAACCTCGTGCACGGCTCGGACTCGCCCGAGTCCGCGCAGCGCGAGCTCGGCATCTGGTTCCCCTGAGCCCCGGCATCGGAACGGCCCCGGAGCGATCCGGGGCCGTTCCGCGTCTCAGAACAGGGCGTCCAGCACCTCGAGCCGCAGCTCGGCCAGCACCGCGATCGCCGCATAGCTGAGCACGGCCATCAGCGGTAGCCAGCCCATCAGCCGGTCCGCCGCGGCGCGCATGCGCGCGGGTGCCGGGAGGGCGCCGATCCGCACCGCGTGCAGCAGCACCGCGTAGAAGGACGGGATGGTCACGACCCAGGTCACCATGCACCACGGGCACAGCGTGCCGAGCACGTACACGCTCTGACCGATCAGCCACACGACGAAGCCGAACGCGGACGCCATCCCGAGCAGGAACACGGCCCAGAACCACCGGGCGAAACGCGCCCCGGCCAGGATCGCCGCGCCGACGACGACCGGGGCGATCCATCCGGCCAGGCCGAGGATCGGGTTCGGGAAGCCGAAGACCGCTCCCTGCCAGGACTCCAGGTTGCGCCCGCACTGCACGAGCGGGCTGAAGTCGCACGACGCGGACGCGCCCGGGTTGTCCAGGAGGTGCAGGCGCTCCAACGTGAGCGAGAAGGCCGCCCACCATCCGACGGCGCCCGCGATCACGAGCCAGACGGCGAGGGCCACGGGACGGTTTCGCGGTGCGGTCACCGGCTCATTCTCACCCCGCCGGGCTGTGCGGCCGCCGACACGGGTCCCCGCCGGCGCCGCCGAATGCGCGATCCGCGCCCGTGGTGCGATAATGACTCCTGACGCACACCGCGGCCGCGCCGCGACCCGCGTCGAATGAAGACTTCGGGGCAAGGGATGCTCCGCGCGACCAGAGCCGAGAGCCGGTCGCAGGCCGAGTGAGAGTTCGCGGGGCCGCCCAGGGGCGGCGCCGCCAGAGATTTCCGGGCGACGCGCGGATGTCCGCCCGCAGGGAGTACGCCAGCGATGGCTGAACAGAACAATGAGCACAGCGACGACAGCACCTTCGACGAGCCCTCGAGCGCGATAGCGCCCGAGACGGCCGCGGAGGCCCCCGAGGCGGAGCCGGCCGAGCAGACGCCCACCGAGGAGACGCCCGCCGAGCAGGAGCAGGCGGCTGAGCAGCCCGCCGATCCGGAGGCGCCCGCCGAGCCGGAGGCGCCCGCCGAGCCGGAGGCGCCCGCCGAGCCGGAGGCGCCCGCCGAGCCGG
>Ga0208492_1000610_pt1 | contig 28791 bp, 27 predicted proteins | sample Subbioar_CSW14AB_FD_184820 | JGI IMG/M metagenome (GOLD analysis project Ga0208492, IMG submission 184820) | Serpentinite rock and fluid subsurface biosphere microbial communities from McLaughlin Reserve, California, USA - CR12Mar_CSW14AB (SPAdes) | ecosystem: Environmental > Terrestrial > Deep... | reverse complement strand
AAGAATAATGGATACGGGAGTTGGAGCTTCCACGTGAGCATCAGGAAGCCAGGTATGAAGCGGAACTATCGGAACTTTGATTGCAAAGGCAATAAACAGGACGATAAACGCCAGTAGCCTTGCTGAGATTCCAAACAAATCCTGATTTGCAAGTGCTGAAAAAATTGATCCATCAAGATAATTGGCCTGATCCATCATCAGAACCATATTAAAAGTATGATTACCTGTCACTGGATTAGTAACTGAAAAATACAAACCAATGATCACCAGCAGCATAAACACTGATCCAAAGAGGGTATACAGAAAAAATTTGATGGCGGCATATTCCCTTCTTACTCCACCCCACATACCAATCAGGAAATAGAGTGGTAAAAGCATCAGTTCATAAAAAATATAGAACAGGAAAAAATCAAGTGCGCAAAAAACACCCATAACTGCAGTATTCAGCAGTAAGAACAAGGAGAAATAAGCTTTCTGATTCGTTTTAATCTCCCATGACGCTATAGTAGCCACAAACATGACTACCGCCGAAAGCAGGAGGAACGGCATTGAAAGTCCGTCAATACCCAGAAAATAATCTATTTCAAGTTTACCTAAGCTGCCAAGATTGAGGCGTATCCAGTCAAGTTTTTCAATCCACTGATACTGTTCAGACTTACTGATGCCTGCTGCAGATGATCCTGAATTAAAATTGAGATAAATATAGAAGCTCAGTAAAAACTGAATGAGGCTCACTCCAAGGCACATAAACCTGAATCCTCTTTCAAATCTGGACGGCAGGCTCAAAATCAGAATTGCTACAGCAACAGGCAGGAATATCAGTAATGAAAGCATAATTAAATCTTTTCCTCTCCTGTTATTATATAATTAACTGATGCGAATAAACTCATATCAAAAAAATTAGAATCAAAAATGTAAGCAGAACTATTAGTACGCTTAATAAATAATGCTGCAGCCTGCCCGATTGGAACATTCTAAAAATGCTTCCTGCCCAGGCAACGAGCGATGCAGATCCATTTACAGCACCATCCACAATATTTTTATCTGTCCATTTGCTGAAATCAGAGATTCTTCTCACAACAACAGCAGCAGAAAGTACAATCGCATCGATAACATAACGATCGAAACGCCAGGAAAGCAAGGCAACTTTTTCAATCGGTTTTACGAATGCAAAGCTATAAAATTGGTTTAAATACCACTCTCCGGATGAAAACCGATATAAAAAACTCTCATCTGAAACAAATCTGAAAGGCTTATTCTGAACATACATACGGTAGGCCAATACAATCATTCCCGCACTTATCGTATTTACCATAAATGGGATAATCTGATGGTATAGTTCCTGTTTTAAAATTTCTGAAGAGCTGAACCCTGACCATAACCAGGATGTTTCGTACGATAAGGGATTGAGGCCAAATGGTAAGAAAGTAGAGAATAAAGCCAGTATTAACAAAACGACAGTCATTTGTCCGGGTGCATCTTTTGCATCTGAAACTACCGGAATACTGACCGGTTGAGGTTTTGAAAAAAACACCTTAAAGATCAGTCGCGATATATAAAAAGCAGTCAAAGCACTACTCAGAAGCATCAGATAAGGTATAATTTTAAGAATACCGGTCTGGCTGTCTGCCCACTCAAATACTTTAATCAACATGGAATCTTTTGAAAGAAATCCGGATGTTAAAGGCAAGCCGACAAGTGCTGCAGAGGCAATACACATACTTATAAATGCAAGTGGCATCTGCTTCTTTAGTCCGCCCATAAGGCGGATATCCTGATAATCAAAATCCAATCCATACTTATCCCTGTTGTGATGCATCTCATGAATGACGGCACCGGCAGCCAGGAATAAGAGACATTTAAAAAAAGCATGTGTCGACAAATGAAAAATACTTTCAGAATAGGCACCTATCCCGAGGGCCATAATCATAAAGCCCAGCTGCGATACCGTTGAATAAGCCAGAATTCTCTTAATATCGTTTTGAGTCAGTGCAATAGTAGCAGCCATAAAAGCTGTTATAGTTCCTATAATAACCATGAAGTTCAGAACCTGAAGGTTAAACACCGGATAGATGCGTGCAATCAGAAAAACACCGGCTGCAACCATGGTTGCAGCGTGAATTAAAGAGGATACCGCGGTTGGTCCCTCCATCGCATCAGGAAGCCAGGTATGTAACGGAAACTGTGCTGATTTTGCCATTGCACCAAGAAAAAAAGCAACACCCGCAACGGTAAGCCATATTTCCGGCATCCCGGAAGTACCGGAAATCCACATTGCCTCCTGGATAAAAGAAGCCTGAATCAATCCGTTTTCAGCAAATAATAAGCTCAAATCAAAGGTCCTGAACTGTTGGTAAATGATCATGATTCCTGTCAGAAACCCCAGATCACCAATCCTGTTCATTATAAATGCCTTTTTTGAAGCCCTGGCTGCAGAGTCTCTGGTATACCAAAACCCAATCAGGAGATATGATGAAAATCCAACAAGTTCCCAGAATAAATAGATCAGTAAAAGGCTGTCTGAAACAACCAGTCCCAACATTGAAAAACAAAATAAACCCAGGTAAGCCCAGTATCTGTAAATATCAGGATCACCTTTCATATATGCCCTGGAATAAACATGTACCAGTGTTGCAATACCGGAAACCAGCACCATCATTAAAACTGACAGGTTATTCAGTAATATTCCGACCTTAAATTCGACATTTCCGATACTAAACCACGACCATTGCAGATGAACTGTTTGCTTATTCCATATCCCGGTAAAGAGATAAACAGAAAGTATAAAGCTTACAGCGATATGAAAGAGGGCAAGATTCTCAGTATTGAATCTTTTACCTGCCAAAATGAACAGAAAAGATATCAGAGGTAATACTACCACTGCTGATACAAGAAAAATTTGGCTATCTGCGAAATACATACTTTCCATTAATCTTTCAGTGTATCCGTTTTAACCGGATCTATCGTTTTGAAATGCTTATAAACATTTAAAATAATGGCAAGAGCAACAGCAACTCCGGCTGCTGCGAGAATAATAGCAAATAAGGCAAACATCTGTCCTCCCCCCTGCTCTGCATCGTATCTGCCAAAAGCAACAAAATTCAGGACAGCCGCATTAATCATAAATTCGATACCTATCAAAACCTGAATTGCATTCCTTTTGGTCAGAACACCATATAATCCAATACAGAACAAGCAGGCACTGATCAACAGAAAATGTGACAAAGGAATCATACTTTTCTCTCCTTTCTGGCCAGGTGAGCAGCGCCAACCAATGCCATGAGTAATAAAACCGAAAGTACTTCAAAAGGAAGTAAGTATCTGGTCATGGTTTGAATTCCTATCAGATGAACTGTATTATCATTTGTACTGATCTGATCTGCAGCCTTTATCCATTTCAGATTTTCAAAATCAGTCTGTATAATCACATTTAAAAGTATAAACAGAAATAAGACACATACCAGAATCCCAGCTATATGATTAATTCTGATTAAACCATTTACAGGATTTATCTTACTTAAAAGTTCCTTATTCGACAGCATAAAGGCAAAAAGCATCAGCACCAGCACACCCCCAACATAAATCACAACCTGAGTAACAGCTACAAAATCAGCGAAAGCAAATACGTACAAAGCCGCCAGTGAAAACAGGGTAACAAAGAATAGAAATATACTCCTGACCAGATTATGCATACTAACCACCATAAAGGCAGAAATCAGTACCAAAGCCGCAAAAAAGTAAAATATAATCTGTTCCGTACTCATGACTGCTTCGGTAAATTTTGCTGTGCTGCAGCCTGCTTTGCTGCCAGTCGCTCTGCATTTAATTTGTCAAGAGCTATTCTCTTCTCCTCAGCTTCCTCAGCTGTCATATCAGAAAACTTATAGATCATCTGAGTAAGATCGGGCATACTCCTGTCGTAAGTGTCTGTCATGATTATGCATTCAGTAGGGCAAACAACCGTACATAAGCCACAATACATGCATTTTGCCATATCGATATCGAATTTGGCAGCATATAATCTCTTCGTGGTACCGTCTGAAGTTTTACCAATTGCCTCAGTCGCTTTGATACTCTCAATCTCAATGCAGTCAACCGGACAAATCTTGGCGCAAAGATCACATACGATGCAATCATCCATTTCAACATGCAGCTGATAGCGGCCAACATCCGGAACCGGGAGTTTGGAATGAGGGTACTGAATAGTTGTAATACCTGTATCCTGGGAAAAATATTCGGGATCATTGATACTTCTTACCGTCCTGCTTTCTTTTGCAGCAAAGAAATGTCTTAGCGTAAGACTAAGGCCCTTCGTTACTGTTTTAAAAGCATTTATGACTTTAAAAAGCATATTTGAGTTTACTTTTAGTTTAATTAATTCTGCATCATGGTTAACTGCCATATCCCTGAAATCAACATACAAAGAAAGGCTAAAGGAGTGAGTACTTTCCAGCAAAAACTCATCAGCTGATCAACTCTTAATCGCGGCAGGGTCCATCTGATCCAGATCTGAACTGCCACCACTGAAAGAGTTTTGACAAATACCCAAAAAATCCCCCAGCCTAAACCGGTAGTCATGGTTGCCATTTTAAAAGAACCTATATTGGGAAGAGGACTATTCCATCCTCCTAAAAACAACACAACGCCGATCATGCCGACCAAAAACATCATCGAATATTCGGCCAAAAAAACAAAAGCAAATCTCAATCCGGAATATTCAACATGAAATCCGGCAACGAGCTCTGATTCAGCCTCCGGAATATCAAACGGAGCACGGTTACATTCAGCAAGAGAAGCGATAAAATAAATCAGGTAGGCAATAATTAAATGAGGTGCCTGAAATATATTCCAGGACAGAAAACCACCGACTGACTTCACATCCCAAAGACCCAAAAATTTCATCGAATCGGGAGACAGGATTCCCTGCTTTATGCTTATTTCCTGAAGGTTAAGACTTTGAGAGATCATCACAACAGAAATAATAGCGATACCGGCGGGTATTTCATAGGAAACCATCTGAGCTACTGAACGCATAGAACCCAGCAGCGCATATTTATTGTTTGATCCCCATCCGGCCATTAAAATACCAAGTGTTTCGACAGACAGAATAGCAAAAATGTAAAATATTCCGAGGTTCAGTGAAGCGGGGATTAAACCCGGAGCCCAGGGTAAGGCAGCAAAACCAAGGTATACCGAAACGAAAATAACTGTCGGAGCAAGAATAAAGAGAATTCTGTCTGCTGCTGTCGGAACAATAAATTCCTTTTGAAGCATTTTTAAAATATCGGCAAAAGCCTGCAATGAGCCATACTTTCCAACTTCCATTGGTCCGAGTCTGTCCTGAATAAAGGCTGAGATCTTTCTTTCAGAATACAACGCAAACAAAGTAAAAACCGCTGTAAAAGCAAATAATGCGGTAGCTACGAGTACATATGTCAGGAAAAAACTCAAATTTCAGGATTATAGTGGCAAACTTACATAATATGTTTAAGAATGTATACTAAATCTATATACTAATTAGTATTAAACTCAGTCCCATATCGGTTTATAGGATAAATGTATTTTTTCGCCAAAGAACAAGCGGGTACTTTTAGCAAAAGAAGGAGTATAATCAGAAACAAAAAACTGGTGGCGCCTGGCCGGTTCTTCATTGAGCAGTTTAAGTGCTTTCAGACGTTCCTTCAAATGTTCCGCAACAATCTCAGCAGTATTTATGATATCTACCTTACCCTGATAATATTCGGATATTTCAGGCTTTATCAATGGATAATGAGTACAAGCCAGAATCAGACTGTCGATCCTCTTCAGCTTCGGTGAAGACAGGTATGAATGAATCACCGTCTTACTGATATTATTATTAAAGAATCCTTCCTCAATCATCGGAGCAAGCAAGGGTGTGGCCAATGATGAAACATCCAGCGAGGGATCTGCTTCCCTGAATTTCTTCGCATAAATATCCGAACGTATTGTTGATTTTGTTCCGATAACCCCTATCTTTTTATGAGTCCCTGACCGGATCATAAAATCCACCACCGGATCAATCACATTGAGAATCGGAATCCTGTCGCCCAGGAAGTGAAGCAGTTCATGATAGGCATGGGCGGAAGCAGTATTGCATGCAATAAGAATAAGTTTACAATTCTTATCCATTAAAAACTTGGCGATTTTCAGGCTGTAAAACTTAATTGCCTCCGGAGACTTGTCTCCATAAGGCATATGTGCAGTATCCCCAAAATAAATAATCTGCTCCTGTGGTAATATTTTCCTTATTGCATTCGCAACCGTAAGCCCTCCGATACCGGAATCAAATATACCAATGGGCAATGCTGAACTCATGCTTCAAAAATAGCTATTTTTTTGCTCCCAGTTAATTTGGTTCAGGAGTAAAATAATTAAAAAATAAGGCATAAAAAAAATGCGGAACAAACTGCCCCGCATTTTACACTTTCGTTCTACAAAAATTATTTAGCCGCTGTAGTAATTCCTAATTTGGCTTTCACCGCAGCGATCAGGTCTTCACCGCCATCGAAATAAACAACTCCCGGTTGTGATACGTCAAATACGTAAGCGAATCCTTTTTCTTTAGCCACTGCCTTTACAGCATCTTCTGCTTTCTTGAATACAGGCTGATAAAGTTCAGTACGCTTGGTAGTTAATTCTTCCTGAGCTTTCTCCTGTGCATCTGTAATGCGTTTTTCTAAATCCTGGATACTTGCACCGAGAGTAGTTAACTCCTTTTCCAAAGTCGCTCTGTTTGCTTCGCTCAATGTTTTGTATTTTTCTTCGTAGCTGGTTACCAGTTTCTGACGCTCAGCTCCCATTAATTCCAGAGAGGTTTGTTTTGCTTTTGCAAAAGTTTGAAAATTGGCATCAGCAGTTTTCATTTCCGGCATTGCCTGAAGGAGATCAGCAGAGTTAATATGTCCAAACTTCTGCTGAGCATTTGCCGAATCCACTGCAAGGAACAATCCAACTGCAAGTACCCCTATTCTTAATAAATTTTTCATTTTTCCTGTATTCTGTTTTTGTTTGTGTTTTTGTGGTTTTATTTAGTTAAGGTCCCCGGTTTATATCCCAGACGTGTTATAACATCATTACTTTTATCTAAACGCGGACTGGCATATAATAGTGTAATCTCGCTGTTCTTATCAAATATCATATCAAGCTGCTGAGCATCAGCAACTGCCTGAATAGCTTTAGAAACACGTTCCTGAATGGGTTTGATCAATTTGGTACGAACCTGAAACAGTTCGCCTTCAAATCCAAATTTCACCCTCTGAAATTCCTTTGCTTCCTTTTCCCTTTCAATTATCTCATTCTCCCGACTCTTTTTCATTTCCTCAGTCAGCAAAACCTGATCTGCCTGATAGGCTTTAAAAAGCCCCTCAATAGCGGCAAATTTAGCATCTACTTCCTTTTGCCATTGTGCCGACAAAGCATCCAGCTGCTTCTGCGATGAATTATATTCCGGAATATGCTTCAGAATATACTCGCTGTCAACATAAGCAAACCGTTGCGCAAATGCTCCATAACCTGAAAGAACAAATAATAACGCTATTATAATGATTTTTTTCATTAGAAAATAATTGTTTTGATTAAACCGAAAAGTCTTTAATGCTTATCAATTGAAATCCTGATTATCTAAATCCTCCGTTCATTGCCTGCGATATACTGAAGGTAAACGGATTTCTTCCGTTATCTGGTAATCCAGGTATTTTATCAAATGCAAATCCATAGTCGATACCCAGCAAACCGAAAATTGGCAAGAACACCCTCGCACCAAAGCCTGCGGTACGTCTGATATTAAACGGAGCAAAATCACGGAAAGTATTCCAGGTATTACCACCTTCAGCAAAAGCCAGAACAAAGATTGTTGCTGTCTGACTTGCGGTAATCGGATGCCTTAATTCAAGAACATATTTATTGAATAACGGGCTTCCTGACCCACGGGCAATGGTTGGATTAGACCCTGCCGGAATTACTGCATTATTCGCATAACCACGCATCGCAATGATTTCAGAGCCCTGCAGATAATCAAATCCCTGCATTCCATCACCACCAAGCTTGAAACGCTCAAATGCAGACTGACCAATTGCCTGGTTATAAATTCCAAGGAAACCAAACTGTGCCTGAGCCTTCAGAATCAGTTTACCATAAATCCGCTGGAACCACTGAGATTCAAACTTCCACTTATGATACTCAGTAAAACGGTACTTTTCCTTATCTGTGGCAACCGCATAATTCTTATTGTTCAAAAGAGAATATGGCGGCGTAGCCTGAATTGTTAATTTAATATTTGAACCTGATGTCGGGAAAATCGGAGCGTCAACTGAGTTACGGCTAAACTCCTGTGTCAGGTTGAAGTTGTATGAATTACCTGAAGAGAATATGAACATATTATAATTGTTCAGTATATACTGCTGCAGGTTAATAGAGGTATTTGCCTGGAAATAATCATCCGGCCATTTTAAACGCTGACCGAGAGAGAATGTCAAACCATTCAAACGAATCTTCTGCTGGTTAATATCGTTGTTTCTCAGTCCGTTTGACTGTAAGGAAGTAAATGCACTTACTCCAAAATAAATTGGCTTCTTACCACCCAGCCATGGTTCAGAAAATGAAAAACTATAAGATTGATAGTATTTACCATTTGTCTGGCCTCTCAGACTCAGTTTCTGTCCATCCCCTTTAGGTAATGGCTTCCAGGCACTCATATTGAAGATATTTCGTGCCGAGAAGTTATTAAAGGTAAGTCCGAGTGTTCCAACCACACGTCCTCCACCAAAACCGCCAGACAACTCAATCTGATCTGATGGTTTTTCAACTACATTGTATTCAATATCTACCGTTCCCTCGTTTGGATTAATGTTAATCGGTTTAGGATCCGTCTTGGTATCATCAAAGTTTCCAAGCTGAGCAATTTCCCGGGTAGATCTTACAATCAATTCCTTCGAAAACTTCTGTCCAGGCTTGGTACGGATTTCCCTTAGAATTACTTTATCATTGGTCAGCTCATTACCCTTAACCATAATTTTGTTAATGGTATACTGAGGCCCTTCATAAATTCTGATTTCCAGATCAATTGTATCTCCGTAAACCTTAGTCTGAACAGGGTCAACGCTAAATGTAAGATAACCGTCATTCATGTAAAGAGAAGAAACATCATCACCTCCGGGACTGCTGGACAGTTTTCTGTCGAGTTTTTTCTCACTGAAAACTTCTCCCTTTTTTATCGAAAGAATAGACTCCAGTACAGCTGTTGAATATTTTGCGTTACCTGCCCATGTTACATTACCGAAATAATACTTAGGTCCTTCATAAAGATCAATTTTAACTCCAATGGTACTCTTTCCGGTACGGTAAGTGGTATCCTTTAATATTTCAGCATCACGATACCCTTTCTCATGCATTTTTGAAATCAGGGTTAACTTATCCTCATCGTACTTATTCTGAAGGAACTTACCTGACCCAAATACTTTATAAATTGCTTTCTCCTTGGTTTTCTTAAGATACTTTTTCAGATGTTTCTTCTTAAAATCCTCATTACCTGTAAAAACGACTTCACTGATCTTCACCCGATCATTTTTATCAACCGTAATATCAAGAATCAGGTTATTAGCCGCAGCAGTATCCTTTCTCTGGGCAATACTAACGTCCGTAAACAGGAAACCTTTTTCATTAAAATGTTTTTTAATAATATCAGTGGTAGTCTTCAGTAAATTCTCATTAACCACCTTACCGGTTTTATCGTTTAATTTTTCACGAACATCATTCGTCTCACCTTTCTTAAGGCCTATCAGCTCAATTCTTGTCAAGCGTGGACGTTCTACAACTACGATCTCAAAAAAGATCGAATCAGATCTAATTTCAGAAATATTCAGCTTAACATCATCAAAAAGTCCCTGAGTCCAAAGATTTTTCACCGCATTTGAGGTTGCATCTCCGGGTACTGTAATTCTGTCTCCCTTGGTCAGTTTAGAGATAGTGACCAGGACATCTTTATCAAGAAATTCTGTACCGCTTACAGTAGTGCCTCCTATTACAAACTCTTTAGGATTCAGATAACTAAGCTCTTCATTGGAAGTAGTTCTGGCAGGTGCAGGAGCACCCGTTCTTCCAAACTGAGCCATAGCAGAAGTGCCGGATATAAGCAATAAAAATAAGACTAAAATGCGGTTCATTTGATGTATTTATCGATGCTAAAATAAGCTAATCGCTTGTTAAAAAGTGTTAAATTGAAAAATTAGTTCAACTGTTCACTGATCAATCCGAAACGTCTCTCACGTTTCTGATAATCAATTACTGCTTCAAAAAGATCCTGTCTTCTGAAGTCAGGCCATAATTTAGGAGTGAAATATAGCTCAGCGTATGCAATCTGCCATAAGAGATAATTACTGATCCGGTGTTCACCACTGGTACGAATCATCAGTTCAGGATCAGGTATTCCGGCTGTATTAAGATGGGCACTGACATGCTCCTCGGTGATATCTTCAGCCTTCAATTGACCCTCTCTTACCTTTACTGCTAACTGCCGGCAAGCTTCGGTAATCTCCCAGCGGGAGCTATAACTTAAAGCCAGCGTAAGTGTACAATTGGTATTCGCTGAAGTTTTTTCCATAGCTTCTAATAGTTGCTTATGACACCTGTCAGGTAAAGAACTTAAGTTTCCTATTGCATTCAACCTGACTCCATTCTCCATGAGGGTTTTAGTTTCTTTACTGATTGTTGAAACAAGTAACTCCATCAGAGCCATTACCTCCAGTTTAGGACGATTCCAGTTTTCTGTTGAAAACGCATAAAGCGTAAGGTATTTAATCCCGAGCTCAACGGCACCTTCCACAGTATCCCTTACTGCCAGAACTCCATTCTGATGACCAAAAACCCGCAGTTTACCTTTCTCTTTTGCCCAACGCCCATTACCGTCCATAATTACAGCAATATGCTGAGGCAATCTTTCTTTATCTATCTTTTCGAGTAAACTCATGTTTATAAATTAAAACTCAGAACAGATCAGCAACTGATCTCAGAGCGCCGCTTCATTTCCATAAGACAAACACTCAAAAACTGTCCCAAAATTTCGAAATGCAAAGTTATGACTTAATTGCATTATTCTACTACAAGAAATGAAACAGATTTAGCCTGTCAAAAACGGAAAATATCTATTACTTAATTATTTATCATTCCTTTAAGCGATCAGTTACAAAATACTCAGAATCCATTTGCAGTAGAATACTCCTTTCTGCTCAGATACTAAAATGTTGGACATTTAATCGGCACAAAAGTATAAGTCAGACTGAGCCCGGTAAACATATAGGTATCCCGCGGTCTGAAATCCCCGCGCTGAACACCTGGTGATCCAATTTTAGGAGCAATAGAACGGTCAGACAGCGGTACGGTATAGCTGCTCGCAGGCTGAATTGCAATAAAATCCTGATACCTTCCACTGATATCATCAAGATAATCCGTAAATGCGGTTCTGTAACCAATCTCAGCGATAAGACTCAGATTTCCTTTAATATTATATTTTACACCTGCTCCATAAGGTATACTGAATGCATTCCCCTTGTATTGAGCTGCTTCGGTCTGAACTGGAATCAGTTCAACCTCAGTACCATTGTAATTTGTCTTGGGATTAAAGGAGAAGGATGCAAATCCGGTAAAAATGTAAGGACTCAGTCTCCGGCCTCCGTAACCCATAATTTCACCGGGCATATATCTAAACAGATTGAACTCTACCTGAAGGGATAATTCTGAAATTGAAGAATAAAAATTAAGGTTTCGCTCTATCTGATATGGATTCTTAGATTTCGCATCATCGGCACGAACCTTCCCCTGCATGAAATTAAGCTTTGCCGACCAGTAGGCATTAAAATTTCTTTTAATCTGAGCTCCGAAAGCCGGATCAGTAAATCGGTCTGGTCTGACAGGATTAATATCCCCCATATATCCAGAACTACCCAGAAAACCACCGGCCTCCCATGTCTGTGCTGAAACGGATTTGGTTCCAATTAATAAAACAACAATCAGCAAAATTCGATGCATGCAGTAACAGCCTGTTCTTAATAATTTCTGGTATCAATACCCCAAAGCAACTTATTCCTTAACGTTGACAAATAACTTTCATTATTCAAACGGATCAGATTGATTCCAAATCCGGCTTTCTTTATACTCACCTTTATAGAAGTATCAATTACTTCAGTTCTGGAATCGCAGGTAAGTAAGTATTTTGAACTTCTACCTTCAATTTCAAAGGAAAGAATATTGGTATCTGAAATCACAATCGGTCTCACATTGAGGTTATGCGGCGAAATAGGAGTAACAACCATATTCCCGGAACCAGGAAATATAATCGGCCCTCCGCAGCTTAATGAATATGCCGTAGAACCTGTCGGAGTAGCAATAATAATTCCATCGGCCCAATAGGAATTGAGGAACTCACCGTTCAGATAGGCATGAACAATCATCATTGCAGAGGTATCACGCTTATGGATAGTGACGTCATTCAGTGCAAAATTCTCATTACCAAAAAGTTTAAGATCTGATTCAATGCAAAGCTGAACACGCTTATCCAGAGTAAAATCCCTGTTTACCAGACTTCTGATTGCAGATTCAATATCATTCTTATTAATGCTTGCCAGAAATCCTAAGCGGCCGAAGTTGATACCGATAACCGGAATATTGGAGTCGCGGATAAGTGTAACCGTATCAAGCAATGTTCCATCACCACCCAGGCTGATCATCACATCCACCTGAGCGGAAATGAGATCCTGATAGTTCCTGAATACCTGAAATTTCTTGGGAAAGAAGATTTTGCCTGAGATAAAATGATTGTATTTATCGTAGACAAAGGCTTCAATATTATAAGCAGCAAGACTGTCAAAAACCTGTTGTACATGAGGTAATACAGAAGTATTGAATTGTCTGCCGTAAATTGCAATCTTCATGTTTATTATTTAGATATCAAGATAGTTCATCAGCTGATCATATCTGTCGGTAGTACCATAATCTGACCTCGAGTCATTAAAGGTAGCCTTCACATGATAATCGTATCTTAAAAATGAAGCTATTATTGAAGAAATATCGGTTCGGTTAAGTTTTATGGTTATTTCGAGCTTGGTAGAGTCGGGAAACGACCTTACATAAGAGCTCAGAATCTGCGCATTGTCAGACTCAACAATCTGTGCAATGTGAGCCAGAGAATTATTGCGGTTATCTACTTCCAGTACTATGATTCCTCCGGGATCTTTAACAGCGGTAAGTGTAGCCATAAATTCCATCACCGAGTTAATCGAAACCAGACCTTTATAATTCTTGTGGTTATCCAGAACAGGAACTACACTAAGTTTTTGCTCGTAAAAAAGTCGAAAAACATCGTAAATATGCTGATCCTCAAACACGAATGGATTGTATAGCGACAGACTCAGGCCTCCTACAGGAAATGAATGATCAACGATTTCAGCTAAATCTGAATCTGAAATTAGACCGAGAAATTGTTTGTCGTTTACTATAGGGAGATGGTTTACACGAAACTCAGTCATCCTGTCCATTACCTTCTGAACTGTATCAGAAGTTCTCACCGGAGGTATGGCATCGGATATAAGTTCATATGCAAACATAAAATCCTGTCTAATAAATACGATCTAAAAACTTTCTTAAATATACGTTAAACTCTGCAGGACGTTCCATCATTGGTGCATGCCCGCATTTATCAATCCAGTTTAATTCTGAATCAGGAAGCAACTGATTAAACTCAACGGCAACTTCAGGAGGGGTAATTTTATCATCCCTGCCCCAGATCAGACATACCGGAACTTTAATCATATGTAAATCTTTCGACATATTATGCCTGATTGCTGATTTTGCCATAGCAAGAATCTTAATCACCTTAATACGATCATTAACAGTCTGATAAACCTCATCCACAAGTTCCTTGGTAGCCGTTGCAGGATCATAAAAAGTAAACTCTACTTTTTCTTTTATGAAATCATAGCTTTCCCTTCTTGGAAATGATCCACCGAATGCATTTTCGTAAAGACCGGAACTTCCGGTGAGCACAATTGACCTGATCTCTTCCGGATGATTGAGTGCATAAATCAATGCAACATGGCCGCCTAAAGAATTTCCAAGTACACTAATGTTTTTAAGCTGCTTATGTTTTACAAATTTATGTACAAATTTTGCCAGTGATTTAACTCCCGTATTTAGCAATGGAAGTTCATATAATGGGAGCAATGGAATAACAACCCGATAGTTTTTCTTAAACTCCTCCACAACATCTGTCCAGTTACTTAATGCTCCCATCAGGCCATGAAGCAATAAAAGCACTTCGCCCTCGCCTTCTTCAATATATTTAAAACCTTTTTCTTCTTTTATCTCGAACTCCATAGAATTGTAAAGTACATATACCCAGCATATACTAAAGTATAAGTCTGAATGTTAAATCAATATAAAAACTTATTTCCGAATGAAAAATAAGTACTCCATATTTTAATTGTTTAAAGGCAATCAGGCAAGAAGCTCCTTAACCAGTTCTGATATCGTTTTACCATCTGCTTTTCCTGCAAGATCTTTATTCACAATACCCATAACCTTACCCATATCTTTCATTCCTGCTGCTCCTGTCCGGGCAATTACCTCAGAAATATGCGCACTGATTTCTGATCTGTCCATTTGCTTTGGAAGATAGGTCTCAATTACCTTTAGCTCCTCCTGTTCAATCTGATACAGATCCTGACGATTCTGCGCCTGATAGATATCTGCTGATTCTTTTCTTTGCTTGACCAGTCTCTGAAGAACTTTGATCTCCGTATCTTCTGTCACAACTTCAGCACCTTTTTCTGTTTTGGCAACAAGTAAAGCTGCTTTTATAGCCCTGAGACCACGAAGACGTGAACTATCTTTATTCAGCATAGCTGATTTGATATCCTGATCGATAATTTGTTGAAGAGACATGCCTTGTTTATTAATATAATTGGTTTATACTTCGCAAAACTACACAAACCTAATCAGCAGATACTATTTTTTTAAAATTTAAACAACAAATATCTGCTATTAAGCAGATAGCACTACTCTCTCAGCAAATGTGAAGTACTCGCCTGCGCAGTAGGCATCACAATCATATCATTAATATTTACATGTGCCGGGCGACTGATTGCAAACCAGATCGTTTCAGCAATATCCTGAGCATGAAGAGGTTCGAATCCCTCGTATACTTTTTTAGCTCTTTCCTTGTCTCCTTTAAAACGTACTTCAGAAAACTCAGTTTCCACTGCACCCGGATGAATTCCGGTCACTTTGATCTTATGCGGTAAAAGATCAATTCTCATAGCCTTATTCAATGAATCAACTGCATGCTTGGTAGCACAGTACACATTACCATTCTGATAGGTTTCCTTACCGGCAATAGATCCAAGGTTAATGATGTGACCTCCCCTGGCATTATTTACCATCCAGGTTGACACAATCTTTGTCACGTAAAGCAAACCTTTCACATTCGTGTCAATCATTACATCCCAGTCATCGGTACTACCTGAATTTATCGGATCAAGTCCCTGGGATAAACCCGCATTATTGATCAGGACATCAACTTTCTTCCATTCATCGCTCAAGGTTTCCAGCTTTTGAACTTCTTCCTTTTCCCTGACGTCCATTACCAGTGTAATCGTTTTAATACCAAACTCATCAACCAATTGCTTTGAAAGGGCATCCAATCGTTCAGCACGGCGGGCTGCAAGTATCAGATCATATTTTTGGGCTGCAAGAAGTCGTGCACACGCTTCTCCTATTCCGGCTGTTGCTCCGGTAATTAATGCTATTTTAGACATAATGATTTTAAAAACCCGAAATTAATGATTTTCAGATAAAAGCTTATTGTAAATATTACACTTCAGAATTTCTTAAATCTCAGGGGTTCATGAATAATCTGATAAATAAAAGGATGACTGGCCGGTGTAGGTGAACTCAACTGGTAAGTCCGGTCTTTATTGGCTGTCTTGATTTGGACTACATATCCGGTACCATCAAGTATATGCCGGTTTTTCATTCTTTCCAGCTCTATTTCCGGCTCATTATCTGCCGGATCAGCAACTTTTGACAATAATTCTTCAAATGCCCGATGCTTCCGCAAATTAACCCAAACACTGTCTTTGCTGTAATAGGTATATTCCTGCACTATTTTAGCGATAGTCTTATAGTCAATACCTTTACGTTTACGTTCTGCTATAACCGAAGAATCTTGAGAGTTAAGAGTACTGAGCAACTTCAGAAATCGTTCATCTTTACCGAGAGCTTTCCCAATACTATCTCTTTTGGCGAAAATTATCTTTGCACGTTTACCTTTCCTGCATACTTCAGTTATAAACTCATTCCTATGGCTAAAAGAATGGATACGAATTGAAAGATCAGATTTGTAATCCTGAGCCTGCAAAGAATTTACAAATAAAATACAGAATACGGTGATGGAGAAATACTTCATTCAGCGTGTAATTTATTTCCAATATGCAAAAATCCCTAAAAAGCTTATCAGAATTCAGGGCGAAACCTTATTCAAAGTACAAACTAAACTGAAGATTGCGAATAAAAAGTTTATCAATCGGTGCGGTATATGGATTCTCAGGACGGTCAAAATCGCGTAGCACACTTTTTGCCGATTGGGCAAATTTGATCTCAGGTGACATTTTGAAAAACTCAAAATAGATATCCAGACCAAAGCCTGCTTCATACCACAACGTATTCTTGATATTTTTAAGGTACTTGGCTTCCGGACTTAGTGCAATATCATCGGTTTTCTTTTTTGAGACGATATCAACAGAATATTTGGCACCTGCAATTACATAAGCACGAAAATTCCTCTGACGGTCAGATTTCAACTTTATTCCCAAAGGAAGATCGACCAGGGTAGCCAGAACTTTTTTCTGAGTATTAAATGTGGAATTTTCATACTCGTAGTTCACCACACGATCGGCAAATACCATCCCCGGAGTAAAACGCAGATTGGCATTATCTCCAAGCCTGTAATCAGAGACAAAACCCAGTCCGAATCCGGGTGTAACCGGAGAACTGAGACTGATTAACTTACTGTCAACCATTGAAAATCCGGAATAAGGGTCCGGAAATTTTTCCCTCCAGTTGCTTGTTTTTAATATTTTGAACTCGGAGGCTATGTACTGAAAGGTAAATCCGAAATGAAGCTGCTCTCCATCAACACCACCACCCCACTTCTCCTGCCCAAATGAATTCTGAGCTGTAATTAAAATGAATAAAATACCACTCAGAAACAGCCTTTTCATTTAATGCCGGTGTAAATAGAACAAATCCCAAACGTCAGCGGACGGTATTTGGTATTTTTGAATCCAACTTTTTCCATCATTGCAGTAAAATCTTTCCCGTCAGGAAAGGCAGCAACCGACTCAGGCAGATAAGTATAAGCACTGCTGTCTTTTGAAAACAGTTTCCCTATGGTTGGAGTGATGTATTTAAAATAAAAGTTATATGCCTGTTTAACAGGAAACACTTTGGGTTTAGAAAATTCAAGAATGACGGCCTTCCCTCCCGGTTTTAACACCCTTAACATATCACTCAGCCCTTTTTCAAGGTCTTCAAAATTACGGACACCGAATGCAACGGTAACCGCATCAAAAGTATCCTGATCAAACAGCAATTTTTCAGAATCGCCTAAACGCACTTCAAAAATATCCTGCATCTTCCTTTTACGGATTTTCTCGTCAGCAATGGCCAGCATCCCCTCAGATATATCTACCCCTGTAATTTTAGAAGGTTTGAGAATACGGATCGCTTCAAATGCAAAGTCTCCGGTTCCTGTTGCAACATCCAGGATATTCGCCGGTTTATCAGCAAGCAATTCCTTTATTGCCATTTTTCTCCAGATCACATCAATTCCCAGTGAAAGAAAATGGTTTAAAAAATCATAAGTTCCGGATATGTTATTAAACATACTTGCAACCTGTTCTTTTTTGGTTGCATTAGAATCCTGATAAGGTCTTACTGTTTTCGACATGCACAAAGATAATGGATTCATTGATGTGATTATTGTCACTTGTCCTTTTGATATAAAAATGACTCGCAGAAGATCGAATTAAAGCTACATATCCTTAAACATTAAAGGCAATATTCTACCTTTGCCTGATGATCATTAAAAGTGCAGAATTTCAATGCAGTAATACAAGAACCGATAAATTGCCGGCTCCGGTATTACCTGAATACGCCTTTATTGGCCGTTCAAATGTGGGAAAATCCTCCCTGATTAACATGCTGGTTCAGAAAAAAGGACTTGCTAAAACATCACAGACACCGGGCAAAACCCAACTGATCAATCATTTCCTGATCAATGAAAACTGGCAACTGGTGGATCTTCCCGGATACGGATATGCCAGAACTTCAAAAAGTAACCGGGGAGAATGGCAGAAGTTCATCAGTTTTTACTTAAGAAACCGCGAAAATCTGCAATGCGTATTTGTGCTGGTCGACAGTCGCCTTGAACCACAGAAAATTGATATTGAATTCTGCTCCTGGCTTGGTGAAAACGGACTGCCTTTTCAGCTGATATTCACCAAGGCCGACAAGCAGTCGGCTGTAAAAACAGACCAGAACATCGCCAAATTCCGTAAAGCACTTCTTGCGATTTTCGAAGAGGTGCCGGCACATTATATCACTTCCTCTGAAACTCAGCAAGGCCGTGATGAAATTCTGAATTTTATTGATGAGCTGAATAAATCCTTTGCCCCTTAATGAGATCAGCAAAAGATGAATTTAAAGGTCCTCATCAGATCTAATACAGACATTCTTTATGAAAAAATATTTTTCACTTGTATTATTCGCACATACCGTCTTTGCAATGCCATTTGCAATTATTGGATTTTTTCTGGCACTTTCAACAACCGAGCAGGAATTTAACTGGTTGAAGCTGTTTCTGATGTTGCTTTGCATGGTATTTGCCAGAAATGCTGCCATGGCATTTAATCGTTATCTCGACAGAGATATTGATGCGATGAATCCAAGAACTGTAATCAGGGATATTCCTTCAGGAAGAATAAGCTCAAAAGAAGCCCTGTTATTCACCATTATCAACAGCGCTCTTTTCATTCTAACCACTCTCCTGATCAACAAACTTTGTTTCTATCTGTCGCCAGTAGCTCTTGCTGTGGTTTTAGGATACAGTTATACCAAAAGATTTACGCCCTTATGCCATCTGATACTTGGCCTCGGACTTGCCCTGGCTCCAATCGGAGCCTATCTTGTGGTTGCAGGAGAATTCGCTGTTCTGCCAATCTATCTCTCGCTTACTGTATTGTTCTGGGTTAGCGGCTTCGATATCATTTATGCACTCCAGGATGAGGAGTTCGACAGAGAGAATAAGCTCAATTCCATTCCGGCATGGTTAGGAAAGAAAAAAGCACTTCAAGTATCTTCAGTTTTACATGTTTTGTCGGTCATCTTCGTAAGTCTGCCTTATTTTTATTCCGATCTCTCCTGGTTTTATCTTGCAGGGGTTTTATTCTTTATTCTCCTGCTGATTTACCAGCATCAACTGGTAAAACCTGATGATTTGTCAAAAGTTGACAGAGCCTTTTTCACAACCAACGGGATAGCATCAGTTGTATTCGCAATATTCTTTTTACTCGACACGTTTCTGAGAAATCAATTATAATATGAACGACCTTAAAATCTCCAAAAAGCCCAGGAAATATATTCCTGCTCAGTTAGATGTAAAATGGGAAACTCTTGAACCCTTTTTCAATGAGTTGCTTCAGCGCGAAATAAACTCCGTTTCAGAACTTGAACAATGGCTGCGCGACAGAAGTGAACTGGAAGCTGCACTTGAAGAGGATTTTGCATGGAGATACATTCGCATGACCTGCGATACTACAGACGAAAAGCTGCTGAATGATTTTCAATTTTTCGCAACTGAAATCGAACCTAAAATTGCTCCGCTGAATAATGAATTAAATAAGAAGTTTATTGAATGCCGTTTTTCTGAAGAGCTGGACAAGAATAAATACTTCGTTTATAAAAGAGGCATAAAAAAAGCACTTGAACTTTTCAGGGAAGAGAACATTCCTTTGCAGACCCAGATTCAGGTTGAACAGCAAAAGTACCAGGCCATCACAGGTTCTATGACTGTAAAACTTAAGGGGCAGGAATATACTCTTGAACAGGCTTCTGTATTTCTTAAAGATACCGACCGCAAAGTACGTCAGGAAGCATGGGAAGCCATTACCGCCAGGCGCCTGGAGGATAAAGAGAAACTGAACGACTTATTTAACGGATTACTGAAACTTCGTCACCAAGTAGCATTAAATGCCGGCTTCGAAAATTTCAGAGACTATATGTTTCAGGCACTCGGCCGCTTTGACTATACTCCGAAGGATTGTTATAAATTTCATGAAGCTATTGAAAGGGAAATTGTTCCAATCATGAGCGAGCAGGCGCATAAAAGACGCGATTCTTTGAGTCTGGATGTGCTTAAGCCCTGGGATATGGACGTTGACATCAGCGGAAAACCGGCTCTGAAACCCTTCAACAATGGCGAAGAACTGATTGAAAAATCGATCAGATGCTTTCACGGACTTAGTCCTTATATCGGTGAAAGACTGGAAATCATGAAGGCCAATGGATTCTTTGATGTCGACAGCCGTAAGGGAAAAGCTCCCGGAGGATACAATTACCCATTAGCTGAAAGTGGCGCTCCCTTTATTTTCATGAACTCTGCCGGAACTTTCCGTGATCTGACAACCATGGTTCACGAAGGCGGACATGCCATTCATACATTTATCTCTTCAGATCTGGAGCTCAATGATTTTAAACATCTTCCCTCAGAGGTTGCCGAGCTGGCATCCATGAGTATGGAACTGATATCCATGGATCACTGGGATAAATTCTTTGACAATGCTGAGGACCTGAAACGGGCCAAACAGGATCAGTTAAAGGATGTATTGAAAACATTACCATGGGTTGCAGTTGTTGATCAGTTTCAGCACTGGATCTATACTAACCCTGAACATACCAGCGAGCAAAGGGCCGAAGCCTGGGAAAGCATATTCGAACCTTTCGGAAATAACTTTGCCGACTGGTCAGAACATTCTGAAGCACTAAAAAACTTGTGGCAGAAGCAGCTTCATATCTTTGAAGTTCCATTCTATTATATTGAATACGGAATCGCACAACTCGGTGCCATTGCAGTCTGGAAAAATTATAAAGCCAATCCTGAGAAAGGCCTTGAGAATTATCTTAACGCTTTGAAGCTGGGCTATACCAAAACCATTAAGGAGATTTATGAAACAGCAGGAATTGAGTTTAATTTCAGTGCCTCCTATGTGAAGGAACTGGCAGGCTTCGTTAAGTCTGAACTGGAAAAACTGGAGTAAGTATACTATTACTTAATTATAAACAGCTCCATCCTGCGACTATTATTTTTTCAACTCGTAAATCACAGTCGTAGGATTTTCAAAAGTATCCTTCTGCTCAAAGACAGGAACTAAATCTGCCGCTGATCTGATCTCTTCGTCAAATTGCTTACGGGATATTACTGCGGCCTCCGGATGTGCTTTTAAATACATTTTAAGACTATCCTGAGTGTATATTGCCGGAACCAGACGCTGCATATTGAATATATAGGCAGAATTCATCATCTTATAATAAACCAGGTCAGGCTTGTCTTTTAAAATCGAGACCGAAGCACTGACCGGATTTACTCCATACACGGCCGGATACGCTTTGGCAAAAAAGAAAAAATTACTGAGTATGAAAGAAACTGACATACTTAGAATAAATTGATCCATCTGCCTTTTTCTGATAAAGTACCAGCCGAGCAAAGAACCCAGAGGAATTGGAAGAAACCAGATCCAGACTCCGGCAAGCTGGTTCACATTTTTATCCGCTTTTAATCCGAAATAAACTGCAGCCGGGAGAGCAAAAGCAATAAAGGTATAAACCACATAGGCCCATTTGACTTTCTTCAAAGAAACATTTATGCCATTGATTCCGGCTAAAAGGTAGGCTATCAGAATGGCGATAAACGGATAGGCCGGAGCAGTATAATTTGGCAGTTTGGTCTGAGAGAAAGAGAAAAACACAATAATTCCAACTACAATACACAAACTATAGAGTAAAACTTTATTGGCCCGTTCTTTCCAGGCAAGAAATAAAGCCTGAATACAAAATACACCTAAAGGAAGTAAACCCAGAATCACCATAATTAATGGAAGGAGAAAAAATCCTCCATGACCTTCCATTGTATCTGAAAAACGCTTTAAATTATGCTTTAGAAAAAAGCCTTCTGTCCAGAGTCCATTAGTAGCCTCGTAATTGAGCCAGTACCAGGGTAAGGCAATAGCCAGTACAATGACTGCTCCCGGAATCATATTCATGGATGCTACAAACTTCCAGCTGAACTGCTTACTTAAAATCAAAAATAAAAGCACGATCAGTCCGGGTAATGCAATTGCAATCGGGCCTTTAGTCAGTAATCCCAGTCCGAAACAGATATACATCAGCCAAAGCCATTTTTTATTCGCTTCTGTCAAAAAGAGAAAAAAGCACATAAAACTGGCTGTCATAAAAAATATCAGGTAAGGATCCGGAACCGACAGGCGCATCTGAAAATTAAAATGCAGAGAAGATAGTAATACAAGAGCTGCAAGCCATCCGGCCTTTTCACTAATATATCTTCTTGTAAAAAGAAAGGTTATCAGAATGGTTAAAGCCCCGAAAACACCTGAAAAAAACCGGGCACTGAATGCTGAAACTCCAAATATTTCATAGGACAATGCCATAAAAAAATAATGCAATGGTGGTTTATCCGTTCTGAGTTGCCCGTTAAAATATGGAACAACAAAATTATCATTGATCAGCATTTCCCTTGCACATTCAGCATTTTTAGCCTCATCAAGAATATAAATGATGGGTTTGTCGAGATTAGACAAAAGCAAAACCAGGCTGATCAAAAAAACAAAAAATCCTTTCATACTTACATTAACGTGAACTCCACATAAAAATTTAAAAACCACATACCTGCCTACCGGCAGGCAGGCCTGTCTGCCGGTAGGCAGAGTAACATAGTATTTTATTAATTAACCTACATTTTAGACACAGATAGCCTTGAAGCTTTACTTCAATCTATGTGATTTTCAATCTATGTCTCCTTGAATGCATCATAAATTCAATCTATGTGGTTAAATATTAATCTTTTTAATAATCTAACATCGAATTCAGGTTACATTAAGCCTTTCCAAAAAGCCTGCCATCCAGTTTTGCAGAATTGTACCATTGGGTCTTTTCAAGACTATACCTTAATTGAAACGTAAGCATTACAGCCAGAATAGCTCCTGCAATAATATCTTCCATAAAATGCTGTGCTAAATATACCCTCGAAAATGCAGTAAGTGCAGCAAGGGGAAGAATAAGCCAATGATACTTTTTATCCTTTACAATGAAGGTTAAAACTACTGCCAGTGTAAAAACCGAAGCAGTATGACCTGAAGGGAAACTGTTCCATTGATGAATGGAATAACCTTCAATTGTTCTGATCGGACTGATATCCTCAAAGTATTTTATTGGTCTTGGAGCATGAAAAATCCTTTTCAGTATCTGAACAACCAAAGAGCTGTATGCATAAGCTATTGCAGTAAAAACTGCATAACGATAGTTAACAAATAACAGAAACAATACAACCAGTATGGTAGTTATACCATCGCCCAAAAAGGTAATGATCTTAAAGAACTCATCAAAAAAAGGGTTATGATGATTATTGATCCAAAGAAAAAGTTCCGTCTTTGAAAACATCAGCATAAGTCCAAAACCTGAAATCACCAGAATCAGAAAAGGAATAAAAAAATTGCGGTATTGATAAAGTAAATCTGAAAAGCTTTTCCTCATTATTTGGACTGAATGCGTTTCCAAAACTAAATAATTTTTATGTTTGATCACTAAAACATTCAAGCTGCCAATTTATATGTCTTTAAACCTGTTTAGAAAAAAATCCATTGACCTGATCATGAAAGACAGGCAGGCTGGATTTTCCGATTCCGAAATTGAATCAGAAGGATTGCGTAGAGTACTTTCTGTGAAAGATCTTACTCTGATGGGAATCGCAGCCGTCATCGGTGCAGGTGTTTTTTCAACGATAGGAAATGCAGCCTACAATGGCGGCCCCGGGGTAAGTTTATTATTTATTATAACAGCAATAACCTGTGGTTTTTCCGCGATGTGCTATGCAGAATTTGCTTCAAGAATACCCGTAGCAGGAAGTGCCTATACCTATGCTTATGCCTCATTTGGTGAATTAATTGCATGGATTATTGGCTGGGATTTGCTTATGGAATATGCCATCGGTAATATTGCTGTAGCCATTTCATGGAGCGAGTATTTTACAAATTTGCTTGAGGGTTTTGGGATTCATATTCCGGCTTATCTGACCATGGATTACCTCAGTGCTTCAAAAGCTCATGCTGAAGTTATGGCTGCCGGTGCAGATCTGAGCAAAATAAGCGAAAAAGTACTGTTTGCAGCCCAGGCATGGGACACAGCTCCGGGTTCGGGTGGTTTTAAGTTTATTGCTGATATTCCGGCTCTGGGAATTGTCTTTTTAATTACCTATCTGGTTTATATCGGGATAAGAGAAACAAAACGTGCCACCAATGCGATGGTATTCCTTAAAGTCGGGGTAGTTATAGCTGTCGTGGTATTGGGCTTTTTTTATGTAAAACCTGAAAACTGGACCCCTTTCTTACCGAATGGTTTTGAAGGAATGATGAAAGGAGTTTCGGGAGTTTTCTTTGCTTATATTGGTTTTGATGCCATATCAACCACGGCAGAAGAGTGTAAAAACCCGCAACGCGACCTTCCCAAAGGCATGATTTATTCTCTGATTGTCTGTACAATCCTTTATATTCTGGTAGCTCTGGTATTAACCGGGATGGTCAGCTATAAAGAACTGCAGGTTGAAGACCCCCTGGCTTTTGTTTTTAAAAATGTTGGTCTGGATAATATCAGTTACGTGATTTCTATAAGTGCGGTTATCGCTACTGCAAGCGTGATGCTGATCTTTCAAATGGGTCAGCCAAGGATCTGGATGAGTATGAGCCGTGATGGATTACTTCCGGAGAAGTTTTCAAGTATTCATCCCAGGTATAAAACACCCTGGTTTGCAACGCTGGTCACAGGTGCAATTGTTGCTATTCCTGCCCTGTTTATGAATCTGACAGAGGTAACAGATCTGACCAGTATAGGTACTTTATTTGCATTTGTGCTGGTTTGTGCAGGAGTACTGATCCTCCCAAAAGAAAATGCAGAAGAAGCGAACTCAAAACGCTTCCGCATCCCCTATATTAATTCAAAATATATTGTACCGCTCCTGTTTACCGGAATCTGCTTTTACTTTAATCAGGAAATTCTGGCATTGTTTGATTATAATGGCGACTGGCATGTTTATAAAGACAAACTCCCCTATTTCCTCTTTATACTGGCGGCAATTGTGATGTCAGTTCTCTCATTTATAAAGAACCTTTCACTTATTCCGGTGATAGGAATGCTGAGTTGCTTATACCTGATGACCGAACTGGGTTATACCAACTGGCTTAGATTTTTGATCTGGCTTGGTCTGGGATTAATTATTTACTTTTCCTACAGTTATCATAAAAGTAAGCTGAATAAGTAATCGATAGTTTATAATACAATAAACAAAAATAGACGCCCGGAGAGCGTCTATTTTTGTTTAAAACCCTGACCGACTCTATTCCAATCGGGTTAGTTCGCTGTTATCCTGGGTTGAGATTATCAACGGAACTCTTTCTATAGTCACGAAACTGATATCGAGTCCGAAACCTCTTTCTTCAGAAAGTGAAAACTTCTTAAGTATGAAATAATAATCCATAATAAACTTATCCATAAAACTCAGTACGTTCGAGCGTGACAAGACTTTCTCCAGAACCACGAACCTGAAATCACCGATAATTTTATACTTATTTAAAGATAGATACTTGCTGGTAATATCAACTTCCTTGTTCTTCACCAGTTCTTCAACCACCTTTCTGAACAAAACGCTAATCTGCTGCTCCACTCTGAAGCCCAGTTTAAAATCAATCCGTATCAGTTTATCAGGGACCAGAAATTCCACTTTGTAATCTCTTGTAAACGGCTCATCCGTTACATCAACGTGCACCAGCCAGTACACATCTGCACGCTTAGGCTGTTTCTGAAGGATGGAATACATTATTTTCGACTCTATCTCAGAGTTGAAATTGGAACTGGTCAGATATACCAGCTGAGATGCATATTTAGGCACAGATTCATCCTCACTTAACTCTTTAAGTATCGGATAATAAGAATCAATTTCCACGAATTTAACGAACCGGTTCTTGATTCTCCTTGCGGATGACCATGCCCACATGACAGAAAGCAGTAACATAGCTAACACTAAAGTAAACCATCCTCCATGCATAAATTTGGCCATATTCGCAATCAGGAATCCAAGTTCGATCAATCCGTAAATGGTCAGGAAAATAATAATGATATAATTCGGGAACTTCCTGCGTTTAAGGAACTCGGCGACCAGAATGGTAGTCATTAAAAAGGTCATATTAATCGCCAGACCATAAGCCCCTTCCATATTCTGTGATTCTCTGAAGATCAGCACTACGATGATACAGCCAATCCAAAGCAGGACATTGATGGAAGGAACATACAATTGCCCTTTCTGATTACTCGGATAATTGATTCTCACTTTTGGCCAGAGATTTAATCTTACAGCCTCAGAGATAAGCGTAAACGAGCCTGAAATCATTGCCTGACTGGCAATAATCGCTGCTGCTGTTGCGATACTGATCCCGGCTATGAGGAACCATTCAGGCATGATGCTGAAGAATGGGTTATCACCCGGTGAAAGGGTGCTTCCCTGATGCTGCCATAACCAGACACCCTGACCAAAGTAATTAAGCAAAAGACATGTCTTAACGTATATCCAACTGATACGGATGTTGGCACGTCCGCAGTGCCCTAAATCCGAATACAGAGCCTCAGCTCCTGTTGTACACAGAAATACCGCTCCGAGTATGAATAATGCATTCGGATTTGACGACAGCAGTGAATAAGCATAATAAGGACTGATCGCCTTAAAAATCTCAGGAAACTGAATCAGATATCCTCCCCCGATTACCGCCATCATCGTAAACCAGACGAACATGATCGGTCCAAATGCCCTTCCTACCAGACTTGTACCAAATTGCTGTATCAGAAACAGTATGGAAATAATCACAATAACGATAGGAACGGTAGGAATATCCTTGTAAAATATCCTGAGCCCCTCAATGGCAGCCGAAACAGTAATCGGCGGAGTGATCATTCCATCAGCAAGCAATGCAGACCCCCCGATCATAGCCGGGATAACTAACCATTTACCTCTTTTCTTTACCAGAGAAAAAAGTGAAAGAATTCCACCTTCCCCTTTATTATCTGCCCTGAGCGTAATAATAACATACTTTATGGTGGTCTGCAGAGTTAAGGTCCAGAAAATACAGGACAATCCGCCCAATATAAGATCTGTTGTAATGATACGGTCAGCAATTATAGCTTTGAAAACATAAAGTGGTGATGTTCCAATATCACCGTAGATTATTCCTAAACTAATCAGAAGGCCTGCCGCTGAAAGTTTATGAAGATTTTTTACCTTTGACACGTCAAATAATTTTGTTTTCAAAAGTACATCTTAAAAACAATTTCACAACGGTAAAATAGTTGGTTGGTTTTCAACATTTTTCAGGCTAATTAAGTAACATTGAAGCAACCCTGACCGTAGAATAAGTTTTTTAGTTAAAAATTGTTAAAAAAATCATTGAATAGTATTGGCATAAAGGAATATGCCTTATATTTATACATCTGACGGATTTGCGTATGATAAACATTTACCTTAGGAAATTCATATTAATCACAGCGCTCAGCATCATCATGCCAGGGATTAGCTATGGTTATAGCTTTTCTAAGGCAGTGTCGCGTATTGATTCTACCAAAACCAAATCAACCAAAATCACCGATACCCGTTCCAACAAGCCGACTTATCTTAAAAATGGTGTAAAGGTTAGTTTTACTCCTTTTAAACCTGAAAAAAACAAGCTCATGGTTACTTCAGGAGTTGCAGGAACACCAAGAGCCAACACCTTAGGTGATAAAGCCCAGAACGATAGAATTTTAACCAATGTTAAAGTCTATCCTAACCCGATTACAGAATATCTGAACATGAGTTATACCGTAAGTAAAGATGTTAATGTAACGATAAGAATTATGGATATTCTGGGCAATCAGATCACTACCCTTTTCTCTGAAAGACAAGACGCAGGTGCGCATACCAGTTCTTTTAGCATATCATCTAAAATAACGAGCGGCTTTTATTTTATTCGTGTGAGTGCAGGAAACGAAATCATAACCAAACGAATCTCCGTACTTTAATAATCCGCCTCTTTTTTACTTTCGTTTTATTGCCTATGCTTATATTCGCGGTATGAAAATCATTGCGATCGGGCGTAATTACGCTGAACATGCCAAAGAACTGAACAACCCTGTTCCTACAGTACCGGTAATTTTTATGAAACCCGACACTGCGATATTAAAAGACAACAAACCGTTCTATCATCCTGAATTTTCAACAGATATCCATCATGAGATTGAACTTGTTTTGAAGATCTCGAAAGAAGGAAAGCATATAGCTGAAAAATTTGCTTCGAACTATTTTGATGAGATTGGTTTAGGTGTAGACTTTACAGCAAGAGATATTCAACAAAAACA
>Ga0208492_1000608_pt1 | contig 28837 bp, 15 predicted proteins | sample Subbioar_CSW14AB_FD_184820 | JGI IMG/M metagenome (GOLD analysis project Ga0208492, IMG submission 184820) | Serpentinite rock and fluid subsurface biosphere microbial communities from McLaughlin Reserve, California, USA - CR12Mar_CSW14AB (SPAdes) | ecosystem: Environmental > Terrestrial > Deep... | reverse complement strand
CCAGCGCCGACGAGGACTTGCCCTTTTACAACACCGGTTCCGCGAGAAATATTCCGCCGCGGCTCTATTTCAGCCGCAAGTCGGTTTCAGGCAAATGGGATCTTTATTGGGCCCGATACGACGCCAAGAAAAAGCAGCTTGGTGCCCCCGAGTTGATTGGACCCTCGGTGCAGACCGACGCGGACGACCTGGGAGCCTACGTCACCCGTGAAGGGGCGTTTCCCCAGTTTCTCGTCTACGCCACCAAAAAGGACCGGTTCAGCCCGACTGCCGATATCTATTTGTCGATTCGCGATGCCGAGGACCGGATTTTTGGCCCGCTACGGCCGATCGCGTCGATCGCCACGAAAGACGACGAATCGGAGCCCTGGATTCAGCTCATCGACAAGAAGACCTTGCACCTTTACTTTGTCCGCAAGACCAAGGAAGGCTCGAGAATCTTCCTGGCCGTGGGAGAGTCGGACGGGAAGGGGGGCGTGGCCAGTTTCGGCGTCGGCAAGGCGGTCGAATCGATTCCGGTTGGGTTCACGCATCCGACGCTGTTCCCCCTTTCGAAGAAGATGCTGTTGCAAGGTCCCGTCAAGGGGGGCACGCAGGGGATCTTTGTCACCTATTATGCCGAGGGAAAGTGGTCGGTGCCGAAACTGGTCGAGCAGTTGAATTTCCCTGAGGCCCGGGTGGGATCGGTCTCTCCCTCGTTGACGCGAGATGGCCAATACCTCTACTTCGCTTCGGACAAACCAGGCGGTAAGGGCGGGCTCGATCTTTACTATGTTCAGGTTTCGGAACTGACCCTGCCGAAATAGATAAAAAAGGCCACGCTTCCTTTTCAAGGAAGCGTGGCCTTTGCGTTGAACCAAAAATGCTAATCTCAAGCGTCTCTCGGCAAGTCACTTGGGCATCCTTGCTTGCCGCATCTCGCTCGTTTATTTCGTCTGAATCGAAGTCTTCATGGGAGCCGTCGCCGGTTGCGGCTGGTCTTCGAGTTTCAAAAGCTCCATGGCATCCTTGACCATGTCCGGGTTCTCTTTTTCAATCTTGCGGACATAGGCCTTGGCTTCCGGTTTTTCCTGCGCCGCGGAAAGGGCAAAGCGCAGGATGGAGCGGCGGACGATCGCGACCTTGAAGGCGTCGGTGTTCTGAATGCCGAGCACTTCCGCGGTCATACCCCAGGCTTTCCACTTACGCAAATCTTCGATCGCCAAATCGGCGATATCCGATTGCTTCAACAGCGGCTGCAGCGAGGCGAGCACCTTTTCCTTGGAGATGATGTCGGCTCGATAATCGTGGAAAAAGCGCGCCGCGCGCAAGGCGCCCCAGCGCAGCATGAAATCCTTGGCGGGGTCGGTCAAGAACCCGGTCAGGTAGTCCCAGCCCTCTTTCGGCGCGAGCATGGTGTAGGCCGCGAGAATGCCGTCGAGACTGCCGAGCTGGCGCTTTTCCGGATCGTCGAGCATTTTCTTGAGCACCGGCGCGTGTTCCGGTTTGCCGCAGTGACCGAGCATGGAGGCATAAAGGCCCAGGCGGAAATTGGGAGTCTTGTTGTCTTCGATCCAGGAAACGACCTTGGCCGCCGGAATCTTTCCCGCCATGTCGCGGAAATCCTTGTAATCGGCGTTGCCGAATTCCTTGTAAGCGTCGTTGGACACTTCCAGGTCGGGGCTATCGAGGAAATTGAAATAGAACTCCAGGCGCTTGGGAATCGAGGCATCCTTGACCGTCATCGCTCCCGTCAGATACTTGGCGACGTCGGTCGAGGCATCGAAGGCCACACCCCGGTAAGGATCGATCTTCTTTTCGAAGACATCGCAAAAAATCAGGTATTTGAATGGTTTTTTCTGGTCCTGGGGAATGTACCGGCGCAAGGTCAGCGTTTTCTTTTTCTCCAGGATCGGGTGGTCCTTGATCACCGCTTCAATGTCGAGGTCGGTGAATCCTTCCGCCTCGGCCGGATTCGACGAGAGCCGGGCATTTTTCAGGGTTCCAAACAGGACCATACTCGCTTGATTGATTTCGCCGGTCAGCGTCTGGCCCTGCATGGTGCAGAAGGGACAGGATTGCGCTTCGGGCGTCAGCACAATCGCCAAACCGAGGGCCACGATGGCCACGAACAATCCACCACGAAACAAACGGACGGCCATGATCGATTTCCTCAAGAGACGATTCCATTGATGTAGGGGTTTTTGGGGCGGGAAGTGTCAATGAGCACGGAATCGAGGTTCTTCCCTTCCTTGGGTTTGAGCACAAGGGTGCAGGCATAGGAGTCGTTTCCCGGATTTGAAGATCGGTTCGACCAAGTCTGTCGTTTGCCGTGTAAGTGGAATTTCCCCGGGGAAGGCAGGCAGGATCATGGTTCGCCTCCAATAAACCGGTTCGCTTGGGAATGGACGCGTCGAACTAATTCACATAAGGATTCGCATCGGGGGGAACGACCTTGATGATCGAATCGAGCGTCTTGCCTTCTTCCGGATGAAGAATCAACGAGCTGACATATTCTTCCTTGCCCAGTTTTTTCAGAAACTGAACCTTGCCGGTCACTTCCACCCACTGGTTTCTCAGTTTTTGCAGGGGTAATCGCTCCGGATATTTCGGGTCGACCATGATGATCGAATTGAGGGGGACCGCGTCGGCCGCGCAGCAGTTAATCTTGTAGCGGATCAGGGTGAATCGCTTATCGTCGTCGCCGACAAAGCGCCCCGTCAGGCGGATGGTTTTCCCCTCGTAGAAATTGCGCGTTTCCTCGTTCGCGGCGGCACGCTCCAATTGCAAAAAGGTGACCTCGAAGTCCTGGCCTTTATCCCCGACATCCCGCGTGGAGGCTTCGACATCGTGGGCGCTCAGTGCCTGAGCCGAATTGAAGACTTCGCCGGGAAGACCCAGGAGCAAGACGATCGGGCTCAAAAGGATCATGGTTTGCAGCGGCAAGAACCCCGATCCATGGGAATGATCGTGACCATGATCGTGCGTGTGAGCATGGCCGTGATCGTGCGAATGATTGTGGCTGTGCGCGCGACCATGATGATCGTGCTCGGGGTGGTTGCATGAGGCGTGATCTTTGCCGTGATCATGATGGCAATGTTCTCCATGAACATGATCCTGTTTTCCCTCAGCGTGGCTCTGGTGTTCGTGGGCGTGCCCGCCGCCATCGCCATGGCAGCATCCGTCATGATGCTCGTGGGTTCCGTGGTCGTGCGTTCCATGATCATGCGAACAGGTTGCTCCTTTGTGGCCAGAGAGCAATAGCCACACGCGAGCAATCGTGAGCGCCAACAAGCCCAACCCGCTGATCAGCACCCAAATATGGAACTTGGGCGCCAGGATCAAAAAGAGCCGGTCGGAAAAGTAAAGGTAAAGCGAGGCCATTCCCAGAATGGCCGTGACCGAGATGCCTAAAAGCTGCTCGTAGTCCTGCGTTTCCGAGCCATGGTCATGGCCATGTTGATGACCATGGTGGTGGTGGTGATCATGCCCATGATGGTCGTGAGTGCCATGATGGTCGTGAGAACCGGGGGCAACGGATGAGGTCGAGTTCTTGGGAGCCATGGGAAGTTCCATGCGAAATCACCTCGCCTGCGGTTGCTGGGTTGCCGGATTCGACTCCACCATGATCATGGGGGCAATTCGGCCCCATAAGTAATGTACGCCGACCGACCCCGCGAAGGACAGAACGATCACCAGGCCAAATATGAAAACGATCAAGCGCGGCTTAAAAACCCGGGTATAAAGCGCCATCAATTTGAGATCGCACATCGGCCCCAACACCAAAAACGCCAGTTTGGCCGCCGGCGCCATTTTTACCATGCTTGCCGCCACGAAGGCGTCGGCCTCGCTGCAAAGGCAAAGGAGAATCGCCAGAGCCATCATCAAAAGAATGGCAAAGATAATGTTGGAATCGGTCCAGGCGGAAATCATGTCATGAGTCACGAAAAAGCGTATCGTCGCGGCCAAACCGGCTCCGATCACCAGAAAGGTGGTGATGTCGACAAAATCGTGGAGGATGGTGCCGGTGATGCGCCAGATTCGGGCCGCGGGTGCCAAATCGCGAACCTGCTCCCTTTCCTCGGCATCCCGGCTGGGCATGGCCGAGGCCTTGACCAAATTCCCAATTCCCTGGTTCAGGACGAAGAATTCCACCGCCATTGAGACGCTGACCGCAACCAGATAAGCGAGCAGGCCCCGGGCAATCGTCATCGCCGGGCCGCCCATCTGGTAAGCAAGTCTGCCGCCGGAATCGAGTGTTTCCTCCATGCCCGAGAAGGCGACATAGGTGCTGGCAAGCACGACCGGATTGATGACGGGACCGGCCAGAAGGTATGCGGTGCTTGTGCTAAGAGGCAGCCCTTTGCGCAAAAGCCGGCGCATGATCGGTACGATGCCGCACTCGCACATCGGGAAGATGATTCCCAGGCAGCCGCCCCAGAGGATGCCGACGAATCGCGACCTGGGCAACATCCGCACGAGCAATTTGGGGGGGAGAAACTCTTCCAGCATCCCGGCGACGACGGCACCGAGCAAGATGAAGGGCAACGCCTCGTAAACGATGCTGATGTAGATCAGGATCGCCTGCTGAAAGCTGGCGAAAAAGCTATTGGCTGTGTTGGCGAAAAGCATATTGGCGTTGGCCTTGAGTCAAATCGTTTAGGAACATGATAGGACCGAACTGCGGGAACTTGAGCCCTGGAAAATCAAGAAAACGACAGGAGTCAGGCCCGCGATCCGGAATTCTTCACGAATGGTCCGACGATGGCGCTCAACACGAAAATGCCAACACTGACAAGGACGATGGTCCCGGAAATGCCCAGTTCGATCTGCCGGCTCATTTCCAGCTCCCAACTGAGACATTGGCCCAGGGCCGCCGAGCCCATGCTGATGATCATGGTCAGCCAAAAGACCTGACGAAGGTTCTTTCCCACGTTGAAAGCGGCCGCCGCTGGCACCACGAGCAAGGCATTGATGAGTAATACTCCGACATACCGCAGGCACAGGTTCACAATCAGCGCGAGCAGCACGATGAAGGCGTAATTGTGCCAGCGGGCACCCAAACGGCGCGAGCGAGCAAGCGAAGGGTTGAAGCTTGACAACACGAGCGGGTTGTACAGGAAGATGAGAAACACCGCGGTGAGGGCGACCAGCGCGAAGAGGGCCCAGATTTCTCCTTCCGAAACGAGCAGCGGATTCCCGAAAAGGAAATACTCCAGGGCATTGACCCGGCGGCTGCGGATGAGTTTTGAGAGCGCGGCCGCAAAGCCAAGCGATGCGGCAAAAAAGACTCCAATGACCGTATCGCTGGCCAATCCTGTTTTTTCCCGAACAAACGCAATTCCCGCGCCGACGAATGCTCCGAAGGTCACCATGACCGGTGCCACCCATTCCCAAAAGGTGTCGTCCTTGTCGCGATCTCCTTGAGGGTTGACAAAGATCTTGAACAGCAGGAAGCCGAAACAAACGCCAGCAAAGGCGCAGTGAGCCAGAGCATCGCTAAAGAAAGCCATCCGGTTGCCGACGACAATACTTCCCACCGCGCCGCAGAGCAGGCTCACGGCGAGAAGGGCGAGCATCGCCCGGATATTCAGATTTTCCCCCAGGAAGGTACCTGGACCCCAGGGAGCGCAGAAGCGATTAATCGCATCGAATAGGAGACCTTCGCGAGAAGCGGCCCACGGAAAATCGATCATGTACGGGCTCCGGCTGGCTGGGGCGTCATCGATTGGCTTTTCGTGGTCATGCGCGCGCAGGCGGCGCGCATGATCACGAGCGCGCGATCCACCTGGTCCAAAGTGATGGTCAGAGGAGGGGAGATGCGCACGACCTTTTTCGCCAGGGGGCCAAGGAGATGGATGCCGTCGGGGCGGGCCGAATCTGCCGGGCCATCGACTTGTTGCGAACCATCGCCCAAATAGCACTCAAGGATGAACCGGTTCGCCCATTGCGCCGCGGCCGCTCCTTCGTGATCGCAAAATTCGATGCCCCAAACCATTCCCCCTTTTTCGCCGCGAACGGCCGTGATGAAGGGAAACTCCTTGAGGGAGTAAAGGCCGGTTTCCAAGGCGGCCGATGCGCGCCGGCAATTGCCGAGAACATCCTGGCTTTGGAATTCCTCGATGGTCGCGAGCGTTGCCGCTGCCTGAAGGGGGTTGGCGCTCCAGGTGTCGGAAGCTTCGCCGAAATCCAGCGAGGACAGGACATCGCGCCTGCCGACCACCGCGGCCACGGGCACGCCATTGCCCATTCCCTTGCCCAGCACGACCAGGTCGGGCTCAAGCCCGTAACTTTCGTAGGCAAACCAATCGCCGGTACGGCCGAAATTTGCCTGAACTTCATCCAAAATGAACAAAATTCCGTGTTCGCGACAGAAGGCCTGCAGCCCTTGCAAATATGCCTTGGGCGGATGATAGGAACCGCCGCCGCCCAGGTAGGGCTCGGTGCAAAGCGTACCGATCCGCTCGCCGAACTGGTTCCAAAGCGCATCGAGTTCCGCGCGGTACGGGGCAAAATCGAAAGGTTCGTCGCGCCGGCTCAAATCGTTGACTTCCGCCATCGGAAACGAGACGAAACGCACGCGCGGATCGCGTTCTTTATCGTTTTCCGAGCCGGTAATGGCGCAAGCGAGCCCTTTCTTGCCGTGAAAACCAAAGCGAGTCGCAAGCACCATGTCGCGCTTTTTGGTAAACGCCATGGAAGCCCAGAGGGCCTTTTGAATCGCTTCAGATCCCGAGGCGGCCCAAAGCACCTGTTCCATCCGCTTGCCACCGGGCCGGCCCGACATCAGTTCCAGAAGCTTGCGGTTGGTGATTTGTTCGACGGGAGTCAGTGCGTTGTACGATGTCATCGGCAGGGCGCGGAAATACTCTGCCCCCCCCGATTGCTCCGCCAGGAACTGGAGATCCGCATCGGGTTCCGCCACCGATGGGCGAGCATACCCCATGTGCGTGAAAAACCGCCTCAGCCAGGAACGTGGATTGTGACCCAGATTGGCCACGAGCACCCCGGAGGTGAAGTCGTAAAGCCGCCGGCCTTCCGGGGTCCAATGAAAGACTCCCGCGGACTGGGCAATCACCACCTGAGTCGGGGTAAAGGTTCGCTGGCTCACCGGCTCCGCCTGGGCCAATTCGGCGCGCACCGCATTGGATTGGGGCTCGCCTGCGTGTCGAATGGGGGAGGTCATCGAATTACTAAGTCTCCGGGGGCCGTTGGTTTCGTCATCCGCACACCAGCAGGAACCTGGCCAGCTATCAACTCTTTTTGTTTGTTCGTTGTTATACGGTTTTTGCGTAAAGCACCCGAGACTGGGAGGTTCCCGGGAATTTCAGCACCAATCCTCCCTGCGGCCCGTTGACCTCGACCACCCCGCCGCGCTGACCTGCCGCCGAGGCGGCCAGGATGGCTTCGGTCGCTTCAACCATGGCGATGACCGATCGATCGGCGCCCAAATCGGCATAAGCCAGTCCGCGAATCGTTTCGAGCCGTTGTGGCGATGAACCTTGATCGCCGTCCCACAGCACATGGGCGGTCTCATCGAAAAATCGTTCGATCACTTCCAGGCCATAGCCGCGGGCCCTTTTTGAGCCCCATGGGTCCAGGGTGGTGGCGTTGTAGTGGTTGTTGATATTCGTTTTCAGTTCAGTGGGCGTTCTTCCTTCCACGACCAGTTCGATGCCCCGTTTTCTTTGGGAGGCGTTCCAGACTCCGTTGTGGAATCGGAACTGGACCTCCTGATCGACGTAGCCGGGAAAATTGTCCGGATGGACCCAGGAAGTGTGAATGTCGAAAACGGCTTCGCTTCCGTCCGGATAGGCGTAGGTGAGCCGCGATTGGACCGAATCCCAGGTCGCCGGATCGCGGCTGACCTGGCCTTTTTGGCCGGTCGCCTCCACTTTTTTCAGACGCATTGCCGGGTTGACCGTGGCGCCGCCAAAGGTGAAATCGATCAATTTGAAATAATGCACCGCGACATACGTCGCTGGATTGCGCCCTTCAATCCAGGCGGCAAAGGTCGACATGCCGATCGATTTGGGTTCAAGCAGCGTGCAATAGCCTGAATTGACATGGTTCAAGACGCCGTCGGCAACCAGGGTCCTGAGGCGTTTGTGGTCCGGATCGGCCAGCTTGTGGTAAACGACGCGGACCAGTTTTTGGGCTTCAATCGATCTTTCGAGAATCTGGTCGGTCTGCTCAAGCGACAGCAGCGACGGTTTTTCCACGAGAATATGGCAGCCTGCATCCAAACCCTGCATGATCGGCGCAAAATGGGCATCATCGGGGGTTGCCACGCAGAGCACGTCGGGCTTGAGGGCCAAAAGCCGATCCAGACCGTCGTTTCCCGCAAAGCAAGGGACCTTGAAGCGCGATTCCATTTCCGCGTGGCTCTTGCCGGTGCGAGAGACCGCTCCCATCCACTCGACCTGGTAGGGTTCGCCTTCCAGTGAGATTCGGGGGGACCGAAGGGCATTTTCAAAAACGGGAAGGTAGGTTTCCCGGAAGATCATTCCAAGACCCACCATCCCCACGCGAAGCTTGGGAAGGACCACAATGTTTCTCGCGGGATCGGTGTTTTCGCTCGTGCGGGATTCAGCTTGTTTTCAGGTTTGAGGAGGTCATCTCACATCCTAGGGATCGGTCTCGATTCCGTTAACTACAGGCATGTCTGCGGAATCCGCGCCCGGCCCTTGCCTGAATGGGGAATACCCGCCTTGCCGATGAGTTTTTCTCATGAGTCCATCGGACCCGAAACCCGCCGAGAGCCGGCACGGGCCATTTGGCGGAATGCAAAAGGAAAAATGGGAGGAATGAGGGGGTTGCATCGTTCCGTACTGAGATTTCTTGAACGGCCACCAATCGGAAAAGGACCCAAGGGCGTTGGTAGATTGCAGGACCGTCTGGGTAAGGTTTGCGGATGTTAAGGAGCGAGATGTCGATGGAATCCACGATTCGGATTCCGAATGTGCCATCCTGGTTTGGCGGCCGTGTCGATACGACCAAGGATGCTACCGCCCTCAGGCGGTCTTTAGGAGTTTCCTCCCATGGAGGAACCGAATCGATGGGAACGAACCTGATCTTTCTCTGCGCCCTTGGCGGGAGCCTGGTACTTCCGGATCAGTCTTTCTTTGGTGGGCGCGGCAAGGCGGCGCCCACCTCGGAAAGGGTCAAGGAACTGCTGCAAACTCTCAAAACGAGCGGCGATGAGGGACTGCGAATCGGCGCCGTTGACGAACTCCGCCTGCTCGACACGCAATCCAACGCCCCGGTTGTTGCCGCCCTGGTGGAGACCTTGAAAACCGATCGCAAGCCGGGGGTGCGCGCCGAAGCCGCCGTGTCGCTGGCGCGTATGAGGCCGGTGCGAACCGAAATCGGCCATGCCCTGGAATACACGATCGCCAAGGATGCATCGATGCGGGTGCGCATGCAAGCTCGTAGCGCGCTCTTGCAATACAACCTGGCGGGTTATCGCTCGACGGCGCCTTTGAATAATTCACCGGAGCAGCTTGATCCCCTGGGCGAAATCGCCCAGGCGGAAAAGCAGGAAAAACAGGAAACACCAGCTGCAGCGCCAAGGCCCTGGACCTGGATGGCCTTTCAGAACAACTGGTTTGGCACGCCCTCCGACCCACAGGCCAATGCACCGGGCGCGAAGCCGCTCGCAACCGATGGGCAACCCGCGGCGAATGGCAATGGCGTGGCCACGGCAGCCGTTTCGGGCACCGCCCCCGCCAGCCAGCCCGCGGCGGAGACCAGATCCTGGTATCGTCCCGGAAAAGCCTTGGCGGGCTGGTTCCAAAGCACCTTTGGCTCTCAGCGAGCCGAAGCGAAGGAAACCGGCTCCTCAATGCCCCCCATTGCTCCGGCAGGCCTCAATGTGCCTGCTTCAGGAATGGCCGCTGCGCCAAGCCCCAAGCCTGGGGCGCCGGGCCGAACCGTTTCGAATTCCAATCGCTCCCATACTGCTTCGCCTGACAGGGGTTCCCAGGGAAATGCCGCCAGCCCGGCTCCCATCCCGATGTTCCCGCCTGTGCCTGAATTCCAACCCGGTTCGCCAAACCAGACCCCTGAGTCCCAGGGGCCTGAACTGGGGAAACCCGACCGCTAAAGGCCAGCTCGATCATGACCCCACCCCGCTTAGCGCATTTCATCTCAGGACGGTCCACCCATGAATAACTTTTTGAGCTTTTTCCGCGGGAAAAAAAAGGTTGCCTCACCAAGGCGCGCTTCCTTCACCCCCGGAATCCAGGTGCTCGAGGACCGATCGGTCCCAACCATCATCAATTTCACCGGCCCGACCAACATCAATCCGACAGGTTCTTCCAACCCCGACGATTACACCCAGGTCAACGCCACCCTTTATTTCACGGCCAACGACACGGACACCACCCGGGGTGTCTATCGCTACAACTCCAACCTGACTCCCACCCGGATCATCACCGGTACGGGTCAGCCCGCCCTCATCAATCCGGTCGGTATGACCAGCGCGGGCGACCGCCTGTTCTTCGGCGCGCAAAACGCCTCCGACCTCTCCCAGGGGCTCTACGCCGTCATTTCCCCGAACAACACGACCATGAGGGTGCTCGATACTCCGGCTTCCATCACCGGCCAAGAAATCGCCTTCGGTCAAAACACCTACTACCTGGGTTCGGCCACGGTGGGTGGCAACAACGGCCTTTATCGCACCATCGACACCTACAATGCCGGCGTTCTGACCTCGATCCGCTCGGTGGTCGTACCCTCCAATACCAATCCGAATGCCGTCTGGAACAACCCGCAAAAGTTGCTGATCGATGGCCCGAATCTCTACATGGTCGATCAAAACGCCCAGGGCGCGTTCGCGATTTACAAAATCACCCTGAGCAGCGATCAGAGCGAACAGTACGCCGAATTCGGCGTCAAGATGATCACGACGGGATACAACTATTCCTCCATTCAAGATCTGAATCTGGTCAATGGATCGCTCTATTTCCAGGGCACCATTTTGGGGGCGGCCAAACCTCAACTGGTCGTCAACAGGCAGGGCCAGGATTTCGGAACCCTTTTGACCCAGCCGATGGACGGGACCGACCCCAATCTGCTTAAAGTCGACCTGGTTGGCCCCACCAGGTTCGTCAACAATCAAGCCTTTTTTGCCGGCAATGGCGCGAACCAGGGCACCCAGCTTTACACGTCCAACGGCACGGTCGCCGGAACCAAGTTCGCGCTGGAAATCAACCCGATCACCAATGGTCTCGATCCGGTCAACGGCCTGCTCAATGCGGTGGCCGTTCCCAACGCGCTGATTCTCGCCGCCAACGGCGGTTTGCTCCAGACAAGCGGCGGTTCCGGGCCGGCCGCGTTCACCCCTTACGGCATGGAGCCGGCGACCATTCCGGTCGCGCTCGATGGATCGCTCAATGCCAAAACGCCGATCGTTTTCATTGACATGAACTCTGGGCCCAACGGTTCCAACCCGACCAGTTTCATCGCCAACAATTATCAGGTTTATTTCTCCGCGACCGATCCGGTGCTTGGCACCGAACTGTTCACCACCCAAGGCGCCGCGGCCAACACCTTCCAGCTCAAGGATTTCAACCCGACCGGGTCTTCCAACCCGAAAAACATGGCCGTTCGCGACGGCGTCCTCTACCTTTCGGCCGATAACGGCACGACCGGTTCGGAACTCTTTGTGGGAACCACCTTCGAGACTCGCACCACGAGCGAAATCTCAAGCAATAGCCCCACGGCCAAATCGCTGGTCAATGTAAACGGCAATCTCTTTTACATGGTTGCAAGCGACCTGTTCGTCACCGACGGCACCGCCGGGGGAACGAGGGCGGTGACCACCTCGTCGGGCGCGGCCGGCGTGCTTGTCGATTCGATGCGCAACTTCAACGGCGCACTCTATTTCTTGCGCACCAACGCCAGCAATACCGTCGAGCTCTGGTACTCACGGGCCAGCACGACCACACCGATTCAGCAGGTTCCGCTGAGCACGCCGACCACCTTCAGCAGTTCCGCTCAGGTGGTTGCCGTGACCGACAATTACCTTTACATCGCCGACAATAAAAATCTCTACCAGGTCGACACCACGGGCAAGATCACCCTGAAGTTCGATAAGTTCGTGACCTCCAATCCCACCTCCGCCTCGGTGGCGGGCCGGTCGCTAACCAACGCCAACGGCACTCTTTTCTTCGCGGGACTGGAAACGACCGGCAACTACGCGCTCTATCGCCTCGCGCCGAGCGATGCCGCTGCCATGAAAATCGCCGATTTCACCTTCCAGACCGGCCACTCGCAGCCGATCAACTTCGGCTCGATTTATGGGCGGGCATTTTTCACGGCGGTGGATGACTTCAACGGAAATACGCTCTATTACACCGAAGGGGTGCCGCTCAACACCAAGCTCAGTCAGGACACGGTGAAGGTCCGCTCCCTCGACGCTTCCACGAGCCTCGACACCTATTCGAACCATATCTTCTTCGGTTCGCCCACCGATCCCGCCGTCGGCAATGAACCGTGGCTCACGGACGGCTTGCTGGCGGGAACCAAGGTTTTCAAGAACATCAACACCAACAATAACGGCACCGCGCCCTCCAACCCCTCGGCAGTCGTAAGCAATGGGCGCTTCGCTCTGTTTTCCGCCGCCGACGAGTTGACCTCCACGGGCGGCTTGACCGGGTTCGAACCGTACATCATCACCGGGTTCGACAAGCCGACGGTCACCATGCTCAAAGATATCAACCCCACCGGGCCCAATGGCTCTCAGCCAGGCGACTTCCTCGCTGTCGGAACGCAGATGTTCTTCACCGCGGATATCGGCCAGGGCGGGCTTACGAATCGGGTTCTCTACGGAACGCAGGGCACTGCCGCGACGACCAATCGCGTAACCGCCGCGAATGGGACCACGCCCAACAATGTCGACAACTTGGTCAACATGCAAGGCAACGTGGCCTTCCGCGCGATCAGCACCACCGTCGGCTCGCCGGTTGTGTGGAACTCGGTCGTCGATCCGCTGGCCTTGCCCGTCAAGTCGATTCAGCGGCTCAACCCGGGGAGCATCCGCGTCGATGCTCCGCCGACGACCCAGGTCGTGTTCAAGGTAACCTTCAATTTCGATGTCGATCCGGCCAGCGTCGATATCAACGATTTCGTGACGGTGTACGATTCGACCCTGACCAAGCCGACGATTTCCAAGGTAACCCAGGAAACGCCGACCGATTTGCGCTCTTATCTGGTGACGGTCACGGTCGCTCAAAATGTCAATAGTTTTGGCAAATTGACGATCAACACCAACCCCAAGGCGGTGGTGAAAGCGGTAGCCATTGGCAATCCGCAGGTTGACCTCGGTCTGCCGGTGAAGAATCCCGAAGCCTATGAGATCAACCCCAAGGCGCCGACGGTTCTTTCGATCAACCGCTTCAATCCGCCGGGAGAATCGGCTTCGGGCGGAACGGTCACCTACCAGGTCAATTTCTCGCAAGATATCATTGCCAGCACCGTCAACGCGACCGACTTCAGCGTGACCACGACCAATTCGGTCACGGTGCCGAACCCATTCATCGGCACGATCACGCCGGTCACCAACAACCCCAGGTCATTCCTGGTGCAAGTGATCGGGATTCAGGGCCAGGGCACGATCCGCCTCAATGTCGTTCCCAACGCCACGATCCTCTCGACCGCGGGAATTCCTTACGCCCAGGGGGGCTTCACCGGCGGCCAGTTCTACACGATCGATACGCTGGCGCCATCGATGAGCCAGGTGCTCCAGCAAAACCCCCTCTCCGGATCGAGTCCGATCAACAACCAGGTGGTCACGTTCCAGGCGGTCTTCAGCGAGCCGATCAATCCTACGACGGTGGATTCCGCCGACTTTGTCGGCACGATGTTCGGATCCTCGGTGGTGTCAACCACCATGATCAACAGCACCAACTGGCTGGTGAGTATTGCGGTGCCGAACGCGGCCGGTAGCCTCGGATTGGCGCTGTCCACCACGGCCAATATCCAGGACCTGGCCGGCAACAAGATTAGCATTCCGGCCAACCCCAGTCCGAACCAGGTTTACAATGTCAACCGGGTCGCTCCGGTTATCACTTCGATCAATCGCTCCAGTCCTCCGAATCAATCGACCGACGCCAGCCAGGTGACTTTCCAGGTTGCTTTCTCGACCGCGATGGATCCAAGCACCGTTGTCGCCTCGGCATTCCAGCTCAATACGACCGGAACCGTCAGCGGAACGATCTTGAGCGCGGTGCCCGTGTCCGGTTCCACAAGTCTCTTTCTGGTGACCGTCGGCAAGTTTGGCGGCAGCGGCAACGTCAACCTGTACGTCAACCCCAACAGCGGAATGAAGGATGCCGCGGGCAACCAGATGTTCGAAGGGTTTGACAGCTCCAACCCCAACAACCAGGTCTACACGATTCTGGACAATACACCACCCAGCTACGTGGGCATGACCGTCGTTCCCAATTCCGATCCTTCGGTCACCTTCGTCGACATCGCCTTTTCGGAAAGCGTGACCGGGCTGACGAACGCCGCATTCTCCGCGGTGACCAATACCGGCAAGATCCTGACCGCCGTACTGAATCCGACGCCGCAACCGGGCACCTATCAGCCGACCTACCGGATCAATGTCAGCGGCTATCAGGGGGCCGGAAGCTTCACATTGAGCTTCACCAACACCGGCGGCATCGAGGATCTGAGCAACCTGCCCTTGAATGCCCCGGTCGGCGTCGTGGTGGGAACGCTTGCGGTGAACTTCGCCGTTCAGGGAGTCAAGCCGATCGTGGCGACGGCCGGCATCCCCGGAACCTCTTCCGTGGTGCAAATCACCTATCCCAACGGAACCACCAACACGCTGGTCGCCTTCGGTAACTTCATGGGCGGCGTGCGCGCCACAACCGGCGACATCAATGGCGACGGTGTCGAAGACATCATCGTCGCGGCACAGCAGGGTGGACGAAGCAACATCAGAGTGTTCGATGGCACGACCCTGGCCCCGATCAAAAACTTCTTCCCCTACGACGGCTACAACGGCGGCGTGAGCATCGCCAGCGCCGATTTGAACAACGACGGCGTCGCCGACATCATTTGCGGCGTGACCTCCGCCTTCCCGAATCAGGCGGCCGGCGTGCCTCCCCATGTGGTCGCCTTCAACGGCAAGACCGGCGCGGTGCTTGCAAGCTACTACGCCTATGCCGTGAACTTCACCGGCGGCATCAATGTCGCCGGCGGCGACACCAACGGCGACGGATTCGCCGACATTATCACCACGCCATCGTTTGGTGGGCCGGCCCACGTAAAAGTGGTCAGCGGCAAGAATTTGCAGGTTCTGCAAAGTTTCTACGCGATCGACCCAAGGTATCTGGGTGGAGCGTTCATTACGGCGGGAGACTTCAATAACGATGGCTTCGCCGACATCGCGGTCGGCACCAACCTGGGCATCCCGTTTATCAGCGTGCGCTCAGGCAAGGATCCCAAGGTGATATTGGATAATTTCTATCCGCTCAATCCGCAACAGCAGACTGGCGCTCGCGTCGGCACCATGATCAATGGCGCCGGTGAAACGAAACTGATCGTCATGCCGGGATACAACTCCGTGCCGCTGGTGCAGATCCTCACCTATTCGGTTCAAGGATTTTACGTCAACTCCCAGTTTGTTGCCGGATTCAATTCTCTCAATCAGGGTGGCATTCCTGGGTAAATCGCTTGCACTTCCATTGCTGAAAAGGGCGGAGTGGCTTGGTGGCCACTGCGCCCTTTTTTCATGTCTCTTCGTGGAGTTTAGGCCAGGATCCGGCGAATGGGCGAGCCATCGCTGTAAGCGATGGGCCGGCCGTCGCCGGACTCGAAAACCAGCTTTTCAGGTGCATGGCCAAGGGCCTCGAGGATGGTGGCGTGAATGTCCGCCGGGCTCACGGGGAAATCTTTGGGGTAAGCCCCCGTGCGGTCCGACGCGCCATGCACCGCGCCGGCGACAATGGGGCCGCCGCCAAGGAGGGCCGTGAAACACTGCGGCCAATGATCGCGTCCCGAATCGGCATTGATCTTGGGAGTGCGCCCAAAATCGGCCAGGGAAAGTACGATCGTGTCCTCCCATAAGCCGCGCTGAATGAGGTCGTTGACCAGGGCCGCCATGGCCTTTTCCATGGGAGGAACCAGGCGTTTCTTGTGCGTTTCGAAATTGTTTTTGTGCGTATCCCAGGTGATCGAAGGGCCGTTGACCACGCTGACAAAGCAGGAACCCGCTTCCAGCAGCCGCCGCGCCAAAAGATGCGCGTTGCCCCAGGGGTGCTTGCCGTACGACTCGCGCACACGATCGGGTTCTAAGTCCAGCCGGCTGGCCTCATGAATGGGCGATTGACCCAAAAACTGCGCGGCATCGCTTTTTTGCCGCGCGAACTCTCCGTGCGATCGGTCAAGGCTTCCCCAAAGTGCCATTTTCTCTTGGAGCGATGCGGTCGCGATCTCGGCGCTTTGCGAAAACGGGTTTTTGGCAAAGGGGATCGAGGGGTCGAGGTTGAGGATGAAGGGATCGGACAATTTGCCAAGAAATCCGCCAAACTGGCCCGGAGTCAAATAGGCATAGCTGTCGCAACTGGGATAGGGGGTGATCACATAGGGGGCGCTGCCGGCGAAAGACCTTTCTCGCCGGGCAAGGTGGCAGACGACCGATCCAAGGCTGGGAAAATCGGTTGGTCCCGGGTTGATCAGCGTGCTGTCGAGACGATAGGGCTTGCCGGTGATGCTCCAGCACATGGCCGAGTTGTGTTGCGTGTGGGTATGGTTGACGGTCCGAAGAATCGCGAATTGGTCGGCAAGGGGTGCCAGGCGAGGAAGAAGCTCGGAAAAACGAACTCCTGGGATTTTGGTCGCGATCGTCTGAAACGGTCCGCGGATCTCGGCGGGGGCATCGGGCTTGGGGTCCCAAAGGTCCAGATGGCTGGGCCCGCCGCAGTGAAAGATCATGATGACCCGCCTGGCCTTGGCGCGTTGACTCAGGACAGGACCATCGGCGCGGTCTGGCTTGGCGCCGGCTTTTTGAACCGCGCTGAGCCAGTGGGTGCAAGCCAGCGCTCCCGCGCCAAGAAAATCCCGGCGCGAATGTGCGGATTGTTTCATGACGAACCCCTCCCCTTTGTCAGAGAAGTCAGGGCGACTTAAACGGTAGGTGCAAGCAGGAAGGCATGAAAAAAGGGGCAGCTTACAACTAAGCTACCCCTTCTTGGGAAAGTGGACAACCAAATTAGGACGAATCGCTGGATACCAAGTCGCCCTAGGCCCTAAGGCTCAGTAACTCAGGCCCCTGCGCTTAATAGGTCTGGCGCGGCACCGCGGGAGCGTCGGCGGGTTCTGGCGGCGCCGGGACCCGAGGCGGAGTCACGCTCGCTCCGGGAGTGGGACGAGTTGCCGGGCGCGTGCGGCCGGAAGGTGTTGGACCGGACGAGGAAGGTACCGCATTCGGCGACGGAATCGTTTCTGGGGAGGGGAGCGGCATGGTCATGGGCGTGGGAGTCGGAATGGCGCCCGGCTGGTTGTGCGGGTAGTAGCCGCTCGCGGGAGGGGGGTAAGGACCATAGCCCATGGGGTTGGGATAGGGGCCATAGTAAAAGGGAGGCGCGGGAGGATTCATATTGGGCCGCTGGCGAAGTTCATTCAAAAGAGCTCGGATCTCCTTGATTTCGCCGGCAAGCTGATCGACCGTCTTTTCCAGGTTGCGATCCGTTTGCAGGAACGGCTGGTTTTGACGGAATGGTTCCGGCGGGCGGGGAGGCGCGGGCAACCTGAGCGTCGCCATCGGCGCGTTGTGACCGGCAGCAGGCAGATTCCTCGGCCCTTCCAATTGACCCAGGCGATTGCGCAAAGTTTGGATCACATCCTGGATGTGGGCGGCTTCTTTCTGCTTCTTATCCAGTTCATCGGTCAATCTCGCCAGGGCGTTCTTGAGTTCGTTCCGCTGCTGTTCGCTTGCTTCCTGGGTTCCATCCGGGCCAGCGGAATCTCGATGGTCAGGAGAGGGGCGGTTAAGCAGCGTGGGGCGCGCCCATTCGCCCTGGATACGCTGTTGGTGTTGAGCCATCAACTTCTCGAGTTGATCTTGCTTGGTGCGTAGCTCTGCCTCCATCTTCTTGAGCTGGCCGTCGCGTGCTTGCGCCATTTCCTCGCTTTTACGCTTTTCCACCTCCATGTGGCCGCGAATTTCCTGGACGATCGATTCGAATCGTTTGCGCTCTTCGGCGCGAACGCGCTGTTCGGACTGCTGGCGCGTCTTCTCCAGTTCCTCCCTTTGGCGATCTTCGAGGATTCGCCGATCTTCCTGGTTGCGACGCAGCTCCTGAACGCGCATCTCCTGAACGTGCATCTCATGGGCGCGGCGCTCCTCTTGCACGCGCCTGTCCTCGATCGCGCGCCTTTCTTCAAGCGCGCGGCGTTCGAGCGCTTGCGCTTGGAGCATTTGCGCTTTGGCCTGTTCTTCCGCATGCTTTTTAAGCACTTCCTGATGCTCGCGAAGCCTTTCCTGGGCAAGCTCCAATTGAACCTGAGTTTCCTTTTTCTCCTTGGATTCTTTGGCTTCCTTGGGTTCCTTTTTTTCTTTTTTGTCTTTTCTGTCGGCCTTCTCTTGGCCATCCTTGTTGTTGTTGGGCGCTTTTTCCAAGGGCGCCGATTGTTGGAATATCATTTGCTCTAATTTTTGAGCATCGTTTTTCGAAGGTTTTTTCGCCGAGGGCGTTTCATCGGTTTTGGGTTGTTCGTCGAACTTTGGCACCGGCGGAACATTCAGGCTCGGGAGGGCGCCCGCGACGGGAAGGACCAGGGATGCGAGGGGCTTGACCAGCCCCATGGCCAGGGCAGGGGCGTCCGCTTTACCGGAAGGACCGCCCAGGGTCACGGTGGATTTGAGATTAAACGCCTCGCCCACTCTTTTGATTTCGAACACCTTGTCGATCTGGATGCTCAGGACATTGATGTTGTTCTTGGACGGTGATTTTTCCGCCTGGGCAGGCGCCGGTTTTTTGGCTTCGGCCGATTCGGTGCGACCGCGATCGAGATCCATTTTTTGTTTCTCGGCAAGGCGGGTTTTTTGCTCCATTTCCTGTTGCAGGCGCATCTTCAAAGCACGCAGTTCCTCGCCCTGAATTTCGGCTTTTTTCTGCTGCTCGGCCCGGGCTCTCTTGAGGTCCTCCATCATGGCCTTGAGCTGAGATTCACGAGCTTCCCAAGCGCGCTGTTTCTCTCTCTCGGCCTGAGCCTGGATCCGGCGCTTTTCCGCATCGGCCCTTTCGCTGGTCTCCTTGACTCGTTGCCGGTCACGCTCCGCCTGTGCCTGATCTCGTTTTTTTTCGGCTTCGCCGCGTTCTTTTTCTCGTGCGGCTCTTTTCTCTTCTTCCGCCCTTGGTTTCGCGGGCGGCTGCGATTCCACGCGGATCACGGGGCGCGGGCTCGGTTGCACCGAGATTCCCGTCGCTACGGGCTGGGGGGCATTCGGTTCGGCAACCCGGATCACGGTGATGCCGCCGCCGTTTTGCCCTTGAGTGATGAGCTGTTGGGCCTGGGCTGGATCGATCACAATCGTCAGCGGCTTGGAGTCGGAGGAGATGACCGGAGTGGTCGATTTCCTTTCGGTCGTCAATGCTTGCACCGGGGCCGAGGAAATTGCAGCCGGTTTGGCCGTCGTGGTCTGCGTCACAGGGGTGAGGGGCGTAGCGGGTTTGAGCTGAATGGTCGCGGTCGCATTCGATTGAGCTTGCGACGGATTGATCTGGGTGACCCGACCGGCGACCGGTTTGAGCTGAATGGTCCCGGTCGCATTCGATTGTGCTTGCGTCGGCTTGACTGCAATCACCGCGGTGGCCGCTGGCTTGGCGATCGTCGCTTGCGTGGGATCGATTTTTCCCAGGGGAGCCGGACCGGCCTGCATCAATACGAGATTGGGAACCCAGGGCAGGTTTTGAAACACCTGATCCCAGTTGCCTTGCTCCTTCTTGGGCAGGTCGTTTTTTTGTGCTTCTTTTTTCGGTACTTCTTTGATCGTGATTTCGGAAGCCCTCGCGCCCCAAGTGGAGCTACCGCAAAGGAATCCGAGCGGCAGTACGACCGCTTTCAGGACAAATCCCCAGGAAACATTTCGAGTGGCGAGCATGAAGAACCCCTTGGGAAAGGAATGTTCCATCCATTACAAACTGGACCGATGGTGTTGCCTAGGGGAAATGGGGGAGTTTTACGCCTAGAATCCCTCGTGTGAGGCCGTTTATTTCCGTTAGAACGCTGGAATGGTGCCGGAACTGCATGGGAACGGTGTTGGATTCGTTGAACATTTTGGACATTCGCGACCTGGAGGTCTCTTATGGGGAACGGAAAGTCCTTGAGGGGTTCAACCTGACGTTGCCCGCCGGCAAAATCGCGGGACTGCTTGGTCCTAACGGCGCGGGCAAGACCACGCTCGTTAAAACCATCATCGGGCTCAAAAGGCCATCACGCGGATCGGTTCGCCTGGGGGCCGCCCAGGAGCGGCCCGGCGACCTCGGGTTCCTACGGAATCTCGGGGTCGTTCCTCAGGAACTGGCCATTTGTCCGGAATTGACCGCCTGGGAAAACCTGCTTTTCTTTGGGAGCCTTTTTGGCCTGTCCGGCGCTCCGTTCGCCGCCCATGCTCGTGAGCTATTGGATCAGGTCGGCCTCTCCGATCGCGCCCACCAGCTTGCCGGGGAATTTTCCGGCGGCATGCAAAGGCGGCTCAACCTGGCCGTGTCGGTGGTCCACCAGCCCAAACTTTTGATCCTCGATGAACCGACCGTCGGTGTCGATCCGCAGTCTCGATTTCGCATGCTTGAGCTTCTCAAGGCCTGGAATCGTGACGGGATGAGTATTCTGTATACCAGCCATTTCTTAGATGAGGCCGAGCGGCTCTGCGACGATCTGGTCATCATGGATCATGGCAAAATCCTGGCGCATGGCGCCCTCAAAGATCTGCTTTCGCCGCTTCCAACCCGCATCTCGCTCGAAATCCCCGAATCCGAGTGCGACTCTCTGAGAACGATTTTGGCTGCGATTGCGGGACTCGAATGGAAGGGAAGAGGAGATGACGGCCGCATCTACCTGGAAATGCCGCAAAATAGCGCCGCGCTAAAAACCATGGTGGATCAAATGGAAGGATTCACGGGTGCGCTGCAAAGCCTGGAAGCGGAAAAGCCGCGGCTGGAAACCTTGTTTCTGCGCTTGACCGGAAGGCAGTTTCGCGATGAGTAACGAACCGGCCAGGGGCCAAACTCCGGCGGGCCTGGCACTTTGGGCGATGATGGGCCGCGAGATTCGCGGAGTCGTCCGCGACCGCAAAACCATCGTCACCCTTTTTGTGCTTCCCTTGGCTTGTATCTTGTTGCTCGGCTTGCTTCTGGGTGAAAATTTCGGCCGCAAATCCGACGACCACTTCCGGATCAGCCTGGTTGATCTCGACCATGGAGTGGGCCTCGACGGCATACCCTGGGGACAATGGGTCCGCCGTGATCTGCGCGAAAGCCCGGATTTGCGCATCGAGCTGATCGAGTCCCTCGACGAGGCCGAGGCCCTGGTTGCCAGTCACCGGCGTGCCGCGGTGATCGTTCTTGGACCGTCGCTGAGTGAAAAAATCAATCAATGCTCCTTTTTGTCCGGCGGACTCAACCCGTTTCACCGTGATGGCGTCGACCTCGACAAGATCGGCGTGAGGATCATCAAGGATCCGCGCCAGGGCATTTCCACCGCGATTATCGAACAGGTGGCCCAGGTCTCTCTCATGCGGGTCGTATTGCCCTGGATGATCGGCAAGGCCTTTGCGCAGTTGGGCGATCCCGAGTTTATTGAAATCCTGGCAAGCGGGGCTCATGTCCCCGTGCCTTCCAAGCTGATCTGGTTTTTCCGTAAGGATGCCGTCACCCTGAAAGAGCTGCTTGTACTGGCTTCGGAAGGTAAAAAAGAGTCCATGGATCTCTATAAGGGGAAAATTGGCGAAGGGATCAAGCGCGCCCTCTCCACTCAATTCTCGCGCTACAACCTTACCGGCAAGACCTGGGCGTCGCTTGTCAAATCGACTCGGACCGAAGAAGGTCACGGACTTGAGGAGGCCTTCCGCGATCAGGACGGCAAGGGCTGGTTGCGCCGCGGCGCACAGCGCTACCAGGTGCTCGTGCCGTCTTATACGGTACTGTTTCTGTTTTTGGTGGTCATGCCCATCGCGGGCACCTTTGTTCTCGAAAGGCAAAGAGGAACCTGGATGAGGCTCGTCATTTCGCCCATCCCCAAATGGACGATCATTTTGGGGAAGTCGATTCCTTATCTGGTGTTGTCGATGATCCAGGGAATCATGCTTTTAGTCCTGGGAAGGCTCCTATTCGGGATGAGTTGGGGACCGGACCACTGGTCCTTTGCGAGCCAGTCACTGGCGCTAGTGGCTCTCCTGGCATCGACGTCGATTGCGGGAGTGTCCATCGCCCTGCTCGTGGGGTCTTATGCGCAAACGATGTCGCAGGTGTCGCTCTGGGGATTGATGCCCTCGCTTGGCCTGGCCCTCTTGGGCGGCTGCATTTTGCCGCGCGAGATGTTCCCCGAGCAGAGCCGGTGGATCTCCTTTTTGACCCCCCATGGCTGGGCGCTGGAGGGCTTCCGTGAGCTTCTCGATGGGAACCAGGCGGCCGAGCCTTCCGTCGGCGTGATCGCGCGATCCTGCCTGGTACTCGTTTCGATGGGAATTGCGCTTTGGCTGCTCTCCTGGTTTCGCCTGGCAGGACAAATGAAGCCGGCGCGGTAGGCTGGGCAATGAAAAAGGGCCCTTGCGGGCCCCTGGCATTCGATGGGATCCCCGTGAAGGGATCCCATCGAAAATCAACGTTAGATGCTTGGGAAGATGCCGCCGAAGTAGTTGTTCGGTCCGCCCTGGCCGAAGGCATAGAAGCTGTCGAGCTTCTTGAAATCGATGCCGCTGAAGCGGCCGACCGCCGGGCCGCCCGTCGGGCCTGCCCCCGTGATGATATCGGGAGTGCCGTCGTTGTTGACATCGGCCACGCCGACGCGCACGCCACCTGTGAAGTTGGCGCCGTAAGCGTAGAAGCTTGCCAGCCTGGTCCTTGGGTTTTGACCGCTCACCACGACGACATGGGGGCCGCCGCCCGTATTCGCGCCGGTGACCACGTCGGCGAATCCGTCGCCGTTGAAATCGCCCGACGCCACGAAGATACCCCCATTGAAGGCAGCGCTGTAGGCGTAGTAGCTTTGCAGCACCGAGCCGTTGGCCCCGCTAAACACCATGACGTGCGGCGGATTGGCGATCTGCGGGCCGGTGATGATGTCGTCGATGCCGTCGGCGTTGACATCGCCCGAGGCGACCGTGACCCCGCCGGTGTATGCGGGCGCATAGGCATAGAAGCTACGCAGCAGTGAGCCGTTCTTGCCGCTGATGACCCGAACGTTCGGCCCGGCGCCGAGGCTCCCCGGCGCGACGATGATGTCTTCATAGCCGTCGTTGTTGATGTCGCCCGAGGCGACATTGACCGCTCCGTTGTAGCCTGAGAAGGCCTGGAACCCGACGATGACGCCGCCATTGGTTCCGTCGTAGACCTTGATGGAGGAGTTTCCGCCAGGGCCGGCCGCCACGATAATGTCGGCCACTCCGTCTCCGTTGACATCTCCTGTCGAAACCCGCATGCCTCCCCGGAAGTTCGGCCCGAAGGGGAGCAGGGCAAATTTCTGCTGGTTGGTCACCGAATCGAAGGCCACCAGGGTCGAGCCGCCGCCCGGGGCGACGGCATACACCGGTTGAACCAGAGGTTTCTTGACCGTGTAGTTCAGCGTGCCGGTCGATCCGTTGTAGTTGACATCACCCACATAGACCGCCTTGAGGTTGTGCACTCCGGTGGTCAAAGTGACGTTGGCAAGGCTGGCTTGGCTGTTGGCGCCGATCGTGCCAAAGCCGAGACTGTTGTTGCCGTCGAAGAACTGCACCTGGCCGCTGGGGTTCGGTGCTCCGGCCGGTGCTCCCTGAATGGTCGCCGTAAGCGTGGTGGGAACTCCGGTGGTGCCCGAGGCGGGCAGCGCGGTCAGAACGGTGACGGTGTTTTGCTTGTTGATCGTCAATGTGGTCGCGGCCGAAGTCGACCCGACATAGTTGACATTGTCGCCGGAGTATTTCGCGGTGATCGAATGGGTGCCGCCGCTGAAAGTCACGATCGTAATGCTGGCTTGGAAATTGCTGTTGATCGGAATCGGCTGGCTGACCGCGGTGGCGCCGTCGTAGAAGGTGATCGTGCCTCCCGGCGGAACGGCGAGCAGGGAGCTTGGCACCACGGTCGCGGTCAATTGGACCGAGTTGCCGAAGTTCGTCTGCGTGGGTTGGACGAGCAGATTGGTGCTCGTCGCCTGACCGGTTACGGTCAGGGTCTGACCATTGCTTGTGGGGCCCACATAAATATCGCCGGCGGTGCGGACATATTTCGCCGTGATCGTATTGGCGCCCAGCGGCATGCCGTTGGGTGAAGGAGATGCGGCGGAAGGGTTGATCGTGAAGTTGTAAGCAAGCGAACTGGAAGAGGGGAAGCCGACGGCATCCTGGGCCAGAACCGTTCCCAAGAGGACCGGCGTGGTGGTGCCTGGAGCGGTGTAATAGAACTCCACGTTGCCAAGGATGTTCACGCCCGAAGGCGTCACCGGCGTGACCGTTGCGGTGATGACGGCCGTGTTTCCCTTGGCGATGGTCGAAGGCGTTGGCGCGCCGAGCGCCACGTTTACCAGTTGGCCGACTTCCTGAACCACCGTGGGCGAACTGCTCGGCTTGAAGTTACCCGAACTCGATTGGTAATCGACGCGCAAATTGTAGGGCTGCGCGACGGGGAAGCTGGTCGTCAGCGAGTAGTTGCCGTTTACCAAAGTTCCCGAAACGAGCGGGATTGGGTTGTTGGGGTTGGTGATGTCCAGAAGCGTGACGACACCGTCTGGGAATGCAGTCGAGTTGGGTGCCGTGACCTTTCCGGTGAAGGTCACCGGTGAATTCGTGCCGGAAGGATTCGGGGAACCGCCCGAGAGGGTGACGGTCGTCGTGGCGGGATTGATCACCAACTGGACGATGTCGGTCTTGCTCGGAGCAAAATCGGGGCTGTTGTCGAAGAACGCCCGGAGGTTGTAAGTGTTCGAGGCGGCGAAGTATTTGCCAAGCGCGTCGTTGATCGTGAAGTTGGCCGTCACCGTGGCCTGTTGGCCGGGTGCCGGGGGCAGGCCCTTCACATCTTGCTGGGCGATGATTTGGCCGGTCTTGCTGTCTTCGACATAAATCGTACCGACGATGCCCACCTTGGTGCTGGCGCCGTCGGAGTTGACATTGACCGAGAAGCTGACCGGCTGGCCATACTCGGCGGGATTGGGATTGAGCTGATTGTTGACGATCTGGGCGATCGATGGGATTTGCGCCTCGTAAGCGCCGATATCGAGCGCCAAGTTGACGTTGCGGTTGATGAAGCGGTTGTCGACCGGGCCGGTCAGGTCCGGGTAGAGGACCACATTGCCGATCTTGGTGGAGCCGGTGTCTCGCGCGGGGCTGGTGCGGGTCAGCGCCACGGTTTCGATCTGGTCGGTCTCGAAGTTTCCGGTCCAGATGTTGGGAGTCGACATGCCCACGGTGATGTTCGGGCCCGGGTTGACCTTCAAGCCTTCGGGATCGAGGAGGTTTTGCGGAATATCGCGGATATCGCCCGGCCCGGGGCCATTGACCACGGCGGTAACATAGCTGAAGGTCAGCTGCTCCCGAAGCATTTCCAGGCCGACGGCGTCGTAGTAGTTGGATCCCAACGAATTCCAGATCGACCGGACTTCGTTCCAGATGAACTGATAGCCGTTGCCGGCGTTGCGGACGGTCCTACTGCCGATGTCGGTCACGATATTGTTGGCGTAGACGACCGGAACCACATTGGGGCTGGTGATATTGACACCGAAGTTTGACACGAGCAAGGAGTTGGCGGTCTGGGAAGCGTTGGTATCCCGGGTGTCCATGAAAACACCGCCGCTACTTCCCTGGGCGATGCCGAGCGCGTCGTAGTAATCGGCGGGGTTCAGCGGATCGGGGGTGCCATTCAACACGCCAACCGGGACGGATTGGTTGTCGACACGGTTGTTGGTCACGGTGATATTCACCATGTTGACCGTGTTGGTCTTGCCCGTGTTGAAGTCGTCAAAGGAGGTATTGAGGTTGGTGCGCACGCGGGAATCGGCGACGATGATCGCTCCACCCGTGAGGCCGCGACCATAAACGAGCGGGTCGACGCCATTGAGGCTGGCAACTGTGGTGGCGCCGAAGTTCACGGTGTCTTCGGTCCCGATGGGCGCGGTATTGACCACGCTATTGTTGTAAAAGGTAACTTCAGAAATGGTGCTCACCACATTGGCGGTGGGTGCCAGCGGATGATTGGTGATGTACAGAGCGCCGCCGCCGGAGAACAACCTCTCATAGGGGTTGCTGACCAGCCATGTTTTCGCGTCCGGCAAGCGCCAGATGTTGACGCCGGAAGTCACCGAGTTGTCGTCAAAGGTTACCTGCGAGATGATCGTCGGCCCGCCCGAGTAGACGCCACCGCCGCCTGAATAGCGGGAGGTGGGGTATTGATCGGGAGTGGCAATGGTCGCGTCGGGGGGAACCGGTGCCTGGAATGGGTTGGTAAAGATATTGGCGGTATTGCCGGTGAATGTGGACCGGGTCAGGGTCAAAACGCCGCCCTGGTTGTAGACGGCGCCGCCGCCGTTATCGCGACCATAAAAGCTGGCAAGGTTGTCGGTGAAGCCGACATTGTCGATTGTCATGGCGCCGTTTTCGTTCCAGATGGCGCCGCCGCCGCCAAAGCTGAAACGGCTGTTGGCCGTGTACGACTGATCGTCGGGCATCTGGCTGAAGTTGCTGTTAAAGAAGCTGGAGGTGATGGTGGACGTACCCCCCTGAATCTTGATGGCGCCGCCGCCGTAGCCGCCGAAATTCTTAGTGAAGTAGCTGTTTGAGACCTTGAGGTTGCCGGTAAGCTGGATGCCGCCGGTGATCACGAAGGGATCGTCGGTCAGCGAGTCCCCGTTGAAGTTGAATTCCGAATTCGTGACCGTTACCGTGTCGCCAAAGTTGGCGATGATGCCGCCCCAGTCGTTGCCTTGCAAAAGCGTGTTGTTGACCGTGATCGAGGTGCTGTTATCGCTACGAACGCCCACGAGAGACACATTGATGATTTTCGAGTCGGTGATTTCGACATCTTTCGACCCGTTTTGAGCGTAGATGCCGTAGCCAAGGATGCCCCGGTCGGAGTCGCCATCCATGAAGATGCCCGACAATTTCAGGTTGCCGCCGATGTGATAGATCGCGCCGACCGGGTTGCCGCCGGAGATCGTGTTCGAGTTGGTCAGGCGCATGCCGCTGATTTCGACATAGGTCGCCTGGCTCTGGGTCAAGAAAAGGCCGCTGGCCGCCCGCACGGCGCTGACTTGCAAAATGGCGCCCGTACCGTTACCCGTCAATCGGATCAAACCGGGAGGATTGGTGGTGCTATCGAGAATGTCGCCGACTTTTTGACCGCCACCTGGCTTTTGCACAAAGAGGCCGGTGATGCGGCCGTTGGAGTCCACCGCGGTCACGGTGAATTGAGCGCCGCCGGCGTAGTTGGGACCGGCGCCGATCGGTTGAAACAAAATGTCGCCGGGGGCGTAGCCGGAACCCGAAGAAATGATCGATACCGCGGAAATGCCGTCATTGGCCTTGATTGTCAGGGCCGACATCCCCGGCCCCTGAATCTTGATCTGGGGATTGGCAACCACCAGCGCGCCATCGACGCCGTTCAAGGTGATGGTTTGAGGATTGTTGGGATTGAATACCGAGGGGTCGAAGGTGATAACCGAATCTTCGCCGCTGATGGCCGCCAGTTGCAAGCCGCGGCGAAGCGACCCGTCGATTGCTCCACCCGCTTCCGTCGGCCGATCCGCGATGTTCGTGACCGTGTAGTTGAAGGTGGGGACCACACGGGCTTCGAGCAATTCCAAGCCGGGCCTACGCGCCGCGGAGTTGAGTCCATTTTGTGAAAGCTGACTGTTTCGGCCCCAGAGTCGTGCGATTTTCTGGAACAGATTTTTTTGGGCTGGCTGATTCCGGTCCGACATGTTGTGACCCCCTGGTGGTCGTTCTTGCCTGGCAATCCGATTGCAGTTAGGCAAATGGTTCAATGAATGGAACCGTCCACCCCATCAAGGAGATCGGCGATAGGGGAAAGATGACTCAAGGAAGCATTGATCGAAATGATTGGAGTCCCGGTAATTTGGGGAAACCTTTATGCTTTCATGGGTTCTAACCCTACCCGATCGTTTGGCTATCGGTTCCTTCGATTCTAACGATGGTTGCAGGCGAAAGGTTTGCGCATCGAGGTGGATATCATCCGATTCTCATTTTTTGGAATCGGGTTTGGGAGCTGGTTTTTCCTTGGGTCTTGGAATCTTCTTGACCGTCCAGTTTTCCGTCAGCGTCTGGGCGTCGAGCTTTCCTTTTCCCATCGACCAGACCGCGATGCCCTCGGTGCCCACGAGCTCTTTCTTTTCAAAAACGACCGGATCGAGCGTGACATCGAAATCGACGTGGAACACAATCATGTCCCCAGGGTCGGCTCCAAACCATTTGACCGCTTGATTTTCCTTACGGTCTTGTCCGAGATTGGACATGAGATCCACCGGGACCCAAGCCAGGTCGGGATGCCACCATTCAGCGCGAATGCACCACTGATGATTGGATAGCGCCGCGCCGCCGCCCCGTGGCGTGACCAGTTGCGTCGATTTGGCCAGACGCCCCACGAGAGTTCGTGCAGGAATTCCCTGAGACCGGCAAAGCGCTACGAAAAGGGCA
>Ga0208492_1000607_pt1 | contig 28844 bp, 26 predicted proteins | sample Subbioar_CSW14AB_FD_184820 | JGI IMG/M metagenome (GOLD analysis project Ga0208492, IMG submission 184820) | Serpentinite rock and fluid subsurface biosphere microbial communities from McLaughlin Reserve, California, USA - CR12Mar_CSW14AB (SPAdes) | ecosystem: Environmental > Terrestrial > Deep... | reverse complement strand
AGAAATGATATACTCGAATTAAGAAATGGAATGATCATTGAAAGGGACTATATTCCACTTTATCAGCAAGAAGAATATTGCGGTCATATCTGGTTCTATATGGATGCAACACTAAAATATACGCTTGAAAAAAAACTTGAGAAACAAAAAAATATTTATGAAAAAATAATCAGTTATCTCCCGACTGACATTGCTGTATTAAGTCCTGAATATGCCGACTTATTTCTGAATCCAATTGCAATAAAAGACCCTGAACTTAGGCAATGGATTATTGAATGGTTGATTGGGAAAAAGGGAGCTACTACTGCTCAACCTAAAATTAAAGATGCCCGGCTAACGAATTATCAGGAATTATTCGAACAGGTTATTCATTACAAAAAAGGAGGTTTCATTGAAGAAAAGAAAACGGATAACGAAGGTCACACAGCCCATATTTTAAGAAATCTTCATCCTGTTTTGGATGAAGATGGCGAACTCGAAATGATTATAGGACTTCACACTGACATCACAGAAAGAGTCCGGATTGAAGACGAACTGATACTGGCTAATCAGAAAACGGAAGAGCTGGCAAGAGCAAAGGATTTATTTCTGGCGAACGTAAGCCATGAAATCAGAACCCCTATGAATGGAATTCTCGGCGTTGCCGGATTACTTGGCAAAACAAAACTGAATCAGAAACAACAAAAGATGACAGGCATGATAAAAGATGCCGCAAGCAATTTGCTGGTCATTGTAAACGATATTTTAAATTTTGAAAAAATAGCCGCCGGAAAAATTGAATTAGAGAAAATTCAATTTTTATTGAACGAAAAATTAGCCCTGTTAGTAGAAAGCTTTCAATACAAAGCCAAAGAAAAAAACATTGAGCTTTATTTTCATGATTTGAACGAAAACCCATTGCAGGTTGTAGGAGACCCGTATCGTTTTAGTCAGGTCATTACAAATTTATTAGCCAATGCTATTAAGTTTACTGATAAAGGAATAGTTGAAGTTAAGTTGCAGACCATTGCAGAAACGCCAGAAGAAATATGGATCAGAATTGAAGTAAAAGATAGCGGCATTGGAATTCCGGAAGAAAAAATAGAATCCTTATTTCAACCCTATAAACAAGCAGATTCCGCTATATCCAGAAAGTACGGAGGAACAGGATTAGGCTTAAGCATAGCTAAAAACTTGATTAGTGTTATGGGTGGCCGAATAGGCGTTGAAAGCAAAATAAATTCAGGAAGTATTTTCAGTATTCAACTGCCTTTTAAAAGGAATGAACTGGCAACACAGCCATCCTTTGCCATATCAGATTACAATCAGCTGAAAGGGTTGCGAATATTGCTTGCTGAAGATGTAGAAATGAATCAATTCATAGCCCGTTCAATACTGGAAGAAAAGGGCATTTATGTAACAGAAGCAGTTGACGGCAGAGATACAATAGAAAAAATAAAAAATTATTCCTTCGATTTGATACTGATGGACATCTCAATGCCCTATATAGACGGTATTCAGGCCACCTCCATCATCAGAAGCATGAAGGACTCTCCCAATCGGTCAATACCAATTATTGCCTTAACTGCGAATGCATTGGAAGGCGACAAACAGAAATATCTGCATGCCGGCATGAATGGCTATATCAGTAAACCCTTTTTGGAAGAGGAATTTTTGATGGTAATTTTACAGTGTTTGCAGAAGAATGATTTTTGTTATAGTAGCGACAATGAACCATTAGAAAATCCTTCAAATGAAAAATTATATAGTGAAGCACAGCTAATGGGTATGGGTAAATTTCAACAGGCTTTTGTAGATAAAATGATTGGGCTATTTCTGCAAACCATGCCTGAGGATATTGAATTATTAAAAGAAGCCACAATAAAAAAAGATTGGAAAAGAGTAGAACGCACTGCACATAGAATTAAATCGGCAATCCGAAGTATGGGTATTCAATCGGCCATACAAACCATTCGATATATAGAAGAAGCTGCCCAAAAAATTCCTCCGCCCGAAGATATTGCTCATAAAGTGGAATGGGTTGCGCAAGCCATGTTGCTCGTAATTGAACAGATAAAAGCCGATTACCCGCATATTGCAGTCTCAAAATAGAAACCTATTCCCAAAACGGGAAGAACCAGAGAGACCTTCAACAAGCAATCCATTGAAAATCAACAACATACATTCAAAAAAGCTTTGGCATTGATTTAGCAACTAATAAGTTGAAATATACAATATGCCATGGAATCCTTTTTTCAACTATCCCAACAATACAAAAGCAAGAAAAACGAAGTACCCGTATTTGCCTTTATGGGTGAATTTGACTGTAAAGCTTTTGGACTAGATACAATTTTAAAAGCTTTTTCTGACTACAAAAATAAATACCTAGAGAATGGGAGCTTATGGTTAATTGGAGAAGGGAAAGATCAGCAACTACTCTCCAATTTAATAGTGGAATATCATATTCAAGACTTTGTAAAAATCAAACCCATACCAACGGGTAGGGCCAAATTTGACTTGCTACATCAGGTAGACCTTTTTCTTAGACCTTCCAGAGAAGAGTATTTTCCATCCGCTGTTTTAGAAGCTGCTTCTGTGGCCGTTCCATCTATTGTTTCAGACAGTTTTCAAATCAGCCAATACATCCAGCATTACAATGCAGGTTATGTGTTAGAAGAAAACAACTATAAACAGCTAGCCAAACTGATGCTAAAATGCCTGCAGGATATCAAATACAACAACTGGAATGTCAAAAGAAGAAACTCACTGCGAATGGTGAATGAGCAATTCCACTGGAATAAAATTGCGGCTGCGCATCAAACCCTTTTTGAACAAACAATCTAATTATATGAACATAGACAACAAGTTAGATAAGGTATTTCAGTTTATGCATACAAGAGCTTTACACGAGCAATGCAATCATGAAATTATTCAGGCAAAAGATCATACGCTCTTCCCCTTTCTCTATGGAAAATATGCATTAATGATGACCGATGCCGAGCCTGAAAATGATATACATATTGTATTTGAAAGCTTTATAAGATTAAATCAATTCCCAATTGTAGCAGTTGCAAACTGGAAAGCAACCGCTTATGGTCAAACGCTGCTTGATCGTTACCAGAATAACTATCTTATTAAAATGCTTGATCCGCAGATTCAGCTGAGAACTTTAAATATGCTCAGGACCAATTGTTTTCTGTACATAGATGCATACCACCAGCAAGACGAAACATATTCGTTGATTGAAGCCATGTATATGCAACTTCCGGTAGTTGCATACGATTCAGAATATAATAAAAAGCTGACTGGGAATGGAGCATTCTATTATAAAACAATGGTTGACTTACTGATTCTTCTGCAATCATTACACCCCATGAAAGTATATTCGAATGGCGCTTTAATGAAACAGATTTTTAACTCCCGACTGGAGAAGCTTCATCCAAAGCACTCAGCTCTTCAAATTGCGGAACAGTAAGTGGTTTCGTAATAAAATGCGTTACATTGGAATACTTCTTAGACTTTTCGTAATCATTATGATCAATGGAAGATGTCAATATGATTACCGGCCAAGGTTGATTCATGCGTTCGTATTCTTCCAGAAAATCCCATCCGTTTCTTCCCATAAAATTCAAGTCAAGGAAAATTTTTCTTTTATGAGTCGGGTTATTTTTTAAGTATTCAAGCGCTTCATCAATATTGTCAAAAACAGTAACCGTCATATTAGGAATTACATTCCTTATAATCACAGTATTTAGCTTATTGATCATATGATCATCATCAATCAGAATTATTTCTTCAATGGCTTGGTTTAACAAAAACTTATTCAGTGCTATATTACTTGAAGACGCAAAACTCACTTCATCGGAAATTTTCAGGATAGCCTGATTCATCGTATTAGCCGAAGCTTCAATATCAGTCAATATCTGCTGATAACTTTCCAGACTGTTCTGTTGAAATTTTGCAGTCTGTAGAATTTGTAAAATCTTGGAGAACTCATGCCTTAACTCAAAAGAAGCGATATCTGATATTTGCTTCAGATGTGTCATTTGCTCTTCCACATCCTTCTCTGTCATTTTCTTTTTGGTAATATCATTCTGTATAGTCAGATACCCAAGCACATTACCCTCTTTATCAAATAAGGTCTCCAGTTTTAGGTCGAGCCATATTTTGTTGCCATTCTTTGCATAAAAAACAATTTCCGTCCTGAGACTCTTTCCCTGATCAATGGTCTTTTTTAATTTATCTAATAAAACAGGATCTGTATCCTGGCCGGAAAGTATATGCAATGGGTCTTTCCCGTTTACCTCGCGAAGCGGGAAACCGGTAAGCTTTACAAAGCTATCGTTCACCCAGGTTATTCTATACCCAGCATCACACAGAATAATTACTACATTAATTCGCTGTGCAATTTTTGTAAACTTGGTAAATTCAATTTTAGAAACTTCAAGCGTCTCTTTTTGACGATTCAATTGAAGTTGTAATTCCTTTATTTGGGTTATATCCTGTAATGTTCCGGTATACCCAATAAAATCCCCCAGATTACTGAACATAGGACTCCCCTGCATTTCTACCCAACGATAACTTGCATCATATTTTCGTATCCTGAACTGTACAGTATACCCCTGCTTGTTTGCAAAAGCAGCAGCCTGAGTTTGTTCCAGTTGAAAACGATCTTCTGCATAAACCGCTTCCATCCATCCATTCCCCATTTCCTGATCCATCACATTTCCCCTGTACTTAAGCCATGCTTTGTTTACAAAGACCAGTTGGTGCTGATAATCACTCATCCAGACCATTTCTTGCATGCAATCTGCAACTTCACGGAACCATTCCCTGTTCTGGCCACTTAAACCAGTACTGGAAGCACCCATAGTGGTGGTTGCTTTTTGATTATTTGACGCTGTAACCATCTTCCCAATCATTAAAAATGCGATCGGATAAGACCTTCTATCATGAACAGGACTTATTTCAAAATGAAGATCCTGATTGGCTGAAGCAATACCAGGGCTAGACAACTTTATAATGGAAGGAACTAAGGACTTAGTAAGCAATGCCTGATGTACCGCATCCTTAATTGCGATAGCATCTTTTGAATGCAAAAGTGAATCGATAGATGCTCCTTCTACCGACTCTCCAACAATCTGATAAAGTCGTTGAAAAGCATCATTACAGAACGTTATATTAGCATCCAAATCTATTGTGAATATGAAATAATCAGGAGAAGCAATCTGATCTAATAATTTTCTATCGACTGTGTAAGGATAGCGCATTTGCTAGCATTTAGTGGCCAAACTGTTTTAGAGTTCCCAACCAGGTTTTTATATAATTGTATAACCAAAGAATAAGATAAGCGTAGATAATCAATTTAAGTAAGAACCACTTAATGTTGTGAACTGAAAAAATTCTGCCCATCCAATATAAAAACTGACCCCAGAGCAACAATAAGTAAGCAAAAAATATAGATTTTGATGTCAGTTCTTTCCAGCTCATAAGTAAATAAAAATCTAAATTAAATATACTGTATTTTCATTCTGGAAATATCAAATGACGTTTTTATTATGGAAATAATACACGTGGTTTTCACTCGAAATACCAAAGCTAAAAACAATCCCATTGCTGATATCATCAACCAACTGGCTACCGAACAGCTTAAGCTGGGGATTAAAATCACTATTTGGGAAATAAGCAGAAAACCGTCTGATCATTTTCAAAACAAAGCCTATCCATTAAAGCATTTTTCACATCATTTATTTCTGTGGAATACCATGAAAGAAATTCGGCAGCATCTGTCTGCTGCTGCTAAAGACACCCTGTTCCATTTTCATGGAGGTATCATTCCTGTATATTATCCTATTGCATTTTACCTAAAGGAAAAAAATATCCCATTCCTTTTATCTCCCCATGGCAGATACAATGCTCATACATTAGACAAAGCTTCTTATCTGAAGAAGAAGCACTTTGCAAACTTTGATCAGAATATGATTACCTGGTCATCAGCACTTCACTTTAACAGTGAACACGAAAGAAAGGAATTAAATAATAGATACCCCTTTAATCAGCAAAAATCCTATATATGTCCCAATGGATTAATCAACAACAACCTGAATATAGCTCCCAAAATAATGAAGCACGATGAAATTATTTATTGCTATTACGGGGAGCTGAATCTGACAGCAATGGGCCTTGATATATTGTTGCATGGTTTTGCAAAATTTAAAAAGAGTCACTCCAATAATGCCATACTCTGGATTATTGGGAATGGCCCCGACAGAAACATGATTCTGAAAACAATCAAGAAACTGGGTCTCCACAAATATGTTTTTGTTAAACCTGCTGTATTTGGCGCATTGAAATTTGAACAGTTGAGCAAAATAGATGTCATGGTAAGAACACCGAGAGTTGATTTTTATCCAACAGTAGTAATGGAATCAGCGGCTATGTCTATTCCCTGTATTGTTTCCATGCCAACCTATCTAGCAGAAATCATTCAGACAGAAAATGCAGGATATATACTTTCTGAGAACAATTCAGAGCACTTGCAAAAGGCATTTACAGAAAGTATTCAAGACATGGAAACAGTTCAATGGAACAGAAAAAAAATGAATGCACATCAAATGATAGCCAGGCATTTTAATTGGAGCAGCATTGCCCGGACACATATTCAGGTATACCAGGATTTGACGGCTCATTAAACCACCATCAAACTACACCCTCTCAGGTCTGCATAATCCATTCTTCCTAATACTTCAAAACTACCATCCAGATAGCGTTTGCCAATATCCTGTGTTGCAATAAATGCACAGCTATACATATTCACCAAGTCTATCACTTGTATTAACCCGGTTCCTTCCTGAATAATTTCAAAGGGATCATCCTCTTTTCTCAACAAAACTTTCATCCAGGGCGGGCAATGAAAACGACCCTCGCCCTCTGAATAAGCCTGACTTAATAATTCAGTCATTCCGTACTCTGCATGAATGGATGAAACGCCTGTTCTATTACAAAGCAGTTGATGTAACTCTACTCTTGTCAATTCTCTCCCCCTTCCCTTCATCCCTCCTGTTTCCATAATTACCGTATGCTTCAACTGCATCTGATACATTTCAGTAAAATCCAATAAGGCAAAAGTGACACCGAGTAAAAGGGTTTTCTGACCTGCAGCTTCCAACTCCAGCAATTTTTTATGTAAATCTGCAAAATCATACAAATAGAATCCGCTAGAAGGATGGCCGCTCTTTTCAATGAATCGGTTAGCCATGTAAACCAGGGAAGAATTTTCGCGCTCCAGGTATGCTGGCAACAATGCCAGTACACACCATTCTTCCAGTTTGCCATATCGGTTTTCAAATCCGCAGATGGCACTTTTTTCATACCCGTCCAGGTTGGGTACGTAATGTTTACTGGATATCATACCCGTAGTTCTGCTGCTCTCAAAAACACAGGTAGCTACCTGACCCGACACCAATACTTCGTGGCTTTTAAAAAAGGAAATAGGCAACGCCGGTATCTGTACAGGTGTCTTAATACTACCTGGATTAGGGCTAACCAAATTGACCCATTGACGATAAACCAGATTATGCTGGTATTGCCAATGAAATAATTCGATAGCCAGATCATCAAAATTGGAATTGCTTACAGAAAAAATATTGTTAATATCAATGGGTGGTTCCAACCTTGTATGTATTGTTTTAACTAAATTTGAATAGAAAGTAAAATGATGAGAGCAAAATTATTAATCCTACTGACAATTACCGCCTTTTTTTACGGATGCACCAAAGATCAATTTAATTCTAGGCCGGGCTTATCTTTTGGGAATGTAAACGCAACAGAGTTGCGACAAGGAAACCTCCTCATTTTTTCTTTAGACTTCACCGATAAAGAAGGAGATATTCAGGACACCTTATGGGTGCAGAAAGTATCTAAAACCTGTCCAACCACTCCGGGAGTGCAGTTTATTAGCCCTAACAGAGTGCCCAATTTTACCGGTACAGCCAATTTAAAGGGGAAGCTTGAAATTACATTCGTTTACAATGCCAATGTACCCGGAACACCGTCCATTGTTGGATGCACCAATAGAAATGATACTTCTTATTTCAGGTTCTGGCTAAAAGACAAAGCTAATAACAGAAGTGATACAGTTCGATCTCCTGATATAGTACTTATCAGATGACCAGTAGCTTCAACTGGATAAAAAGTTTTTTTTACGGAAATTATTTCTACGGGATTTGTGCTGTAGCATTGTCAATAGAATGCTCGCTGCAACTCCGGCTTCCATTGAACAATATTTTTTTCTATTTGACTTTGTTTTGTGCAACGGTGCTTTATTATACCCATGCCTATTACCTTGAAACTGGAAGGAAGCCACAAAACCAGAATGAAAGGGCAACCTGGTACAAGATTTACCAAAAACAAATTACGCAGTCTCAACTCATTTTTACCTTTCTGCTGGGCTTACTTGTTTTACTGCTTTTCAATGGACTACAGCCCTTATTCTCCAAATTGCCGCTATTTAACTGGATAATTCTTTTGGTTTTCTGTTTAATTGCAGCTGCCTACTACAAAAGCCTCTATCCCGGCTGGGGAAACTGGGGATTCAGAAACAACGGCCTGATAAAACCTTTTCTGATTGGATGGGTATGGGCGGGTGCAGTTTCTTTTTTACCTGTATTTTTTTACGATCTTTCACATCCCGGTTCAACATATACTGCAAATATTCTCACCTGGTTACTGTTTTTAAAAAACTGGTTATTTATCAGTTTGCTCTGCATTTTGTTCGATATAAAAGACTATGCAAATGATGCCAATCAACCCCTAAAAACATGGGTAGTAAAAATGGGTTTACGCAAAACCCTTTTCGGACTCATCGTTCCCGTTGCCCTTCTGAGTCTGGGTTTATATTGGATACTTGCTTGGTTACAGGAATTCTCATTATTCCGAATATTATTCAACACAATACCCTATATATTGTTAATAACTGTTAGCACCCAAATGCATCGCCGTAAAAGCATTCTCTATTATCTTGCAATCATTGACGGACTCATGCTACTGAAAGCAGTTTGCGGTGCAATTGGCATGTTAGGATTCTAAAATTTACCCTTATGGCAAAGACAAAAACGACCAAGACAAAATCAACAAAGACAAAATCTGTGGTGACTTCTCAGTCCATGGATTTTTTAAGACAATACATCAATACCCCCTCTCCTGTAGGATTTGAAAGTAGTGGTCAGAAAATATGGATGGAATATATAAAACCATACGTAGATACCATATTTACAGATCCTTACGGTACTGCTGTCGGGGTTATTAATCCTACTGCTCCCTTTAAAATCGTTATTGAAGCGCATTGCGACGAAATCAGCTGGTTTGTCAACTATATTAATGACCAGGGGCTCATCTACTTAAAACGCAATGGAGGAGTGGATCATCAGATAGCACCTGCCAAGCGTGTGATTATTCATGGAAAAAGCGGACCGGTAAAAGCAGTATTTGGCTGGCCTGCTATTCATACCCGTTTAAGCAATCCGGAGCAAAAGGAACCTGCTCCAAAAATTGAAAACCTATGCCTTGATTGCGGTGCAAGATCTAAAAAAGAAGTAGAAGCATTGGGCATCAGAGTTGGATCAGTAGTAACCTATGAAGAAGGATACGATGAGCTGGCATATGATTTTATCATAGGCAGAGCTTTTGATAATAGAGTGGGTGGATTCATGATTGCAGAAGTAGCCAGATTACTGAAAGAGAACAAAAAACAATTACCATATGGCTTGTATGTAGTAAACGCAGTACAAGAAGAAATTGGATTGAGAGGAGCAGAAATGATTGCACGCAGAATCAAGCCAGATATTGCTATTATTACCGACGTTACTCACGATACCAGTACCCCAATGATCAGCAAAATCATTGAAGGAGATATTCAGTGCGGCAAGGGACCTTCTCTTGCTTTTGCACCTGCTATTCATAATAAATTATTATCCCTGGTAGAATCTGTAGCAGAAAAAAATAAGATTCCAGTGCAAATGCGCACACTAAGCAGAAGTACCGGGACGGATACGGACAGTTTTGCTTATGCAAACGACGGCTGTCCATCTGTTTTAATTTCAATTCCTTTGCGATACATGCACACCACTGTAGAAATGCTGCACAAAAAAGATATTGAAGACACCATCAAACTCATGTACGAAACGCTATTAACGCTAACCCCCAAAACAAATTTGAGTTATCTGTAAGCATGGAAAGCACCGAAAACAATACCATAAGAGTTGCGATCCTTGACTTATATGAAGGGCAGGCTAATGAGGGAATGCGTTGTATCAGAACCATTCTTGCCGATTGGAGCATAGCCAATCATCAGCCCATTGAGATAAGGGAATTTGATGTCCGTTTAAACTTGGAAGTACCAAGCCTTGACTTTGATATTTATATCTCTAGTGGAGGTCCCGGATCCCCTTTGGAAACGGAAGGCAATGCATGGGAAGAAAAATATTTTGGTTGGGTAGAGAAACTGAGAGAATGGAATAATGGATCAGCATTCCCCAAAAAGCATGCTTTTTTTATCTGCCATAGTTTTCAATTGTTCTGCCGCTATTTTAAGTTGGGAAATGTTTGCAAAAGAAGGTCAACCTCTTTTGGCGTATTCCCTGTACATCAGATGGAAGACGGACATGCTGAAAAGGTTTTTGCAGGTTTAAATGATCCTTTTTACTGTGTAGACAGTAGGGATTATCAGGTTATTGAACCCAATCATGATAAAATAAATGAGATGGGAGGATCCATACTGGCTATTGAAAAAAATCGCCCTCACGTTCCATTGGAGCGTGCTGTAATGGCTATTCGTTTTAGCGAATACTTTATAGGCACTCAATTTCATCCCGAGGCCGATGCTCACGGGATGGCCATGTATTTGCAACGAGAAGACAAGAAAAAAGTAGTGATTGATGCCCATGGAGAAGAAAAATGGAAAAGCATGGTGGAACAATTGCTTGATCCGGGAAAAATCATGTGGACATACCAGCATATTCTTCCTAACTTTCTTACAGAAGCCTCCAGAGAATTGATTCTTCATTAAAATAGAAACTATGGTCCCTGCCATCAGAAAAAAGTTCAATGAACAATTCAGCAATGAAAAGTACCAGCTGTTTCTGGATACTTTAAATGAGAAATTTCCGGGAGCTATTGAGTTCAGGGTGGCCGAAACTCCTGTCTTTATTAACAAGGAATTAAAACATAAAATTCTCTCTGCCTGTGAGTCTATTGTAGATATTTTATTAGACCCCGATTTTAAGGAAAAGAGTCAAAGAGCCATTCCAAAGGACCTGAAAGTCCCGAATGAAAATGGACATACACATTTCATAGCTTTCGACTTCGGTATCTGTGAAAATGAGAATGGAGAAATAGAACCTCAGCTAATTGAAATGCAGGGATTTCCAACCTTGTTTGGATATCAGGTTTGGCACGATCAGGTGATGCGTAAATGTTACGATATACCCAAAAATTACAGTACTTATTTTAATCAGTTAAATGCAGACTCTTATACGCATTTGCTGAAAGAAATTATTGTAGGGAATTGTTTACCAGAGGAAGTTATTTTACTCGAAATCCTCCCGCACAAACAAAAAACAAAAATTGACTTCTATTTTACAGAAGCCATAACAGGTATATCTGTCGTTTGTCTTACTGAATTAATTAAAGAAGGTAGTCAGTTGTACTATCTGAAAAACGACAAAAAAATTCGCATCAAAAGAATCTATAACCGCATCATATTTGATGATTTGCAGCAACAGGATGCAATCATTCAGGAAAAGGGACAAATTCTTTTTGAACAGTTGGATGTAGAATGGATTCCGCATCCCAACTGGTTTTACAGAATCAGTAAATATACGCTGCCTTTTATTCATCATCCTTATGTTCCACAAACCTGGTTTCTGAATGAGATCAAACAACTTCCTGAAGATCTTGAAAATTATGTACTGAAGCCTTTGTTTTCCTTTGCAGGTCAGGGAGTAGTAATTGATGTAACGGCCGAAGATATTGCTGCCGTTAGCGAACCTGAAAACTGGATTTTACAAAGAAAAGTGAATTACGCTGCACTTATAGAAACCCCTAATGAACCTGCAAAAGCAGAAATTAGAATTTTTTATTTCTGGAAAGAGGGAGAAAAACGACCGATAGCTACTAATAATCTGGCAAGATTAAGCAAGGGGAAAATGATTGGTGTAAGGTACAATCAGGATAAGGATTGGGTAGGTGGAAGTCTTGCTTATTTTGAAGAAGACGCTTTATAATAGACACTATGGAGAAAAGTTTATCTGAACATACCAGAAATATTCTGGGACTACAACTACCCACAGATCCAAGATGGGTAAACCTTGCAGAGATATCACTGGAAGCTATCCTAACAGATCACGCCTACTGTGAGCAGAAAGCAGCATTAACCTGCATTTCTTATATACAAAGGTATTCTGATAAAAAGGAACTGGTGGAAGCACTCTCTCCAATTGTTACAGAGGAGTGGGGACATTTCAGAGCTGTACTCGCAGAAATTAACAAACGAGGGCTAACATTGGGCAAGCAAAGAAAAGATGAATATGTAAATCAATTATTGATTTTTCAGAAAAAGGGAGGCCATATTGAAGACCGGCTTTTGGATCAACTACTAACCATGGCATTAATTGAAGCCAGAAGCTGCGAAAGATTCAAAAGATTAAGCGAAGGCCTGGACGATGCCTATATGCGCAAGTTCTACCGAAGATTCATGGAAAGTGAAGCTGGTCACTATACCCTATTTATAAAGCTGGCGGAACTATATATACCTAAAGCCAAAGTAAGAGCCCGATGGAAAGAATGGCTGGCGCATGAAATTGAAATTATGCAACACCTGGAAATCAGGGGCGACAGAATTCATTGATATAGAACCTTAGAGAACAAACCCGATGTTTACAATATCGGGTTTGTTTTTTATTTGCGCTCATATGGCAATGACTAAAATAAAAAACTCCCGATGTAGATCGGGAGTTTTTTTATGGCAACAGGATTAATTTAAATTACTCCTGTACTTTAAAGTCTACTCTTCTGTTCATTGCCTTACCCTTTGCTGTTTTGTTATCTGCAATTGGCTGACTGCTTCCGAAACCTTCGGCAGTTAATCTGGCAGCATCAATTTTTTGAGCTACTAAGTAAGCTTTTACTGCATTCGCACGCTTTAATGAAAGTGGCTGATTGATTTTGTCACTACCAGTAGCATCTGTATGACCTTCTACCATCAATTTCAAAGTTGGGTTTTCGTTCAACGCTTTTACAACTTTGTTCAATTCAACCTTAGAAGCTTTGGTTAATACCGCAGATCCAGACAAGAATTGTACTTTCTTGTTATCAAAATTGTAAGTAGCTTTTAATTCAGGACAACCGTTGTTTTCACGAGCGCCTTTAATGCTAGGACACTTGTCTTCTTCATCGTTAACACCATCACCGTCAGTATCAGGAATTGGACAACCTTGGTAACGTGCTAAACCTGGAACAGAAGGACACTTATCTTCTTCATCGTTAACACCGTCTTTATCTGTATCAGGAATTGGACAACCATTGTATTTAGCAATACCAGCAACAGTAGGACACTTATCATTTTCATCATTGATACCGTCTTTATCTGTATCAGGTACAGGACAACCATTATACTTAGCAACACCTGCAACAGTAGGACACTTATCATCCTTATCGTTAATTCCGTCCTTATCTGTATCAACAGGAGCAGGAGCCGGAGCTGGAGGAGGCGGAGGAGCTACTTTTACAGGAGCTGGCTTATCGCTGATTGGAGAAGCTATTCCAATAGAATATGCAGTGTGATTAACTGCTAATTCAGAAATACCAGCACGATACAACATTTGTGTATTCAGGAAAGTCTCGTTTCCAAGATTAACCTGTAAACCTAAACCAGTATTACCTTGAGCAGCAAAATAAGTGCCGTTATACATAGAAGCACCAACACCAAATGTTAGGTAAGGTACCACTGCGTATTTGTCAGTCAGCATTTTTACATTCACATTCGCATCAGCTTCTAAAAGGAATAAAGATCTTACAGACTGAGGAACACCAGTTCTGTAATAGAAAGGATACTTAGAATAAGTACCATACAATCCAGCCATGAAATCAACATGGTCGGTAATCCCTTCAAAGTATTGCACATTCAATCCTAGTGACATTTCTTTAATGGGAGTAAAGCCACCACTCTGCATTACTCTTGACAAAGATGATTTGCTAATTTTGTCAGCGGTGTACATATCATTTAGGAAAACACCTACTCCAAGGCTAGCTCTCTTCTTATAGCTAACAGGAGTTTGTGCAAAAGAAGCAGTTGCCAAACCAACAGCTATCAAAGAAAATAGAAATTTCTTCATAAACAGGTTTTTGTTAATTTATCGCAAAAATACAAGCAGAAATTGGTTTTCTAAAATTAAGATTAGTTTATCTTTTAATTATTTTTTGGTATTGGAGGCTCCACCACTTCAAGCTTCACTTTGGCGATACCACGGCTCAGAAATTCCAATTTTTGAGCAGCAATGCGGGAAACATCTATTACCCTACCCTTTTTTTTCATTCTTGGGTGCATTTTATCATTAATTCTAACAACCACCCACTTGTCATTGTGCAGGTTGGTCACTTTAACCCAGGTACCTAAAGGCAAATTATTACTTGCGCCAGTAAAGGCTTTACTGCTGAATCTCTCCCCTGTGGCAGTTTTAATACCATCAAAACGGGTACTGTAATAGCTGGCTTTACCGGTTACAATTTTTCCGGTATAAACTAGATTGGCATTGGCTTTTAACGCACTGTCTACTGCCCAAAGTAAACTATCGGGCATAGGGGGATTAAACAGGACGCTGTCCTGAACAGTCTGTGCATTCAGGGTACCTAAGGACCCAAAAGACAATAGTAAAATAAGTATTAGACGCATTCATTGGTTTTAAGTGAACAATTGCGCAGCTATAAGTTAATCAATTTTACGAAATGCTGCATTTGCTGCCACTATTGCCAAATAATGTGCCGAAGAAGTATTCAAATAAAATAAATCAATCATGTGAAACACAATTGATTTATTTTCAATCACTTATAAATTAAATAGGAGTAACGGCAACCACAGCATCCAAGTTCAATTGGCCATGGATATGTGGGAACAATTCGTTAATAGATCCTGCCAATTCAAAAATAAGGGGTCTTTCTACCTTGTCTTTTTGTATGGTAAGTTTTACCAGACCAGTCCTGCCCTGATAGTATCGATCAAGTACCCCAGCAACCTGATCTTCTGTGCTGCAATGCATAAATCCTTCAGAAGCAAGAGTATCTGCTTCATAAAATCCCTTTTGCTTAGCTTCTTCCCATTGGGTCTGCGTAGTAATATGATAGATAAATTCTCCTTTCATTAGATCGTTCTTTTCATTTTTTGTTCTAAAAGCATCAAGTCGGTCAACACCATTGCCGTAACCGCTTCCAATACAACCGGAACCCTAAGCGCTATGCACAAGTCGTGCCTCCCCTTTATGGAAAACGCTTCCATTTCATTGGATTCCCAATTTAAAGAAAATTGTTCTTTTGGCGTAGAAGATGTAGGCTTAATGGCAATTCTGAAATACAAGTCATTCCCATTGGTAATACCCCCTACTATTCCACCGGCGTGATTAGTTTTTGTTTTACCCGAAGCATCTATAATTGCATCATTGTGCTCTGTTCCCAACATAGCAGCTGCAGCAAATCCAGCACCAAACTCAATGCCCTTTACAGCAGGTATAGCAAATACCGCATGACTGATCAAAGACTCAACTGAGTCAAAAAAATGTTCCCCCAATCCAATCGGCAAACCTGATGCACAACAACCAACAATCCCCCCCACACTGTCTTTGGCGTCAATCGCTTTTTGCAATCCAGCTTCCATATCTGGCAAACCAGCAATACTTTCAATTGCAGCTTTTACCTGAATTCCGTGATGACTTAATAATTTTTTGGCAATCACACCAGCTGCTACCAAACAAACCGTCAAACGACCGCTGAAATGTCCTCCTCCCCTAAAATCTTCGTAGCCTCTGTATTTATGATGTGCTGTAAAATCTGCATGTCCGGGTCGGGGAACAGCTCGGTGCTTTTCATAATCCTGACTCTTGGTATTGTTGTTTTCAAAAAATATGGCTATTGGTGCACCAGTTGTTTTTCCATTGAAAATACCAGACTTGAATATGGGCAGATCGTCTTCCTTCCGGGGAGTCGTCCCTTTCTGAATCCCTCCTTTTCTTCGTTCTGTATCCACTAAGAAATCTTCTACGTTTAGGGGTAAACCCGCCGGACATCCATCTATTACGAGTCCTACAGAAGCCCCATGGGACTCCCCAAAAATCTGCATTGTAAAGATTCTGCCAAAAGCGTTCACGATTCTACTTTTTTAAAACTTTAGTTTTCGGTTATGTTTAAATCTACACTTAATTGTTGCAAGTGCATAAAAAAATCAGGGTAAGATTTATTGATGGCATCTGCCGCTTCTATTGTTACCGGACCAGTTGCTTTCAACGCAGCTACCGCCGTTGCCATCGCAATCCTATGATCATGATGAGAATGAACAGTCGCAGCTTTTAATGGATGTAACTGAGTCCCCTCCTGCATCCCTTTTACAATCATCAAATCGTCCTGCAACTGAATTTCTACCCCTAATTTGGCAAACTCAGACTGCAGGCTCATTGCCCGGTTGCTTTCTTTGTGTTGCAATCGGCTTACTCCTTCAATCACTGTAGTTCCTTCACAATAAGCAGCTAAAGCTACCAGTGGGGGGAATAAATCGGGACAATCGGTTGCATCAAAATGAAATGCTTTTAACGGCAGCGGTCTTACATCAATCTGATGTTCTTGTATAGAAAGTCCAACACCGGCATCCGAAAGCGCCTGTAGGATTTTTTTATCCGCTTGGGTAGAAAAAACATTCAGCCCTTTCACCGTTAAACCACCGGCAATTGCTCCTGCTACCAATAAAAAGGCAGCACCACTCCAATCTCCCTCTACCTTATATTGCAAATTTGATTTTTCCTGCGAAAAACCTTTTCCTGTGAACTCAAATTGCTGATAGTTATGATTGATAATGCTAACACCAAAAGCTTCCAAGACTTCCAGTGTAAGATCTATATAAGGTTTACTTTTTAAATCGAGTACAGTTATACTAATCGTATTGGCTCCTGCTGCTGCAAAAGCCATCAACAACCCGGTTAAAAACTGCGAACTCAAAGAACCATCAATGGTTATATTAGCGGGAATCAACGGCCCCTGAATTTGTAAAGGCAAAAATCCATCATGGGATATTGTATCAACACCCAGCTGCGGCATTACTTCATCAAAAAAATGCATGGGACGTTTCAGCAAACTACCTGAACCATTAATGGTAAGTTGTTGCTGACTCAGTGCCGCAATAGGGGTAAACATCCGGATACTCAATCCACTTTCACCGCAATGAATAGTATTAGATAAGGGAGCAATCCCACCGGATTCCACAAGCATTGATCCATTTTCCAACCAGCTGATCTTTGCTCCTAATTTTTGAATGATATCGATGGCTGCCTGATCATCAAAACTATTTCCTGGATTAATTATTTCCGTTTTGCCAACATGCAATAACGCTGCAGCGCAAGCACGCTGCATACAGCTCTTACTGGCATTGGCCTGAATATTCCCCTTTACTGAAGATGGATGAACCCTAACAATCATCTTTTCCCTAACAAATTAAAATTGTTTAAAAATGGCTTTCAATTGTTCAATACGCAGGGGTTGTACAATCCCTTTACCAACTTTCTTCAGTAGTATATATTGAATGGTATCATCAGCTCTTTTCTTATCCTTCAAAAGTACTTTGAATGCCTTCTCAGCATCAAAACTTGCAACAGTTGGCAAGCCATAACGATGTAGTAATTGAATGATTTCTTCACCTGATCTGAGCAACATTAACTGTTGAGACATCAATGTGGCATAGGTCATCCCAATACTAATGGCTTCACCATGACTTAACTCATACATATTTTCGATAGCATGTCCTAGTGTATGACCAAAATTCAAAAGCTTTCTTTCACCGGTTTCAAACTCATCTCCCTGTACCACTTTTATTTTTATGAATGCATTGCGTCTGATTAGCTGTCCTAATAATAATGGCTGTTTTCTGTATTTTGCAATAGATTGCTGAGAAAGCTCCGCAAACATTTTCGAATCTTTAATGCAGGCATGTTTAATGATTTCTGCAAATCCATTCTGCCACTCTTTTAAGGGTAGTGTTTTTAAAAGGCTGTAATCATAAATTAAAAATGAGGGTTGACGAATCAGACCCACCATGTTTTTATACACCCCTACATCAATTCCATTTTTGCCTCCGATGGCTGCGTCTACCATGGCCAGTAATGAGCTGGGGATATAGCCAACTTTTACACCGCGCATAAATATCCCTGCTACATATCCTGTAATATCGGTAACAACACCTCCCCCAAACCCAATCAGCGTTGTCTGACGATTGGCACCCATCGCTATCAACTGATCAACAATCATGTCAACAGTTTGCTGAACTTTATATTGTTCGCCGGGTTTTAATACAATAGTATTATAGCCCTTTAGTTTTCGCTGATGCGCTTTTAACAGATTTTCATCGGTTATAATAACAGCCTTTTCTCTTGACACGATTTTTTCCAGCACATCAAAAGGCGCATCAAAATAAAAATCAGTCTGACTTCCTGAAAAAAGAATTCGCTTCTTCTGCATACTAGGCGTTCATGATTTTATTCTGGTGATTGATACTTTCCATATGAACAGCATCAAAATACTTAGTAATAAACTCCTGACTCAAACCCAGCTGCGCTCCTTTTACAAAAGCTCTTTCAAGAATAGCATTCCAGCGATTGGTCTGCAAAATGGTGATATTGTTTTCTTTTTTATACTGACCAATTTTATCTGCTACTTTCATTCTTTGTCCCAACAATTGCATTAGCTCATCATCCAACTGATTAATTTGTGCTCTCATCTTATCCATTTGCACATGCAGTTCTTCTGAAATAATGTCTTCTTTTCTCCAAATCATCTGATCAATCATCTGGCTCAGAACTTCAGGTGTAATCTGCTGCTTTGCATCGCTCCACGCATTATCCGGATCAATATGACTTTCTACAATTAGTCCGTCAAAATCGAGGTCAATTGCTTTTTGTGCTACTTCCTGTAAAATGTCACGACGTCCGCAAATATGTGAAGGGTCATTAATCATCAGCATTTCAGGAAAACGTCTTTTCATTTCAATTGCCAGATGCCACATTGGTGCATTGCGGTATTCCGTATTTCCATAAGAACTAAATCCTCTGTGAATCAAACCAATATGCTTAATACCCGCCTTAGCAACCCTTTCAGCTGCCCCAATCCATAATTCAAGATCAGGATTAATCGGGTTTTTAATTAATACAGGCACATCCACTCCTTTCAATGCATCGGCAACATCCTGAACACTGAAAGGGTTTACTGTTGTTCTGGCTCCAATCCACAATACATCAACCCCAAAATGCAAAGCATCTTCTACCTGTTTCCCAGTAGCCACCTCAACAGCAACAGGCAAACCACTTAACTCTTTTGCTTTTTGCAACCAAGGCAATCCCTTAGTTCCTACGCCTTCAAAACTTCCCGGACGGGTTCTGGGTTTCCAGATACCTGCTCTTAAAATATCTACTTTCCCTGTAGCTGCCAATCGGGTGGCAGTTGCTAGTACCTGTTCTTCTGTCTCAGCACTGCAAGGCCCGGAAATAATTAAAGGGCGCTTTGCTAAAACGGTTTGAATATTGGCTTCCTGTTGTAATGTCTGTTCCATAATAATTGATCAGTTTAAAAATATTATCTACGGCCTCCGCTATCCGCATCATTCATACGAATACTTCTTCCTTTGTATTTTTTTCCATCGAGTGAACGAATCATTTGCTGAGCTGCAGATTTTTCAATCTCAATCCAGCTGTTCATGTCCTTCATATCTATTCTTCCCAACACATCTTTTTTCAAATCACTCATGTCTAGGATAAACTGAAGGAAGCTGGCTTTGTAAAAACCGTCTTTGGTTCCTAAGTTTACAAATAACCTGCTGTACCCTCCACCAGATTTATATTCTTTACGACCATCGCCACGACCAGTATCTCTTACACTTTCTCTTCTGCTAGCTCTGTTTTCACCACGATCGTTTGAATCACGTTTTACGGATCGGTCTCTTTCCCTGATATTTAAATCTTCAGAGTTTTCATAGTATTTAAGGAAGCGATCAAACTCCATAGCGGCCACTCTCTTTAAAACATCTTCCTTACTTACTTCTGCAAATTTTTCGGCCAGCATTGGCACATAGGTTTCGTAATCGCCATGGCTTATATCTGCAGACAACAATTTATCCATGAAGAAGAAGAACTGCTTTCTGCAAACGTCTTTTCCAGATGGGATATCCAGTTTGCTGAACTTACAGTTATTGATTCTTTCAATTTGTTTCAACTTGTAAGTTTCCTTCGCATGCACAATCGAAATACAAATTCCGTGATGTCCTGCTCTCCCGGTTCTTCCGCTTCGATGCGTATACACTTCCACATCATCTGGCAATTCAAAGTTGATAACATGGGTAATTCCCTGTACATCAATACCACGGGCAGCCACATCTGTTGCAATCAACAACTGCAGACTTTTATCTCTGAACTGTCCCATTACTTTATCTCTTTGACCCTGGGTAAGATCTCCATGCAATGCATCAATATCGTATCCCTCTCTGGTTAGTCTTTCAGAAATTTCCTGTGCATCAACTTTAGTTCTGGTAAAAATGATTCCATAAATACCAGGATTAAAATCAATAATACGCTTCAGGGTTTCATAACGATGATGTGCAGTAGTTACATAATACTGGTGATCAATACTTTTATTGGCAGTATTAACTTTCCCAACAGTAACTTCCTTCGGATCATTCATGTAACGCTTACTCACTTTTCTGATTTCAGGCGGCATAGTGGCACTGAATAACCAGGTACTGTTTCGCTTGGGCGTATTTTTCAGAATAAATTCAATGTCTTCCTGAAAACCCATGTTTAACATTTCATCTGCCTCATCCAACACTACATAGCTGATTTGCTCCAGGTTAATGGCTTTGCGCTCAATCAGATCAATTAATCGGCCCGGTGTTGCTACAATAATCTGCACCCCCTTTTTCAAATCACGGATTTGTAAGCCGATGGAAGCACCTCCATATACTGCTACAACCGAAATGCCGGTCATATATTTCTTAAACAACTCAATTTCCTTCACGATCTGAAGACATAACTCTCTGGTAGGACATACTACCAATGCCTGTGGATATTTCGCTGCTGCGTCTATAATGTGTAACAAAGGGAGTCCAAATGCGGCTGTTTTCCCCGTGCCGGTTTGCGCCAAACCGATAAAATCAGTGGTCCCGCTTAATAAAACCGGGATCGCCTGCTCCTGAATTGCGGTTGGGTTCACATACCCCAACTCTGTGGTTGCTCGAATTAAACGCTCGTCAATTCCCAACCCTTCAAATGTAATCATGTAATCTAAAATTTGTGCAAAGTTACTCTATATATAGGGCTTTGCGGTGTTTTACTTAAGTATTCTCCTTATTCCATTGGCATTTTCAATCAATTCTTTCAAATATTCGTAATTCTCTTTTTCTAGGCAGGCCTTGAATTTCCTTAGCTGGCTAATATGTTCATTCAGCACATCCAGTACATTATCCCTGTTTTGCATAAAGATGGGGACCCACATATCGGCGTTACTTTTTGCCAATCTAACCGTACTTTCAAATCCCCCACTCGCCAGTTCAAAAATGGCATCTTCTTCTCTTTCTTTTTCAAGGACTGTATTCGCAAGGGCAAAAGAAGTAATATGTGAAATATGACTGATATAGGCTACGTGCATATCATGCGAATCAGCTTCCATATATACCAGATGCATTTGGAGTAATGCATACATATCTCGTACCATTCGCAGCGCATCGTCATCGGATTGTTCAGCATTACAGATGACGGTAGCTTTCTGAGAAAATGCATTTTTGACTGCAGCATCAGGTCCACTGTTTTCTGTACCCCACATGGGATGCGTTGCCACGTATCTTCCCCTTTTAGGATGCTGGGCTACCAGCTTGCATAATACCGACTTGGTAGAACCCACATCAAATACAACCTGACCATTCACCAGATCAAGAACCTGGGGCAATATTTTTTCTGATGCGTTAATGGGAGTTGCAAGTATGATTAAGTCCGATTGTGAAACAGCTTCTTCCAGCGGTAAACAAAAATCAGCAAGGCCCAACTCAATGGCACGTGCAGCGTGCTCCATATTGGATTCAACTCCAATCACACTGGAAGCAAACCCCTTTGCCTTCAAAGACAAGGACATTGACCCCCCTATTAACCCCAGTCCTATTATTGATACAACCATCTTTATTTGCTTTAAACGCTATTTATTTTTCACTACCCGTTATTCTACGAATTGCCTGATCAAATTTTTCAACAGACCCGCACAAGCTGACTCTTACAAAACGATTTCCGGCTGAGCCAAATATGCCACCAGGTGTTATGAAAACACCTTTATCGTAGAGCACTTTATCACTCAATTCATAACCGTCTTTCATTGCATCAGGGATGCTTGCCCATACAAACATTCCTGCCTGTTCTTTACTGTATATACAACCTAAATAATCCAATAATTCAAAAACCTTTTTTCTTCTTTCAGCATAAATACCATTGATTTCATCGTACCATCCCTTACCCAGTGATAAAGCCGTTGCAGCTGCATATTGAACAGGTAAAAACATACCACTGTCCATATTGCTTTTAAAAGTGAGTACTTCATTAATTCTATCCGCGGCTCCACATAACATGCCTACTCTCCATCCCGCCATATTCTGGCTCTTACTTAATGAATTTAGCTCAAGGGCTGTTTCCATTGCACCAGGAACCTGCAGTATGCTAAGCGGTTGGTCATTCAGGATAAAACTATAAGGATTGTCATGGCATATGAGGATTTGATTGCGTTTTCCAAAATTGATGATTTCCTTAAATAGTTGTTCAGTTGCCTGCTGACCAGTTGGCATATGCGGATAATTAACCCACATCATTTTCACTTTACTTAAATCTGTTTTTTCCAATTCAGCAAAATCAGGAATCCAATGATTTTGTTCTTTCAGTTCATAATATACCGGAGTTGCACCCGCCAATTTAACCGCGCTTGTATAAGTTGGATAACCTGGATTCGGAACCAGTGCTTCATCCCCCTCCCCTAAATAAGTCATACAGATATGCATGATTCCTTCCTTACTTCCCAACAGAGGAAGCACTTCGGTATCAGGGTTCAATACCACATGGTACCAGTTATTGTACCATTCGGCTATTGCATTTCTTAAAACAGGCAAACCCTTATAAGACTGATAAGCATGAGCATCCGATAGCTGAGCTTTAGACTGTAATGTTGCTATTACACTCGGATGTGGAGGCAAATCCGGGCTTCCGATTCCTAGGTTAATAATGCTTTTTCCAGCCTTATTCAACTGATCAATTTCTCTCAGCTTCTGAGAAAAATAATATTCTCCGATGCCATTTAACCGCTTTGCAACTGTTCCTTTCATGGTCTTCCTTCTGTTTAACCTTTTATTAATTTTCCTTTCTTATAAATACCAAACACTTTTACATTATTGGTTGTGTCCTGAATTTTCAAAAGCATTTTTTCAAACTGCTTGATTTGCTCAAATTCCATATCCGCATAAAACCCATATTTAAAATGACTACCCGGGATAGGCATGCTTTGCAGCTTACTCAGATTAATTCCTGTAGAAGCAACCTGGGTTAAGACTTTTGACAATACCCCCTTTGTATGATTGGTCTGAAAATAAATAGAAGCTTTATTGGCCTCTTTTACCTGCGGGGCTTCTTTGCTTCTTTTCAAAATCAGAAAACGGGTAATATTGTTTTTCTGGGTCTGAATATCTGGTTCCAAAATCTGCAAATCATTAATTTCTGCTGCCAACTTACTGGCAATTGCTGCCACATGTTTACAATGGTGTTGTTTAACATATTGGGCGCTTAATGCTGTGTCTTCTGTTTCTATTAATTTGAATGAGTGTTGCTCCAGAAAATCAAGGCACTGCAGCAATGCCATAGGATGACTATGCACTTCTTTAATGTCTGAGAGTTGTACTCCCTTATTGACCAATAAATTCTGACTAATAGACAAATAGACTTCTCCCACAATTGTCAAATTTGCTTTCTGAAGTAAAGAGTAGTTTGGCAGAATACTTCCTGCAATTGAATTTTCAATTGCCATTACCGCACCATCAGAAACTTTACTATCCAAAGCAAGTTTAACCAACTCTCTAAAAGAAGCACAGGGAATTACAGAAACATTCTTGCCAAAAAATTTCCTAGCAGCAACCTGATGAAAACTTCCCTCATAGCCTTGAATGCAAATACCTTTTTGCGAATCCGGAGATGATATTTTTTTATTGGAAGAGGACATTTATTGTTCGTGTTTTGATGATTGTCTTTGGTATAATGAAAAAAAAATCCCGGCGATTTGCCGGGACCTATATTTTGAGTTTACAACTTTACGCGATAACAAAACGGACCCGGCTCCTTTTTCCAAAGTAGAAATAAAAGAAAAAATAAAACCAGTTGTTAAATGCCATTTGCATGAATCAAATATAAACATTCAGTTGAATGCAAAAAAAGATTTTCTGAAAAAATAAACTAGGGTTAGTTAGTTTTTACTGAAAGACACTTAAAAAAAATAAGCCCCTCCGTGGAAACGGAGCGGCTTCTAACGATTGCTTGCCATATGAAATTCTTAGGTCTGTTGTTCCTGATCTGCAAGCCAGATACACGGGATCACTTCACCAACAGACAATTCAATTACTTCTTAGTTGTATCAACAGCAGGAGCAGCAGTAGTATCTACAGTTGCAGCAGTTGTGTCTACAGTTGCAGCAGCAGTGTCTACAGTTGTTGCAGTAGTGTCAGCAGCAGCTTCTTTGTTTTCTCCAGCGCAAGATGCGAATACGCCTAATGCTAAAACGAATAATAATTTTTTCATTTTTTTTCTTTTTAAGTTTGAATGATTACTGATTAATACCCGGATGAATAAAAAGTAACCCGACAAAATCCTTTTTTTTGAAAAAAAATTTTTAGCCCTATTTTGGGTTACTTTTAATCGACAAACGTATTAAAGACACAGACAGTGAAAGGAGATACGAACGAACAAGCACTACTAAAAGGTCTGGCTCACAACGATTCAAAGGCAATAGAAATCATATATAAAGAAAATTTTAATATGATTCAGTCCTTTATTCTGAATAACAATGGGAGCTATGACGAAGCCAGGGATATTTTTCAGGAAGCAATGATTGCTTTATATGAGAAGTCTCAGACTGATTCTTTTGTGTTGACTTGTCAGATTAAAACCTACCTGTACTCGGTTTGCAGAAGACTTTGGTTAAAAAGACTCCAGCAAATGGGAAGATATACCGGATCGATAGATGGATTTGAAGAAACGGTAGCCGTTGAGGACGATTTGGAAAACCATGAAAAGAGAAACGCAGAGTTTGCTATCATGGATCGGGCGCTAAACAGTTTGGGAGAACCTTGTAAAAGCTTACTACAGGGCTATTATCTCAAAAAAATGGATATGAACGCTTTAGCTGCTGAATTTGGTTATACCAACGCAGACAATGCCAAAAACCAGAAGTACAAATGCCTGATGAGATTGAAGAAACTTTTCTTTTCACAATACAATATTGGTGAATAATTTTTAAAGAAGGAAGCACCTGACAAAAGAACTGAACCTTGATGGACGATATTTTATTACTAGACGCAATTGAAAGATACCTCAGTGGCGAAATGAGTGCTGAAGAGCGCAATTATTTCGAAAATCTGAGAAAAACCACTCCGGAGATAGACCAGATGGTGGTGGAACATAATATGTTCCTTCATCAGATTGCGGACTATGCAGCTAATATTCAGATTAAACAAACCCTGCATGAAACGCACCAGCATCTGCTGGAAAGAGGAGACCTGAATGAAGGAGGGGCTCTTAGTCCAAAAGGAAAAGTAATTCAATTTTGGAATAAGTATAAAAGAGTTACCGCCATTGCAGCATCTGTAGGTGGTGTGATTGCCCTGTTTATCAGTGGCCTGGCGATGTATTTTTCTACCTCAGTAAATGATCCAAAACTGGAGCAGCTGGGTAAAGACCTGGAAGTAGTAAAGAAGAACCAAGAAGCTCAGGTAAATATCATCAATGAAGTAACTTCAAAAATACCAACAAACGCAAGATTATTAAGCGGAGGTTCTGGATTCCTGGTAGATCCCAAGGGATACATTGTTACCAATGCACATATTTTAAAAGGAACTGGTGCTATTGTTGTAAACAGCAAAGGCGCTGAATTCAAGTCTTCCATTGTATTAATAGACCACGACAAAGATCTGGCAATTTTAAAAATCAATGATGAAGAATATGAATCTGTAAAATCCATTCCCTACAGCATACAGAAATCCAACTCCTCACTGGGTGAAGAAATTTTCACACTCGGTTACCCAAGAAATGAAATAGTATATGGAATGGGATACCTAAGTGCTAAAACTGGATTTGACGGGGACTCCCTTTCTTATCAAATTCAGATAAGTGCCAATCCTGGTAACTCAGGGGGTCCAGTCTTTAACAAGAATGGAGAAGTGATTGGTGTGCTAAGTACCAGACAGGCTCAGGCAGATGGAGTTGCTTTTGCAGTAAAGTCTAAGAATATTCATTCTATTATAGAAGACCTGAAAAAATCAGATACGGCTTTCAGAAAAGTAAAACTACCCGCTAAGTCTACACTTAAAGGAGTGGAAAGAAAAACACAGATTAACAAAGTAGAAGATTGTGTTTTCTTTGTAAAGGCATACACAAAATAAAGGGCTTACAAAAGATACTTCAGTAGTACATACAAAAATCCCGATCAGCATTGATCGGGATTTTTTATATATCCATTTCAGAAATGATATTGAAATAACCTCTTAAGACCAGGCAAATTATTTCCAAAGTGAGGAAGGATACACTTTAGCTTCCACCAAAGCATTAATTGCTGCCTGAACGCCGGGAGCATCTTCTTTATACGTAACCCCGAACCATTGTGCAGAAGTAGGAAGAACTTTTAAAACACCCTTTCCGGATTGAATAAATTCATTTGCTGCATACGGAATAAAGAATTCAGACTTTAATTCCTGACCCTTTAATTGCAAAAATTCGGTGAACATGTCTTCACACATATCAATGAAATCAGGTGAAAAACAGAAATAGTTCATACTAACCAGACTATTTCCAGGCAATGGATGCTTACCCGTTTCGTCTTCATAGATTATTTCTCCGTTCTCGCGATAGATTTTTGTTCTTTCGTTAATTGCAGTAAGGTTCTGATTAGCATCAGCTGTACAAACACCTCGGCTTACACTTCCGTTTTCACTTAAGGTTTTCTGCAATTCATAACCTACCAAGGCAAAAGTGGAAGCGTTACACTGGTTATTTAAAAAATCAACGGCCTTATCAAATGCATCTCTACCATAATAGTCATCTGCATTTATTACAGCAAATGGTTCATTCACCTTTCCTTTGCAGCAAAGTACGGCATGTGCAGTGCCCCATGGCTTTGCTCTGTCAACAGGAATAGGATACCCGTTAGTATAAGCCTCAAGGTGCTGGTATACATAGTCAGTAGCAATTTTTCCTGCAAGCTTGGGTTCAAAAATAGATTTGAATTGTTCTGCAAACTCTTCCCGGATAATGAAAACAACTTTTCCGAATCCAGCTTTGATAGCATCATAAATGGAATAATCCATTATGGTTTCTCCATCAGGACCAAATGATTGTATTTGTTTCATGCTTCCGTATCTACTGGCCATGCCAGCTGCAAGAATAACTAGGGTAGGTTTCATAGTTTTATTTTACAATTCAAAGTTAAAACAATTAACATTGCAACAATTCATCATAATATGATTCCTGACATAAATCATATACGATTGGACAGATTTCCTGCTAAAAAAGGCAACGACGTTCTATTGTCTGTACTAAGAACCGATTTAATCCACCCGGTTATCAGTGGCAATAAATGGTTTAAACTTCATTTCTACCTGGCTGATGCGTTAAAAAAGGGGTATAAAACGGTTGCCAGCTTTGGTGGCGCTTATTCCAACCATATTGTTGCTTTGGCAGCAGCAGCTAAACTGAGTGGACTGAAATCAATAGGCATCATCAGAGGCGAAGGAGGCAACTCTCCCACTTTATTGGAAGCAGAACAGTGGGGGATGAAAATCAGACATGTATCCAGAGAAACTTATAAAGAAAGAGCACATATAATAGCTTCTTTTCCTGACCAGGAAGAGATCTATTGGGTTGATGAAGGAGGCTATGGTATCCTGGGAGCAAAAGGCGCATCGGCTATTTTATCTGTAAAAGACTGTAGCGAATTTAGTCATATTTTATGCGCTTGCGGAACAGGAACAATGACTGCCGGATTAATCATGGGAGCCAATGAAAATCAGAAAATAATCGGGATCAGCGTTTTAAAAAACAATACAGCCTTAGAGGAAAGCATTGCCAAACTATTGCCCGAAACACTGCACAAGCGTATTGAATGTATACATGAATATCATTTTGGCGGTTATGCCAAACATCCCGGAGTGCTCACAGATTATATGAATGATGTATTCCTTAGAACCGGTATCCCTACAGATATTGTATATACCTCCAAACTATTCTACGCAGTTGAAGATTTGATTGAAAAGGAATATTTTGGGAAAGGAACAAATGTATTGCTTA
>Ga0208492_1000606_pt1 | contig 28857 bp, 20 predicted proteins | sample Subbioar_CSW14AB_FD_184820 | JGI IMG/M metagenome (GOLD analysis project Ga0208492, IMG submission 184820) | Serpentinite rock and fluid subsurface biosphere microbial communities from McLaughlin Reserve, California, USA - CR12Mar_CSW14AB (SPAdes) | ecosystem: Environmental > Terrestrial > Deep... | reverse complement strand
CCCCGCCGAGTTTTATCGCTGGGCGCACGACCCGGCGATTTTGCAATCGCTTGAGGAGTGCCGCTGGAATTGGATCGGCAATCCTCCGGAGGGGTCCGCTCCCTCCCTCTGGTCGTTTCGGGGCGTCATCTGGATCGAAAATCCGAATCGATGGATCGAAGCAACGGACCTGCCTGCAAAATCGTGAATGGGGCAAATCCTTCGACAGGCCAACCTCGGTTGGCCTGTCGAAGGATCGATCTCATCCATGCTTTTTCTTGATGACCATCAACAAGTTCGATGATGTTTTGGTTTGCTGGAGTTTGCTTGGCCGGGTTTCGACCTGGTAGCCCTTGGCGGGCAGTTCCTTCATCAAGGTCACGGCGATCGCATTCAGCTCGGTTTCGGAATTCATGGCGTAGATCGGATAGAGGCGCAGTTCGTGGCGGCAAACGCGCAACAGGTCATCGACCGCCTTGCGGTGAAAGTCGAGATCGAGCGGAGATTGCGGCCAGATGCCGCCGTTTTCGGGACTGGCGTAGCAAAACAAAAGATGCGCGGACAGGACGAGATCGAACTGACCGTTGGCGAAAGGCAGCTTGGGCAGCGCCGCGGCGACATAGCGGCCTTCTTTCATTCCCTGGGCATAGTCCTGCAGAAAGTTTTCCATCGCCTTCAGTTTTTCGGCATGGTATTTCTCCAGATTGTCCGGCTGCCACAAGGGGTCGTTGCTCAGCTTGGTCATGGTCGATGCGATATCGGAGAGCGCGATTCTCCTTAATCCGGAAACCGATTGATGGTACATCGGGTCCGAGCCGGTGACCTTGGCGCCGCGCCGTTTGGCCTCGGCGACGAAGCCATCGGGGCCGGAGGGGCAATCGAGAACTTCCTTGGAACCCAAGTCGGAGAATTTGAGATCGAACATGTCGAGGTATTCCTCGAAGGTTCTGCCGAAAAAAACCACCCGGTCGAGATGAAAAGGCGTGCCGGCCATTGAAGGGCTCCCTGGGAAAAATGGAAATAGGATGACGAAGCGACCATCCTATTTGGAAGTGCGAAGGCATGCCTCTACGAGCTTCGGACTTGCCGTGGCGATTTAATTTTTTGGCATTCTTACCCATCCGTATGCCCCCAGATCCTTCAAGGAATGTTCAGCCAATCATCACGCACGAGAAGCTGATGCGATTACGAAGTCCCGCGATCAGTTGTTCGTGGTCTGGTGTTTGCCCGCTACAAAGGCGATCAAGTTGATTGGAGACGGAATGAAATCGATGAAAGCGGTCGTGAGCGATCCGGTGTACAACGTTGCCGCCCCGGCCCCTTTTCAAAAGGAGGGGGCGAAGCTGTTTGCGGTCGTGCCCACCACGCTGGAAATGACGATCAAGAATACCGGCAGGGTTCGCTCAAAAGGCTACCTCCTGGGGATTTCCGAAGATCACGGCAAAACCTGGACCTTCGTAGATGGCTCAGGGTTAAAGACGAAAGAAGCCAGGGAAAAAGCCTTGCCCGAGCTTCATGAGAAGCTGAAGCTTCCCGATTGGGAGGCACCGCAAATCATCCAACCAAAGGACCTTTGAACGTGCTCTCTCTTGCGAACTGCCCATTGCAAAACGCCAAGGGCCGGGAAGGATTCCCGGCCCTTGGCGAAAAAATTAACCATCGGCCTTAAGGCTTTTGCAATTTGGGGTCTTCCTTGGCTTTATCCAGGTCGAACCGTTTCTGCGCCCTGTTGTGCTCGAGATCTTCGCGAATATTGGCGGGCACGAAATCGAGCTGCATGGCCAGTTGCAGCCAAAAATCGGCTTCGTCGAAGGCTTGCTTGTACTGTTCCAACGTTTGTGGTTGGAATTTAACATTTTGCGGATCTTTGTAGCCCTTGCCCTTGATCGTGGCGGCCAGTGTTGCCTTCAACTGCGCAAGGATTTCTTTCTCGACGGCAATCGCATCGGTTTTGATTTTCTCCGACTTGAAAAGGTAGTTTCCTTTGAACAGTTGCACGTCGGTTTTGAGGTTCGTGGATACCTTTCCTTTTTCCAGAAGCGCGATGCCGCTCTCCTCCTGGGAGATGATGTTTTGATCCGCAACAAGGTTGGCCTTCACCGAATCAAGCAGCGCCGTTTCTTGTTTGGAAAGCGGCTTCTTCTTTTTCGCGACAAGAAGAACGCGCAGGTCTTGCTCGGTGTAGCTCACACCGGTGCTGGCGCTGACATTGGCAACCAGGGTTGGCCAGGGCCCCTTACCCAGGTAGGCCGTAAAGAGTTTTGTCTGCTTTTCGGCATCAAATGCCTGATATTTCAGACGAAGATTCGTGCGGAACTGTTCCATCGTCCGTGGGGGTTCCACGATCTTGCCTTCCCAGTTCGCTGAGTTTCTAAGAATTGCTTCTTGAGCCCCCGAGGATCCGCGATCATGTGGATCGACCTGGGCGAAAAACAAAACGACGAAAGTAAGCAACGGAAGGATCTCCTTACAGAAAGTTGCTGGTGTATGGAGAGAGATGCTAACTTTTCTATTTCGCGAGGCCAGTAAATCGAGAGCTGCCGACTCTTTTACTCGCAAATTTCTTATTTCGCAATGCATTGCCGGCAACGAGGGGCGGGTCACGCGCGCATTTGTAAAAGGCCCTTTCGCGAGTCTCAAGTTAAGAGGCGCGGCTTGAGCGAAATATTCTGGCCGTGAGTCTCAAGTTAAGAGGCGCGGCTTGAGCGAAATATTCTGGCCGTGAGGATGGATGGCGCTGGCTCGACTACTGTCCCCGATAGGGTTGCAAGCTGACCAAGTCGATGCCAAAAGTCATGGTCTTGCCGCTGGGTCCGGTAAGGGTCATCGTGACTTGCCTGGCCTTGGCCGCCAGTTCGCTTGAGCGCAAGGGCGTCACGAACGACTCCCCGGGAGCGAGCGTTCGCGAGAGTTGTTCCGCGAGTTTGCTTTCCCAGGGGTACAGAGTCACCGGGCTTTTGAGCTCATCCATTCCGGACAGGTTGAGCTGGCCGATTTTGGCGGGGCGCATTTTTGTCAGATCATTCCAGCCGAAAGGAACCGTGCAAGCCGCCTTCCGGTCCAGATTCTCCACGGAGAAATCGCAGCGCAAAACGAGTAGGGGGACCTCCGTTTTGGGCCGCAGAAAGTGCCGGGACGTCTTTGAAAAATTCCAGAGCCGAATGCGCTCGGAACCATCGATGAGTTCAATGCTGTCGCGAGCATGACGCACAAGCCGAGTCGGGGGAAGGGGCGGGCTGTCGTCATCGTCTGCAATCAGGGCGGCTTTCGGGCCGCGCCTGGGCAGGCCCCCGGGCAACTCGGCGGGAGCGGATTTCGGTTCGCCATTCAACCTCTCCTCCAGATCGCCCTTGAGTAACGGCAAGTCGAGGTCGGCCAGGGGCCCTTCCGCCAGGTTCTTCAGAATGGCCACCGCTTCCTTGACCTGGTTTTGCGTGCAGCCGACGCGGTAACCGGCATAAAAAGACAGCCCCACCAGACACAGCACCAAAAGCACCATGCTCGCGGGAACGAGCCATCGCGGATAAGCGAGAGGAACCTTTTTGCGCTGCGAATTCTCTTCCTCGAAGACCTTTTCTTCCGGCGAAATCTCGACTTTCGCGGCCGGGCGCTTGGCCGGCATCAAGGAACTTAAATAGGTTTGCGGCGCATCGGGCGGAGGCGGAGTTTCCGCGACCAATCCATAGGACCCCGTGGGTGATGGCGGCAGAAAATGATTCACTGGCAGCCATGCGGTACTGCCATCGGCCTTGGCGAGGGTCTCCCTGGGGATCTTTCCCGACTCCCAAAGAGACTTGATTTCCCCCGCCTCAAATTGGTCAGTGTCCTTGATGCTTGTCCTGAAGCCTTTGGGAAAGCGCAAAGCAATTGGCATAAGGTTGCCTCCCGCAAAGCAAGTAAGACAAAGAAAGCGATTGAGTCAAACACGCCGGGATAGTATTTCTATGCAATGGCGGGGCGGATTTGTCAAAAACGGCCAATACGAGAGCCTGGGGAAGTTAGGCCGGGGCGGCATGGGAGTGCTCTACAAGTCGGTGAAAGGCCTCAAGGGGAGACGATCCCTTCGATTGTCGGACAAAACCCCGTTTCCATTCGGTCCATTCACCGCAAAGTCCCATGGGACCTCGAAATAATTTGCTCGAACCGCGGTTGGGATCGTCCGCTTTCGCTCTGTTCGGTCTGGTTGATTTCGGGCGTGCTACCTCAACATCAAGGTCCCCCAACTTGATGTTGAAAGTCTTTCTTCGCTTCGAAATGCGCGTTCATTTACGAAATCATAAAATATAGGAAAATTAATAGTACGAAAAATGATATGATGATCAGCGCGACTTTTGTTTGGTATGATGTTTTGTCAGGGGTCCAGGTTCCGCAAAAATTACACCATTGAAGGCTGCTCTGAACGCGATTTCGGCACGACCTGCATTTTGGCATGAAAAATACCTCAAAGCTTCGCCATTGCGGCGAAAAGAGCTGATATTTCGCCACCGTGCGACCCGGGGACAAAGAGAGCGGGGCGGTGCAGAAGTGTGCACACGGCAAAATGGGGTGATTGAAGTCAATCAAGGGGCGGCCCATTCGGGCCGCGGCCTATTCCCCAAACTTTAATTAGAGAGTTTTCATAAATCGGGGAGCGCCGGATATGATTCTCACAAAAACTTTATGGACGGAGGAGGCCTTGGTGAGATGGAGGAAATTCCGCGGAGGGTGGGCCGCGAGGGGGTCGTGCACCTAGACGCCGATGGCGATGAAGAAAAAGTCTTTGTCTTCGGCTTTGCCGTTATTGCTTCCTGTTTTGATTCGGGCTTTCTCCTTGCCGACCCAAACGATCACGGCGTTGTCACGCGTATCGCCGCCAAAATCGGCCGCGCCATAACCGCCGTTGTATGCCGGGGTCACGACAATCGTGGGCGGCTGGGTGAAGTGCCCATGGGGGAAGACAATATCGTAAACGCCGGTGGTCACATGGTGGATCGACAGCAGGATGGGAGCGTCTGGAGCTGCTTCGGGTTCAAGGAAAACCGTCCCTCCTCCGCTTGCGTAACAGAGACCTCTTGCAATCTTCACGTAGGAAAATTCCGTGTGTAAATGGGAGGAATCCGGCCATCTACGACCCGCGGAATTCCCCGATCTGATCCCAGTAAGACTATCGAGTTGATTAGAAATTTGTGAAAACTTTCACGGATTTCAGTCGATCGGGTGGTTCGTGGCGGTTGCGGTCACGATCCTCATCTCACCATTGGGAAATGGTGAATGAGGCAGGATGGGTTCGGTCTCGCAAGATCGCCCAAGACGGGGTTGGTCCCAGCCCAAGTGCGGTGATTGGTGGGTCAATCACACAACTCAAGGATTTCGACGCAAAGTGGGTGCCTTCGGGTGACAGTCGGGTCACTACATAACTGCGGCACTGCAAATGATTGCGTGGGGTGTAGGCTTTCTAGAATGTCAAGCTTGCTGATGCGGAAAGTGTCCCGCTGTGCTGTGAGCTGTTTCGTTCTGTGACAGGAGGGTTTTTCCATGGGCGTGTCGCTCAGCTACGTCAGTACCCAACCGCTTCCCGCTGAGGAACATCGGCGGTTGTTGGATCTCGCTGCCGAGGCGAACGAGGCGTACGACTGGTGGTGCGAGCCGATTTGGATTGCCGACGACCCCAATGATGCGGGGTACGCCTTCGGGTCCACCAAGCTGTTCTGCATGATCGATGACGAGCATGTCGACACCTACATGGCGTATCTTGATGTGGGCGAGATCGTCCGGTTTCTATCGTCGGCGGCCAAGTGATGGGGCATGGAATGGCGGCTTGAGGTCGAGGGGGCGCCCTTCGGAACCGTCACCGCGACCGGGCCGGACGACGAACTGCAAGCCAACCTGAAAATGTTCCTTGACATGTTCCCCGGCGACTTCGAGCCGCTCCAGTCGCGGTCCCGAGCAGATATCCTGGCAGAGTGGTCAGATAGGTAGCAGGGGCATGCCGATCCCCGCTAAAAGTCCGGCTTGATGACTTTTGAGTCCCATCGCATAAATACGTTGTCCTAAAAATTTTTTATCTCAAGCGTATTTCGGAAAAAATGATCTGGCGGAAGTAGCCCGGCTCTAAAGAAATCCGCCCGAATCGCTGACTCTCCAGAAATGGCAAGAAATCGAAGCCTACTTGTTGTCGGGAACGAAAAGCGGCTGGACGGTTGGGTGATGCCTGTCTCGCGATGACCCACTTAACGGTTGGGTTTCCGGGCCTTCTTCTCGGGCTTCCCGGGCCGACTCACTAGCCCTTCGTACACCTCGGCCAACCGGTAGCTGCGCCCTTTTGTCGATGAATTGCCGATGACGAGAAAACGCGCCTTGAGCCATCGCGTACAGAGCAAATAGGCCTGGCGTGATGGGAGCTTAAAAAATGCGGCCATATCGTTGCGAGTGATTTCTTTCATGCGGAGGAAGAGGCCGAGCGCCTGCCGTTGCTGCGGCGTGAGTTCCCGCAGGATAAGGGACTGATCGGCGGCGGCGAGTCGGCTCGCATCTTCGGCCCGCGTCCGGACCTTGGCGAAGGCGTCGGCCATGCCGAGGCAGAAGTACGTCACAAATGGCGTGACATCGCCCTCCACGCGGCCGAAGTAGTAGTTGTGGCTGTCGCCCACCGCAAGACCGGCGTAATACCGGTCCAAGTTGGCGGCGTAATACTCTTCGAGTGAATAGATGCCGTTCAGTCCGTAGCCGTTGCGGTGTAGTAACAGATTGGTTAGCAGCCGGGCGCTTCGCCCGTTGCCGTCGAAGTAGGGATGGATGGTTGCGAACTGGTAGTGGGCGAGTGCGACCACCACCGGCACCGGCAGTTCGGCTTCGGCAACCGATTCGTTTACCCACCCTACCAACTCCTTCATCAGCATCCGCACGTCCTTGGCTTCAGGTGGCATGTACACGGTGCCACCGGTGCGAGAATCCCCGATGGCGTTTTGGCCGTCGCGGTACGGTGTCGGTTTCGGTTTGCCGGTCATCACCAACCCGTGGATCGTCTGAATCTCCTTCTCGGCGAGAAGAGCCGGCTGACTGCCTCGATCTTCCACATATTCGAGTGCGCTGAAGTAATGACGGACTTCGGCTTCGTCGCGCTCTCGACCGGGGAAATTGCCTTCGCCCTCGACGACGGCTTGCACCTGGGAGGGGCTGAGTTGATTCCCCTCGATCTGCGTCGAGAAATGCGTGGAAAGGAGCCGTGCCGTCCGCCGCAACGAATCGAGCATCGGGGCAGTCAGCGGCAGCGTGGCGACGATCTGGCGGTCGGCCTCGATGCCCATCAAGGCCTTGGCCACTTTGCCGGTGATGCGGTAGTTGGGGTTGAACATGCAGCGGTCTCCTGAAGAGGCAGACTACCGCCATGTCAAGAAAGTGCCAAGAAAGTGTCGAGAAATGCAGTCCTCAGAATTCCTGCCGGGGAAGCGTGGGGAGGCAAGTTTGCGAGGAGACGACTTCAGGGGAAGTGGCGATTGAGGTATCGATCAGACACAACCAAAAAACGCGACGCGGCTCGGATGCCTTCTGCCGCCGCCCATCGGCGGCGGTGGTGCCCCGCTCCGCGGCCGTTCCGTGTAAACAATTGCTCAAACATCACGGGGCTACGGGCAGTGTGTGGCCAGGTCCCAAGCACATGCTCTTCAACGCGTTGTCGATCGCCAGGCGGCAGCCCTTCCCAGGATGACCGGTGTTCATCGACAATCCGTTGCTGATGCCGGCGATCCTGTGCACGGCGTTGGTCTTCCATCTGGTCTTGAAGGAGGTGGGCCTGCTTTTGGCGGAGACGTGAGGTTGGCACCACATCGCCGTTTCACCTAAGCTCAGCCCATCGAATAAGGACTTGCGAAGAAAATCACCTGAAAATCGTTCCGATTTTGCCGTAACTGCGGAAGTTGGGCTAGTGATTTTCCACTTGTTTGGTTAGTGAATCACTGGTTCGGCGGCTGAGGGCTCACTGTGGACGAATTGCTCGACATTCTGGCTCATGGCGACGACGCGGCGGTGATGTCGCGTATCTACGACGCCGACTCGCTGTCCGACGCGGAATGCGAGGTACCGCTCGGACTGCTCCAGTCGCTCCGCGCTCCGGACCCCAAGTCGCATCTGCACATCGTGGAGCGGCACCCGTCCGGCCGATTTGAATTGGTGGTGCTACGAGTACCGTGGCGGGTCAAGGCGGGCGAGTCAGATAGCGGCTACCACCCGCTGATCGTGGCCGAGCAGGGCGGCGCGCTCCGGGCTGTCGGTTTCGTCCTGCCGTGGAACGAGGTCATCGCGCGGCTCGACGCGGAGTTGGAGGAGGAGGTCATGCCGCTGTCGGCGGTTTGGGTCGGTCGGCGCATCGCCCTCAATGCATGAGATGGCGAACTAGGCACTGCACCAGACTGAGGCGGGAAGTAGGCTTTCGAGAATTTGACATCTCACCGATGTGGTCGAGGCAGGTGAACCGAATCCTTCAGACATAGTTTTTTTCGTCGCCGAGAGCTCGAATGCGCGGAAAAACGCTAGCAAGTCCTTTGACATACCGGCCGAAGTCGTCGAGCCCCTGGCATCGAAAGATTGTTGTTGCTGAGCTTGAAATCACAACCGCTTGAAATCTGCAATTGCACCAGGCGGAACTTCTTAAACTTGATGGCTGGGGAAGCCACTTTAGGAGATCGATCTCCTAGTAAGCCTAAATTCGTTTCTACTGACTTACTAAGAACATTGCGCCCGAAGGGAGTCGAACCCCTAACCTATGGTTCCGAAGACCATTGCTCTATCCAGTTGAGCTACGGACGCGTTTGGCTGATACTCTCCATTAGTACGGGATTCGGGCCCGATTGGGAAGTTTGCTTGCGAAATCCGGGGCAATTACCCTTGCACTTGATGGCGGTCCTCGGGTTTCCTAGATTCCTGAGGAAGTGAAACTAGGATATCACAAGTTTTCCTGGCATTTCTGTATTGTTTAGGTGTTTAGGGAGGAACTCATGTCCGAGACCAACAAGCCCGGGGAAGAAACCGTTCAAACCGAAATGGTCGTCATCGATAAAGATGCCGCCGCGGGCTACGCCAACTTCGCTCGGGTGACCGCCACCCCCGAAGAAGTCATTGTCGACTTCGCGCTCAACCCCAATCCCTTCGCCACCGGACGTCAAGAAATCACCGTTCACCAACGGCTGATCATGAACTTCTACACGGCGAAGAGGCTCTGGAGCGCGTTGGCCATGACCCTCCAAAGGCATGAGAACACCTTCGGCGCCATCGAACTCGACGTTCGCCGCCGCGCCCAGGTCCCTCCGACCGCCGGCAACAAGTAATATCGATTTGACCCAGGTAATCTCAAGTGATTGCCTGGGTTACGGTTGCGATCATTAAGCCGTCCTGGAATTCAGGACGGCGTTTTCGTTGATAGGACCGGCCTATCTCTGTCTCTTTCCCCGCCTTAAATACCGGTTTCGATTGCTTTTTCCGCCTGAAGTTCGCAAAATAGTAAGACCTGCCTGATCAACCTGCGTTGGCCGATTTCCAGCCCTCCGCGCTTTCCCGCCTTCTCTGCCCCCGCCCCCCGAGGGTCATGCCGATGAGTTCCTACCTGCTTCTGTGTGTTTGCTTGTTGCCCGCGGCGCCTCAAGGCCAGGCCCCCAAGGCCGTCGTTCCTGGGCAACCGGCCCCGGTTGCGGCAGCGGTGAAGCCAGTGGACGCCGCCAAAGCCGTACCGCCAGCCGTCGCCAAACCCGCAAGCGCTGCTGCCCCGGTCCCCGCACCGGCCCTCGAAGTGTTCCCAGCCCAACTCACCCTCAAGGGGCTCGATGACAGCGCCCAGCTTGTGATCGGCGCTCCCACTCCCTCGGGCAAAACCCAGGACCGCACCGGCATCGCCAGCGTCGTGCCCGCCGATGCGAGCCTGGTGCAGATCACCGCGAAGGGCCGGGTCGTGCCGCTCAAAAACGGCAAAACCACGCTCAAGATCACCGACGGCGCCCTCAGTCGCGACATTGCGGTGCAGGTGGAAGGGTGCGAAGGGCCGCTGCCCATTCACTTCGCCAATCAGATCGTGCCGATCTTCACGAAACTGGGCTGCAATGCTGGCGGCTGCCACGGCAAATCGAGCGGTCAAAACGGCTTCAAACTGTCCCTGCTCGGTTACGAACCCGAAATCGATTACATGGCGCTCGTGAAGGAAGGCCGCGGCCGCCGGGTTTTCCCCGCCGCCCCGGAGTTGAGCATCCTTTTGACCAAGGCCACCGGTCAGGCGCCCCATGGCGGCGGCAAGAAGATGGAAGTCGATTCGGACGAGTATCGCCTGATCCGGCGCTGGATCTTGTCCGGCCTTCCCTATGGGCAGCCGACCGACCCCATCGTCAAAAAGATCGAGGTCTACCCCTCGGCGCGCGTCTTGAGCCGCGCCAGCCAGCAGCAGATCGCCGTGCTCGCCCACTATTCCGACGGCAAGGTCGAAGATATCACCCGCCGGGCGCAGTACGAAAGCAACGAAACGGAAATCGCCACCGTCGAGCCGAGCGGGCTGGTCCATACCCACAATACACCGGGCGAAGCGGCGATCATGGTGCGCTACCAGGAATATGTCGCGACCTTCCGCGCGAGCGTGCCGCGTTCGGACAAGGCGGTGGATTTTGCTTTCGCCGAACAAACCCTGGTCGATCGCTACACCGCAGCCAAGTGGCGCAAACTGGCCCTGGTTCCGTCGGCCCTGTCCGAGGACACCCAGTTCATTCGCCGGATTTATCTGGATTTGACCGGCACCCTACCCACGCCCAAAAAGGTGGCCGAATTTGTCGCCGATACCAACCCGCAAAAGCGCGCGAAATGGATCGATGAGTTGATCGATAGCCCCGAATTCGCCTATCTCTTCGCCAACAAGTGGGCCGATATCCTGCGAGTCAAACGAGCCGGCGATGCCGGCCGCATTCAGGGAACCTTCGCCTTCCATGCCTGGATCCGCCAGGCGATCGAAGACGATATGCCTTACGACCAATTTGCCCGGGCCATTCTCGCGGCCAACGGCGAGGAGACGACCAATCCTCCCGCGATGTGGACCAAGTCGATCTCGGCGCCCGAACAGTTCGTCGACGACACGGCCCAGGTCTTCCTGGGGCTGCGTATGACCTGCGCGCAATGCCATCATCACCCTTATGAAAAATGGAGTCAGGACGACTACTGGAGCCTGGCCGCGTTTTTCGGCCGGATTGGCCGCAAGGAAGTGACCCTGCCGGGTGAATACCAGGGCCAGCCGATGAAGACGACCTACATCATCACGATGGGCGGCGGCAGCGTCGCCAACAAACGCACGAATCAAGCGGCGCCGATCAAGCCGCTCGATGGCCCCGCCATCACCGTTGCTGAAGATGACGACCCGCGCCAAAAACTGGCCGACTGGATGACCCAGCCTTCCAACCCGTTTTTTGCCAAGGCGATCGTCAACCGCTACTGGGGGCACTTTTTCGGGCGCGGCATTGTCGACCCGATCGATGACATGCGCGTCACCAATCCTCCTTCCAACCCCGAACTGCTCGATGCCCTGACCGCCGATTTCGTCAAGAACGGCTTCAAGCTCAAGCATCTGGTGCGCACCCTGGTCAATAGCCGCACCTATCAACTCAGCTCGCTTCCCAACGAAACCAACGACAGCGACAAGCAAAACTTCGCTCGCTATTTCCCACGCCGCATGAGCGCCGAAGTGCTGCACGACGCCGTGGCGCAGCTCACCGACGCGCCCGCGTCGTTCAATGGCTTGCCCACCGATCAACTCGCGCCGCGCCGTGCGCTCATGTTGCCCGACGAATCTTACAGCAGCTACTTCCTCGATGTGTTTGGCAAGCCGCAGCGTATCAGCGCTTGCGAATGCGAACGGGTCGGCGAGGCGAACCTGGCGCAGGCCCTGCACCTGCTCAATAGCGATGACATTCAAAATAAAGTAGCGCGTCCGGCCGGCCGCGCCGATTCCCTGGCGACCCAGGACAAAAGGCCCGACGATGCCAAGGTCGAAGAGCTGTTCCTGTGGGCCTTTTCGCGCAAGCCGACCAAGGAACAAAAAGAGGCCGCGCTTGCCCATATTACCAAGCATACCGCCAATAAAAAATTGGCTTATGAAAACATCATCTGGGCGCTGATGAACTCCAAGGAGTTCTTGTTTGTGCAATAAGCCTTAAACAGGTAAAGAGTTAGATTCAGCAAAAGGGGGTTCCGGAGAGGGGCTCCCTTTTTTTGTGCCTCTCATAGTCTGGTCTTGCCCGAACCTCCCTGGGAGCCTTATATCCCCATACATCAAAGCCCCCGCTTCGTGCGGGAGTTTGAGGGAGCCCCATGAACCCTTTGTCGGGATTGGGGCTCGGTATGAGGTACGCCCCGTTGTCGAGTTTGACGAAGCGACCAGGAAATCGACCCCAGGCGCAAGGATTCTCCTTGCGCCGCATCGGTCTTTTGCTGGCCTGGCTCGTCAGCTTTGGCGCGGCGGTTGCACCGGTGGCCGCGCAAGACCGTGTCGATGCGGGTGTCTCCCAGGCGACTTTGCGTGCCCGCATCGATCAACTGGCCAGGCAGAATATCGACATCGAGCTTTTGCCGGAAAAGAAAATCCTGCTCATCAAGCAGACGATCGATTGGCGCAATCCCACGGCTCATTCGCTTGAACGCATGGTGTTCAACGCCCATGCGCACTACGTGTTGCCCGGCGCCGACATCCCCTCGATGGCCAAGACGCTTGAACTTTTGCGCATGCGCCCCTCGGAAGTGCTCGGGGTCGATGTACCGCCGCTGCAATTGACCATGGTGCAAGACGGCGCCGGCGTGCCATTGAAGTTCCGTTTTGGCGGCAGCACGAATACCGATCTGGAAGTGCAGTTGGAAAAGCCGCTGGCCCCGGGCCAGCGCCAGACGATCGAACTGAGCTACCAGATCCGCATGGAGAACAAGCAAGGGCGGTGGGGCTACTGGAAAGATGTCTGGTTCTTTTGCCAGGGCCTCATTCATGTCGCACGCATTCACGACACGCAGGCGCCCGGTTCCAGTTACGAAGATGGCTGGGACCCCACGCCGTTTTACCCCTGGCATCAGCCGTTTAGCAACGACCCCTCGAATTTCCGTGTGCGTTCGGTGACTCCTCCCGGTCTCGAAGTCGCCTCAAGCGGCCACCAGATCTCCGAACGAGAATTGCCCGACGGCCGCATGGAGCGCATCCTCACCGGCGATGGTCTTCGCGATTTCGCCTGGTTTGCCAGCCACCGCTTCGAATGGACCACGGAAGAAGCCGAAGTCGGGGAGGGCCGTAAGGTCGCGGTGCGTGTCGCCGCCTTCAAACATCATGCCCACTACGCCAAGCGCATGGCGGTCGTGGCCAAGCTGGCCATCGAGACCTACAGCCGCTGGTTCGGCGCCTACGCCTGGCCCCAATTCACCATCGTCGAATCGTTCTTTGGCTGGAACGGCAACGAATGCGGCGCACTCGTCATGATCGACGAGCGGGTCTTCGGCATGCCCCATATGGCCGATGGGTTTGTCGAATACCTGATTTGCCACGAGGTCTGCCACCAGTGGTGGTACAACCTGGTCGGTACCGACGGTTTCCGCGAACCGTTCTTGGACGAGGGGCTGGCGACCAGCCTGAGCCACATGGTGCTCGACAAGATCCATGGCCACAACCAGATGATGCTCGAGTATCCGCTCGGCCTGCGCTGGCTGCCGCCCATTCAACGCGAAGACTACCGCAACCAGGGCATTCGCGGGCTTTTCGCGCGCGGCGCCGATGGCCCCATCCATCGCAACATGAGCGAATATGGCAATATTGCCGTGCTCTTCAACATGGCCTACGACAAGTCGAGCAAGGTGTTCGACCTCTTGCGCGAGCGCATGGGCGAAGCCGCCTATCTCGAATTCTTGAGGCACATCGTGCGCGAGTATTCGTATCGCCAGATCGACTTGGCGACCGTGAAGAAAGAGCTGACTCAGTTCACCGGCCGCGATTGGAACGCCTTTTTCGACGAATGGTTTGAAAAGCCGGGGCACACCGACTGGGGAATCGGCTCGGTGGAAGTGCTCGATCAACAAGGGGACTCACGCACCGGCCTGGCATCCTTCACGCAAAACTTGCGCGTGCCCGAACTCTTCTCTCCCGTGCTTTCGCGGCTCGAAGGCGAAGGGCCGGTCGTGGCGCGCATTCGCCTCAAGCGTACCGGCAACAAGGAGGTGCGCACGAAGATCCAGATCCGCCTGGACGAGGAGGGGACCAAGGTGGTCGAAGTGCCGATCGTCACCGGCACCCAACAATACGAAGACCCGATTTCCAAGGCGAAGGTCACCGCCGATGGCGACGATGTGCTGGTGGAAGTTCCGCTCGATTCGCCGCCGCATCAGGTCGTGGTCGACCCGGAAAAGGTGCTGATCGATCCTAACCCGGGGAATAACTTTTGGCGCAAGCCGATCCGGGTGCGTTTCACCCCTCTTTACACGCTGCTTGAAGAAACCGATCTGACGAACCGGCACGACCGGCTCAATCTCATCTGCGGCCCCTGGATCTACACGGCGCCTTACAGCAACCCCTGGTACACACGGCCCACGATGGTCGGTCTGCGCGTCGGTTCCTACCAGACCCAGGAATACATGGGAGGCGCGTACGCCGCCTACCGCACCGATTTTCGCGACATCGTCGCGGGCGTCGACGGGTTATTTAGCCATGTGCCATCGACCCAGGACGAACTGGGTTACCATGCCGAAACCCGGCTGGTCGACTTGCAGGATGGCTCGCCGCATCCCTTCTTCGCCTCGCTTTACAACCGTCATACCTTCATGCCGACGGCCAGCCTCTACCAGCGGCCTACCGAGTATTTCGAATCGTTCCTGAACTACAGCGGAAACTTCCTGCCCTATCCGACCGAGAATTCACCCGGGGCCGAGCGCTACCAGCAGTTTTTCAGCACCGGCATGCACTTCAGCCGCTATTACCAGATTCCCTACTGGGATCCGGAAGCCGGCTACCAGTTCAACATCGGAGTCGAAGGCGGAACCATCGACCTCAATAGCTGGCAGGGGATGGGCAAGTTCTGGGGCAACTTCAGTTTTGTCCGCACCCTGCCTGACATCTCTTACATCATGCCGGAAGGCCTTGGCCTGATGGAGCCGGTCTACAAGTGGTTCGCGCAGTCGCGCTTTGCCGGCCGGGTGTATGCGGGCTATGCGTTGCCCAGCCAGGCGCAGATTTTCAGCATGGGCGGCGGCGAGCTGTTGCGCGGTTTCGACCTGGCGCAGCGTCAAGGTTCTGGTGTCGCCGTCTTTTCGGGCGAATGGCGCTTCCCCATCTTGAGGCAAACGGAATATGACGTCGTTGACCACCTCGTGGGCCTGCGCAATTTGGGCGGGGCGATTTTTGTCGATACGGGCAATGTCTGGGCCAACGGCTCGCAAGTCGGCCCGTGGGCGACCTCGGTCGGCGCCGGTTTGCGGCTGGATCTGGCATTTCTTGGGTTTCTTGAACGCAGCTTGATCCGTCTTGACATGGCGCAGGCGATTGGGGCCGGCATCGGTCCGCAGTTCTGGTTTGGGCTCAATCAGCCGTTTTGACGCGCGATTCACTCCCTTTTTTATTCCATGTGACCTCTGGGAACTCTCAAATGAGGGCCTTGGGATTTTGTCGCAACTTCCGGAATCATCGAAGTTTGGCATTTTTTTCAACTTTGAATGACTTTGGTAAAGATGGCCTTGATTCCGTTTTTATGCCTGATTATGGTCCGAGCGCCTTGGGGAAATTCCATGCTCGCCGCTTTGGCGGCGTATGGTCCGGTCCCCATGAATCCTACACCTGGGTCTCGAGTTGGGGAAAATCAGGGATTTCCCAACTCGGAGCGGATCAGGGGACTGACCGGCTCGGAAGCCGTCATTCAGAATCAACGCCCACCGGGGGTGGTGGGGACTTGGGTCAAGGGGAGGAAAGGAAGCCATGGTCGTCCGGCACAAAAGCAATCGAGGTTGGAAACTGGTGGCCGCGTTCCTAGCAGGATCGCTGGCTTCAACTTTTTCGAGCGGTAAGATCTCCGCTCAAGAAGCGTCGAAATTCGAGCTTCCTTTTACCAAGCGTTCCACGCTCGGCACGACGGGCAAGGCCCATGCCTCCTTGACCGGGGCCATCGAAGCCCAGCGCAAGGGCGACTATGACGCCGCGGCGAAATTGTTCCGCGAAGCGCAAGTGCTTCAATCGGACCTGACGCCGACCGAACGGACCGAGCTGAGCCGCTTGATGAGCGCCAATCAAGATGCGCTGCGCCAACGCAAGGAGGCCGAAGCGAGCCTGGCCGCGGTCCAGCAGTTGGTCGACAAAGGCCAGGTCAATTCGGCCTCGGATCTACTGCGCCGCCTCGAAGCGAACGAACAATACTTCTCGGCCGCATCCAAGCAGAAATTTGCAGCGCTTCAAGAAAAAGTCCATTCGGGCCGCACCACGGCTCGCGCCGCCGACCGCGGTTCCGACTCAGCTTCCAAGGCGCGCGCCTTGATCGCCGAAGGCCGCAGCTTGACCATGGATGGGAAGTTCGAGGCCGCCGAGCAGAAGATTCGCGAGGCGGAAAGCCTGCGCGTCACCTTCAGCCCCAGCGAAGACACTCCTTCCAAACTGCGCGACGATATCCAGAAATCGCGCAACGACGCCCGCTTCCTGTTGACCGCCGGACATCAGGCGCTGGCTGCCAACGACCTGGAACTGGCCGAGAAGCTGGCCAAGGCCGCCGACCGCGCCGCCGGTCCCTTGACCTTCCGTTTCGCGCTCGACAATCCCACTCGTTTGCTCAAGGACATCCTCGAAGCCAAGGCGACCCGCACCGCCAGCGCGGCGCCGAGTACGACCTCAAGGGCCGCCACGCCCAACTCGGTCTCGGGCATCGTGCAGGCCTCGGCAAGCGATCTGGGATTTGCCAATCCCGAAGCGGAAGCCCACTGCCGCTCACTTGTCAAGGAAAGCCGCGCCGCGATGCAGAAGGGGGATATGACCTCCGCCCGCCAGATCGCGGAAAAAGCGCGTGCGACTCGCGCCAACTTGCCCTGGTGGGAAGATACCCCCGAGCGGGTTCTCGCGGAAATTCAAAAGTCCGACGCGGCCAAAAACGCGATGAATGTGGCCGATGCCGGCAAACTCAGCCCCGAGCAACAGCTCAAGGCCGCCCGGCTCCTGTTCTCCAAGGGCGAACTGGATCAGGCGACCGAAATGGTCATGAAGCTCAAGGCCAACACGACGGCCCGTTGGGGCCTCTTCGACGACAATCCGGATCGTCTGCGCGGCGAAATCGAAAAGGCGCTCAACAAGCGCAATCAGGATGAATCGGTCAAGGTGCTCATCGAAGCGCGCAAGCTCTACGATGGCGGCGATTACGAAAAGGCCACCCGCGCCGCCTACCGCGCCCAGCAATTGCACGGCCCTTACAGCATCTGGGAACTGGGCGATCGCCCCCAGAAGCTAATTGCGGAAATCGAATCGGCACGCCTTCGCAAGAAGGTGACCAACAAGCTCGACACCGCCATCAACCAGACGGCCAACAAGGCCGAGAACAAGGTGAACTCGGCGGTCAACCGGGCGGACCAGTCGATCAAGAAGAACCTGGAAAAAACCCAGGACACCGTCAAGAAAGCGTCCGACACCACCGACCGCGCGATTTCTCAGGTCGCCGGCGCCGCTCAGGCAGTCGGGTCCAAGGTCGACGATGCGGTCTCCAAGGCCGAAGGCACCGTCAGCGGGCTGGTCGGCATTCCGCCGCTGCCTGGCGCCAAGGATCATTCAGACACCTCCGTTCCCGCGCTGCTTGACGAAGCTCGCGCGCTGCAAGCCAAGGGCCGGCTCGTTGAAGCCCGCGCCAAGGTCATTCAAGCTCAACGCATGGGCGGGGGCTCGTTGCCTCCAGGCGTGGCGACGCCCGAAGAAGTGCTCAGCGATCTCAACCGGATGGCTGCCAAACAAGTGGCGCTCAGTCTGGCCACGGTCAACGACATCGCCTCGAAGGGCGGCGCGGACTCGTTCCAGCTTGCCCGCATGGAAGTCGATCGCGCCCGCTTGCTCGCCAAGGAATTCGGCCTCGATCAATCCACGGTCGACGCCAAGGCCAAATGGCTCGCTTCCGCGGCGCAACCCGCCAAGGAATCGACCGCGAAAGACAGCTTTGTCGGCGGCATTCCTCCATTGCCATCCCCGCAAAGCGGTCTGCCTCCTCTACCAGGATCCCCAAGCGGCCTGCCGCCGTTGCCTGGCGGTTTCCCCGACTCCAAGGAATTGACTCCTCCGCTGCCCGTCGGCACGCCCGGCGACAGCACCAACCCCGGCAAGGCGCTTCTTGACAAGGCGCGCGCCGAACTGCGCGCCGGCCAAGGCACCAACGCCCGCCGCCTTGCCGAAGAAGCGCACCAGGGGCCCTATGGCGTGAAAGACGAAGCCTCGGCGCTTCTGCGAACCATCGACACCGAAGATGGCAATCAACGCGGCCTGGAAGCGAAGCGCACCTTCGATGCCGGGGTCGCCGCCTACAACCGCAAGGAATACAGCCAGGCGCTGGCGATCTTCACCACCGTCCAGGACAAGTTCCTCGACAAGGAACGCGCTTCGCGCAAAAAAGAACTGCTGCAAAGCCCCCATCTCCAGGGGCTCGTCCGCTCCGATCTGGAAAAGCCTGGTATGGGTGGCAGCGGCCCCATCGCCCGGGTCAAGCCCGGCACCGATATCCCTGGCCTGCCGGGTGCGGACAACAGTCCCGCCGGCGCCGCGCCGAAAACCGATCTGGTCGAAGCGGCGCAAGCGATCAAGGAAGTGAAGTTCAGCCAGCTTCGCCAGCAGGGTCTCGATGCCCAGCGCGAAGCCGCCGAGAAGTTCCGCGCCGGTCAGACCGACGCCGCGCTGGAAATCCTTCAGGATCATCTGAGCCAGCTCAACGATGCCCAGCTTGAAGCCACCAAGCTCGCGCTCTTGAAGCGTCCGGTCGAATCGCGCCTGCAGCACTTCAAGCTGCTCAAGGCGCAGAAAGAATTCCTGGAAAAGGACAATGTCGTTCGCGACACCAAGCGCAACTCGATCAGCCAGAAACAACTGGCCGAGGAGAACAAGCAAAAGAAGGTCTCCGAACAGATGAAGCTGTTCAACCAGGCTTTCAAAGAGGCGAAATATCTCGAAGCCGAGAGCTTCGCGATGCGCGCCCACGAGCTCGATCCCGATAACAGCATGGCGGCCGCCGCGGTAAGCATGGCCAAGATGCAGCGCAATGTGTCGGTCGCCAAGGGAGCCAAGAACGAACGAGAAAAGTTCTTCCTCGAAGGCATGACCGACGCCGAATCGATGGGCACGATGCTCACGGTGAACAAGCCACTCGATGGCGGCGCCGAAGGCGCGGCCGAACGCCGCAACCGCCGCAACTCGTCGCTGACCACGCTGGCCACGCCAAGGCGCACGACCGCGGCCGATCGCGAAATCGAATCGCGGCTCAACACGCCCGTGAACATCAACTTCAAAGACATTACCTTGCGAGAAGCCCTGGAAGATCTACGCAAGTACTACAACATCAACATCGTTCCCGATGTCGCCGCCCTCGAAGAAGAAGGCGTCAGCCTCGAACGTCCCGTCACCTTGATGCTTGAACAGGTTTCGCTCAAGTCGGCGCTCAACCTGATGCTGCGCAGCGCCCACCTGACCTACGTCATCAAGGACGAAGTGCTCCTGATCACGACCGAGTCTCAGGCTCGCGGCAAGCTGCAAACCGTCACCTACCAGGTGACCGACCTGATCACTCCGCTTGAAAACTTCGGTTCCCTCAAGGCGGGCCAGCCGCTCACGAACCGCGGTGCAACCCGCCAGACCATGGCAGGCGGCAACAACCCCGGGATTTCGGGCGGAAACCCAACCCCAATCCAGGCTCCTTATAGCCTTTCCGGCGGCACCGGTGTCGGCAGCCCCTCTGGCGGCGGTCTGGGAGGCGATTCGCCCAATGTGACCGTCAGCAAGCGCGGCGGTCAAACGACCGAAGACACGCTGATCAAGCTGATCACCGCGACGATCAATCCGCAATCGTGGAATACGGTCGGCGGCCCAGGCTCGATCGAGTTCTTCCCGCTGACCAACTCGCTGGTCATCAACCAGACTCCCGATATTCAGGAACAGGTCCAGGACCTGCTCAATAACCTGCGCCGCCTGCTCGACCAGGAAGTCGCGATCGAAATCCGCTTCATCTCGATCGCCGAAGATTTCTACGAGCGTATCGGTGTGAACTTCAACATGAACATCAAGACCGATCGCAACACGTCGCGCTTCGAGCCGCAAATCGTCTCGAACTCGTACAAGCCTGCCGGGTACATCAACGACCCGAACATGCACGGCCTGATCGGCGGTCTGACCCCCGCGGGAACCTTCACCACCGACCTGGACATCCCGGTCAACAACACCAGCTTCGGTTTGACCAATCCGGTGTTCGGTGGTTATCCCGGTCTCCCTGGTTCGGGCGGTATCAGCCTTGGCCTGGCCTTCTTGAGCGACATCCAGGTGTTCCTCTTCATGGAAGCGGCCCAGGGTGACAACCGTACCAACGTCATGCAAGCTCCCAAGATCACCATGTTCAACGGCCAGACTTCGGCCCTTGGTGTCTTCGACAGCCAGTTCTTCTTGACCGACGTCGCGGTCACCCCGCTGGCGAACGGCAACATCACCTTCACCCCGGTTGTGACCGAGCAGCCGATCGGCTTCCAGATGAGCTTGCAAGCGATCATCTCGGCCGACCGCCGCGTGGTCCGCCTGACGCCTTCGATCCAGTTGACGAACCTGGTCCCCGGACCGGTGCAACTCTTCCCGATCGTGGTGCCGATCTTCCCGCAAACGGGTAACCTGGTGAATCCGAACCCTTCGGATCCGATCACCTTCACCCAGTTCATTCAGCAGCCGATCATCAACACTCTGTTCGTCCAGACCACCGTCGCGGTGCCGGATGGCGGCACGGTGCTCATGGGTGGATTCAAGCGCCTGAGCGAAAGCCGCAGCGAATACGGTCCCCCGGTGCTGAGCAAGATTCCCTATATCAATCGCCTCTTCCGTAACACCGGTTACGGCCGGGAAACGCAGAGCATGCTCATGATGGTGACGCCTCGCATCATCATCCAGGAGGAAGAGGAACTGAACCAAACCGGGTTCGCTCGTCCCTTCCCCAACAACCCGTAATCGGGAAAATCCTGAGCACACGCTGGAAGTAGTGAAAGCCCCGTTGAGGTCCTTGGACCTCAACGGGGCTTTTTCATTGGCCACCCCTTTTTCCATGGGCTTTTACTTTTGCCAGGGATCTTCGCAATCAGGCCGCACCGGCGATGAATGAAGAGCCCTTTCTCGCGGTGGCCGATAGCATTTGCTTCAATTGACCTGCTATGATGACCACATCAGAAGATGCGCCAAAGATGATTTATCGTTCCTACAACCCGCCTCCACCGCTGGCCGACCTCGTCGAGCGTTTCTGGCTGTGCTCGGATGCTCCGTCCCATCTGCGCGAAAGCATTCTCCCGTCCGGCACATTTGAACTTGTGATCAACCTTCATGAGGATGAAATCCGGATTTACGACCCACTCCAGCGAGATTGCTGCAAGAGGTTTTCTGGGGCGGTGGTCTCGGGGCCCTATGGTCGATGTTTCTCGATCGACCCGCAACAACACGCCTCGATGATCGGCGTCCATTTTCGACCCGGAGGCGCGTTTCCGTTTCTTGGCGCGCCGGCCACGGATTTTGCGAACGCGCACATCGACCTTGAAACCCTCTGGGGCTCCTCAGCCATCGAACTGCGCGAGCGTCTGTATGAGAGTGTCACCCATGCCGAGCGGTTTTCCGTGCTCGAGCAATCGCTTCTCGCGCGACTGCATCGCACTCCTGGGCCCCATTATGCCGTCTCAATTGCACTTGCCGCGTTTGCGCAAAGGGGTCCAGCGGCAAGGGTCGCTGACGTGGCTCGTCACATTGGCCTGAGCCAGCGGCGGTTCATCCTGGTGTTCGCGACCGAAGTCGGGGTGACGCCAAAGCTTTATTCACGCCTGAATCGCTTTCAAATGGTTCGGCAACGGGTGCAAAAGGCCGAGATGGCGGACTGGGCGCGAGTCGCCGTTACCTGTGGCTATTTCGACCAGTCCCACCTCATCCGCGACTTCCAGGAATTCTCGGGCCTTAGCCCCGGGGAGTACCTCCGTCGATCGAGTGAGCCAGTGCTCCCGAACCACGTCCCGCGGCAAGGGTAGGTCAATTTTATCCAATCCGGGGTTTCCAACCTACGGTATCATCGCCCATGTCGTGCAAAGGCCGCGATCGTTCTATTCCCGCTTTCGAGGCCCCCAACGGAATGCTCCATCTCTAGAAAGGAACTCCATGAAAAATCTAGCCGTTTTTATCTGCGTCACCTTGCTGGGCTGGAGCTTTTCGGTGTGGGGCTTCAGCCAGAAGGGCGAGGAAACCAGGATTGCGAATGAGAAGAAACCAAAGGAAAACAAACCGATGTCCACCGTCAGCATCCGCTACATGATCGACGATGTTCCCGCTGCCGTGAGATTCTACACGACCTATCTGGGATTTACCGTTGAGCAAGACGCCAGCCCTGCCTTTGCCTCGGTCAGTCGAGATGGCGTGCGCCTTCTCCTCAGTGGAAAGGAGAGTTCCGGCCGTCGTGCCATGCCCGATGGCACCAAGCCTGTCCCCGGTGGCTGGAACCGTGTTCACATCGAGGTGGAGGACTTGGCTGCGGAGGTTAAGCGACTCCGCGACGCGGGGTTAAAACAGTTCCGCAATGACATCATTAGCGGCCCTGGTGGCTCCCAAATTCTGTTGGACGACCCGTCGGGCAACCCTGTCGAACTCTTCCAGCCCAAGAAGCGTTGATGACCTCGCGGTTATCGCTTTGCCGTTAGATCGTGGGACTCGAACATCGTCAGGAAGAGAAATTTGTGGAGTCGGACCTCAAAGCCTGGGCGACGGCCGCGGAAAGGTCATTGGACGGGCCAGCCAAGCTTGCGCCGCCCGAGCGGGATTGTTTCGAAATGATGAGAGCGCTATGCGCACGGTAGGCAATGATCGACCTGGAAATTCGAATCGATCTTGAGCCTATCGCGAGCGATCACCGTGAAAAAAATCATCGCGATCTTTCTCCCTTTTATGTTGTTGAGCCTTTGTTCCTGCGCCGCATTTTTCACGAAGATCGCTGAAAAGTGGATCGATGGCGTCGCCGAGATGATGCAGGACACGCAGGAAATCGGCTATGTGAGTGGTCGTTTTCGAGAGCACCATAACCGCTGGCCCGCTACGCAGCGCGAATTGCAAGAGTTCGCCAAGGCCCAGGATATCCCTTTCGATTGGGAGCGTTATTCTCATATTCATTTCAAACAGCGAAAAGACGGTTGCGTTGAGGTGAGCATGAAATATGCTCCGCCTAAAAAAGGGGTGCTGGCCACCGTCTTGGGGAACACCGAGCAGACGACACATGTGGAAGTGAGTGCGGGAGTCGGCATGAACATTCGTTGAATCCCCATCAACTTTTTCTGCGCCCGGCCTCGGTCTTTTGAGGAGATTTTCATGCGGAAGAGTAAGCGCATCCTGCTTGGTCTGATTCTGCTTTCGAGCAGTTGGGTTGTGGGTGGAACCTCTCTTTCGGCTCAGCAATCGCCGCAAGTCAAAACCTCCACGGCGAAGGAAACTGGCCAGTGCACGCTGACGTTTCAGTATTTAGAAGGGCCGGGGCTTTTGCTGGCCCAAAAGCCCGGGCCGCATGAGCAATGTAGTGTCATTTCGGCGAAGGAGCGCACGGCCTGGCTCGCAAAGGTCCAAGGCAAACCGGATGTGTGGATGATGAAGGAACCGGTGAATCAGTTCCACTCGTTCGGTGCGACCCTCCGGGATTTTTTCGGCGTGGAAGATGGGAAACAATTGCCTTGCCGATTGCTTTGCAATTACCAGGTCACCACGCAAGGCAAGGGGGCCAAGGTTGACCTCGACCTGGGGGTGAATGTGTGGACGGGCGAAGCGCATGTCGACTTTCGTGCGGCTGCCCACCAGGAACTGGCCGAAGGCGACACGCTCGTTCTGCAGTCTCCGCATCCCAAGAGCAACATGGATCGTGTGTTACTCGTGACTGCGAGAAATCGGCCGTTGCCTCCCGAGCGGGTCGTGCGATTGGAACTCCTTGATGTAGATGGGGGAGACCTTCCTTCTCCGGGTTTTGCATGGTCCTGTTTCAACGCTGAATGCCAAAACGGCGTGCCCGAGAAGGAGGTCCACTCCTGGTTTCAAAAATCGGGAACCACGCTTGAGGCGCGAACGGCCAAAAAGACACGAAAAGAGCTAAAGAATACGGAAAGTTGGTCCATCGTTGACGGAAGGTACGAAACTCCGACACTGATCTATTCCGAAGTAATAGAGAGTTTTGTCGCTTTTTATTTGACGCAAAAAATCCACAGGATTCAATTCACGGAAGAGGACAGGGTCACCAAGCATGGGGTCAAAATTCACCTTGAGCCGGACCCTGCGAATGAAAGCGCTGCCTTTCCTTTCATTTTGAAGTCCGATTTCACTCATCAAAGAGGGGCCCGGTCGGGCCACGGATCAAGCGCCAAAAATACTCCCAAACCGGGCAACTATTTGGTAATCGACACCACCAAACCCCAGGACCGGACCTGGTCCATGCTCCTCATCCGCGCGGCCCAAGATTAAGGAATTCGTGATCGGCTCCCACAAATGAAATTGAAATTTGCGATCTCGTTCTGGGAAAATGAACGACCTCGATCGACACCTATATAGAAGGGGCCAAGATCCGTTGATCGGATCTCGGCCCCGCTCTCATCTGAGGCCTCTGCCATGCCGCGACTTTTGCAGAGTGATGAGTTCCATGGTTCATAATGTTGCCAAGCGTTGCCGGCAGGTAGAAATGGCATGTCGGAAGCATCCCTTCGGGCGAACGGTCACGATCCAGCAAATCTGAAACCAAGAACCTCCCGGCGTAATTTTTCATTCCACTGTCCATCTCAGGTTCGCAGCCTAGGATGCCAACAAAGCCATCATGAGTCCTTTCATTGGGGCCCTAGCGGTTCCCGTTGAACCGAATTGAACCCGAGACGATCATGTTGCCAAACTCCCCGGAGTCAAGCGGCACCGTTTCTCACATCTTGGATGGCAGCGATCCGGCGCTGGCGGAGGAAACATTTCGCGGCCTGCTCGAAGCCGCTCCCGATGGCATCTTGCTCGTGGATGAAGTCGGGTGCATGATCCTGGTGAATTCCCAGACCGAGCGAGTATTCGGATACAGGCGCGAAGAACTACTGGGAAATCCCATTGAAATGCTCGTGCCCGAACGGTTCCGATCCCGGCACCCTTCGCTGCGGGCCGATTATGCCCGCGATCCCCGGGTTCGTGCCATGGGGGAAGGGCGGGAATTGTTCGGCCTGCGTAAGAACGGCACCGAATTCCAGGTGGAAATCAGCCTCAGCCCGCTTTTGATCGCGAACCGCAAATTCACCATCAGCGCGGTTCGCGACGTGACGCAACGTAAGAAAGCGGATGCGAAATTTCGCGGCCTGCTCGAGTCGGCGCCCGATGCCATGGTCATCGTCAATCGGGCGGGCGAAATCGTGCTGGTCAACACGCAGACGGAGACGCTCTTCGGCTATTCGCGCCGCGAGTTACTCGGTCAGCAAATCGAAATTTTGATTCCCGAACGGTTCCGCGCCAACCACCCGGGATTTCGCAACCGGTTTTTTCGTGAACCTCGAGTTCGCCCCATGGGAGGAGGCACGGAACTATTTGGCCTGCGCAAAGACGGCGGGGAATTTCCTGTCGAAATCAGCCTGAGTCCTCTGGAGACCGAAGAAGGCATCCTGGTCAGCGGGTCCATCCGGGATATTAGCGATCGCAAGTTGATTGAAAAAACTCTCCAAGAAAAGAACCTGGAACTGGAAAAAGCAAGCAGGGCAAAAGATAATTTTCTCGCGTCGATGAGCCACGAATTGAGGACTCCGCTCAATGCCATCATCGGATTCACCGGAACCTTGCTCATGCGCCTCCCCGGCCCGCTAACGACGAACCAGGAAAAACAGCTTCGCACGGTGCAAAAGAGCGCCAGGCACCTTCTTTCGCTCATCAACGACCTTCTTGATCTCGCGAAAATCGAGTCGGGCAAGGTAGAACTGCGTCCTGAAATCATCGATTGCAAGGGCCTGCTTGAGGAAGTCGCCACCACGATTCGGCCGCTGGCCGAGGGGAAGGGCCTGAAATTGGAACTGCAACTGCCCGCGCAATCATTAGTCGTGAACGCCGACCGCCGGGCCCTGAGTCAAATCCTGCTCAACCTTACCGGCAATGCCATCAAATTCACGGACCAAGGCACGGTGACGATCGAAGCGGTTCGCCGGCAGGAAAATGGCGCTCCGGTCACATGTTTCATTGTCTCCGATACGGGAATCGGCATCGCCCCGGAAGATCGCAGTAAGCTTTTTCTGGCTTTCAGCCAGGTGGATCTCTCGAAAAAGCAGCACCAGGACGGCACGGGATTGGGTCTTCATCTGAGTGGAAAACTCGCGACCCTATTGGGTGGCCGCATCGCCCTCGAAAGCGATTACGGCAAGGGCAGTTCTTTCTCCCTCATCCTGGGAGGCAAATGATTCATGACGGGCCGCATCCTGATCATAGAAGATAACCCAGCCAATCTGGAACTCATGGAATATGTGCTGCGTGCATTCGATTACCATTTGCAAACGGCAGTGAACGGTCAAATAGGTCTCGAGATCGCGTTGCGCGACCCCTTCGATCTTATCATTTGCGATTTGCAGATGCCCGTCATGGACGGCTACGAACTTGCGAGCCGGTTGAAAGCGGAACGGAAGACCAGGCAGGTACCTCTTGTTGCAGTGACCGCCCTGGCGATGGTCGGCGACAAGGAGAAGGCGCTGGCCGCGGGCTTTGATGGCTACATTACCAAACCGATCGATCCGGAGAATTTTGTCCGGCAGGTGCAGGAATTTTTACGCGAAAAAAGACGGACCATTCCGGAAGTTCTTCCGATCTTGCCGTCCCAAGGCGATACGCCCTCGGTTTATCGTTACAAGATCCTCGTTGTTGACAATTCGCCGGTCAACCTCGAGCTGGCCAAAAGCCTATTCGAGCCTCATGGTTATCAAACGCTAACCGCGCCTGGAATTGCCGAAGCTCTGAAAATCGCCCGGTCGCATTTTCCCGATCTCATTCTCTCCGACATCGCGATGAATGGCGAGACTGGCTACGACCTGATCCGGTTGGCGCGGGCCGACCCGGCTCTTTGCGCCATACCATTCGTTTTCTTGACTTCGACCATGATGTCTCAACAAGACTGCGAAAAGGGGTTGGCTCTCGGCGCGGCCAGGTTCCTGACCCGACCCATCGAACCGGACAAGCTCCTAGCCGAAATCGAGTCTTGCCTGACGCAAGCCAGGAGTGTGCCATGGCCAAAATCCTGATTGTCGACGACCATCCCGCCAATCGTGAATTCCTCGTCACGCTCCTTGAATATGGCGGTTTCGCGCTGCTGGAGGCCGCCGACGGTGCCGAAGGGTTGGCGATTGCCCGCAACGAGCGGCCTGACCTGATCATCACCGATCTTTTGATGCCGACCATGGATGGCTTCGAGTTCGTGCGGCAACTTCGCGCCGACTCGGCGATCGAAAAAACCCCCGTCATCTTTTGCACGGCCCAGTACCACGGACCGCAAGCGCAGAAGCTCGCGCGGGATTGCGGGGTCACATCGGTACTCACCAAGCCTTGCGAACCCGAGGTGGTCCTTCAGACCGTCAAGGCCGCATTAGGCGATGTGTCGGTGGCCGTCCCTTCTCCTAAAACTGAGGAATTCGATCGAGAGCATCTCAGTCTATTGACAGACAAACTATCTCAAAAAGTGGATGAACTCGAGCGTTCCAATGGTCGTTTGACGGCCATGGTGGAACTTGGACTGCAATTGGGATCGGAACGAGATCCTGGCAAGCTACTCCAGTCGTTTTGCGATTCCGCGCGCGACATCCTGGGATCGCGATTTGCCGTCGTGGGGATTCCGATCGACGGCGAATCGCGGTACAAATACTTGTTGCAAAGCGGCATGAATCATGCCGCGGCAAGCGAAGTGGGCCGCTCTGGCGCCATGGGTGGCGTACTCGGCAGCGTGCTCACGGCAGGGCGTTGCGTTCGTATCGATCGACCCGGCGCATTGTCGATGCTGGGATTTCCCGCGAGCTTTCCCTCGGTCTCATCGTTGCTGGCCGCGCCGATCGTGTCCCCGTCCTCGGTGTTTGGCTGGGTTTGCCTGCTGGACAAACTTGGCGAAGACTCGTTTTCCGACGAGGATGAAAGGCTCCTGCGGATGTTGGGAGCTCAGGTCGGACGGATTTATGAAAATGGCAGTCTTTACGCCGATCTGCTTCGCCATTCGACGCAACTGGCGAATGAAATCGCCGAACGCAAAAAAAGCGAATGGGAAGTGCGCAAAACCGCAAATCTCCTTCAGGCGGTCGTCGACGGAACGACCGATGCCATTTTCGTCAAGGATAACGACGGAAGATACCTTCTGTGCAATCCTGCCGCCGGACGTTTCATGAGTCATCCGCCTTCGGAGGTGATCGGCAAAATCGATACGGACTTCTTCGATCCGCAAAGTGCGCGGCTTTTGAGAGATCGAGATCGGCAGGTTATGGATGGCGGCACAAGCGAGACCCAGGAAGAAGAACTCACGGTTTCCGGAGTCACAAGGACTTTCCTGGCGACCAAGTCGCCTTACAAGGATGCATCGGACAAGGTCATCGGCATGGTTGGGATTTCGCGCGATATCACGGAACGCAAACGTTCCGAAGAACGCCTTCGACAAAGCCAGTTGCTTCTAAGCGAGGCGAGCCGTA
>Ga0208492_1000605_pt1 | contig 28879 bp, 26 predicted proteins | sample Subbioar_CSW14AB_FD_184820 | JGI IMG/M metagenome (GOLD analysis project Ga0208492, IMG submission 184820) | Serpentinite rock and fluid subsurface biosphere microbial communities from McLaughlin Reserve, California, USA - CR12Mar_CSW14AB (SPAdes) | ecosystem: Environmental > Terrestrial > Deep... | reverse complement strand
CGGTCAAGGACCAGCGCACGAGCCAGCACAAGGTCGTCGCCGGCGCGCAGTACCGCTCGAAGCTCGGGTTCGACGCCGAGCTCGACGTCTGGTTCCAGAGCAAGCAGATGTGGGCCGAGCAGCGGGTCAACATCACGACGCGCGAGATCGAGTACCAGCAGTTCCTGCTCGACTCGTTCCCGCTCTTCAACGGCCGCATCGCCTACAACTTCAAGTTCGAGCCGCTGACCGTAGGCGTGACGGTCGCGAACCTGTTCAACACGACGATTCGCGAGCATCCGTTCGGCCAGCTCATCGGACGCCGCATCACCTTCACCGCCACCTACCGGTACTAAGAGGCGAACCGTGAAGCGCATTCGAATCAGCAACGTTGTCGCTCCCCTCGCACTCGGGCTCCTGCTGCCGTCGATCGGCGGCTGCGAGGTCAATCTGCGAGTCGATGATCCCGCCGAGAACCCTGGCATCCCTGGTCCCACCGGCATCATTCGCGGCATGGCCAGCTACGTCGGTCCGGCGCCCTGCTTCAAGAACGGGGAGGTCGAGGGCGCCCTCGTCGTGCTCCTGTTCGCCTACGACAACCCGCCTCCTCCCGATGGGCTCGCCAGCACCGCGTTGAACTTCGCGACCGTGCCCGGTGAGAGGCTCTTCGCGAACGTGGCTCGTCCCGCTCCCGGAACTCCTGGCTCGGTCGGCAGCAAGGAGTCGTTCTGCCCGAGCGTCTCCTCGCCGCCAATCAATGCGGCGGCGACCTGGTCGCTCCAGCAGGTGCCGGCGGGGCGCTATCAGGTGCGCTCGTTCTACAGCCGGCAGAATCGCTTCAACCCGCTGTTCAACTTCGCGAACCTGCCGCTCGCGGGCGACGTGCCGGGCGGCGCGTTCGAGAACGTGCTCGCCACCGTGCCGAAGTACGCGATGGTCGAGATCGGCGTTCCCACCCCGCTGCCCGCCAAGCCCTGTGCTGAGACGGACACTGCCTGTAAGACGCAGGAGACCGATGCGAAGGCGGGCAAGCTGATGATGCCCTCTTCGGGCTTCATCCGTGAGGGTGTGTCCATCGCGCTGGGCGGAACGCTCAAGTCGAACCGTCCGTTCTTCCACATCGATTACGAGAAGTCGGTTTCGTACGCCCCCCCGCCCAGCCCGATCACCGAGAAGGACAAGGACTTCTGCGGCACGCCTTGCGCTCCCACGAGCACCCTCCCTGCGGGGACGCTGACGGGGTGGGCGACGCAGCGTAAGAAGCTCGACTCGGGTACGGCGAAGTCGAACGGCTTCATCACGTTCCCGCAAGACCACCTCTCGACCAGTCAGTCGAACGGCAAGTGCGCGGGCGACAAGAGTCCGGACTGCGACCTGTTCCAGTTCGCGCAGGGGAGCTTCCCCCAGATCCGGTTCAAGTACGGTTTCCCCGGCACGACAGAGGACGTCGCGACGGGCGCCGACTCTTGGGCCATGAAGAAGGCGAAGCCGAAGGATCACTTCGGCGCCGACAAGGTTCGCCCCTACTACGGGATCGATCCGCACGAGTTCAAGGCGGACGTCCCGACGTCGGATGGGTTCCTCCTCTCGCGTAACTTCAACGCGGCGGGCGAGCCGGACATCATCCGGGACAACACCTCGCTCGAGACCATCGCTCAAATCGCCGACATCTTCCCGAGCGTCGTTCTCTCGAAGCTCGCCGAGGACGGCGAGGGCCACGTCGCGTTGCCCCCCCGCTCGCAGACCGATCCCATCGTCGTCATCCAGACCATTCCGCTCAAGGACTGGGAGGATCCAGCGCACCTGGGCACGGGCTCGATGAAGGCGACGTCCCAGAGCGTGCTCGCCGGCGGCGGTCTGACCAATGCCGACGGCAGCGCCGTCGACACCAATCACCCGCTCTACAAGCGTGGAGGCGGCGTCGTCCAAGACGGCTTCACCGCACTCGTTCGCCCGTCGGTCGTCTGCATCTACCCGCAGGTCGATCTCAGGGGCACGCTCGTCACCCCGGTGCAGAAGGATCCGAACCCCGACAACCCGGGCGCCGCCCTCGTCGAGCGGGAGAAGATCTTCAAGTACAAGGGCAACCGCGTGAAGGACATCAAGTACGGATGCCTTCCGCCCGGCCACTACTCGGTCAACGTCGTCTATCCGACGGGCCAGGCGTGGTCGTTCCCGAACCTCAGCGGTCACTGCTCGTACACGACTCGGTTCGTGCCGAACGAAGACTGCATGACCCCGAACAAGGACCTGACTGGCGGCTTCGCCAGCATGTTCACCTACGACGACAAGGGCGTCCCGAACGATCCGTTCAAGGCCCTCACCGGCGTGAACAAGGACATCGGCTTCCCGGCGCGTCCCCTGGTCAAGTCGCAGATGCTCTACCAGGTCGACGACACGGGTAAGCCGATCGTCTCCCCGCCGGACCCGATCACCGGTCGTTCGTACTACGTCCCGCAGGTCATCGTCATCAAGCCGTCGCCGCGTTGCGGCCAGTACAAGGCCGAAACCGACCCGACCAACGAGTGCGCCAACGACGCGGCGTGCGCGAACGCGCCGTTCAGTGGCGTGTGCATCGCCGCCCCGACCGGCACCAAGAAGTTCTGCGACTACAACGCAGACGGGAAGATCAGCTCGACCCCGGTGTGGTTCAACAACCCCGAGAACGAGGACACCGCGCTCGACGACCTGAAGACCGGCGCCCTCAGCGAGAAGTCCGGCAACGGTCTTCTCGACCCCGGCGAGGACAAGAACAACAACAAGGTGATGGACCTGAAGGTTCCCAGCACCTGCGCGCTGCCCTACGCGAAGTGGGTCTCTCTGAGCCAGGTCGCCCCCGACAAAGCGGCCAAGTAAGCGGACTGCGAGAGCGGGCTCGATCGAGAGATCGGGCCCGCGCTCATTTTGTCGTCACTCTTCTTCGTCTTCGTCGTGCGCCTTCGAGACGGGCTGAGGGGCCGTGTAGCCCTTCGGGACCTTGATGGTCGGCTTCTTCGGGCGCGGCTTGTAGAGGATGACGATGCGGCCGATGACCTGCACCACATCGGATGCGGTCGACGACGCCAGCTGACCGGCGGCGATCTTGCGGTCGACCGGGGCCTCGGCGAGGACCTTCACCTTGATCAGCTCGTGATCGAGGAGCGCGCGTTCGACCTGGCCGGTCACGGACTTGGTGACACCGCTCTTGCCGACCTGGACGACGGGTTCGAGATGATGAGCGAGCGCGCGGAGGCTACGTGCGGCGGCACCGGTGAGCGGCATCCGGGCGACTTATCACGTCGTGCGCGGAGCGGCTCGATTCCGAGCTCGCTGCCGGGAGATCACCTCGTCGAGCGCCTCGGCCGTCGGGCTGCCCGACCGTGCGACCTCCTCCGGCGTGCCTGTGGCGACGATGTGGCCGCCCGCGTCTCCGGCACCTGGACCGAGGTCGATGACGTGGTCGGCCCGGGCCGCGAACGCGACGTCGTGCTCGATCACCACGAGGGTGCTACCCTGGTCGCGCAGCGAAACGAGCGCGTCGAGCAGCACGGAGACGTCGTTCGGATGCAGGCCGGCGGTGGGCTCGTCGAGCACGTAGAGCGCCTTCTCGCCCCGCCCGCGGGCGAGCTCGCGCGCCAGTTTCACGCGCTGGGCCTCGCCGCCCGACAGCGTGGTCGCCGGCTGGCCGAGGGGCAGATACCCGAGGCCGAGCGCGCGCATCGCGTCCAAAGGCGCAACAATCCGCGGGATGGCCGCAAACAAGCGCTGGGCGTCGTCGACGCTGGTCGCGAGGACGTCGGCGATCGAGAGGCCACGCCATCGGACCGCGAGCGTCTCGCGATCGAAGCGCGCGCCGTGACATACCGGGCACTCCACGCGGACGTCGGGCAACAGGCGCATCTCGATCCGCACCGAGCCCTCGCCGAGGCACGCCTCACAGCGTCCGCCCTTCACGTTCGCGGAGAAGCGCGAGGCCTTGTACCCACGCGCCTTGGCCTCGGGCAACGCCGCGAACAACTCACGCAGCCGGGGCATGATGCCGGTGGCGGTCGCCGCAGACGAGCGCGGCGAGCGACCGAGCGGGGACTGATCGATGGCGACGACCCGCAGCAGCTCGGCGGCTCCCTCGAGCGAGCCCACCGTGCTCGGGAGCAGAGCCTTCTCGATTGCCGCGCGCACGGCCGGGGCCAACGCGCCGAGAATCAGGCTCGATTTGCCGCTCCCACTCGGGCCGGTGACGCACGTGAGCGCACCCAGGGGGATCGACAGGTCGACGTCACGGAGGTTGTTCACGGTGATGCCCTGCGCTCGCAGGGTTCCGCGTGAGGCTCGACGTTCGACCGCGGGCAGCGTGCGCTCCCCCGAGAGCCACGGCCCGGTGATCGACGACGCGTCGGCCGCGATCTCCGTCGGCGTCCCGGTGGCGACGATTCGCCCTCCCGCTCTGCCGGCGGTCGGTCCGACGTCGATCAGATGATCGGCGCGCGCGATCAGCCGCAGATCGTGCTCCACCAGGAGCACGCTGCCGCCGCGCTCGCAGAGCCGACGAAGGATCCGGTCGAGGCGATCGATGTCGTTCGCGTGCATCCCGCGCGAGGGCTCGTCGAGCACGTAGAGCACGCCCCGCAGGCCCCCGGCGAGCTGGCCGGCGATCCGGGTGCGCTCGCCCTCACCCGCGCTCAGCGAGCTTACGCGTCGATCGAGCGCGAGGTGGTCGAGACCGACGTCGACGAGGGCGTCGAGCCGCGCGACAGCGCCTTCGATCAGCGGCCGAGCGACATTGCGCATGCGTTCGGGGACGGTGGTCGCTGCGAGGATCGCCCGCACCTCGGGCAGCTTGGCGGCGCCGAGCTCGGCGATCGAGCGGCCGTCGACCGTGACCGAGCGGGCTTCGACACGAAGCCGCGAGCCGCCGCACGAGGGGCAGGGGATCTCCTCGCGGAGACGCTCGAGCGCGTCGTCGTCGAGCGCGCCGTCATCGTCGTCGTCGCGATCGCCGTCGAGGCGCGCATCCACCCACGCGATCACGCCTTCGTGCTGCCTCTTCTTCTTGCCGCCGAAGAGAAGGGCGTCGCGCTCCTTCAGCTTGGCAAAGGGCGTGTCGGGATCGAGCCCGAGCGCGTCGACGGCACGTTTGAGCTCGACCGCGTGGGCCACGGTCCCGGGCGCGCCCCACGCGACGATCGCGCCGCCGCGCAGCGTCCGCGACGGATCGGGTACGAGCGTCCGCTCGGTCGCGAGCGCGCGCACCCCGGCGCCCTCGCACTCGGGGCACGCACCCTCGACCGAGTTGAACGAGAACAGCGAGGGCTCGATTGGCGGAAAGACGAAGCCGTCCTTCTCGCACGCGTAGCGCTCGGAGTGGAACGTCAGCGTGCGCGAGCCGTCGGGGCGCTCACGCGACAATCGCACCCGACCGTCGGCGAGACGCCGCGCGAGCTCGATCGAGTCGCTCGCGCGCGCGCGCACGCCTTCCTTCACGACCAGGCGATCGACGGCCACGTCGACGTCGTGGGTCGCACGCGGGAACCTCTTCCGATCGATCGCCTCGACCTCGCCGAGATCGACCGACACCTCGTCGACGATCACCCGGACGTAGCCGTCCTTGCGGAGCCGATCGAGCAGCTCACGCTGATCGCCCGCCGCGCCGCGCGCGACCGGAGCGCGAACGATGACCTTCGTGCCTGCGGGCTCGCCGAGGAGCTCGTCGACCACCTCTTGGGTGGTCTCGGCCCGCACCACGTCGCCGCAGACCGGGCAGTGCGGCACGCCGATGCGCGCGAAGAGCACCCGCAGGTGATCGGTGATCTCGGTGACGGTGCCGATCGTCGAGCGCGTCGAACGCGTGAGCGCGCGCTGCGCAATGGCGATGGCGGGCGGAAGACCCTCGATCCGATCGACGTCCGGTCGGGGGAGACGCAGCGCCTGCGCGCGCAGATCGCTCGAGAGCGCCTCGAGGTACCGGCGCTCGGCTTCGGCGAAGATCGTGTCGAACGCGAGTGAGGACTTGCCTGCGCCGCTCGGTCCGGTGACCACCACGACCTTGCCGTCGGGTACGTCGACGTCGACCGACTGCAGGTTGTGCGTGCGTGCGCCGCGAACGACGATCACGCGGGCCTCAGCAGACTCTTCCCCCGGACTGAAGTCCGGGGCACCGAAAGCCGGACGAAGCCCTTCGGGCTCGCGAGTTCTCGTGCCGAGGAGGTGCAGTCCAGTCGACTCGCGGTGACGGCGCGGTCACTCCTGTTCTTCACGCCTGAAGGACGCTCGACCTTCTGCAGCGACGACCCCAAGCCAGCCTCGCCAGTCGGTGAAGTCCGGAGGACTTGAGGTGCAGTCGGTGCCCCGGACTTCAGTCCGGGGGGATTCTTCGACACGGCCTCAGCCCTTCTTGTCGAGCGTGAACGCGGCCTCGCGGACGACCTTGCCGTCGTGGCCGCTCGCGCGGACGGTTCCCTTGATCACGCGTGCTTCGCCGGCGCCGTCGACCGTCGCGTCGACGAGGCCCCACATCGCCGCAGCGGCGCCCTCGGCGGGACGCAGCGTGCCGGTGAGGCGACCCTCCTCGAGCCAACCGTCGAAGACCTGCGCGCCCAGCGCACCCTTGGATTTGCCGGTGACCGCGCCGCTCCTGCCGGGGAGAGTGACCTCGAGCTCGCCCTCGCCGAGTCCCTCTTTGGACTCGGGGTGGATGAACGGCGGCGCGTCGGCGGGCATGCGGACCTCGCCCTGTTTGGCGGTGTACGCGCCCTTGAGCGTGAGGGGCCCGGCCGGCTTTTCGGGCGCGGCGGAGGCGCTCGCCGATGCAGAGGGTTTGGTCGCGACCGGTTGTTCGGTCACGGGCGCGTCCTTCTTGCCGCAGCCGAGGACGAGAAAACAGCAGAGGATGAGACGCTTCAAGATGTGCGCTCCGTGATGCGGACGCCAACGGCGCCGTCGACCTCGACCAACTCGCCACGCGCCAGCACGCGGCCACCGATGCGCAGCGACACGGGGTCGCCCACGCGACGATCGAGCACCAGCACGTCACCCGGACCGAGGGCGGCCCACTCGCGTGCCGCGAGGGTGGCGTTGCCGATCTCGACCCGAACCGCGAGCGGCAGCTCGGCGAGATCTTCGGCCAGACGCGCCCCCTCTTCGAGGGCGGGAAGCTGCATGGTCGCGCCCGTCTCGTCGGTCATGCTCTCTCCTTCATCGGCCGGTGACGGCGCGGCGGCAAGCTCGGCACGGCCGCCCTCGAGGCGCACGCGGACCCGACCGTCCTTGGGGTCGACCACCGCGATCTCCCGCACCAGCGCGCCCGAGAGTGCGCGCGGCGCGGCTAGGACACAGGTGCGTCCGTCGACGGCGACCACGTCACCGACGGCGAGCGCCACCAGATCGCCCGCACGGGTGAACCCGGCGGCGATCACCACCGGCATGGACATGGGGGTGTCGCCGAGGCGGTGCAGCGCGTCGATCGCAGGGAAGAACGGTGTTCGATCGAGCTCGGGGACCGAGACCGCCACGCGCGCGGTGCTCCGCAACATCCCGAGGCGGACGGCGACGTCGATGGCGAGCACCTCGAGCCCGAGCATCGTTGCCAGGGCTTGCCCGGAGGGATCGATGGCGAGCGCCGGGGTCACGTCCGGGTCGATGCCGAGATCGCGTGCGAGCCACTGGAGAGCCCCGGCGAGCGCGCCCGCGACCTCCGGGGCCACGCTGCGCCCGCGGGCGATCTTGGGGATGCGGCCACCGGCGATCGCACCGACGACCGCGAGGGCGAGCTCTGCCTCGAGCTCGACTGCGATCGCTCGGCCGGGCGCGCCGAGCACCACGACGGGGCCACGCGTGCCGAGCTCGACCCGACTCGCCGGACCGATGCGGCGCACCTCGAGGTCGACTGAGTGACCGATCAACGAGCCGAGCGCCTGCGCGATCGGCGCGACCCGCGCCCCGGGAAACATGCGCCGCACGCGCGAGGCCGCACGCACGTGCGACGACGCGACGCGCGGCAGCGCGTGCCATGGGAACGGGGTGGAGCTCACCCGCGCGAACGTATCACTCGGCGTCGGAGCCGGTGAGCGAGCGTCGCGCGAGGGGGACGACGCTGTTCGACGAGGGGCGTGGCGCAGCGGAAGACCGAGCCGGAAGCTGGTGTCGCATGCGAACCCGCTTGGCCTCGAGGTAAGGCTCCGAGAAGCGGTTCGGCGTGATGATCATCGGGATGCGATCGGCCACGTCGACGCCGAGGGCGCGGAGCTCCTCGACCTTCTGCGGGTTGTTCGTCATCAGCGCGATGCTCTTGATGCCGAGGCGCTGCAGCATGAGCGCGGCCATGTCGTAGCGGCGCGCGTCGTCGGGGAGGCCGAGCATGCGGTTGGCGTCGACCGTGTCGGCGCCGTGCGCCTGGAGGGCGTATGCGCGGATCTTGTTGGCGAGCCCGATGCCGCGACCCTCCTGGCGCAGGTAGAGCAGGACGCCCTCGCCGCGCTGCGCGATCTCTTCGAGAGCGAGGTGCAGCTGCTCGCGGCAGTCACACTTGAGCGAGTGAAAGACCTCGCTCGTCAGGCACTCGCTGTGGACGCGAACGGCCACGCGCTCCTTGCCGGCGACCTCGCCGACCACCATCGCGACGTGCTCCTCGTCGTCCCCGACCCAGCGGAAGACGTGCATGAGGAACGTGCCGTGCTCGGTGGGAACGGGTGCGACGGCATCGATGACCAGCGCCTCGGTGAGCGCAGAGGGGGTGGTCTCGACGGGCGTCTCGGGGGTCGGGACCTGAGGCCGGATCCGCTTGGGGACGTGCATCTCGGTCGAAGCTCCTTGTGAACGGAAACGTAACGATATTCGGTTTAGGCCAAGACGCGCCGCGTCGCCAGCCGCGACCGTATTCCAACGACCACTAGGAGATGTCGCGACGGCCCGAAAGGATGCAGCGTCCGGGCCGCTCCATGGCCGTGCTACACGGATCCCGCCTTGATTGCGGCCGTTCGCCGACTTCCCCCCGAGGTCTGGGCCCTCGGGTTCGTCTCGTTGCTGACCGACGCGGCCAGCGACATGATCTATCCGCTTTTGCCGATGCTCCTGGCGACGGTCGGGGGCGGGGCGATGGCGTTGGGGCTGGTCGAGGGTACGGCAGAGCTCATCGCGAGCTTCGTCAAGGCGTGGGCCGGCCGCGCAGCGGACAGGCGCGGCGGTCACGGCAGGTTCGTCATCGGCGGGTACGCCCTCGCGACGATCGCCCGTCCGTGCCTCGCACTGATCACCTCCCCGTGGCAGGCGGTGCTCGCGCGTTCGGTCGATCGCTTCGGCAAAGGCATTCGCTCTGCGCCGCGCGACGCGATCTTGAGCCGGGTGACGCCGAAGGAGAGCCGCGGGCTCGCGTTCGGGCTGCACCGGGCGATGGACAACGCAGGTGCCGTGGTCGGTCCGCTGCTCGCGACGTTGCTCCTCGCGAGCTTCCACCTTCCACTGCGTACGGTCATCGCGCTCGCGATCGTGCCCGGCGTGCTCTCGACCGCGCTCGCCGTGTGGGCCGTCCGCAAGTACCGTGACACGCCGAAGGCCGATCCGAACGGGAATGGCATTGCGCCGCTGCCGCCGCGCGCCAGGACGATGCTCGTCGCGGTCGCGTTCTACGCGCTCGGTGCCTCGGCGGATTCGTTCCTCCTCTTGCGACTGACCAGGCTCGGGATGCCGTTGCCGTGGGTGCCGATGGCGTGGCTGTCGCTGCAGGCCGGCAAGTCGCTGCTCAACGTTCCCGGCGGTGCGCTCGCCGATCGACTCGGGCCGCGTCGGGTGCTCCTCGCCAGCTGGGTCGTGTATGTGCTCTCGTACGCAGCCTTCGCGCTCGCCCCGACGTGGCCGGTGTTCTGGGCGCTCTTCGCGGTGTACGCAGTGCACTACGGGCTCGGCGAGGGCGCCGAGAAGTCACTCCTGGTTCGGCTCGTGCCCGAGAACGCGCGCGGCTCGGCGTTCGGTCTCCAGCTCGCGATCCACGGCCTCGCGATGTTGCCGGCGAACGTGGTGTTCGGATTCCTCTTCGACAAACACATCGCCCTCGCGTTCGGTCTCTCGGCCTCGCTCGCCGGGGTCGGCGCGATGATCCTCGCGTTCGGTACCCGCGAAGAGGACGCGGTCCTCGCGGACTGAAAATCCCCCGGACTCAAGTCCGGGGCACCGACTGCAAGACGAAGCCCTTCGGGCTGCGCGAGTTGCGTGTCGACGAAGTGCTCGTTGTCGACCAGGGTGGCTGCGTTTTGCTCGAGGTCGGCCTCGATCAAGCCGAGCCGTGCCGCGCTGGTCACGGTCAAACAGCTCCGCGAGCAAGGCAACGAGCAACCTCGAGCTTCAACGATCGATGCGGACGCGCGCATCATGAAGATGCCCGATGGTGGCTATCGGCCCGGCTACAACATCCAGATGGCGACCGTGGGCTCGTTGGTGCGCACATCCTTCCGAACGCGACGGCGATGCTCGCGTAGCCCCGGTCGAACGGGCGCACGCGGCCCGTACCCGGCAGCATCGCGCTAACCAACCGTCCGCACCTATGAGCAGCAGCCTGGCACGGAGGGATTCGTCCTCCTGTCGTTGCGATCTTCACATGACGACCCTCGCCCCCTCTGCCAGCCCGGAGGGCTTCGTCTTGCTGTCGGTGCCCCGGACTTCAGTCCGGGGGAATTCCTGACAGGTGTTGAGATGCTCTAGGTGACAGGGTTTTTCGTGGCACACCAGTCACCTAGGGCGCGACAAGCGCGTCTGCGAGCGCCTGCGCGTCGAGCACGCCGCGCACCGTGATCGACACGTTGCCGCCCGAGCGCATGTCGAGGTGCACGGCGACCTGTGCGTCGCGCTCGCCTCCGAGCGTGCTGTTGATCGAGAGCGTGCCCTGCTCGCCGTGGATACCGTGCCCTGACTCGATCGCCGTGGCGTCGAGCTTCACGTAGATCTCGCCGCGTCGCCACCCCTCGGTGCGCGTGGTCTCGGGGCCCGAGGAGTCGATGCGCTTGTCGAAACAGACCCAGTCTTCGCCCGAGAGGCCCGCCAACTTGCTCACCAACTCGAGGAACCGACGCATGAGCGCGCTCGACACAGCGGGGGCTTCGGCGGCGGTGACGGTGCGCTGGGCAGAAGCGACGGGCGCGGTGGCCAGCGGCTCGCGCAACGCTGCGCGGAGCGCCTCGAAGGCCGTGTCGAACGCCGCACGTTCCACGAACAGCCACTCGCCGGGGTAGCCGGTGCGCGTCGGCACGCCGAGCGACGAAAGAAGGTCCCTGACGAACGCCTCTTGCTCCGGGTGCTCGGCGATACCGTAGTCGTCCCACGAGCCGCGCTGCACGATGGAGATCGTGAGCCTCGACTCGCCCTCGGGTGCGGGATGGGCCGTGAAGGAGTAGCGCTGCGTCGCTGCGAGCGGCGCATTGCCGGTGCCCACGAGGTGGACGGTCATCCGCGAGAGCGTACCGCTACGACGTGAGCCGCACGATCGCGTCTTCGAGGACCAGGAGCGGTGGGCGCTTGCTGCCCTTCAGCGCGAGATCGGCCTCGGCGAAGATGGCGACCGCTCGTTCGAGCTCACCCGGCGGGAATCGCTTGGCCTGCGCGGCGGCGTCGCGGGCCTTGAACGGCGGGAATCCAGCCTGTTTGGCCGCATCGTCGACGCCGACACCGGACTCGAGGAGCGCGCGCATCTTGAGCATCTTGCGGATCGAGGAGGCGAGCAGGCCGTGCAGCGGCAGGCCGCGATCGCGTGGGTCGTAGTTCTCGTTCAACAGACGCAACGCGGTCGCGCGATCGCGAGCCGCGACCGCGTCGGCGAGTCCCCACACCGAGCCGACGCGCACGCGCGCGATGCAGGCGTGCACGGCCTCTTCGCTGATCGGCTGCTTCTCGCCGACGTACAGCGACAGGCGCTCGAGCGCGTCGATCAGTCCGGCGAGCTCGCCGCCCACCAGATCGACGAGCGCGTCGGCCACGTCGGAGGCGATGGTGTGGCCGCGACGGCGCGCCTCGTCGCGCACGAACTGCCCGAGCTGATGCGGGCGGAGCGGCGTGCACTCGACGATGATGTTCGCCTTCTTCGCCACGGTCGACAGCTTGCGGCGCCCGTCGAGCTTGGCGCCGACGATGACCAGGCAGGTGCTCGGAGAAGGCGAGGCGACGTATTCGGCGAGCGCATCGGTGGCCGACACGCCCTTGCCCTTGTCGTCGTCTCCCTTGTCGAGACGCTCGATGCCACGGAGCACGATGAGGCGCCGACGCGCCATCATCGGCATGGTGTTGGCGGAGTCGACGATGCGGCCGACGGGGGTCTCGCCTGCTTCGAACACGTCGACGTTGAACCCGGCCATGGCGGGCTCGACGACGTGCTTGCGGGCGGCGGTGACCACGCGGTCGGCGAAGATGCGCTCTTCACCCAAGACCACGTAAACCGGCCGAGCCTTGCCGCCCTCGATCTCGGCGATCGCGTCTTCCGGCGTCACGTCCTCTTGGGTACGTGGGGGCCGCGCGTGCCGCAAGCATGCGGGAAATCAGGTCGTCCGTTCCGCTTTGGGGGGAAGATCGAGCTCATGCGGTGGTTGTGGATCGCGTTCGCCGGGGTGGCGTGCTCATCGAGCCCGTCGAACGACCTCGCGCCCACCGACGCGGGCATCAACGCCGACGCGCGCGCCGACGTGCGCGCCGAAGCGAGCGTCGAGGCCGAACCGCCGTTCGAGTGCAACGCGTGCTCGACGGAGCTCTCGGGTGAGCCGGTGCCCGCGAGCTGGCAATGCATCAAGACGCTCGACGCGCAGGTCGTCGAGCTCGACGGGCGACCAATCGAAGGCGTGGTCCTGATGGCTTGTTCGCCCGCGCGGTGCGTGCACAACGACAGCGACGTCAACGGCAAGGTCCATCTCGAACAATGCGCCTGGCTGCCGCAACCCTCGTTCCGCGTGGTCGGTTTCGATCGGTTCGTGCAGTTCGCCGTTCCGATGCGCAATCCGACCACCGAGTTCTCGTTCAGCAACGTGCCGCTCGTCCACCTGCCCGAGAAGGGCGTGCCGATCGAGATGGGCAAGGCGCAGAAGCTCACGCAGAACGGTGCGACCCTCGAGCTGCTCGCCGGGGAGAAGAACATCGTCGTCGACGAGTTCGGGCCCTACGCCGACTTTCGCGCAGTGGAGCTGCCGGCCGATCGCCTGATTCCGGGGCTCGACGCAGGCTACGGATTCGGCGTCGTCTACGAGCTCGGACCGCAGAACACCGAGCTCTCGCCGCCGGCGAAGCTCACTCTACCCAACCGGAGGGGCTGGGCGGCGGGGACAGTCGTCGAGCTGTATCTTCAAAACTACGACACGGGGAAGGGCGCCCCGGTCGACATCGGCGAGTGGTACCTCGCCTCGGGCGGCAAGGTGACGGACGACGGCGTGTCGATCGTCACCGACACCGGCATCCCCCGGCTGTCACTGGTTGGAGTGCGCAAGAAGCCCTGATTCAGGCGCAACCAGTGATACGGTCGCTGGTCGATGGTGGATCGGTGGGGACTTCTGGCCGCGGTGTGCTCTCTCGTCGCCTGCGGTGGTGAGCTCGTCGAAACGCCCCTCGACGCGAGCAGCACGGCCGACACGTTCGTCGCCGACACATTCGTCGCGGACCCGGCCGACTCTGCCGCCGTCGACTCCAAGAGCAGCGATGGTGCGCCCGTCGACGCGACCTCCGACGCACCTGCCGGTTGCGTGACCGGTCGAGGTGGCCCGATGGTCGACGTCGGCACCTACTGCATCGACAAATACGAGGTCACCAACGGCGACTACAACAAGTTCCTCGACGCACCTTCCGCCGAACGCACCGACGTTCCCGGATGCGAGTGGAACGACGGCTTCGAGACGCCGGTGATCGATCCCGCGGCGGCCAAGCGACCGCGGCGGAACGTCGATTGGTGCGACGCGGCCGCGTACTGCAAATGGGCGGGAAAACGCCTGTGCGGTCAGCGGGGCGGAGCGAGCGTGCCGTATGTGCTCTTCGCCGACCCGACCAAGAGCGAGTGGATGGACGCGTGCACGGCGGGCGGCACGCAGACATATTCCTACGCAGGCACCTACGACGAAACGAAGTGCCAGACCGGCAGTACGGGCGGCATCCTCGACGTCGGCTCTCGACCGGCCTGTCACGGTGCGACGGCGCCCTACGATGCGATCTTCGACCTCACTGGCAACGCTTACGAGTGGGAGGACTCGTGCCAGCTCTCTCCGCCCCTGAAGACGAGCTACTGTCACGGGCCCGGAGGAGGTGCGGGCGATGGCGAGCCGAAGGCGCGGTGCGCGAGCAGCGATACCGTGGCGCGCGCGGATCAGAAATACGACGGCCTCGGCTTTCGCTGCTGCAAGACGCCTTGACTACTTGCAGGCGTAGTTCGACTTCATGAACGCGGTCTGGCACTCGCTGTCGCTGTTGCACCCGATGTAGCGACAGGCGCCCGACTCGCACGCGTAGTTGTCGGTGTCGTACGCGACGCTCGCGGTCGCGCAGTCCGCGGGCTTGCTGCAGCCTTTCACGCAGGTCGGTACGACCAGCGACGGATCGATTCCGGGCGTCGAGACCTTGCGGCAGATGTACCCGGCGCCGAGGGCGGCGCACTCGGTATCGCCGAGGCACCCGATGTACTGGCAGACGCTCGCGTCGCACGACCAGTTGTCGGCGTCATAGGCGGCGCTGGCGATCGCGCAGTCGGTGGGCGTGGTGCACGACTTCACGCAGGTCATCAGGCCCGACTGCGATTTGCAGACGTATGCGCTGCTCGAGAACGACGACTTGCACTCCGCGTCGGAGTTGCAGCCCTTCCAGCGACACCTGCCCGACTCGCAGGCGTAGTTGTCGGCGTCGTACGCTGCGCTCGCCGTCGCGCAGTCGCTCGGCGTGCTGCAGGTCTGCTGGCAGTACGGCATCGACGGGCCGGTGTCGGCCGCGATGCCGGTGTCCGACCCCGAGGGCTTGGAGTCGCCCGTGCTCGACGAGTCGCCCGGCGAGATCGCGCCGTCTTCGTCGATGCCACCGCCGTCGATGCCAGGCCCGGCCGAGGTGCTGGCGCTACATGCGAAGAGCGAGAGGGAGAGGACGACGACGAACCGCATATGTAGAGCTCTCCCTTGAATCAGGCGTTCCCGCTGATCGGCTGTGTCATCAGCGCGTTCACCAGGTCGTCCACGGGGTGTCCCGCGACGATTCCGTGCGCCACAGTCGAGAGGATCGGTGCCACGACTTTGTGTCGTGCCGCGAACGCGGCGACGCGGGGAGCGAGCTCCACCGCCTCGATGCGTTGACCGATCTTGGCGAGGGCCGATTCCATCGACTCACCGCTCGCGAGCGCGTGCCCGAGGCGGACCTCGGGGCGGTTCAGCTGGCTCATGGCCGCGAGCAGATCGCCGAAGCCGGCGAGGCCGAGGAACGTTCGCTCGACTGCACCGGCGGCGACCCCGACGCGCGCGCACTCGTGGACGCCGCGGGTGGCGAACCCGGCGACGAGCCCGGCGCCGACGCCTGCGCCGCGGGCGAAGCCCATGGCGATCGCGAGGATGCTCACCAGCGCCGACGCCCACTCGAGGCCGATCAGATCGTCGCTCGGGTAGATGCGCAGGTTCGCGCCACCGAGCGTGTTGCGGATCTCTTCGATCACCTCGGGGTAATGCGAGGCGACGGCCATGACCGAGGGCGCGCCTGCCGCGAGCTCTTCGGTCAACACCGGGCCACCGAGCGCACCGAACCGGCGGGCCGGAGTCTCTTCGCGCAGGACGGCGGAGATCGTGGCGAGCTCCTCGCCGTCGAACGATGGATCGCTCGAGGGGCGGGGCACCAGGCCGCGGATGCCGTGCACCAACACGTGATGCCCATCGAGGTGGTCACCGAGCTCGCGGGCGAGCTCACGGACGTGGGTGGTCGGGACCGCGAGGAGGATGGTGCGCGCGTGATCGGCGATCATCGCCAGATCGTCGGTGCGCACCATGCCGCTCCGCAGCTCGAGCTCGCGACGACTGTAGAGCAACACCTCGGTGCCCGCGCTCGCCGCCGCCGTCGACAAGGCGACCCCCCACGCGCCGCCGCCGACGACCGAGAGACGCGGCCGGGACGCCTTGCCCTTGCCGTTGCCGTTCATCGCGCGATCCCTCCGTGCCAGGCCACACCGTGCGCAGCGAGACGATTCTGGTAGTAGAGCAGGACCTTCGGATCGAGCAGCGCGACGCCTGTCTCGCGGGTGCGGAGGATCGCGTGCGAGTGGTAGCCGTTGAGCGCGCGCTCGGCGTCCGCGAGCAGCTCGGTCGGCGTCGCGCCGCGCACCGCCGACGAGAGCACGATCGACTCGCGGTTCTCGAGGTCGACCAACTTGCGTTGGGTGCGGTCGATTTCGTCGACGAAGTCCTGCCAGGGCACCACCACCTCTTCGCGACGGCGCACGAGCGAGAACAAGTCGGCCGACGGCATCCGCTTTCGGAGGAGGGCGAACGCTGCGGTCGCCACCACGTGGGTCGGCATGGCGATCGTGTCCTTGAGGTAGTGCTTCATCACCTCCTCGCCGAGCTCGCGCGTGTACTGCCCGTCACGCACGTGATCGAGCACGGGCTTTCCGTCGCGCTCGACGTAGGTCGACGGATCGACCTCGCGCCCGCGCGCGTCGTGGGAGACGCCGCGGTCGTCGACCTCGTTGCCGAACGGGTCGAGCGGCTGGCCGAAGCGCACCGCGCACGACTCCTCCATCTGCGCGAGCTTGCGGGCGATGGCAGTCATGCGATCGAGGCGCGTCGACTCGTCGTCCTCGATGATGTAGCGCGCCTTTCCCTGCTCCGAGAGCCAGTCGTCGATGAGCGTCTCGGCCTCGAGCGTGAGCATGTAGTTGATCGTCGCGGGGACGAAGAACACCTTGCGCGGCTTCGCCTGGCTCGTGCGGATGAACGCCTCGAGCCCGGTGCCGGCGAGACCGAGCTTGAGCTTGCGCTCGACGCCGCCGCTGCGCGACCGCGTGCCGCCGGGGAAGAACAGCGAGTGGAACCCGCGCTCGATGAGGATGCACGAGTACGCCTTGAGCACGTGTTTGTAGAGCTCGAAGCGCAGGCGGCGATCGATGCGGTAGGCGCCGAGGTTGCGCATGAAGAACGAGAGCACCGGGTTGGTGAACAGGTTCTTCCCCGCGCCGTAGGTGACCGGCGGGAGCCCCGCGGCCTGCAGCGCGTAGGCGAACACCGGCGAGTCGAGGTTCGACAAGTGCGTCGGCACGTAGACGACGGTGCCGACCTCGGTCAGCTTGCGGATGTGCGCGATCGCGCCCGAGGTGACGATGCGATCGGCCATCGCGTCGCCGCGGAGGATCTCGAGGGGGCCACGCTCGGTGACCACGTTGGGCCGGAGGAACACCGACATGCCCGCTGGGAGCACGCGGCTGGCGAACGCGTAGACGCGGCGGTCGAAGTTGCCGTTGACGTCCTCGCAGTACCAGGTCGCCTTCTCGCGGAGGATCTCGGTCGCCCGCTCCTTGTCGAGCCCCCCGAGCATGCGGGCGAGCTTGCGCCAACGTGTGACCTCGTCGGGTTTGCCGGCGAGCTCGAGGCGGCGGATCTCGTGATACGCCGCGTCGTTCAGCAGGAAGATGGGATCGCGCGCCTCGGCGACGACGCGATCGACGACCGCGCGCACCAGATCGGCACGCTGCTCGTTGAAGTGGAATATCGGGGGCCGCTCCACGAGGCGGAGCATATACCCGCTCAGCCGTGCTGGTACGGGAAGTCTTCGGTCTTCTCGGTCGGCACGAGATCGTGGAAGCGCGTCAGATCGACCTGGAGACGCCCATCGGGGAGCTCGCTGAGGACGTCGGCGTGTCGTGCGCCGAAGACGATGTCGCGGTCGACGTAGCGCTGACGTCCGTGCACGGCTTGATAGGAGATGTCGTCCATGCCGGCGACGCTCACGAGCAGCTCGATCTCGCCCTCGGCGAGCTTCTCCGGCGTGCAGCCGTACAGCGGGCTCCTCTCGTCGACGGTGTGCATCACGCTGAACGATCGGGACAGCGCCGGCGTCCGATCGCGCACCAGCTCGAGGTCGTAGGTCTTGTAGAAGAGCACGCCCTCCGCGGTTCGCTCGGTGCGGTACATTGCGATGCGCAGTTGCGCGTCGACGATGGTGCTCGAACGATCGTTGCCGATGCGCAAGGAGAGCGTGGGGACGCCGTTCCACGGGCTGATGGTGACCTGACGGGTGAAGACCACCCGCGAGCGCGAGAGCGAGAACTTCGCGAACACGAGGCCCGTCGCCAACGCGGTGATCACGAGGCCGAACACGGATTCGATCACCACGAGCAAGTTCGCGCCGACGCTCGTCGGATACATCGAGCCGTAGCCGATGGTGCCCATCGTCTGGACGCTGAAGAAGAACGCGTCGAGGTACCCGCGCCGCATGTTCGCGACGCCACCGATCTCCCAGTACGCGAACGCGAACAGGGCGTTGATCGCCAGGTACGACCCGGCGATCACGCCGAGCGTCGCCGGCCATCCGAGCTTCAGGATCGCGTGATAGAGATCGCGCAGGGGCCGCGAACGCACCCCTACCAGGACGATCTCACTCTGTTCGTTCTGCGCCAACCCGAGCGAGCTTAGCCTTCACTTCGCCTGGATGTACCCCTCGGCGGTGAGCAGCTCGGCCGAGAGGATCGCCCCACCCGCCGCGCCGCGCACCGTGTTGTGCGAGAGGCAGACGAAGCGAACGTCGAAGATCGCGTCGCCCCGCAGGCGGCCGATGGAGACGCCCATGCCGTTGCCGAGGTCGCGATCGAGGCGAGTCTGCGGCCGGTTGTCTTCCTCGAAGTAGGTGAGGAACGGCTTGGGCGCGCTCGGCAGGCCCAGCGTCTGCGGCTTGCCCTCGTACGATCGCCAGAGCTCGATGATCTCTTCGCGCGCGGGCTTCTTGTCGAACGACGCGAACACGGTGGCGAGGTGCCCGTCGGCGGCCGGCACGCGGATGCACTGCGCCGAGATGATGGGCGCGGCCGCGTTGACGATGCGGCCGTCCGAGACCGTGCCCCAGATCTTGAGGGGCTCCTTCTCGCTCTTCTCTTCCTCGCCCTTGATGAACGGGATCACGTTGTCGACCATCTCGGGCCAGCTCTCGAACGTCTTGCCGGCGCCGGAGATCGCCTGGTACGTGCACACCGCGATCTTCTGCGGTCCGAACTTGCGCAGAGGGTGGATCGCCGGCACGTAGCTCTGGAGCGAGCAGTTCGGCTTCACCGCGACGAAGCCGCGCTTCACTCCGAGGCGCCGCCGCTGCGCCTCGATCACGGAGGCGTGCTCGGGGTTCACCTCGGGCAGCAGCATGGGAACGTCGGGCGTGCCGCGGTGCGCGGAGTTGTTCGAGACGAGCGGAGTCTCGCAGCGCGCGTACGCCTCCTCGAGCTTCGCGGTCGCGTCCTTGTCCATGTCGACCGCGCAGAACACGAAGTCGACCTGATCGGCGATGGCCTCGACCTGGCTCGCATCGAGCACGGTGCGCTCGGCGACGCTCTTGGGGATCGCGGTGCCGAGGGCCCAACGGCCCTTGACCGCCTCCGCATACGTGCGGCCCGCGGAGCTCGCGCTCGCGGCCACGACGGTGACCTCGTACCAGGGGTGACCTTCGAGCAGCGCCAAGAAACGCTGCCCCACCATGCCCGTCGCCCCGACCACACCGACCTTGAGCTTCTTGTCCATCGTCCTGGGCGCGCAGTGTAGCGGCGCAGCGCGTCAGGCGCGAGCCGAGAGGACCCCCGGACTGAAGTCCGGGGCACCGACTGCTGACCTCAAGTCCTTCGGACTCACGAGCTCGCCAGACTGGCTTGGGGCTGTCGCCGCATACGAGCGGAATGCGGAGACAGCTAGAACGGATGGCGTTCGAGTGGCTCGGAATCCGGCACTTCTACTCCCGAACCGCTCGCAAGCCCGAAGGGCTTCGTCTTGCAGTCGGTGCCCCGGACTTCAGTCCGGGGGAGACTTCTGCTGCCTCTTCAGCGGGCCGGCGCGGGCTTCTTGGCGAACGCCTCGGCGAAGAGCGTGTCGTATTTGCCCGACTTGAACTCATCGCTGAGCAGGACGTCCCGGAGGAACTCCTTGTTGGTGATCACCGGGCCGATCTTCAGGTCGGCCAGGGCCTGATCGAGCCGGCCGATCGCCTCGCCGCGGGTGTCGCCGTAGGCGATGATCTTGGAGATCATCGGGTCGTAGAACGGCGTGACTTTCGAGCCGCTCTCGACGCCCGCGTCGACGCGCAGATCCTTGCCGGTGTTCGGCCACCGGACCTCGTCGACCGGACCGGGGCGCGGGAGGAAGCCCTTGCGCGGCTCCTCGGCGTAGAGTCGAACCTCGATCGCCGCACCGTGCCGCCTCGGGTTGCGAACGGCCTCGGGGAGCTTGCCGCCGCTCGCGACGATGAGCTGCGCCTCGACCAGATCGAGGCCGGTGCACATCTCGGTGACCGGGTGCTCGACCTGCAGACGCGCGTTCACCTCGAGGAAATACGGCTCCATCGGGTTGTTCGCGTCGACGATGAACTCGACGGTGCCGGCGTTCACGTAGTGCACGCTCTTGACCACCTTGAGCGCACGCTCGAACAGGAGAGCGCGTGCCTTCTCGCCCAGCTCGCCGACGAACAGCGGCGACGGCGACTCCTCGACGATCTTCTGGTGACGACGCTGCACCGAACAATCTCGCTCGCCGAGCGCGACGGCGTGGCCGTGCGCGTCGCAGAACACCTGCACCTCGATGTGCCGCGGCGACTGCACGTACCGCTCGAGATACACGCGCGGATCGTTGAACGCCTGCGCGCCGCGATCGCTGCAGCTCTTGAGCGCGCGCTCGAGGCCGCTCTCGTCCTTGACGACCTGCATGCCGATGCCGCCGCCGCCGCCAACGGCCTTGACCACGATCGGGTAGCCGACGAGCTCGGCCTCGGCCTTCGCGCGGGCCACGTCGTCGGCGGGGATGGGCGCGTCGACGCCCGGGACCGGCGGGACGCCGACCGCGATCGCCACGTGCCGCGCCTTCATCTTGTCGCCGAACGCCTCGAGCGCCTCGGGCTTCGGACCGATGAACACCAGACCCGCCTCGGCGACCGCGCGCGCGAACGAGGCCTTCTCGCTCAAGAGCCCGTAGCCCGGGTGGATCGCTTCGGCGCCGGTCGACTTGGCTGCCGCGATGATCGCCTCGGCGTTCAGGTAGCTCTCTTTGACCGCCGCGGGCCCGATCCGCACCGCCTCGTCGCATTCGCGCACGTGCGGCGCGCCCTCGTCGGCGTCGCTGTAGACGGCCACGGTCGCGATGCCGAGGCGCTTGCAGGTGCGGGCGACGCGGCGGGCGATCTCGCCGCGGTTGGCGATGAGGACCTTCTTGAACATGAGCGACCGCGTATCGCGACCGCGGGCTCGCGGGAAGGCGTGCCGATCAGCACTCGCCAAGAACCACAAATCAGGGAGTTTCGCAGGCCTTCCAGCCCGCAGGGTCCTTCGCGGCGTTGCGACACTCGAAGTAGCCGATCTCCAGCCACTCCTCGCATTCCTTCATCAGCTTGCTCACGTCGTCGGCGGTGATGGCCGCGATCTTCACGCCGTGCTCCGCGTACTTGGAGCACTCGTCGGACGAGAACTTTCGGGTGACCGCGAGCCGGGCTGCAGCGCCGGCCTCGAGCGCGCGCGCGGCCATGCCACCGCAGGCGCGGAACTCCGCCTCGTTCTTGGCGCGCCGCCCGCAGAGCACCACCGACGAATCGGTGTCGATTCCGTTGCAGGCGCGGTCGAAGTCCTCGATCGCCTGCTTGGCCTGACCCCGAGCGGTCTTGTGGACGAGCTCCACGTCGAGGGGCACGCCGTAGATGCCCGATTGTTTGAGCACCGGTTCGGGGATGCCCTTCTGCGCCTGCAGGGCGATCCCCCGACCGAGCAGATGGGTGCACTCCTCCTTGGTCAGCTTTCGGCTGCACCCGGCCAGGGCAGGAACGGCGAGCACGAGCGCCAGAGCGAGGGGGGCGATCCGCATCGGGTCCTCAATACGACAACTCCGGCCGGGCTGCGTTCCCGGCTCGACACCGAAAGGTGCCGGGCTTACCACCAGGGGGATCATGGCCGCCGACCGGAAAGTCTCGGAGCGCACAGCCCTCGTCCTCAAGGAGGTCGACCAGCTCTTCGACGAGCTCGACGATCTCCTGAAAAACGAGGACGTCCAGCACGCGCTGTCCGAGCTCAAGGTCAACTCGTCCATCGCCCTGCTCGCGGCCGACGGCCTGCGCGCCTACCTCAAGGGTGACAAGGAGGCCGCCATGGAAGACCTCTCGACCGCGGCCGAAGAGATCGCCCAGCGGTTCGCCCAGAGCGCCAAGGGCGACGCCTGAGTCAAGTGCGGCGGCACCCGCAACGCCCGTGCGGCTATCTCGCGACCGACAACACCGCGTGGGTCAGGCCGTGAGCGAGCTCCCGCCGTTCCCCATCGAGCTGGGAGCGTCCCGCTCGTTTCGGGTGCTGCGTGCCGTGCTGACCGTCACGGCGCTCGGGTTCGTCGTCTTCGGCGTGCTGTTCGCGTTGGGCCGACTCCAGCCGGTCATGCCATCGGCACGCGTGCTCGGGATCGTCATCGCGTTGATGGGACTCGGCGTCGTGGTCGGGTTGCACGGCTCGCGGCTGACGCTGCACGCCGATCGCCTCGAAGAGCGCAGCGTGATGGGGCTGCGCCACGTCGTCCTTCCGCTCGCCTCGCTCCGCGGCGGCCGGGTGCGGAGCGCGAACGGCGTCTCATGGATGGAGTTCGTCGACGAGAACGACCGGCCCGTCGGAAGTCTCGCCCTCATCTATGAGCGACCGGACCTGCTCGTGACCTGGCTTCGCGAGCGAGCCATCGTCGATCGCGACCTCGAGACCGCGACCGCACTGACGACCGAGTACGAACAGCTCCGCGACGACGCATTGCGCCGAGGGGAGTTCCTGCCCGACGCAGAGCGCACCCACGCACTCGGCCAGCGGCTGGTTCAGATCGGAGGCCTCGGCCTCGTGGCCTTCGTGATCGCGCGCCCTCGATTGTCCGCCGCACCGCACTTCCTGGACATCGCACGTGTCGGGTGGCTCGGCTTCGGCGCGATCGTCGCCTGGGCGAGGACGCGGGCCCGTCGGCTGTCGGAGCTACCTGGCGTGATGGAGCCGTTGCAGGGGGCGCAGTGGATCCCGACGATGGGGTTCCTCTTGCTCGGTGTCAGGTCGTTGCACGAGTCGCGCGACTGGGCGCTCGCGGCGGGATGGACGCTGTTGGCTGCGCTGCCCGTGGCCCTGTGGGAACACTCCATCGACGCACGTTGGCGCCGCTCATGGCGCGCGCGGGCCTCGCTATTCGCTGCCGGCTTGCTCTTCGTCGGCCCCTTCGTGCTCGACGCCAACGCCAGACTCGCCTTCGCGCCGCCGTTCCCGTTCGACGCCGCAGTGACCACGCTCCACTGCACCAGCCGTGGCTCCTCGGCGCTCGAGTGGCAAGCGGCCTCGGACGGCTGGGGCGGCACCTTGAAGGTGGGTGACGACGTCTGCGCCCGACTCTCCATCGGCACACACCTGCGCGGCGAGCGCTGGCGCGGCGCGCTCGGAATGTCCTTTGTTCGTGTGTACCCGCCCCACGCAGTGCTCAGTCCGTAGAAGCCGGTGCGGACCCGATCAGCCCTCCCGCTCCGCGCGTTCGAGCGCCTGCGCCCACGGTGGTCGCCGTCGCCGGTCGCCGGCTGCCTGCGCGTGATCAAGGGCACCGCCCCGGAGCTGTTCATCCTCCTCGCGGCCAGTCCGGGGCCCTACGCTGGACGTGCGCGTCGAAGGTGTCTCGGCGCACCGCGATCTCATGATCGACGCGCAAGCGCCGTAGCCGCCAACCTCCGTTGCCCTCAGCCGCCGGTATACTCTCACATTCCCGTTCATGCGCCGCCTCGGAACGCCACACCCGCTTGCGGTACTCGCTCTGGTCGCCGCCGCGTGCACACCCATGTACCGCCGCGAGCTGTCGACGCCGACCGTCCGCTCCGACGGGAGCATCGGGCCCGAGTCGCGCGGGATCGGGAAGGTCCGGAGGTTCGCGGTCGGGCACTTCAAGTGTCCGGGGAGCGAGATCGCGATCCAGCAGGTCAGCGACGAGGTCTTCAATGCGAATGGGTGCGGCCGCACCGCGACGATCATCTGCGCGAAGGGCGTCCGCGGCCAGTGCGTGGCCGAGGACGACGCGCCGGTCGCGGTGAAGCCTGCGGCCGAGGCCGACGCGGGCTTCGACGCCGAGGTCGCGCGCAGCTCACTGAAGTCCGTGACCTACGCCGACTGCGGCGTCGGCGGTCGCGGACGCATCCAGTTGACCATCGAACCCAGCGGCAAGACCTCGACGGTCAGCGTGATCGAGGGGACCTTCGACGAGGCGACGACGAAGTGCCTCGTCCAGCGCTTCGGGAAGGTCTCGGTGCCGCCGTTCAAGGGCGGAGCGCACGCCGTCCGCTGGAACATCGAGCTAGTCGAGGAGTGAAAGGCGGCGTCGATCTCGGCGCGCGACGCGTGAGCCCCTCCGCGCCACCGCGACCGAGCAGCCGCGACCGGCCGGCTTCGTCGGTACTGAGCGATGTGCTTGAGACCTCGCGTGCGCGTAGGTAGAGCTTTGCGCGAGCTGCGTAGCACCGCGGTTTCCGAGGTGTTGACCCGCATGCGGCTCCACCAGCGGTGGGCCGAGCCGAAGCACCACAACCGATGCTCCACGACCGAGCACCCCGAGGTCTCGTAGCCTGCACAAGCCGGTCGATCGCGAGGATCTCGCCCAGACGATTGCCCGCGCGCGCGGCGGCCGGCGACGCACCGCCGCGCAGTGATCAGCGTGTGATCAGGAGAGATCGAGCCGGTAGACGGTGCAGGTCGCGCCACCCTCCGGGTTCAGCTCCCAGATCTTGCGCAACATGGGGGGCACCGTCTGCAGGCGCCCGGGATCGGCCACAATGACCTCGCGGCCCTCGCGCACCTGGTTGGACAGCCACTCGAGAATCACGTCCGGAGCCGCGGCCTCGTAGAGCACGTCTGCGGCGACGAACAGCTCGGCGTCCTCGTCGTCGATTTTCGACCGCACGGGGTCGCCGGCCTTCGCCATCACGACCAAACCGTTGTGCTCTGCGTTGCGCGCGACAGCGCGAACGGCACGCGGGTCGCGATCGACAGCCACCACGTGCGCCGCACCGGCGAGCTTCGCGGCGAGCGCGACGAGGCCGGAGCCGCACCCGAGCTCGAACACGCGTCGACCGCGAACGACCTCGGGGTGATCGAGGACGAAGCGCGCGAGTGTCTGCCCGGCGCTCCATTCGGCCGTGAAATACGCCGGCTCGCTGCTGGAGTGCTCGGCAGCGGCGAGATCGGGAAACCATCCCACGAGAAGCTCTGGGACGAGGTTCGGCGAGGCCCACATGCGCGACCTCCGTTCGTCGCACGCGAGGGGCCGTGCGGTCAATCATGGGCGGCGCCCGCGAGATGGCCGGCAAGATGAATCGCGGGGTCGACATGAACGCCCTGCCCATGAAGCCAGGGGAGCTGCTCGCGAGCCACCAGAGACGTCGGGAGGTCGCGGACGGCGGCAGAAACAGCTGCGGCAGTGGCGACGTCGTCACATGATGGCTCCCAGGTGCATAGCGAAGTTCAACGAACCGCGAGCTCCTCTCTGTGCTCGACGGCAACGCGGTCTTGGGGAGGCTCAACGTCGCGGGCATGACCTATTCGCAGACCCCGTCGGCAGAGGCCGGCAAGCGGGTGCTCGCCGCGGACGTGCTGATCGGCGGCGCGCCGCTCGATCCGGCCAAGACCTATCGAGTGGTGACCAATTCGATCACCGTCGCGTACCCCGAATTCGTCGGTGCGCCCCAGCTCGGCCTCGGCATCGACATCGACGCGCTCGTCGCCTGGTTCGGTGCGAAGTCTCCGATTGGCGTCTCGCCCGAGCGCATCTTCACGAAGTGATCGCGCCCTCGCTCGGCGATCGCCGTCGTGCTCGAGGCGCATCACCTCGGAGCAGGGGCCCTCTTGGCGGCGAACGAGATCGCTGTACGCGCGTCCGAGCGTCAGGCGCGCCGCGAGGTTCCCCCGCTCGAACCCCGCGGAGGCGATCGCGCCTTTGGCCGCCCCGTTGCCAACGGCCATGAGCTGACCGCCCGCTCCGAGGCTCAACAGGTATGGAAGCCGGACGGGGCGTGTCGGCTCGGGGGTTTTCGGCTCCGCGACGACGGACGGTGTCGGCTTCACGGGCTCCGGCTCGGGCTCGGGCTTCGGCTCGGGAGCGGGCGGCTCGACGCTCGGTGCCGCCGTCGGGGCGGCCGAGAGCACGGCGACGCCTGATGGAAAAGGTGCTCGCGCTCAGCGAGCGAATCGGTGACCGATTCGGACTGTGGCTCATCGTCGCCGCGACCTCACTGACCATCATCCGCCTCGGCTGGATCGGTCACTGGTGACGAAACACTCAGGGATGCAGCTTCTCGCCTTTCGCGAGCATCTCCACGAACTGGGCGATGCGACGGGCGCGGGTCTCGGGCTTCTTGGCCTGCTGCACCCGGAACAAGACGGCGTAGCGGTTGCGTGAATCGAGGGTGGCGAAGAACTTCGCGGCGCGGGGATTCTTCGCGAGAGCCTGCTCGAGATCCTCCGGGAGCGAGGCGCGGCTCTGCGACTCGTACGCTCGCTCCCAGCGGCCGTCCTTCTTCGCCCGCTCCACCTCGGCGAGCCCGGAGGGCATCATCTTGCCCGCCGCGATGAGGGCCGTCGCCTTGTCGCGATTGATCTTCGACCACATGCTGCGGGCGCCGCGTGGCGTGAACTTCTGCAGCCACCACGCGTCGTCGAGCGAGCCCTTCTGCCCGTCGATCCAGCCCCACGCGAGGGCGACGTTCAAGGCCTCAGCATACGTGATCGACGCGTGCCCCGACGCCTTCTTGGCGATCTTGAGCCAGACCCCGACCGAGGAGCCATGGTTCGACGCCTGCCAGTCCGACCACGCCTCGGTCCCCGCGAACCAGATCACGGGCAGCTCCTTTGCGGCCGCCTTCTTCTTGGCGACGGGCAGCTTGGCGGTGCGTTCGCTCATCTTCCCGCTCATCGTGCATCATCTTCGAGCGAGCAAGAGCTTCTTCTCGAACCACAGCGATGGAGTGAGACGCATTCCGAAAACGCGCGGATGGGACGACCCTCGGCGTCTGGCCCGACACAACTGAGAAGTTCAAGCCGCGCCGACGAAGCCGGTGTTCCGGACGATCGACGGAGAGCGAGCGAGGTAGTCCGCCGCGAGCTCGGGCGCTCCCTCGCGGGAGGGATGGAAGTCGCGCGCGAGGTACCGGCGGGCCGCGGCGAAGAGGCGAGAGAACGGCGGGAGCGTTGCGCGATCGCGCGCGCTCTGTTCGAAGCGGATCAGGCCGTGAACGATCGAGCGTCGGAAGAGCGGGCGCGCCGCGGGATCCACCTTCAGGAGGAAGCGGGTGCTGCGGATCCACACCGCGAGCAGGGCGGGGAACGTCAGCGACATGTGGAGCACCCTGCCACCGTAGCTCCCGGAGAGGTGTTGATAGAGGTCGAATGCCACCGTGCGGTGCTCGACCTCCTCGGCGCCGTGCCACCGCAAGAGATCGAGCATCGTCGGATCCGCGCCGGCCTCGTCGAGCGACTTCGCTTCGAGGACCCATGTGCCGAGATCGCAGGTGAACTGCTCGATCGCGGCGATGAGGCCGACGCGGAAGCTCAGCCAGGGTCGCTCGGTCACGCCGCTCGCCAGATGAATGCCGAACGGCTCGTCGCCGAGGAGGTAGCCGAAGAGGAGCTCGGCTTCGTCGGTCAGGTCGCGGGTGTCGATCCCCCGCGCGCGGAAGTGCTCGAGGAGATCGGCGTGCGCGCGGGCATGGGTCGCTTCCTGTCCGATGAAGCCCCGCACGTCGGCGGCGAGCTGCTCGTCGCGAACGAGCGGCAGTGCTTTGTTGTAGATGCGGCAGAACCACCGTTCGCCGGCCGGCAACAACAGCGAGAGCACGTTGATCACGTGCGACGTGAAGACGTCGTCGGGGATGAACGCGACCTTCGTGTCGCTCCAGTCGAAGCGCACGCGACGCGGTCGCGGGCTCACGGCCGCGCCTCCAGCAGGCGGCTCGCGTTGCCGAGGCGTGACATCAACCCCGGCGCGGCGCGCTCGACGAGCCACATCGCCCAGCTCTCGGGCGTGACCGGGAGGATGCCGCCGGGGCCGTCGATCGCGTTCGCGATCGCCGCCGCGACCTTCGCCGGCGAATACGCGCGGCGGCGGTAGAGACGGCCGATCGAGCGTTGCGTCGAGGCGGAGAACTTCTCGCCCTCGTAGCGGGTCCGCTCGACGATCGGCGTGTCGACGATCCCCGGACACACGCAGGTGACCTTGATGCCGTGCTCGGCAACCTCGCCGCGCAGGCTCTGCGAGAGCCCGACGACCGCGAATTTGGTCGCGGCGTACACCGACATGTCGCGCGGCGCGGTGAGACCGGCGGCGGACGCGATGTTCACGACGTGGCCGCCACCGCGCGCGATCATGGAGGGCAGGAACGAACGGCATCCGTGCACGACGCCGAGGAGGTTCACGTCGACGACGCGTCTCCACGTCTCGAGCGACGCGTCGAGGAATCGTCCAGCGGCGCCGATTCCCGCGTTGTTCACCAGCACCGAGACGTTGCCGCGCACCCGCGCCGCGACCGCGTCCATCGCCTTCGCGTCGGAGACGTCGACGACGTGGGTCTCGACCCGGGCGCCGGCGGCGCGCGCGAGCCGTGCGGTGATGGCGAGCCCCTCGCGATCGATGTCGAGGAGCTCGAGCTCTGCGCCCCGCGCGGCGAACGCGAAGGCGGTCTGCTGGCCGATGCCGCTGCCGGCGCCCGTGATGACGATGGTGCTGTCTTTCATGCGCGT
>Ga0208492_1000604_pt1 | contig 28912 bp, 25 predicted proteins | sample Subbioar_CSW14AB_FD_184820 | JGI IMG/M metagenome (GOLD analysis project Ga0208492, IMG submission 184820) | Serpentinite rock and fluid subsurface biosphere microbial communities from McLaughlin Reserve, California, USA - CR12Mar_CSW14AB (SPAdes) | ecosystem: Environmental > Terrestrial > Deep... | reverse complement strand
CATCGCCACGCCGCCCAGCACGCCGATGAATACGATCACCAGCCAGTGCACCGCGCCCATGCCGGCCATGGCGAGTGTCGAGATGTGACCGACGAACCAGGTGTCGGTGAGATTGAGCGCCGCCTGGATGGCGCTGTTGGCGATCAAGGGCCCGGCGAGCGCCAGCACCGCCCACCAGTTGACATGGGTGCGGCCCTCCGCATCGATGCGTTGAGCAGGCAGGAGCGTGGGCGTGGCGCTGTGCATGGTGCGGGCAGTGTAGCGATTTGTGTCACGGTGGTGCGCGCGGCGGCGGCAATCGCACTGCCTGCAGGTGCGCATTCATCCGCACATCGAGCGGTGCGGCGCCTCAGCGGTTTCCACAATGAATGTGCGAATGAATTGGCCGCTACGATGCAGGAGCCCACAGTTGCCAGATACTGCTCAGCCCTCGACAATCCGTCCAACGCCATCATTTCGGGGAGTGCCGCTCGTGAATTACGACGCCATCATTGTCGGCGCCGGCTTTGCCGGCATGTACATGCTGCATCGCCTGCGCGAAGCTGGTTACAAAGCGAAGGTGCTGGAAGCCGGCGAGGGCGTCGGCGGCACCTGGTACTGGAACCGTTACCCGGGCGCGCGTTGCGACGTGCAGAGCATCGACTATTCGTTTTCCTTCAGTCCCGCCTTGGAGCAGGAATGGCAGTGGAGCGAGAAGTACGCCACCCAGCCCGAGATCCTGCGCTATGCCAACCATGTCGCAGACAGATTCGATCTGCGCCGCGACATCCGCTTCGCGACGCGCGTGCGGCGCGCGACCTTCGATGAAGTCGGCCAGCGCTGGCATATCGAGACCGCCGACGGCGAGCGCTTGGCGGCGCAATTCTATGTGATGGCGACCGGTTGCCTGTCGGTGCCCAAGGACATCGACATCCCCGGCAGCGGAGACTTCCGCGGCCAGACCTATCACACCGCCCACTGGCCGGCACAAGGTGTGGATTTCAGCGGCAAGCGCGTGGCAGTGATCGGCACCGGCTCGTCGGCCGTGCAATCGATTCCCCTGATCGCCGCCCAAGCCCGTCAATTGACGGTCTTTCAACGCACGCCGGCCTACAGCCTGCCGGCCGCCAATCGACCGCTGGACCCGCACGCCGTCGCCGCCCTGAAGGCGCGCTATGGCGAACATCGCGAAGCGGCGCGCCATTCGGCCTTTGGCGTGCCCATGCCGTTGGTCACGACCTCGGCCCTGGACGTCAGCGCGGCCGAACGCCAACAGGCTTACGAGAACGGTTGGGCGGGTGGCACCTTGAACGGCATGCTGCAATGTTTTGGCGATCTGCTGATCAACAAGGCCGCCAACGACACCGCAGCGGAATTCATGCGCGAGAAGATTCGCGCCATCGTGCACGATGCGGCCACTGCCGAAACCCTGTGCCCCCACGACTTTCCTTTCGGCACCAAGCGGCCCTGTCTGGACACCGACTACTACGAGACCTTCAACCTGCCGCACGTCGAACTGGTCGACCTGCGCAAGACCGCACTGACGGCCATCACCACCGATGGCGTGCGCACCACCGATCAGGAACGCGCGTTCGATTGCATCGTGTTCGCGACCGGCTTCGACGCCATGACCGGCGCCCTCGTCAATGTCGATATCCGCGGCGTTGGCGGCCTCCAATTGAAAACCAAATGGGCTGACGGCCCACGCACTTATCTCGGTCTCGGCATCGCCGGCTTTCCCAATATGTTCACCATCACCGGCCCCGGCAGTCCGTCGGTGATGAGCAATATGATGGTCTCCATCGAACAGCATGTGGATTGGATAGCCGACTGCATCGACTATCTGCGCGCGCGGGGTCTCGCCAGCATCGAAGCCACGCCCGAGGCCGAGGCGGCGTGGGTCGAACATGTCAACGCGGTGGCCGACGCAACCCTCTTTCCGCAGGCCAACTCCTGGTACATGGGCGCCAACGTGCCGGGCAAGCCGCGGGTCTTCCTGCCCTACATCGGCGGCGTCGGTCCCTATCGGCAGAAGTGTGATGAGGTCAGGCGCGCGGACTATGCCGGTTTCACACTGAGTCCCGCCGCGCAGGCGGTGCGCGCGGCCGGCTGAGGCGCGGCCGGCAAAGAACAGGCGTCGTCAGCGGCTGACGATGCCCCCATCGACCGCCAGATTCTGGCGCGTCATCCAGGCCCCGTCGGGCCCGACCAGAAACGCCACGGCCCCCGCGATATCGCGCCCCGCACCGAGCCGCGCGAGCGGTGTCATCGCGATCAGCGCCGCGCGCGCATCGGGCTCACCGCCGTCCAATACGCCGCGCAGCATATCGGTCTCGATGAAGCCTGGCGAAACGGTATTGATGGTGATGCCGCGGTCGGCCACTTCGCGCGCGGCCACGCGACAGAATTGTTCAACCGCGGCCTTGCTGCCGAAATAGCAGGCGCCGCCCGTCAGATTGAGCAGGGTGCCGATGGTCGAGATGCACACGATGCGTCCGCCATCGCCCAGGTGGCACAAGGCTTCCTGCATGCAGAAGAAGGTGCCGCGCGCATTGACCGCATAGGTCGCGTCGAAATCCTCCTCGCTGATGTCGGCCAGCGGTTTGAACACGGCATGGCCGGCATTCGCGATGAGAATGTCGAGCTGCCCGAAATGGGCCATCGCAGTCTGGAACAGGCGCCGGATATCGTCGCGGCGCGCGATATCGGCTTGCACCGCCAATGCCTCGCCACCGCTGGCGACGATGGTCGAAACCGTGGCCGCCGCGGCCTCGACATCCTTGACGTAGTTCACCACCACGCGCGCGCCATCGGCCGCCAGGCGCAAGGCGATGGCCTGGCCAATGCCGCGTGATGCGCCGGTGACCAGCGCAACCTTGCCGTGCAGATGTTTCATGCCATTGCCTCTGACCGATCACGATGTCGCATATGCGAAGTGCGATTCGACGTCGATGCCAGCGTGAAGGCGTCCCGTTTCTTGCGCGCATGCGCTGCATGCCAAGCACAAGCCGCGTCTTCCGAAGGTCCGAATTCATTCGCGCCTTGATGCATCGCCAGGCGGAACGGAGTGATTGCGAACTGCATTGTGCGAATGAATTCACACCTGCGGCGGGACAGGCAATGACGGCGCGCTACGACCGATCGATTGCTGAACAAGAATCAGGAAGTGCAACCGCCATCGGTGCCTTAGTGTCCGGCCACGACATCAACATGAGGAATGCGACATGGCGGCATTGAGCGGTAAGGTGGCCTTGGTCACGGGCGCGAGTTCAGGCATCGGACACGCCAGTGCTCGCCTGTTTGCGGCCGAGGGTGCGCGTGTGGTTGTCACCGCGCGACGCGGCGCGGAACTCGACGCCCTGGTCGAGGAGATCGGTGTCGCGGGCGGGACGGCTGTGGCACTCGCCGGTGACATCCAGGACGAAGCGCACGCACAAGCGCTGGTCGAACTGGCGCAGGATCGTTTCGGCGGCCTCGACGTGGCGTTCAACAACGCCGCCACCACCGGCGAGATGGGCGAGACGCCGGCACTCAGCCTGGCGGATTGGCAGACCGTCCTCGCGACCAATCTCACCAGTGCATTTCTCGGCGCCAAATATCAGCTGCCGGCAATGGAGAAGCGCGGCGGCGGATCGCTGATCTTCACGGGCACCTTCGTCGGCTACACGGTGGGATTCGCGGGCATGGCGGCCTATGCGGCGAGCAAGTCCGGCTTGATAGGGCTGACCCAGGCCTTGGCGGTGGAATACGGAGGACGCGGCATTCGCGTGAATGCCTTGTTACCCGGCGGCGTCGATACCCCCATGGGTCGCGGCTTTGCGCCGACGCCGGAAGCCATGCAGTTCGTGTATCAGTTGCACGCGCTCAAGCGCACCGCCCAGCCCGAGGAGATCGCACAGTCCGCGCTCTATCTGGCCTCGTCCGCGTCCAGTTTCACCACCGGGGCGGTGCTGCTCGCCGATGGTGGCGTTTCAATCAACCGCGGCTGAGCAGCCGCGGTCGGCTCGGCAGATTTATTGCACGCGCGTCATGTCGAACTCGAATCCTTCGGCGACGCTGCCCGAAAACTTCTCGACTATCCACACATCGCCATCGACGGCGGCGCGCACGCCGCCCTTGGCGACACTGTTCTTGGCACCACGCACCAGCAGCAGATTGCAGCGCATGGCACCACTGAAAGCCTGACTGACCGCCTCGAACAATTCGTTCGTATGGCGGGTGGTCTGTGCGGCCGCCGTGGCGGCGAGCGGCGCGACCAGACGGTGATAGGTGCCGTCGTGGTGACTGTAATGATTATTGGCCTTATCGACGTGATCGATCTCGGCGATGAATACGATGCTGTCTTCGGTGCGCCCTATCCAGGAATGGGGCTCGCGCAGTGTCGCGTTGATCGACTCCATCGCCGAGCGTATGCCAGCGATATAAGTCAGGCGTTTGGTAGGTCTTATGGGGGCTCTCCTCGCATGGGGCGGAATGGACACCGTTGCACGGTGGACGACTGGGGCGTATGCGGCCGGAGAAACCGCCCGGCAGGACCTGAATCACGACGGCGGCCACAGCGGGCGCACCTCCGAGGGTACAGCATGCGGCGGGATAAGGGGGGAAACGCGCAGAAATGGGGCCACATTGCCCCCCAACGCTGCGATTCGAGCGCTTTGAACTCAATAACCGAGTTCGGTCGCGGCCCGTTCCAGTACGACGGGCACCGACCACGCGGTGCGCGCGAGGCGGATATCGTCGCTGCGGCCACTGGCATAGAGCCCTGAAGCGCTCATCCAGAACGCCACCGAGCGCATCGCATAGAGCGCGTTGTAGTAGCGGCAGCGCTCGACGTCGATGGTGAAGCCGGTGAGTCTCTCGTAATCACGGAAGAAGGCCTCACGCTCGACCAGATTGGACAGCAGCGGCGTGCCTTCGCGATTGAGATCGGATAACACGTAAGCGACGTCATACATCGGGTCGCCGAGCACTTGCAGCTCCCAGTCCAGCACGGCTGAAATCTGCTCGTTGTCGATCAGCAGGTTGCCGGTGCGATAGGCGCCATGCACCAGGGACACGTGTTCCGAGGATGGTGCATTGGCTTCCAGCCAGGCGATGAGATCGACCAGGATTGGTTCCGGCGCCGCTTCCGACAGCGCGATGAGGTCTTTCCACTTGGCGATTTCGCGCAATGCGAATTCCGGCCCTTTGCTCGGCACGCCGAGAAAGTCCAGTCCGGCGCCTCGCCAGTCGAGGGTATGCAGCGTGGCGAGTGTGGCCGTGAAACTCGCCGGCAGCGTGCCGCGCTCGGCCGCGGCCTGGTAATAGGCGCGCCCTTCGCGGCCCCAGGGGCTGGGGCAGGCGCCCGGCACTTTCTCCATCACCAGAAAAGGCATGTCGAGGATCGCCAGATCATCCTCGAACCAGTAGACCCTGGGAGTCGGCAATGCGGTCGCTTCCAGGCACTTCAGCACGCGGTATTGCTCATCGAGACTCGACAGATGACGCAGCAGCGCATTGCCCGGATCGCGGCGCAGGCACATGCCGCTTTTCACTTCGCGGCCATCCTCGCGATAGAGAAGGTCGAACAGCCAGGTCTCGTGGGACCAGCCGACGGCGATGCGCACCACGTTCTCGAGTTTGAAATCGCGTCCGCCCGGGATGCGGCTCTTGAGGTAATCGAGAATGCGCGCTTCGAGTTTGGGGGAGGTGGTCGCGCTCATGCCGCGTACACCATGCGTCTGTCGATGGAGGCGCGCAGGTTCTTGCGCACGCGGGCCAGCAGCGCATCGAAGCGCGCTTCACCGAGCGCGGCGCGCGAGTCATAGAGCGCGGTGATGAGCTGGCACAGCGCTTCGGCGTCGTGCTGACCGGCGAGCGTGGCGACCGCCGAGGTCACCGCCGCCGGCGCCGGCGCCTGTTCGAGTGCTTTGCGCAGGTCGTCGAGCAGCGCCTGGGTGTCGGCTTCGTCGGCCGCGCTGTGCACCGCGGCGAGACCAATCTGCCGACCGAGTTTCTGCAGCACCACGGCGGCCATGAAGGCCTGGGTCTTGGGATACTCACCCTCGACTGCCGGACCGATGTCCCGTTTCAGCGTGGTGGCGATACGTTCCAGCAACTGGTCGGCGTTCATGTCGGCAATCAACCTCGTATCGTATCTTCAGGGGGCGAGTGACATCGGCGTCAGGCTCCTGGCCTGTTCGCGCAATTTGAATTTCTGGATCTTGCCGCTCGGGGTGCGCGGGAAAGCTTCGATGATCTCGAGCCGCTCGGGCAGGTACTGCTTCATCATGCGGCAGCCGGTGAGGTAATCCGTCATGGCGCGGAAATCGAGGGACTCGCCGGCGCGCAGCGTGACGAAGGCGCAACCGCGTTCACCGAGGCGCGCATCGGGCATCGCCACCACCGCCGCGTCGACGATGGCAGGATGACGGTAGAGCAGTTCTTCCACTTCCACCACCGGAATATTCTCGCCGCCACGGATGATGATGTCCTTGGAACGGCCGGTGATGCGGATGTAGCCGTCGGCGTCCATGCGCGCGTTGTCGCCGGTTTCGATCCAGCCCTCGTCGTCGACGCCGTAGGCCTCAGGGCGTTTCAGATAACCGACGAAGGTCGTCGCGCAGCGTGCCTGCAGACGGCCTTCAATGCCCGGCGCGACCACCGCACCCTCGTCATCCAGCACCCGCACCGCCTGATGGGGCAGCGCGCGGCCGTCGGTATCCAGCACTTTCTCCAGCGGGTCGCCGGGGTAGGTGGCGGTGGTGATGCCCATCTCGGTCATGCCCCAGGCGCTCATCACATACATGTTGGGATGACTGGCGCGCGCGTCCTCCACCAGCACACGCGGAATCGGCGCGCCGGAGCAGAGGAACAGGCGCACAGAGGATGTATCGAACGCCAGCGCGTCCGGGGTGCGGACCAGATCGCTCAGGAATGGCGTCGCGCCCAAGGTCAGCGTGCAGCGCTCTTCGGCTATCACCCGCGCAGCCTTGACCGGGTCCCACACGTCCAGCATCACGCAGGGCGTGCCGTGATAGATGGAGAACAGCGCGCCGTACAGAAAGCCGGTCTGATGGGCGAGCGGCGAGCCCATGAAGATGGCGTCGTGCGCGCCGAAGCCGAACAGTTCACTGGCCAGCAGGCACTTGCACATGAGCGTGTTGGCGGTATGCATCACGCCCTTGGGCTGGCCGGTGGTGCCCGAGGTGTACATGACTTCGGTGACGTCGTCCGCCTGCATGCGGCGCACGGCGAACAAGGCGGCGTGATCGATTTCGTCTTCCCAGGCGCGCTCGAGCAGCACGTGCTCGAAGCTGCTGTCCGGATCGCGACCGCCGACCACCAGGACCTTCTCCAGCCTGGGCAGCGCGCCGCGCAGCCCGGTGGCCATGGCCGGATAATCGAAACCGCGAAACTCGCGCGGAATCACCCACAGCTTTGCTTCGGCAAAGCCCAGCATGAATTCGAGTTCGCGCTCACGAAACACCGGCATGAGCGGATTGACGACCGCGCCGATGCGCACACAAGCGATATACAGCGCTGCGTAATGCCACCAGTTCGGCAACTGCACGGCAACCACGTCGCCGCGCTGTACGCCCTGCGCGGCCAGCCCACAGGCAAGGCGCACCGACAGGCGTTGCAGTTCGCCATAGGACATGCGCGTCGCCGCGCCCGTCATGCTGTTGTGTTCAACGATGGCGAGCGCGTCGGGCGTGCGCGCCGCGACCTCGTCCAGCGCATCGCTGAACAGCCGGTTCAACCAGAGGCCGCGCGCGAGCAAATCAGCGCGGCGTTGCGGCGAGAGGATCGCTTGGTAATCCATGCAGGTTTCCTGAAATCCGGTAAGCGTTTCAGGCATCACGCTGACGCTTCAAGCGCGCCCAGCGATGCACCGGCCACATGTCCTGATCCTCGCCATAGGCGACCACGCCATCGAGGTCCCAGCGAATGAGACTGTTGATGTCGATGAAGGTATGGCGATTGAGAATCACGCGACTGACCGGCACGCCGACGGCCGTCATCTCGCGGCCCTGGGTGTCGTGGGCCTTGATGGTGATGCGTGTCACCCAGTGTTCGTGCGGGTCGCGTTCGAGGATGCGTTCACCGCCGGCGAGACTGACCGTCTGCCCGTCACGGCGCAGAAAGCCGTAGGAGACGAGATCGCCTTCGGCTTTGACGTTGGTGACGGCGAGAAAGCCGTGACGGGCATCGGCCGCACCGGTCACGTAAGCGGCCTGACGCGGCCTGTCCTCGGGGCGGCGACCCCAGGTTCTGTCACGCATGCCGATGCAATCGAGGGTGATGCGCTCGCCATGCAGCACCAGTTCACCGCTGACGCGCCCGAACTGATCGAAGTGATGCGCGGAGCCGAACGTCGAACCCACGGCGGTCAAGGGTTCCGGCGGCATGACGCCATCGAATACGAGATTGGCCTTGAAGCGATCGCCATCGTCGTAACCGAGCGCATAACGCTGGCAGGGTTCCAGCACCTTGACGGACACGCCGTTCGGCAGATGACAGTCGTCGAGATCCTGATCGCGCGGCAATTGCAACGCCGAGTAATTGGCCGAGTAGAGAATTTCCCATGGCAGGTGCGCGCTGTCGTCCCACACCCAGGCGCCACCGGCGACGGTGCCGATGTTGGGACGGAACATGTTGTAGAACCAGCCGCCCAACTTGCGCTCGGGATGATGGAAGGAGAACCACGCGGTTTCCGTGGCCCACCAGTCATCGCCCATTTCATCGAAGTGAAAGCGGTCGTCGCGTGGCGTGAAACCTCGAGTAGCCATGGCAGGTCCTCAGCGTTGATGAACGAGCGGCAGTCCGGGCACCGGGCTGCGCAACTTGACGACGTAATCGCGGGTCACGCTGCCGATGTAGAGATCGCACATGTCCGGCCCGCCCCAGCTGACATTGGTCGGGCTGTGCATGAGCTTGGCCTCGGGATCCGACAGCATCGTCACCACGTCACCACCCGGCGTGATGGCGACCACTTTATTGGCCAGCACCAGCGTCACCCACAGATTGCCCTCGCTGTCGAAGCCGCAGCCATCGGTGGGGCCGAGTTGACTGCGCAGTTCCGGCGTGACCGGTCGCCGCGCCTGGACCTGCTTGTGGGTGAGTCCCAGTGTCGGTCCATAGGCTTGCGCCGCGCCGAGGCTGCCATCGGCATGGATCGCGTAACGCACGATGTCGCAACTCGTGGTCTGGCATACGTAGAGATGCTTCTCGCCTTCATCGAAGGCCATGCCGTTGGCGAACCTGATGCCTTCGGCGACCACGCTCACGCGACCATCGGGATCGAGACGAAACACCAGGCCGTCATCCTGGCCGTCCCACGCGGCGTCCAGCGAGCCCCAGGTGGAATGGCTGCACCAGATGCGATCCTGGCTGTCGACCAGCGGATAGTTGCAGCCAAAGAGTTTGCGCCCGCCAAGTTCGCCGACCAGCAGTTCCACTTCGCCGCTCTCGGGATCGAGACGTTGCAGCGGACCATGGCCGTCTTCCGGTCCGCCGAAGTTGGCGATGAGGATGCGGCCCTGGCGATCCATGTTGATGCCATTGGGCGCGCCACCGGCGCGACCGATGCGGGTGATGCTGCCGTCGACGTTCAATCGCGCGCAGGCGCTGTTCTGATCCGACAGCCACACCGTGCCGTCACGCGCCACGACCACGTCTTCCGGGCGTTTCACACCGACTGCGATTTTGCTCGCGGATGCGAGCGAGATTTCGTGCAAGGCCATGGCGCTCGCGTCTCCCCTGTGCGCGCCGCGCGAGTGGCGCGCGCTGAAATTCGGTGATTGTTGTTCTGTCGCCCGCGGCAGATCGCCCATGGACTGCCCGATTATATGCACGGCGAAAGGGCTTGCCACGCGCCTTGCGATGACAGGGCGGGGCATGAGTGTGCGACTGAAGTCGCACCGACGGATGAACGCGATTCGGCCTCCACGCAGGTGCGTGTTCATTCGCACGCCGCGCAGGTGCGAATCCATTCGCACACTGAAAGGCGCGGCACAGGCCTCACCGCGGCGGCGGCTGGTGCAGTGGATTGGCATCCACGGGCGCGCGCCAGACACCGCCACCTGCCCACCCGATCGCGGCATGATGTCGCGCGCGAGCGGCCTCTATACTGGCCGGCTATCGGCGCGGAAGAGGTTCTGTCCCATGCATGAAGTCGCAGCGCACAGCGCCGAGCAGGGCGATGTGCGCGCCATGATTGCGCGTCAGCTGGTGGCCGTCCTGAATCAGACGTGGCCGACGGCGCATGACGTCACCGTCATCGGCCTCGAGCGCACCTCGACCGGTCTGTCGCGCGAGAACTGGGTGTTCGAAGCGCGCTGGCAGGAAGCAAACGAAACACGCACGCGCGCCATGATCCTGCGCCGCGATCCGCCCGCCAGCCTGCTGCTCACCGACCGGCGCTGGGAATTCCAGGTCCTGCGCGCGCTGGAAAGCAGCGCCGTGCCGGCGCCGCCGGTGCGCTGGGTCGACAGCGGCGCGACGGTGTTCGGCGCGCCCGCGATGATCATGGATCTGGTGCCGGGCACCTGCGATTGGCATGTGCTGGCGGGGCAACGACCGCTCGACGAACGCGTGCGCATCGGCCGACGCCTGGTCGAACTGCTGTCGACCATACAGCAGGTCGACTGGCGCACACTCGGACTCGGCGACGGCCGCGCGGACACCGCCTATGGCGCCCATGCCGAACTCGATTTCTGGGAGCGTGAACTCGCGCGCGTTGAAATCGAGCCCCTGCCCGAGATGCGTCTGGCGCTGGCCTGGCTGCGCCGGCATGCACCGCGCGCCCAGGCCGTGGTGCTGGTGCATGGCGATTTCAAGCCGGGCAACGCACTGCTGGTCGACGAACACATCAGCGCCATGCTCGACTGGGAAACGGCGCATCTTGGCGACCCGCTCGAAGATCTCGGCTGGATGACCAATCCACCGCGTGCGCGCGAACAGCAGATCCCCGCGCACTGGGAGCGCGAGCACATCGTCGCCGCCTATACCTCCGCCACCGGCTATCGAGTCACGGCGTCGGAACTCAACTGGTGGAACGTATTCTCGTGCTGGAAGCTGTCGGTGATCGTGTTGACCGGCGTCGAAGCCTTCGTCGCCGGCAAGATGGACAGGATCTACCACAACCCGGTGTGGCTGTTTCAACAGATGTTCTCGATGATGAAGGACTGAGTGATGCGCCCGAACGTGAGCGAACAACTGGAAGGCATGTGTCGCATTCTCGAAACCAGCGTCGCGCCGGAACTGGTCAACGGCTACACCCAGGAGACGCTGCGCAGTCTGATTGCCAATGTGCGCATGCTGAGCCGCGCCTGGCATCAACTGCTGCCCTTTCTGCACTGGGACAACACCTCGATGCTGGGATTGCTGCGCGAGGTGCGCGCCGAGGCGGATGCATCGCTGCGCGAGCGTATCGACGCCACCCTCGCGCAACCGCCCGCCGATGTCGCCGATGCCAGCGCGGCAGATGAACGCAACGATGAGTTGCGCGCACTGCTGGTCGACAGCCTGCAATGCACGCCACCCCTGCTGGCGCGCATCACCACCCATCTGTCGGAACGTGCGCGACGTTATCCCCTGCGCCTGACGGGCGCGGTGCCCAAACACAAGCGCTGAGGACACGCGCCCCATGCTGACCGCGATGGACGACACCCTGTGGCATCAGATCGCCAGCACCTTCGATCACGTCGGCACCAGCGACCCGCGTTTTTTCGATCGTCACTGGTTCGCCTTCTATGCGCCCGATGGCAGCGCGGCCGCGCAGTTGACCATGGGCGTGTATCGCAACATGAACGTGCTGGATGGCGCGGCGGTGGTGATCAACGGCGGACGGCAGTACAACGCGCGCGCCTCGCAATCGCTGGGGCGTGAATTCGAGATGCGCTGCGGCCCCGTCGCCATCGACGTGGTGACACCGCTGCAGGCCTTTCGCCTCGGCATCGAGGCCGGCCGCCATCTGCGCGGTGCTATCGAATGGAGCGCGATAGTGCCGCCCCATGAAGAACATCCGCATTTCCGCCGCCAGCGCGCGCGGGTGGTGGAGGACTATCAACGCTTCGATCAGATCGGCCTCGCCAACGGCTGGCTGGAAACCGACGGTGCGCGCATCGAGGTCAACAACTGGTGGGCGTGCCGCGATCATTCCTGGGGTGTGCGGCCACGCATGGGCATACGCGAACCCGTGACCGGCGAAGAGGAAGGCCTGGACGCGCGGGGCTATACCCTCGCCTTCCTGTTTTTTTCCACCGACACCCTGGCCGGCCATGTGCAATTGAACGGCCGCGAAGGCGAGCCGCGCTATACCACCGGCATGATTCGCGATATCGCCAGCGGGCGTGAATGGGCCGTCAGCGGGCTCGATCTGGCGATCGAGTTGCACGCCGGCACGCGCCGCTTCCGCCACGCCACATTGCGCGCCATGCTGAACGACGGCAGCCGTCTCGCGCTGCGCGCCGACGCCATCGGCGCGGCCATCGCCATGCAGGGCCTCGGCTACAGCGGCGGCTATGACGACGGCAAGGGGCTCGGTGTATGGCGCGGTGCGGAGCGGATCGAACTCGACAGTTGGGACGTTTCGGCGCCGGCGCGCATCGACTACGGCGAAGGCAAGCGCAACGAACACTGGCATCGCATCCAACCGGTGGCGGTGACCGCCAGCCACGACGACCAGACGGTGAGCCGCGGCACCGGCAGCATGACGCTGGTGTTGAGCGGCCGCATCCCAAGCCTCGGTCTCGAGTAGGCCACGATGACGCATGAAGACAAAGCGCTTGCCGGTATACGCATCGTCGAATTCGCGCAGATGGTGGCCGCACCCTCGGCCGCCCTGTTGCTGGCCGACTATGGCGCCGACGTGGTCAAGGTCGAGCCATTGGCCGGTGACAACGCGCGCAACCTGCGCTCGGCGGCCGCCACCGGTTTACCGGTCTCGCCGATCTTCGTCGCCTACAACCGCGGCAAGCGTCTGCTGCGCCTCGATCTGCGTGACGCGGCTGATCTCGACGTCGCACGGCGACTGGTGGCGGCGGCCGATGTCCTCATCGAAGCGTCGCGGCCCGGCGCCATGGATCGCCTGGGACTTGGCCCGACGGCGGCGATGGCGCTCAATCCGCGTCTGATTTACGGCTCGGTGTCGGGCTTTGGCTGGACGGAGGGCGTGCACGACAAGCGCGGCGTCGATCTGATTGTGCAGGCCGAGAGCGGCATCATGGCCGTCACCGGTCCGCGCGAAACGCCGATGAAAGTCGGCTTCACGGCGGTCGACGCCGCCAGCGGCCATGCCTTCTGTCATGCCTTGCTCGCGGCATTGTTCAAACGCGAACGCAGCGGTCGCGGCGAATGGGTGCGGGTGAGTCTCTACGACGTCGCCCTGCATCTGCAATCCGGCCCGCTGGTCGAGTATCTCATGACCGGCGTGCAACTGCCGCGCAGTGGCAATAGCGCGCCGCTGGGTGCGCCGGCCGATCTGTTGCGCTGTGGCGAAGGCGCGATTGTGGTATCGGCTTATCTGCCGAGTCACTGGCTGAGCCTGTTGCAGGTTCTGGATGCCGACGCCCTGGCCGTCGACCCGCGCTTTCTGACGCCCGCGGATCGCATCCAGCACCGCGATGCATTGATAACTGAACTCGAAGCGCGGCTCGCCGCCGACAGCGCCACGGTGTGGGAAGCGCGCTTGGGCGCGGCGGGCCTGCTGGTCGGGCAGGTCCGCGACTATGCCGCCGTCACGCAATCGCCCTACGCCCTGGAAGCCCACAGTATCGCACGCGCCGGCGATGCCTATGGCGTACACAACCCTGCGCTGTTCGCCAGTCAGCCGCGCGGCGAACTCGCGCCCTATCGGGAATGTGAAGTTGCGGATATCGAGTGGCTGACGCCCTCACCGCGTACACCGTAGCTGCGCGTTCATGCGCACATTCATTTGTCAGCGCACACGCGACGCCGCGCCCGGGCAGCGCAGCAGTGTAAGCAGAGCTTGCCGAGGGTTGGCTGCGCGCGCGCCTCGACGTTGACATCCTCGCACCTCCCCGTCGGCAGGTAGTCGCTGCATTTTGATAGCGACTATGCTGCCTGCTCCTGCCATCCACTGCCGAGGTGAACCCCATGGCTTCCGCGTCCAGCAATACTCCTGTCGATCGCCTGGCCTATGGCTTGCGCGGTCACATCAATCGTTTCTCCCACACTGTCATCAATGTCTCGGATCTCGAGCAAGCGGTGGCGTTCTACGAAGCGACCTTTCCAGTGCAGCGCCGCCAGCGCATCAACGGGCCGGCGCAAAGTTATGTCGGGCTCGGCATCGAACACGGCCAGTTCGAAGGCTGGGTGATGGAGAACAAGAAGGACGCCTCACCGCCCGGCGATCTGATCGCGGAGTTCCCTGCGCGTTTTCTGCATCTCGTCCAGTGGAAGAACCCGACGCCGGTCGGCCATCCCTATCGCGAGGCCAATCACGTCGGCATCTATCGACAGAATTCCCTGGTCGGCAATCTCGATGAAGCCTATGCGCGGGTGCTGGCCCACGGCGGCCGCCCCTACGGTGAACCGAGCGACATCATTCTCACGCCCGATGGCTTCAAGGTCCGGGTGTTCGGCTATCGCGACCCGGATGGTTCGACCCTGGAAATGATCGGTGCCGAAGATCCCGCCGGCAAAGTTGTCTATCCCGGCGTGATGCACCACTGCAATCTCAACGTACGCAATCTCGAACGCAGCTATCGCTTCTATCACGACGTGATGGGACTCGATCCGCAGGCCTATCTGGAGCCCACCAATCTGCAGCCCGCCAGCAATGGCTCGCTCGGCGACGCGCTCACCAGCGCCGATGGCTCGGCCTATCTCGGCGGCATGAATTTCGCGGCGACCTTGATGGGTCTGCGTACAGACTCACGCAACCCGCTCGACGTGCTGGAGTGGCATACCCCCAAGCCCTATGGCGAAGCCTATCCGCAGGCCAATCATCTCGGCATCATTCGCGTCGCGTTTGAAGTCGATGACATTGCGGCCGCGCGCGCGCGCCTCATCGCCACCGGTCAGGCCGGCGTGGGACCGATCGAGAACTGGGATATGGGCGACATGGGTCAACGCAAGGTCGTCATCTTTCGCGACCCCGACGGCATCTGGCTGGAATTGATCGAAGCGGTGGCCTACCCCGCCGCGCGTCCGCCCTTCGCCTGAGTTCGAAACAAGGCCCCGTGGCTGGCGGCAGGGGGGTTGCCAGCCACGGGCAAGTTACAGAGCGGGCTCGCTCAGGTTCCAAGTCGACGCATGGCCGCCTGGGTCATGTAGTTGTCATACACATTGGTCAGGTTGTAGTCGGACTTGAAGCCGCCGGCGACTTCGGCCGCCTGATTGAAGCGCGACATGGTACGGCCCTGGAAATCATGACTGTGGTACCAGGTCCAGCTCCATGCCGGCTTGCCCTTGTCCAACACTTCGTTGGTGGCAGTCTTGTACTGACCGAAACCGGGTTCACCGCACTTGAACAACTCGTTGCGGCGATCGTAGGTCAGCATCTGCGGGAACACGAAGTTACGCGCATCCACGTACACGCGCTTCTTGCTGTAGGGCGCGCGTGAGAAACCGGTCGGCTCGGCTTCGAGTATCACCACTTCCGGAATCAGCTCCTTCTGCACGATGAAGAAGGTCTTGCCATCGGGGCCGCCGTGGGATTCCGGTCGCCAGTTCGGTTGATCGCCCATCCAGCTGTTCTGCGAACTGCCGAGATAGGGCTGGCGTCCGACAATCTTGTAGTTGCCCCAGGTCAGATAGGGATCGCCTGCCGCCCAGGCGTCAGACAGATAAAAATTGAGGCCGGAAACCAGCGGTTCGAAACGCTGATTGGTCGGAAAACGGCGCACGCGTTTGAAAGCCGGCAGATAACCGAACAGATCGGGGAAAGCGCGTTGATCGTAAGGCCACTCACTGAGGAAGGCCGTGCCTTTGACGTCGTTCGGTTCGGTGAACCAGGTCGACTGGTAACGCAGTTTGCCTGCGTGATTGCCGGGCAGCGGGCCGCTGGTGCGACCGGACACCTGCTGTTCGCACCAGACCAGATTGTAGTTGTAGACCACCTTGCCTTCGGCATCGACGGCATCAGCGATGACGGCATACATCGACTCATCGTGACGGCCCCAGCTCAAGGTCATGTTGGCGATGACCTGCACGCCGTTATCGACCTGGGGAAACGGCAGACCGCCTATCCATTCTGCGCCATCGTCGGTTCTGACGTTGCCGACATCGTCGAGTTTCGCGCGGCCCTGATTGGACAGCGTCGCTTCGAGGAATTCATGGGGAAACATCTTGGTGACATCGGTGGTGGTGCCCGATGGTGAAATCTGAAACTTGCGATCCATCTGCATGACTTCGATCATGAGCGCCGGATCGACCAGATCCTGCACGAGCTCGATGTTCGATTTGTCTATCCAATCGCCGTCCTTGACCTTGCCCTTGGTATAAGCCTCGATGCTGAGCAGTTCATCGGGATAGGCTTTTCCGATTTCTCCGGACTCCGCCATGATGGGCCACAGCGAACCGAGCACACCTGCCGTGCCTATGCCGCGCGCCGTCTTCTCCATGAAGACGCGACGACTGTAGTCAAAGTCGTATTTCCTGATATGAGCCATGATCTTGTTCTCCCCTTGTCGATTTGTTGTCATCACTTCGTTGCGACGGATGACTCCGCAGTGTCCTTGTTGCGCGGCACGACTCAATGCTCCCCAGCGATCGGTCTACGCACCGTGGACACTGTCGCGCCGACATTAGCGCAATGATCCATGTGCCGTGTAGTGTTTTTTTTCGCCGTCGATCGACCCGATCCAAAGCGGTACTGCGAACGAATCACACTCTTTCGACGGTGCTACGGCATGCCCGGTAACAGCGAGAAAAATGCATTACCGTTTTCATAGCGCGATAGTGGGTGGACGGACAGACGGCGTTGGCGGTTACGCCGCTTGGTGGCATGAAAAATAGAATGAATATTCATACAGGATGCCGCGCGAATCCTTGCCTGCCTGGACAAACCGCGACGAGCGCAAGCCGTGATGCAAACGTATTTGCAGCGCCGGATTCAGGGTCTTCTTCCGTGCCGCGCCAACGCCATCGATCTTCGGGGGAGGGTCAGGAAGAAGTCGAGGCCGTGACAGGAAATGGCGCCGCCCCCCGCGCCATCACTTGCCGTGCCGCGCGAACACCACCCGCCCCTCGAATACCGTCTGCAACACCTGCGTATCGCTGATCTCCTCCGGCGCGATCTCGAACAGATTGCGATCGAGCACGACGAAGTCGGCGAACTTGCCGACTTCGAGGCTGCCGCTGTCTTTTTCCATGCGCATCGCCTGCGCGCCGTTACGCGTGAAGATACGCAAGGCGTCGGCAAGGGGGATGGCCTGCGCCGGCGCGAGCGCACCGGCGGCTTTGCCATAGGGATCCTTGCGCGTCACCATCGCCTCGATACCCGGCCAGGGATTCGGCGTCGGCACCACGGAAGGCCAGTCCGATCCATAAATCATGTTCACGCCGGCATCGAGCATGGATTTGATGGGCCAGAACTGCTCGACGCGTTCGCGACCGATGACCACTGCCATCATCTCGACCAGCGGCGAGGGATACCACAGTATCGGCGACAACTCGGCGACGGCGTCGAGTTGCTTGAAGCGCGCAATATCCGATGGCGCAATCAACTCCGCGTGGGCCAGTTCATGGCGTAGACCTGAATTGCCGTTGGCCTTGCGCGCGGCGGCAATGGCATCGAGCGCGGCGCGCGCCGAGCCATCACCGGTGGCGTGCATCTTGACCGTCAGGCCGAGCTTGTCGAGTTCCACCAGCGCAGCGTCGAGATCCACCTGCTTGTGCTGCAACTCGCCCTTGAAATCCGCGCCATGCCGGGCATCGGGCAGATAGGGCTCGAGCATCACGGCGCTGCGGGTCGGCGGAATGCCGTCAACGAAGATCTTGGCGTAGCCGGTACGCACGTGGGTGGTTTGATCGTCCCGCCAGTGGATACGATTGTGCGCTTCGTCGGCATCGTTCTCGGTCCAGGTGGCGCGCCATGGACGGCTGGTGGCAACGCGCATATCGAGTTTGCCGGCGCGGTCGAGCGCGGCATAGGCGCGCACCGCATAGCCATCGGCCAGCGCGTCCTTCATGGCGGTCACACCGAGCGCATTGACCGTCGCCACCGCCCACTGCACCGCGGCCTGGTATTCGGCATCGCTGCGTTTGGGCAGACGCTTCATGGCGAAGTAGGCGGCGTTGTCGAACAGGATGCCGGTCGCTGCACGACTGGTGGCATCGCGCACGATCACGCCGCCCTTGGGGTCCGGCGTGTGGGCATCGATGGCCAGCGCACGCAGCGCGCGGGAATTGACCCACGCATTGTGGAAAGTGGAGTCGATCAGGAAGACCGGATTGTCCGGCGCCGCCTTGTCGAGCATGGCCAGCGTCGGTGGGTCGCTGCTTTCCAAGGTCTCGGCCGCCCATTGCCCGCCGCGTATCCATTCGCCCTCGGCCTTGTGCGCGGCGCAGGCGCTGATCTTCGCGAGGATTTCGGGCAAGGGGGTGACGAAGGGAAAAGTGCATTCCACCTGATGCTGAAAGCCGCCTTCGACGGGATGCATGTGCATGTCGTGGATGCCGGGCATGAGCATGCGCCCGGCCAGATCGACGAGCTTGGTCGCCGGTCCGATATGGGCGGCTACCGCCGCATCGCTGCCGACCGCGATGAGGCGACCATCCTTGATCGCGAGTGCCTCGGCCCAGCTGCGCTGGTCGTCGACGGTATAGATGCGACCGTGACGGTAGACGCTATCGGCGAACCCGGCGGCCGTCGCGGCGCGCCACATCCCCAGACACAGAAACGCGATGAGCATGGCGCGCATGACTTGAACTCGTGTGGACTGACAGCGCGCAGCGTACCGCTTGTGGTGGGCCTCGTGCACCGCCGCACGCCGGACCGGCCCGCGTGCGTTGCGGGGCAAGGCGGCGCCATGCTAGCGTCCGGACCCGAATTACAACGCGGAGCTGTCAATGGAAGTCGGAGTATTCATGATGCCGTCCCACCCGCCGGAGCGCGATCTGCGCGAAGGTTACGAATGGGATCTGGAACACATCACGCTATGCGATCGTCTGGGCTTCTCGGAAGCCTGGATAGGTGAGCACTTCACCGCGCCCTGGGAGCCCAATCCAGCGCCCGACATCCTGATTGCCCAGGCGCTGATGCGCACCGAGCGCATCAAGCTCGCGGCCGGCGCCCACCTGCTGCCTTATCACCATCCGGCTGAACTCGCCGGCCGCATCGCCTTCATGGATCACATCTCCAAGGGGCGTCTGATGTTCGGTGTCGGCGCCGGTGGTCTGCCGAGTGACTGGGCGCAGTTCAATGTCGACGGCATGGGTGGCGAGAACCGCCTCATGACGCGCGAGGCGCTGGACATCATTCTCAAGCTCTGGACCTGCGACGAACCTTTCGAGTATCGCGGCAAGTATTGGAACGTGAACGGCATCGCGCCGATGTTCGACGGGCGTCTGCAGCGTCACTTGAAGCCCTTGCAGAAACCCTATCCGCCCATCGGCATCGCGGGTCTGTCGCCGCGCTCCGACACCCTGGAAATGGCTGGTGAACTCGGCTTCATGCCCTTGAGCCTGAATCTGTCCCAGGAATACCTGCGCGACCATTGGGACTCGGTGGTCCGCGGCGCCGAGCGCGGCGGCCGCGTCGCCAATCGCCAGGACTGGCGCGTGGTGCGTGAGGTGTATATCGCCGACACCGACGCGCAAGCGCGCAAGCTCGCCCTCAACGGCATGATGGGGCGTGCCTATCGCGACTATCTGTTGCCGCTGTTCGGCTCCTTCCGTCTGCTGTCGGTGTTCAAGCACGATCAGAGCGTGCCGGATTCCGACGTCACGCCGGAATACCTGGTCGATCACAACTGGCTGGTGGGTTCGCCCAGCACCGTCGCCGGCAAGCTCGGTGACATGGTGCAGGAGTCGGGCGGCTTCGGCACGCTGTTGGTCATCAACTTCGACTTCAAGGACGAGTATTCGGCCTGGACCGCTTCGCAGACTGCGCTGATGCAGGAAGTGCTGCCGCAGTTCAACCGCAGCGCGGCGGCTTGACGCGCACGGCGACCCGTTGCGACGGGTCGCCGTCTGTCGCGCTACGCCGCGCGGCGGCGACGTCCCAGAAGAGCGAGCAATCCACCACCGAGCAGCGCAGCGGCGGGCGGCAGCGGCACCGTCGCCGCGCCCACGGTGAACTCGACGTTGTCGATGCCGACGTTGAAGGCCGAGGGTCCCCATTGAATGCGGATGCCATCGGATGAACTCAGGTTCACGAAGGAAAAATGATTGTGCAGGTTGTCCGGTTGAATGCCGATGGTCAGCGGCCCGGATTCGAACAGCACATTCAGGGCGCCGTCGAGTATCGTGAATCGCGAAGGCAACTGACTATCGAACCAGGCGCCGAGGTCGAAACCGTGCAGGGTGACCGCCTCGCCATTGAGCGGCTGAATGAAGATCTCCGCACGCGAGTCGGAGTCACCGCCATCGGTCCAGGCCACGCCCTGGAGATCGTTGTAATCGGTATTCCAGTAACGCAACTGTGTCAGTTGGGTACCGCCCTGCAGATTGTGGTAACTGACGTCCACCACGCCGGCGACATCGCCATAGGAAGCATCGATAAAGCTGCCGTCAAAGCAGACCGCCAGACCGGTGCAGACGTTGGCGGGAAATGTCAGCACGTCGGCGCGCGCCGGCGTGGACAACATTGCCGTGCCCAGCGAGAACACCGCGGCGCATGAGGCGACGAGCCGCGACGCGCGGGGCACGCCGAAGGGGTGGGTCCGAGAGTCCATGCCAATACTCCATGTCGAGGAAAGCTGCCGGCATTGATAGCAATATCCGCCCGGTTGTTTCCGGGAATATTTCGCGTCCCCAACCTTTGTTGACAATTGCGGCTCAAGGCCAGGCATCGCTGTCTGTGGTCTGACAGTCCGCGACGGCTGTGCTTAAATTCGCTCTGTCCCCAACCGCGAGCACACTCGACATGCAATTCGGCATCGGCGTCAGCGCCCACATCAAGAACTGGGAATTCATTCAATACGCCGAAAGCCTGGGCTTCGACCGGGCCTGGGTCGGCGACTCACAGATGATCTGGTCGGACTGCTACGCGGTGCTGGCGCTCGCCGCCCATCACACCAGTCGCATAGCGCTCGGCACCGGCGTCGCCATTACCGGCACCCGTATCGCGCCGGTCACCGCCCATTCCATCGCCAGCATCGCCGAGATTGCGCCTGGCCGTACCTTCCTGGGCCTCGGCACCGGCCACACCGCGATGCGCGTGATGGGTCAGAACCCGATGCGGGTGAAAGCCTTTCGCGAATACCTGCGCGTGACCCGCGCGCTGCTGGATGGCGAAGCGGTCGATTACACCTATGAAGGCGAGACCCGCGAGATCCAGTTCCTCCATCGCGAGCGGCGCTTCATCAATCTCGATCAGCGCATCCCCATCTACGTCGCCGCCAACGGCCCCCGGGCCCTGGAAGCGGCCGGCGAGTTCAGCGATGGTCTCATCACCGTCGGCGGCGAGCCGGATGTGATGAAGCCCAAACTCGAAGGCGTGGCGCGTGGCGCCGCCAAGGCCGGGCGCACCCTGCCCGACAGTTTCCACACCGCCTTCATCACCAGCAGTTGCGTGCTCGGCGCGGGCGACAAGCTCACCGATGATCGCGTCATCGACGAGACGGGCGCCTGGGTCGGCTGCGAACTGCACTTCTATTACGAGGTGTGGAAGGACAATGGCTGCAACGACGCCATCATTCCCGACCACTTCAAAGCCATCTGGCCCGATTATCTCAAACGCGTCGAGACCATGAGCCTGCCGGAGAAGGCGCGCTTCCGTCAGATCCACGACGGCCATCTGGTCTATCTGCAGCCGGAAGAGCGCAGATACGTGTCGCCGGATGCGATCCGCGCCGGCTGCCTGGTCGGTACGCCGGATGAGATCATCGAACATGTGAAGCGGCTCGAGGCGGGCGGCATCAAGGAAATCGACCTGTGGCCGCCGATGGACTGCGAGCGCAAGGTCCTGGCGGACTTCGCCAAATACGTGATGCCGGCGTTTCGGTAGAGATCGGGCGCGAGGCGACGGAGCAGCGCGGTGCGCAGCGCGCTGTGCCTGGCACTCGCCTGGGCGGCGCTGTTCAACGCCGCGCCGCTCGCCGCGCGCGAACGCTTTCAATGTTCGATTGAACGGCAGGCGGCGGAAGCGATCCTCGATTTACGCGATCGCGGCCAGACCCGCGCCTTCGTCACCGCGCCCCTGCCATCCCGCGAGTCGGTGTTCAATGGCAGGCAGGGCAGCCTGCAGGCCAGGCTCGCCGTGCAGATGCACGGCATCATCGACGATGTCTACAGCCATCCGGGCGTGCAGGCCGGCCCCTATCTCGCCTATCGCATGGCGGCCTGTAGCGAACGCAATGCCGGACGCAAAGTGCCGCGGAGTTTTGCCGAGGTCGCTCTGCCCATGAGCGGCTGCCAGCAGAAGCATGGCCTTCCGCTGTCCACTGAACTCAGCCAATGCGCGCGTGAGGTCATCGAGTATTATCAGAGCCATGAACATCGCGAACCAACTGATTGAACTCGACGCGCTCGAGGTGCTGGTCGTCGTCGACAATGAAACCGACACCCTGTCGAGCGTCGCCGATGGCATCCCGCAGATCCCCGAGGCCGTGCATCTCGCCATGCGCCTGCCGGCGGCCCGCGTGCACGAAGGCCATGAATGCAAGGTGGTGTTCGACCATCTGTGCTGCGCCTGCCACGGCTTGTCGGTGCTGCTGACCGGACGGCGCGGCAACGAGAGCCACACGGTGTTGTTCGATGTCGGCCCCTATCCCCATGTGTGGCTGGAAAATGCGCGGCATCTGGATCTCGACCTCGCGCGCATCGAAGCCTTGTTCCTGTCGCACTGGCATTTCGATCACAGCGGCGGCTTTCCCGAAATCGTCGCGGCGATTGCCAGGGCGCGCAGGAGCGCAGGACTTGCCGCACCCCTGGTGGTCGACCTGCATCCCGATCGCCCCACCCAGCGCGGCCTCATGACGGCCACCGGCAGCCTCATCCTGTTACCGGCCGAACCGAGCTTCGAAGCGATCGCGGCCGCCGGTGGCGAGATCGTCAAAGCCGCCGACGCGCATCTCGTCGCCGGCGGATTCTTCTATGGCAGCGGCGCGATACCGCGCGTGACGAGTTACGAGACCGGTCTCGCCGGCCACCATTCCTTCTGGGGCGAAACACTCGAAGCCGACCCTCTGATCATGGACGAACGCTTTCTCGCCGCCCATGTGCGCGGGCGTGGGCTATCGGTGATGTCGGCCTGTTCCCATGCCGGCATCGTCAACGCCTGCCTCGCCGCGCAGGAGAATTTTCCCGGCACGCCGATCGATCTGGTGCTGGGCGGCTACCACCTTGCCGGCAAAATCATGGAAGAGCGCATCGAGGACACGGTCCGCGACCTCGCCGCGCGCATTGCGCCGCGCATCGTCGCGCCCGGCCATTGCACCGGCTGGCGGGCCAAGGCCGCGCTGGCACAGGCCTTCGCGCCCGCCCATTACGCGCCGAGTGTGGTAGGGACGCTGTACAGACTGACGGCGCCGTAAGCGCCGCCAGAAAGTACAAATCCCGGTGCACCCGGTCGGCCCGCATGACGCGCCGACCCGATGCCCGGGATGGTGTTGCGAAAAGCTGCGGGCTTAGACGCGCTTGCGCCGCAGACCCACCAGGCCCGCCAGAGCCGGCACCAGCATCCACGCGGCGCCCGGCAGCGGCACCGGCGCCACGCCGTACTGCAGATGATCGATTTCCCAATCGGCCGAGCCGTCGAGACTGGTGATGGTGATACGGGAAATGCCGGCATCGAAGATGGCGCCGAAGAAACGATCTTCGGCCGTGCCGCCGTTGACCGAACTGTCGCCGAGATCGTCGAACAGCACCCCGCCCAGCGACGAACCGTTTTCGTCGAAGGCGCGCACCGCGAAACTGCCGACGCCGAACGAACCGCCCACGCCGTTGTTACCGATATCGGTCCACACGAGGCCGATATGGGTCGGAAGCTGGCTCAGGGCCGAAGCGCTGAAGGAAAAGGAGATGCTGGTCGCGCCATTCGAATACCAGGAATGACCGCCATTGCCGTTGCCGTCGATAAGACCATCGTCGGCATCGACTGAATCGACGGTGACGCCCACACCGACCACGGTGCCGAAACTCGCGGTGACTCCGGGGGTGTTGAGCGCACCATCTTCGAAGTCTTCGACGAAGAAATTCGGGTTGCCACTCGCAATGGCCGCAAACGGACTATCGGCGAATTGCAGGTAGGGGGCTGACGTCAGGAAGGTCGCGGTGGCGGCCTGGGCCTGGCTCACCATGCCGGTGGCCAGCAGCACGGTAGCGAGAGCGGTGGTGGTTTTCATGTCCGAGCTTCCCTTTGGAGATGGCGGTAATGCGATGTTAGTCGGTGACTGACCTGCGGCGGTAGTGCGGTGCCTGCTCCGGATGCGTGATGGAGTTGGCAAGTACACCGCCAGTTTCGACTCGGCTTGCGGGCGGCGATCGTCCGGGCCTCGTCGGCGCCGTCAGGGCCGCGCCATGCAGGCGTTCATATAGGCCATCACTTCTCCGCCCTCGGCTATCTTTGCGCGCGCCTCCTCGGCGCAACGCTTGCTGCGTATCAGGCGCTCTTCGGTCGACAGTGGCGGGACCTGGCGCGTCACGGCGACGGGACTGGCCTCGGTCGGTCGCGCCGCGATGCAGGCCTCGATGAAAGCTTTGCGTTCCGCGCCCTGTCTGTCGCGGGCCATGACATTGCAGGCGGCGCGGCGACGCGGTTCGGAATCATCGCGCGTGGCGGGCAGGCGGGCTGCTTCGGCGGCGCCCTGCGCCACGCTCGCGCCGCTGCCCATACAGGCCGCGATAAACGCCGGACGCTCGTCAACGCTGGCCTGGGTGCGGGCTTCGCTGGCGCAGGCGGCGCGGCGCCTGGCCTGCTCGGCGTCTATCGCCGGACTCTGAACCCGCCCCGCCAGGCATTCCTTGAGATAGGCGGCGCGCGCCTCGCCCTGCATATCCTTGCTCGCCGTCGCGCAGCCGAGGATGCGCTCCTGGGGCGGCAGGCCATCGACGGCTGTCGGCGCGACGGGCGGCACCGACATGGCGGGCGCAGCAGGCGCGATGACGGCTGCGGTCTTTTTTCTCACCGGGCTCGCGGCGACGACGCCGGCATCGCTGCCGAGGCACTTGTTCATGAAGGCCTCGCGCGGCGCGCCCTTCAGGTCGCCGGCGTCACGGATGCAATCGGCGACGCGCATCAGGCGTTCGGTCGCCGAACTGTCGGCCGCCGACAAAGGCGCGAGATAAATGAGCGACAGGACCAGCGCGAAAGCGGCGCGACGTGTCATGACAGGCGCTTTTCCTGGCGTAAACGACGCGCGGCGCGGGGCGCGCTGACGACCGCGTCGTCAGGCCGCTGAACGCTGGCCCGCATCGTGCGCGGCGCCGGCCTTGGCGAATTCCAGCACACCATCCTCCAGCGGCGCTTCGCGTATGGTCTGTTTGTCGAGTGTGTAGTTCTGGGTGTTGCGCCAGGGATCGCGGTCGCCCTGCTTGGGAAACAGATGCAGGGCGCGGCGCATATAGCCGGGTGAGAAGTCTTCGATCATGGGTCGCGGCGTCATGGTGCGGTCGGACGGCCGCAGGCGTGGCGTGCAGATCGCGGTGCCGAGTTCGGCCATGCGATTGACCAGTCGACACACATATTCCGCCACCAGTTCGGACCGCAAGGTCCACGAGGCATTGATATAGCCCAGCGTGTAGATGAGATTGGGCACGTCGGAAAACATCATGCCCTTATAGGAAAAGGTGTCGGGAAAGGAGACCGCCCTGCCATCGACGCTGAAGCTCGCGCCGCCCAGCACTTCCATGTCGAGCCCGGTGGCGGTGACGATGATATCGGCAGGGAGTTCCGCGCCCGACTTGAGTTTGATGCCGCCAGCCGTGAAGCACTCGATTTCATCGGTGGCGATGTCGGCCTTACCCGCGCGCAGCGCCTTGAACAGGTCGGCATCGGGCACCAGGCAGAGCCGCTGATCCCAGGGCATGTAAGTTGGCGTGAAATGTCTGGCGACATCGAAGTTCGGACCCAACTGCTTGCGCACCATGTTGATGAGGCGCTCGCGCATTTTCTGCGGCTGCTTGCGGGTCTGCTGGTAGATGTAACGCTGAAACCACACGTTCTTGGCTCGCGTGAGTCGGTAGGCGAGTTGCTCCGGAAGTAGCGCGCGCAGGAAGGTGGCAATCGGATCCTTGGCCGGCAGCGACACCACATAGGTCGGCGAGCGTTGCAGCATGGTGACCTTGGCCGCCTGCCTGGCGAGCGCCGGCACCAGGGTCATGGCGGTCGCGCCGCTGCCGATGATCACCACCCGCTTGCCGCTGTAATCGAGTCCCTCCGGCCAGTGTTGCGGATGCACGATGCGGCCGCTGAAATCGTCACTGCCGGGAAATGCCGGGGTGTGGCCGTGGGCGTAGTTGTAATAGCCGCTGCATACCAGCAGCACATTGCACGACACACTGACCCGCGCACCGTCGCGCTCGCAGTCCACGGTCCAGCGCGCATCGCTGCTGGACCAGGACGCGGTCTTCATGCGGTGACCAAAGCGGATCAGTTTATCGATGCCACGCTCGCGCGCCGCTTCCTGCACATAGGACAGGATGGACGGTCCGTCGGCGATGGCCTTGGGCTCCAGCCACGGCTTGGAGTCATAGCCCATGGTGTACATGTCGCTGTCGGAACGGATACCCGGGTAGCGAAACAGATCCCAGGTTCCACCTATCGCATCGCGCGCTTCGAGCAGGATGAAAGTCTTGCCGGGACATTTGTCCTGCAGTTGGCGCGCGGCCCCGATGCCGGACAGACCGGCACCGACGATGATGACATCGAAATGATCCATGCTGACTCCGTATCGCGCGCTATTGCAGTTCCAGACCGGCCATCTTGCCCTGCTTGCGCCATTGCTCGAGCAGTGAGTAGAACTGCACCGCGCCTTCGTACTGCTCTTCAAAGAAGCCCTTGGTCTTGCCTTCGCCGGCGCGACCTTCGGCGTTGTAATAGCCGGGCGTGCACTTGGACAGGTAGTCCGACATGAAGCTCGGCTTGTGCACGGTTTCGAGCCAGGCCTCCTCGGCCTGTGTGGTCGCTTCCACACACTGCTTGCCGCGCGCCTTGGTTTCCTTGATCACATAGGCGATGTGGGTCGCCTGGCGGTCGAGCATATAGGTGAAGTTCGGCGCGAGACCGGTCTGGGTGAGCCCCATGTGGAAGCAGTTCGGAAAGCCATGGCTGTGGAAACCATGAAAGGTGCGCATGCCATCGGCCCAGTAGTCAGACAACGACTGTCCGTTCTTGCCATAGACCTCGAATTCGGAACGCCGCGTATAAGCGGTGCCGACTTCAAAGCCGGTGGCGAAGATCAGGCAATCGAGTTCGTATTCGACGCCGTTCACCACCACGCCTTTCTCGGTCACGCAATCGACGCCCTTGCCTGCGGTATCCACCAGGGTGACGTTGTCACGATTGAAGGTCGGCAGGAATTCGTCATTGAAGGTCGGGCGCTTGCACCACTGGCGATACCAGGGTTTCAACTTCTCGGCGACCGCCGGATCCTTGACCGATTTGGCGACCCGCTCGCGGATCGCATTCATCTTCTGATAGTCGGCGACTTCGCCCATATAGGCGATGTCATCCATGCTCATGCCGGAATCGGGCGACACCGACAACAGCTTGGACAAGGCCTTGAACAGGTCCGTCCAGCGATCGCCGACCAGATCCTGTTCCTGCGGAATGCCGCTCAGTATCGAGACGAAGTTCTCGTTGCGCTCGGCGTGCCAGCCGGGCTTCAAGCTCTTCGCCCAATTCGGATCGGTCGGCTTGTTGCCGCGCTCGTCAATCGCCGAGGGCGTGCGCTGGAATACCGTCAGGTGCTTGGCGTCGCGCGCGACATAGGACACACATTGGATGGCAGTGGCGCCGGTGCCGATGATACCGACGCGCTTGTCGGCAAGCTTGGTCATGCCGCCCGAGGAACTGCCGCCGCAATAGTCGTAATCCCAGCGGCTGGTGTGGAAGGTGTGGCCCTTGAATTTTTCGATGCCCGCAATGCCCGGCAGCTTGGGTCGATTCAGCGGGCCGCTGGACATCACCACATGACGCGCCTTGAACAGGTCACCGCGATCGGTGGTGACATGCCAGCGCTTGTCGGCCTCGTGCCAGCGCACGGTCTTGACCTGTGTCTGGAAGCAGGCGCGCGGATAGAGATCGAAATGACGGCCGATGCGGCGCGCATGTTCGAGGATCTCGGGCGCGTAGGAGTATTTCTCCTTGGGAATGTAATTGGTCTCTTCGAGCAGCGGCAGGTAGACATAGGCTTCAATGTCGCACTGCGCACCGGGATAGCGGTTCCAATACCAGGTGCCGCCGAAATCGCCGGCCTTCTCCAGAATGCGGAAATCGTCGATGCCGGCCTGCTTCAGACGCGCGGCGGCGAGTTGGCCACCGAAGCCGCCGCCGACGATCAGTACTTCGACCGTCTCGGAGATCGGCTCCCGCACCAGCACCTGGTCGATGTAGGGGTCATCGTTGAAGTGTTCGAGCTCGCCGGCGACTTCGAGATATTGCGCGTTGCCTTCCGCGCGCAGTCGGCGTTCGCGTTCTTCGGTGTACTTGCGACGTAATTCCTGGGGATCGAAACCCAATTCCTGGACAGTGGGTAACTTGAAAACAGCGGCCTGGACCTCGGGACTGGTAGCCATGAAGCATTCTCCCCTGCGTAGCATGGTGTGATCGTGTGGGCCACTCTATTACGCGCGTGGGGCGACGCGCCACCCCCGCAGG
>Ga0208492_1000603_pt1 | contig 28997 bp, 25 predicted proteins | sample Subbioar_CSW14AB_FD_184820 | JGI IMG/M metagenome (GOLD analysis project Ga0208492, IMG submission 184820) | Serpentinite rock and fluid subsurface biosphere microbial communities from McLaughlin Reserve, California, USA - CR12Mar_CSW14AB (SPAdes) | ecosystem: Environmental > Terrestrial > Deep... | reverse complement strand
CCCCGCCGCGCTCGGCCAGCAGCAGGGCTTCGGCCACCGCACCGATGGTGATGCCCACGATCATCTGATTGGCCAGCTTGGTCAACTGGCCCGAGCCTGTCGGCCCCACGTGAACGGGGCGGCCCAGCACACAGAGCACGTCGCGCGCGCGCTCGAAGGCCTCGGCCGGACCACCCGCCATGATCGCCAGCGTGCCGGCCTCGGCGCCCAGGGTGCCGCCCGAGACGGGGGCATCCAGCGCCACGACACCCGCAGCTTGCAGCCTGGTGGCGTGATCGCGCGCCTGCTCGGGCAGGATCGAGCCCATGTCGATGAACAAGGTGCCAGTGCGAATCGTTCGGATGGCCGAGGCGTTGCCTGAATCGAACAACACTTCGCGCACCGCATCGCCGTCTTGCAGCATGGCGATGACGAGGTCGGCCTGCGACACGGCCCGGGCTGGCGAATCGGCCACCGTGGCGCCATCGGGCAACAGGGCTTCGGCCTTGGCGCGGGTGCGGTTCCAGGCGACCAGGGTGTGGCCGGCGGCCAGCAGGCGGCGGGCCATGGGCTGGCCCATCAGGCCGCAACCCAGCAACGCGATGTGTGACATGCTTGCAAATCGTGGCGAACCCTGAGGCCAGCCGGGGTGTGGAAAGCGCGTATTGTCCCGCATGGCTGACCCGTGTTTTCCGGACCGCAAGGTGTGACTTATGCCCGCCCTGACAGGGAAATACCGGGCCGATCCCTCGTTTGAAGGACAGTCACGCTGCGCAAATTCGGCGAACATTGCCGTGGCAGTTCCTCCACGTCAGGGGCGCCTGGCGCTCAAGCCGATGACACAATTCCAATGACCATGGCCGAATCCCTCGCTCCAGGCTTGCTTGACGTTGCTGCGCTGCAAGGCGCTGTTTTGAATTCGCTTGACCAGTTCGCCGTCGCCGTGACGGTCAAGGACCTGGCCAGCGGTCGCTACGAACAAGCCAATGCATCCGCCGCCCGCCTGTTGGGCCTGGAGGGGCGTGAGGTCGTCGGCTCACAAGACGCCGACCTCTTCGATGCCACCCTCGCCGTCGCCTTGCGCGCTGCTGAACAGCAGGCCCGTGCCATCCCGTCCGGCGTGATGGCCGAACACAAGCTCGAGATCGCCGGCACCCGCCGTGATTTCCTGGCCTGGCGCCAGGTCGTGTCCCACGCCGACGGTCAGGCCCGCATGGTCGCCATCTGGCAGGACGTCACCGATGCCCGCCGCCGCGAAGCTCAGTTGCAGACCGCGATGGCACAACTTGAGCAACAACAAAAGGCCAACGAGACCCTGCGCCGCGACGTCGAAGGCAGCCAGGTGCGCGATGCGCTGTCGGGCCTTTATCACCGTGCCCACTTCGAAGAGCAGCTCTGCCGCGAGGCGGACCTCTCCAGCCGCGAACAGCGCGAGTTCGCCCTGGTCGCCATCGCTGTCGACAACATGGACGAAATCCGCCAGAACCACGGCGTCGATGGCTGCGAGCGCGTCATCGAAGCCCTGGGCCGCCTGTTGCGTGCCGGCACCCGAGCCATGGACGCCCCGTGCCGCCTCGGTGGCGATCGCTTCGTGGTGCTGCTTTCGGGCGTGGGCCTGGCCACGGCGCATTCGCGCATGGAGCAACTGCGTCGGCAGTGCGCTCAGCACATCGTGGCGTACAACGGTCAGCAGATCCCGTTCACCGTCAGCATGGGCGTGGCGAGTTTCCCGCACACCGCGGGCCTGGTCGATGAGCTCATGCGCAGCGCCGACCGCGCGCTGGCCAGCGCCCGTGAAAAGGGTGGCAACCGCATCGTGCTGGCCAGCATCCAGTTCACGCCAGTGGCCTGAGCGGCCCGCGCTCCGCTGAAGCGGGGTGCTCAGCGGACTCACAAAGAGGATCGGCCAGACCCTTGCGGTGTCTGGCCGATGAAAACGAGGTCCGCCGAGAGCTGGTTGCCGCATTCCTGAACCCAGGGGGATTCAGGTGGGCGAGGTCAGCAGCACTTCGGGTTCATCTGACGCGAGACGATCACACCTGTGCGCAATGTTCCAAGCCCTGGCTCCAAGAGCATCGGTTCAAGGAAATAAAAACAACCACGAACGCGACGGACAGGCCCATTCTACGTGGACTCGCCCCGATCGGGTCAAGCACTTGCTGCTGTTTTGCACGCCTGAAGCGGTGCTGATGCCGCGATCGATCAGGTGCGGGCCGTGGTTCAGATCAGGTGGCCATCCTGGCCGAGGACCTGGTCGATGCGCGCCACGAGCTGGTCGACGTATGCGGGCGAGGGCAAGGGCCCCAGGGGGGAGGCTTCGCTGGCCGGATCGGACGGGTTCGCGGGTGCCGCGACGGGTGCCGCGGGTCGTTCGGCCAGGATGTAGGCCAGGTTCAGCGCCGCCAGCACGGCGATGCGCTCACGCGCTTTGAGCTTGCCGCTGTCGCGGATGGCGCACATCTCGCGGTCGACCTGCGAGACCGCTTCACGCAGGCGTTCCTCGCCGCCGTCCGGGCAGCCCAGGCGGTAGCTCTGTCCCATGATCGAGACTTCGATTTGCTTCATTCTGATCGGGTGCCGACAGCGGGCTGGTCGCCGTCGGGGTGTTCGGTTTCGTTGGCGGGCAGGGGCAACTTGTCGAGCAGCGCGTCGATGCGCGCGCGCGCGGCGGCCAGCCTGGCCTTGAGGGACTCGCGTTCCTGGGTGACGACGTGCACCTGCTGGGCCAGCAGCGCGTTGGTGCGGCGCAGCTCCTCGTGGCGCAACAGCAGGCGCTCGATGCGATCGGTGAGTTCGTCGATGCGGGACATGGTTGGCCGTGGCGGGTTCAGGGGTGCTCGCTGGCATTGTAGGCGCGCTTACAATGCCAGCCGTTGGTGCTCGCGCCGGGGTTCACCCGGTGCAGTCAAACGGGAAGCAAGAGGGTCACGCATCACCGCCGATGCCAGCCTGACTTGCGCTGCCCCCGCAACGGTCGGCGGTCGAGTGCGTGCAACGCCAGTTTGCACGCGCTCAGCCTGTGTCCTCCAGCCACTGGGCCTTCGGGCCTGGGAAGGCCACACAGGTTGCACCGCCTAGCCCGGATACCGGCCAGCAGGGGGTGCGTGCGTTCGCGTGCGCGCCAGTCGCCCACGGTCTGCGGGGATGCTGACCAGGGCTCCTTTGCTTTGCTTTCATCATGTTTTTTCTGATCTCGGTGCCCCAGGCACCCGGGGTGCGTTCGGCCGTTGCCGTGGCGTGTGGTGTGTGGTTCGGTTCCGTGGCGGCTCAAACCGCGACGCCGACGGACGCGGGGGCGACCCTCGAGCCGGTGGTGGTTTCCGCCAGCCGGCTGCCGGAGCTGCTTCGCTCGGCGCCCATCGGGGCCACGGTCATCACGGCCGAGCAGATCCAGCGCGCAGGGGTCGTCGACGCGAACGAGGCCGTGCGCAAGCTCGGTGGCGTGCCCGCGCGCACCGACCTGCAGGGCGGCCGTGACCCGCGCCTGGACCTGCGTGGTTTCGGTGACACCACCGACCAGAACCTGGTGGTTCTCGTCGATGGCATCCGCATCAGCGAGAACGAGCAGGCCACGGCGCGCCTGAGCTCCATCCCCCTGGACCGCATCGACCGCATCGAGGTCATCCGTGGCGGGGCCAGCGTCCTGTGGGGCGAAGGTGCTTCGGCGGGTGTGATCAACGTCATCCTCAAGCAGGGCGCCAGCACCGAGGGCTCGGGCCGGGTGATGGCCGCGGTGGAGTCCTACGACGGGCATGAGCTGCTGGCCAGCGGGCAGCGCGCCTTCGGGCCGGTGACGGTGGACGGCAGCGTGCGGCGCGTGCGCTCCGATGGTTACCGTGACAACAGCCAGCTGCGCCAGGACATCGGCAGCCTGGGCCTGCAGTGGCAGGAAGGGCCTTGGCGGGCGAGCTGGCGTGTGCAGCACGAGGACCAGGCTTCGGGTTTGCCGGGTTCGCTGAACGTGGATGTGGCCCGACGCGATCCGCGCCGGACCGACACCCCTGACGACTACAGCAACCTGGGCGAGACGCGTCAGCAGGTGCAACTGGGCTGGCAGTCCAAGGCCTGGAGCTGGCAGCTCGATGCAGGCCACCGCGAGCGGGACATGGCCTACCAGTACGTCTACCCGGGCTCGAGCGAGACGCACACCAGCAGCCGGCAAAGCCAGGTGACGCCGCGGGTGAGCTGGCACGACCAATGGCTGGGCGCGGACCTGCGCCTGACAGGGGGGCTGGACTGGCAGGAGTGGACCTTTGACAAGCTGAGCTCGGATGGTGCCGAGACCGGCAACCAGCACAACCGCGCGCACTTCGTGCATGCCGACGCCGGGCTGCCCAGTGGCACCCGAGTGAGCGCAGGCTGGCGCCGCGAAAGCGTCAACAAGCAAGGCGACTTCCCTGGCAACTTCTTTGCCAGCGCGGTGCAATACAGCCGCGATGACGACCTGCACGCCGGCGAGCTGGGTGTGAGCCAGGCGCTGACGCCGCAGTGGTCTGTTTACGTGCGCGGCTCGACTTCTTACCGTCTGGCCAACGTGGACGAGAACCGCTCGACACCTGGGCAACAAGCCCTCAAGCCTCAGCGCAACCGCGATCGTGAAATCGGCGTGAAGTGGGGGCAGGGCACCGAATCGGCCACCGTTCGCTACTTTGTTCAGCACACTCGCGACGAGATCGTTTATGTGTCGATCCTCAATGCCAATGCCAACATCGACCCGACGCGTCGCCGCGGCGTCGAGGCCGAGGTCCATGCACAGTTGTTGCCTCGCCTGAACCTCATCGCCACGCTGCAGCAGTTGACCGCGCAGTACACCGAGGGCGCCAACGCTGGCAAGAGCGTGGTGCTGGTGTCGCCGCGCTCGGCCACGCTGCGCGCCAACTGGCAGATCGATGACCGACAGAGCCTGGAGTTGGGCGCGCAGTTCCTGGCCGCTGCCCGGTTTTCCGGTGACGAAGCCAACACCTGTTCCGAGCGAGTGCCTTCTTCGACCCTGCTCGATGCGCGCTATGCCTGGAAGCAATCGGACTGGACCGTGGCGCTGGCCGTCAACAACCTGACGGACCGCTGGGGGACGAACTTCGGTTACGCGAGCGGCACCGATTGCGCCACGCGCACGGTGTACCCGTTCGCCGGTCGCAACTGGCGACTGAGCGTGAACCGCTCCTTCTGATGACAAGCCACCAGAAAGGAACGAACATGCAAAACACCCACATCCGACACAAGAGCGCCCTTTTGCAGCTTGGCACCGCAGGCCTGCTCGCGGTGGCGCTGATGCCCGCGCAGGCCGTCATTCGAGAAGCCGATGAAGCCGGACAGGTGGTCACGGCCACCCGAACGGGCAGCCGCATCGACGCGGTGGTCGCCGACGTCACCGTCATCGGTCGCGAGCAGATCGCTGCCAGCGTCGGCCAGTCGCTTTCGCAGCTGCTGGCCCGTCAGGCGGGCATCCAGATGTCATCGAATGGCGGCCTGGGCAAATCCAGCAACCTGTACATGCGAGGCGGGCAGCAGCGTCACACCCTGGTGCTGGTCGATGGCGTGCGCTTCGGCTCGGCCACGTCCGGCTCGCCTTCGCTGGAAAACTTCCCGCTCGAAGCCATCGACCACATCGAGGTGGTGCGCGGGCCGATGGCCTCGCTGTATGGCTCGGACGCGGTGGCCGGCGTGATCCAGATCTTCACGCGCCGTGGCCACCTGGGCTCCGAGGTGGAGGCCAGCGTGACGGGGGGCTCCGACGGGTTCCACCAGGCCACCGCGGCCTGGTCCGGTGGCGTCGAGCGCTGGCAAGGGGCCATCACGCTGTCGGACCAGGCCACGCGGGGCTTCTCGTCCACCAACCCGCTGGCATCGACGTACCATCCGGACCGCGATGGCTTTCGCCAGCAGAGCCTGCAAGGCAGCCTGTCGCACGACATCGCCACCGGCTGGCGCCTGCGCTGGCAGGGTGTGGTGGCGCAAGGCGACAACGAGATCGACGATGGCCGGTTGGCCAAGAACCCGGGCCTGAACCGGCGTGCCGACGTGCGCAGCAGCGTGCAGAGCCTGGCGCTGACCGGGCGCTTGACGCCGAACTGGCGTTCGGAGTGGCGCGTGGCGCGCAGCCATGACAGCAGCAACACTTACGTGGCGCGACTGGCGTCCTCGCTGGGGCGCTTCGCGACCACGCAACGCCAGGTGAGCTGGGACAACACGCTGGCGATGCCACTGGGCACGGCCCTGGTGGCGCTGGATCATGTCGAGCAGGGTGTGCAGGCCACCACGAAGTACCCCGTGCGCAACCGCACGATGGACGCCCTGGTGCTGGGCTGGTCGGGCGAGCAGGGCCCGCATGCGTGGCAACTCAGTGCACGCCACGACCACAACTCGCAGTATGGCGACCAGCCCACAGCGGCCGCTGCCTATGGCTACGAGATCAGCCCGGGCTGGCGAGCGGGGGCTTCGATCGGCTCGACCTTCTCTGCTCCGACCTTCAACGACCTGTACTACCCTGACCGCAGCAGCAACCCCAACATGCCGCCTCAGGAAGGCGTGAGCAAGGAGATCAGCCTGACCCGCGTGCTCGAGCAAGGCCGCTGGCGCGTGGCTTACTACCGCAACGACGTGCGCGGCTACATCCAGTCGACGACGACGCAGGTGCTTTCGACGCCCCGCGTGCGCATGGAAGGGCTGACGCTGTCGGCTGACCAGGATTGGGACACGGCCTGGGGCCAGTGGGGTGTGCACGGCTCGGCCGACTGGCTCAACGCTGTCGACCGCGACACGGGCAAGTACCTCAGGCGCCGTGCCAATGGCGTGTTCCAGGGCGACCTCACCCACACCCTGGGACGCTGGCAGCAGTCGCTGGGCGCGACCGTGCGCGACGGCATGTTCGATGACGACGACAACACGGCGGCCAAGCGCCTGGGCGGTGTGGGCCTGTGGCACGCTTCGTTGCGCTACCAGGTCGACCGGGACTGGGCCCTGGCCTTGCGTGTCGACAACCTGACCGACCGCCGCTACCAGACGGCCTGGGGCTACAACCAGGCTCGCCGGCAGTGGTTCCTGACCCTCAGCTACAGCCAGGCCAAGCCGACGCCGTGATGCCCGCCATGCAACCCCCTCATCACCTCATCGTCGGCGGCCAGCGCAGTGGCAAGTCGGGGCACGCCGAGCGGCTGGCCATGGCCTGGCAGGCCGAAGCGGCGGGTCGCGAAGTGGTGGTGGTGGCCACGGCCCAGGCCTGGGACGAGGAGATGCGCCAGCGCATCGCCCGCCATCAGGCAGACCGGCCGGTGGGCTGGCGCACGCTCGAAGAGCCGCTGAACCTGTCTGAGGTGCTGGCACAAGAGGCCGCGCCGCATCGCCTGTTGCTCGTCGACTGCCTGACGTTGTGGCTGACCAACTGGCTCATGCCCATCGACGGTCAGGCAGACGTGCCAGCATGGCATGCCGAGCGCGATGCCATGCTGGCGACCTTGCGGCGATTGCCTTCAACGGTGCTGCTGATCTCCAACGAAGTGGGGTGGGGCGTGATCCCCATGTCGAGCGAGGTGCGCGCCTTCGTCGACGAGCTGGGGCGACTGAACCAGGCCGTGGCCCGCTGCAGTGGTGAGCTGACGCTGATGGTGGCCGGCCAGGCATGGACGCGGCCCGTGGAGGCTCGCGCATGAAAAGCCGCTGGATGACCCGTTGGGCCTGCTTGCTGGCCGCGCTCTTGCTGGCCAGCGTGGGCGGGGGCGCCCACGCGCTGGAGGTGCGCGACGACCGTGGCGTGACCTCGCGCTGGGCCACGCCACCCCAACGCATCGTGACCCTGTTGCCCTCGTTGACTGAGACGGTCTGTGACCTGGGGGCCTGCGACCGCATCGTCGGGGTCGATCGCCACTCGAACCACCCGGCGTCGGTGCAGAAGCTCACGAAGCTGGGCGGACTGGACGATGCGAACGTGGAGCTGATCGTGTCGCTGCGGCCCGATGTGGTGCTGCTGGGCGTGTCCGCCCGCGTGATCGATCGGCTCGAGGCGCTGGGCTTGAAGGTGGTCGCGCTGGAGCCCCGCACGCAGGACGACGTGCGCCGCGTGGTGCAGAAGGTCGGGGCGGTGCTGGGGCGCGTGGCCGAGAGCGAGCGCCTGGCCCGCCGCATCGACGCCGAGGTGGATGCGGCCGCGGCCATGGTGCCGAAGGCCGCGCGTGGCTGGCGTGTGTATTACGAGGTCGACAGCGCACCTTACGCCGCGGGCACCTCGTCCTTCATTGGATACACCTTGCAGCGGCTGAGCCAGGACAACGTGGTGCCGGCCTCGCTGGGGCCTTTCCCGCGCCTGAACCCGGAGTACGTGGTGCGAGCCGATCCTTACCTGATCATGGTGGGGGCGCGCAGCGCGCCGGGCCTGCCGCACCGGCCCGGTTGGGACCGCATCCGCGCGGTGCGCGACGGACGCATCTGCGTGTTCACGCCAAGCCAGGTGGACGTGCTCTCGCGGCCGGGTCCGCGCATGGGTGAAGCAGCTCGCATCATGCTGGCCTGCCTGCAGCAGCAGGTGGCGCGGCAAACCGGAGCAGGGTCATGAACCGCCGCGGCTGGGGCCTGGGCCTCGTTCTCATCGCGCTGACAGCTCTGGCCGGGGTGCTGGCGCTGTCGGTGGGCAGCACCGGCTGGAGCGGGCCTCAGGCCTGGGGGGCCGACCCCCTGGCCTGGCAGATCGCATGGGAGGTCCGCGCACCACGTTCGATGGGGGCCTGGCTGGCTGGGGCCTTGCTGGCGCTGTCGGGCGCCCTCGCTCAGGGCGTGTTCCGCAACCCGCTGGCCGACCCGTACCTGCTGGGCAGTTCTTCGGGCGCGGCGCTGGGCGTGGCCGCCTGCCTGGCCTGGCTGGGCGTGGGCCCTGCCTCCGCCGACGTCTGGGTGCGCCTGGGCGTGAGTGGCGCTGCCTTCCTGGGCTCGGTGATGGCGGTGGCGCTGACGCTGGTGCTGGCGCGTGGGGTGCAGCACACGCTGCGCCTGCTGCTGGCGGGCGTGGTGGTGGGCGTGGTGCTGGGGGCCTTGAGCGCCCTGACCATGCTGATGGTGCCCGACATCACCCGGGCCATGCAGGCTTTCATGCTGGGCACCACCGGTTTCATCGGCTGGCCCGCCGTGGGCACCATGGCGCCGGTGCTGGTGGTGTGCCTGTTGCTGGCCCTGGGGGGCAGTCGCGCGCTCGATGCCATGAGCCTGGGCGATGCCGCGGCGAGCAGCCTCGGCGTGTCGGTGACCTGGGCGCGCTGGGTGCTGGTGCTGGTGCTGTCGGCGGCCACGGGCACGGCGGTGGCCCAGGCTGGCCTGATCTCTTTTGTGGGCCTGGTGGCCCCGCACCTGGTGCGCAGCGTGGTGTCGGTCACGCACGGTGCGCTGATGGTGCTGTCGTGCCTGGCGGGTGGCTTGCTGCTGCTGCTGGCCGACGTGCTCGCGCGCTGGCTGATCGCGCCGCAGGAGCTGCCCGTCGGGGTGCTCACCGCGGTGCTCGGCGGCAGCTACCTGCTGTGGCGCATGAACCGCTCTTCAGGAGGCCTGACATGAGCCGCGCCCCCATCCTGCACGGTCGCATCCAGCGGGTCCGCCACGGACGGCAGACCGTGCTCAGCGATGTCGACCTGCGCATCGAGCCAGCTTGCTGGACGGCCATCGTCGGGCCCAACGGGGCTGGCAAATCGACCTTGCTGCGCTGCCTGGCTGGCCTGCAGTCCATGGTGGGCGAGGTCAGCCTGGGCGGACGGCCCATCGGGGCCTGGCCGGGGCGCGAGCGCGGCCGAACCCTGGCCTGGCTGGGGCAGGCAGAGCAGGGGGCCGATGACCTGCGCGCATCCGATGTCGTGATGCTCGGGCGCCTGCCACACCAACCCTGGCTGGCACCGCCGTCGCCGGCCGATCACGCCGCTGTGGAGCGGGCCATGCTCGCGACCCAGTCGTGGGCCTGGCGCGAGCGCCCGATGGGGCAACTCTCCGGCGGCGAGCGCCAGCGGGTGTTGCTGGCGCGGGCCCTGGCCGTTGAAGCCGATGTGCTGCTGATGGACGAGCCCCTGTCCCACCTCGACCCGCCGCACCAGGCCGACTGGCTGCAGATCGTGCGCGAACTGGTGGTGGCGGGGCGCACCGTGGTCAGCGTGCTGCACGAGCTCAACGTGGCGCTGATGGCCGACCGCCTGGTCGTGATGCAGCAGGGCCGGGTGCTGCACCACGGCCCCTGCGACGACCCCCTCTGCCATGACGCGGTGCGCGAGGTGTTCGAGCAGCGCGTGCGCCTGCACCAACTGGACGGCCAGTGGGTGGCCTTGCCCGTTCTGTGATCACCACCTGTCCCTCCTGTCAGAAGACCCCTCATGCCCGCAGCCTTGCACCATCTCGCTGAATGCCCTGGTGCCGTCCAGTGCCCAGCCCTGCTCATCAGCGCCCCGGCGTCGGGCCAGGGCAAGACCACGGCCACGGCCGCCCTGGCACGCTGGCATGTGCAGCAGGGGCGCCGCGTGCGCGTTTTCAAGACTGGCCCCGATTTCCTCGACCCCATGCTGCTGGCGCGGGCCAGCGGTGCGCCTGTCTACCAGCTCGACCTGTGGATGGGCGGCGAGGCCCACTGCCGGCAGCTGCTGTGGGAGGCTGCGCAAGAAGCCGACGTCATCCTGGTCGAAGGCGTGATGGGGCTGCACGATGGCGCTTCGTCGACCGCGGACCTGGCCATCCGCCTGGGCCTGCCCGTGATGGCCGTGATCGATGCGTCGGCCATGGCACAAACGTTCGGTGCGCTGGCCTTCGGCCTGGCGAACTACCGACCTGGTTTGACATTGGCGGGCGTGCTGGCCAACCGCGTGGGCAGCGACAGCCACGCCACGCTGTTGCGCGAAAGCCTGCCCGAAGGCATGCGGTGGTTCGGGGGCCTGCCACGCGACGAGGGCTTTGGCCTGCCATCGCGTCACCTGGGTTTGGTGCAGGCCGATGAGGTGGCCGACGTCGAAGCCCGGCTCGATCGCGCGGCCGAGGCGCTGGGCCGCCTGCAGCCAGCGATGCCCGATCCCGTGGTGTTCGCGCCTGCGATGCTGCCGCCCGAACAAGCCTGGCTTGGCGAATCGGGCGGCCGGGCGTTGCAGGGTGTGCGCATCGGCGTGGCCCGGGACGCGGCTTTCGCCTTCCTCTACCTGGCCAACCTGGATGTGCTGCGAGCCATGGGTGCGCAGCTGTGCTTTTTCTCGCCCTTGGCCGACGCGGCCCTGCCCGGCGTGGATGCGCTCTACCTGCCCGGTGGCTACCCCGAGTTGCACCTGCAGGCCCTGGCCGCCAACGCGCCGATGCGCGAGGCCGTTCGCGCTCACCACGCAGCAGGCCGGCCCATCGTGGCCGAGTGCGGCGGCATGCTGGCCCTGCTCGATGGCCTGACGGACCACGCGGGTCAACGCTCGCCGATGTGGGGCCTGCTGCCCGGAGAGGGCGCGATGGAAAAGCGCCTTGTCAACCTGGGTCTGCACGGCGTGACCTTGCCCGAAGGCGCGCTGCGAGGCCACACCTTCCACCACGCCCGCATGCACAGCCAGGCGGCTGCTTTCACGCAGACCGAGGCGCAGCGCCTGAACGGTCGACCCGAGGCGGTGTGGCGCGATGGTCGCCTGCACGCGTCCTTCCTGCACCTGTACTTCCCCTCCAACCCGGCCGCCGTGGCGGCCTTGTTCGCACCGACCGGTGCACCGAAAGACGCGCATGTGGCTTGAACACGGCATCGCTCACCTTGCCCAGTCCTTCCTGCTGCCCGTGCTGGCGCTGGTGGCGCTGGCCTTTGCCTATGCCGTCTGGGTGGGCGGCGGCACCCTCATGGAAGCCTGGCAGCGCTGGCGAAACCCGCGCCACACCAGCCTCGACGCATCGGCAGATCACACGCTCGAAGACATCGAGCTGGCCATCGTGCGCCAGCTCGAGCCCGTGCGCCTGCTCAGCCGCCTGAGCCCCATGCTGGGCCTGATCGCCACGATGATCCCGCTGGGCCCGGCCTTGCAGAGCGTGGCCGCCGGAGAAGGTCAGCAGGCCCTGTCGGTGTTCAGCGGTGCCTTCGCGGGGGTGGTGCTGGCGCTGGCCTCGGCCAGTGTCGGGCTGGTGGTGTACTCGGTGCGCCGCCGCTGGCTGCTGGCCGAGCTGCTGCAGGTGCGGCGCGCGCGCGGGGTGGCTGCATGAGCCTCAAGCACCTGCCCTTGCTGCAGGAAGACGATGACGACCCGATGCTGTCGGCCGTCAACCTGGTCGACGTCTTCCTGGTGCTGGTCGTTGCCCTGCTGACGGCGGTGGCCGCGCACGGCAGTGCGTCGTCGAAGGACAAGGTGACGATCATCCGCAACGAAGGTCGACCGGACATGGAGATCATCGTGCGCGAGGACGGCCGCGAGGTGCGTTTCAAGGGCGAAGGCCAGGCTGGTGCCGCGCAAGGCGAGCGCACCGGCGTGGCGTATCGCTTGAAGGATGGCCGCATCGTGTACGTGCCCGAAGCCGCCTCGGCCGCTTCGGCCGCGTCGGCGGGTGCCCCTGAGAAGGGGCCGCAGCCGTGACAGCTTGGCGGTGGATCGCCCGATGGCGTGCCCTGGTGGCCTGCCTGGCATGTGTGTGCCTGGGCGGGTGGTGGCCGGGTGTGGCCCAGGCCGCCAGCCCCACCCAGGGCGGCCACCTGCTGTGGCTCACAGGCGAGATCACACCCGGCGCCCGCACGGCCTTGCTGCAAACGCAAGCCCAGGCGCAGGGCTTGCGCTTGACGCACATCGACTTTCCCTTGCGCGGTGGCAACAGCCTGACCGAGGCCCAGCAGCAATCGCTGAACCAGGCCCTGGCGCAGGCCGATGCGGTGTGGATCGATGCGCCCCATGCCTCGGTCGAGGCGCGCATGCACCGCTTGCTGGACGAGGCCCTGGCCCGCACAGCGTCCGTGCGCACCGCCCGCACGGTGGTGTGGGTCGGCCCCGAAGGCAGCCAACTGCCGCAGGCCGACGACACGGCAAGCGGCCTGGCCGAGTACCTGCAGTCCGGCGGCGTGGCCAACGTGGCCCAGGCCCTGCGCTGGCAGCGAGCCCGCCTGGCGGGGCAACCCCGCCCTGAACTGGCGCCGGTGGTGCGATGGCCCACCCGCGGCCTCTACCACCCCGACGCACCGGGCATCCTGCGCGATGCGGGCGAGGGCGCGCGCTGGCAGTCCCGCCAAACTGCCTTCAAAGGCCTGCCTGCCGTGGTGGTGCTGGTGCACCGCTACCACTTCGTCAACGGCCAGACCGAATGGCTGGACCGCTGGCTGCGCCTGTTCGCCAGCCGGGGCCTGGTGGCCTATGCGGTGTTCGGCCAGCAGGTCGATGCCACGGGCCTGGAGGCCATGCTGAGCGACCCGGCTCGACCCGGGCAGGCCTGGCCTCGCGTGCTGGTGTCGCACCAGCTGCTCAGCCAGGGCGCGGCCTTGCAGGCCCTGCTCAAACGTTGGGACCGCCCCTTGCTCATCACCCAGCCCTTTCGCGCCGGCGACGCCGCACGCTGGGCGTCCGACACCCAGGGCATCGGCAGCGGCGACGTGCCCTTTTACCTGGCCCAGCCCGAAGGCGCGGGTGGCATCGACCCCATTGTGGTGACGGCCCATGGCGAGCAGGGGCGAACGGTCGAGCTCATCGAGCGCCAGGCGCAGGCCGTGGTCGACAAGGCCTCGCGCCTGGTGCGCCTGCAGACGCGCCCGCGCGCTGAGCAGCAGCTCGTGGCCATGGTCTACAACTACCCACCGGGCGGCAGCCATTTCGGCGCGTCCTTCCTCAACGTGCCACGCAGCCTGGAGGTGGTGTCCACGCGCCTGCAGGAGGCCGGCTACGTCACCCAGCCTCTGCCAGAGGCCGAGTGGGTCACGCGCCTGCAACCCTTGCTGGCCGCCTACTACCCGCAGGCCGACCTGCGCGCCTTGCTGGAGCAGGACCAGGCCGCGGCGCTGCCCCTGGCCGACTACCTGGCCTGGTGGCGCCAGCAACCCATCTCGGTGCGCGAACGCATCGAGGCCCAGTGGGGCCCGCCCGAGCGCAGCCGCTATGTGATCACCTGGCAAGGGCAGAAGGTGTTCGTCATCCCCCGGCTGCAAAGGGGCCGCCTGGCCGTGCTGCCCCAGCCCCCGCGCGAAGAGACCCTGCACCAGGGTCAGAACCCGTTCATGCACCGCAGCCGCACGCCGCTGTCGCACCACTACCTGGCCGTCTACCTGTGGGCTCGCCAGGCCGATGCCCTCATCCACTTCGGCACGCACGGCACGCAGGAGTGGGCGCCGGGCAAGGCGCGCGGCCTGGACGTCAACGACGACGCGCTGCTGCCCCTGGGTGACGTGCCCGTGGTCTACCCCTACATCGTCGACAACCTGGGCGAGGCGCTCACCGCCAAGCGCCGGGGCAGGGCGGTGATGGTCAGCCACCGCACGCCGGTGATGGCGCCAGCGGGCTTCGAAGCGGGCATGGCGCACATGCACGAGCTCATGCACGAGTGGGAAACGGTGGACGCCGGTCCCACCAAGGTGGCGCTTGAAAAGCAATTGCTCGACCAGTTCGTGGCCCACCGCTTGCACCGCGACCTGGGCTGGGCACCCGAAGCCATCGCGGCGAACTTCGAGGGCTTCCTCGAGCTGCTGCACCCCTACCTCGACACGCTGGCACAGAGCGCCCAGCCACGTGGGCTGGCGGTGTTCGGCCGGGTGCCCGAGGCTGCCCTGCGCCAGCAGACCATCCTGCAGGCGCTGCGCAAGCCGCTGATCGAGGCCCTGGGCGAAGACATCGATGAGGCCTTCCTGATCGACCACTCGGCAGTGGCCATGGCCAGGCCCGCGCGCTGGCTTCAGGTGGCTTTGAAGGACGCCGACGCTGCCAGCCGGCTCGACCTGCGCCTGCCCGAGCCCGAAGGCCCCGTGCCCAACCGAGCCGCGCGCAAGCCCATCGACAGCGTGGCCTTGCATGCCCTGGCCCTGCGCGCCCAGGCGCTTGACCAGCTGATGGCCACGGAGGGCGAGGTGCCAGGCCTGCTGCGCGCATTGGGCGCAGGCTTTGTCGAGGCGGCGTATGGGGGCGACCCGATCCGCAACCCCGACAGCCTGCCCACCGGTCGCAATCTCACCGGGCTGGACCCTGCGCGCCTGCCGACCAAGCAGGCTTACGAGGTGGCCCAAGGCCTGTTCAGCAATTGGCTCCAGGCCTGGCGCAGCGAGCATGGCAACACCGCGCCCGAGCGCCTGGCGCTGTCGCTTTGGGCCGGCGAGACCTTGCGCCACCAGGGCGTCATGGAAGCCCAGGCGCTCGTGGCCCTGGGTGCACGACCGGTGTGGGACACCTCCGGCCGGCCGAGCTCCGTCCAGCTCATCCCCTTGAAGGAGCTGGGCCGCCCGCGAGTGGACGTGCTGCTGAGCGTGACGGGCTCGTACCGCGATCAGTTCCCCGCCCTGATGGCGTTGGTGGACCAGGCCGTGCGGCTGGTGGCCCAGGCCGACGAGGGCGCAGCGGACAACCCGGTGGCGCGACACACCGAGCAGGTTCGGCAGGCGATGCTCAAAGCGGGCGTGGCCCCAACCCTGGCTCAGACGCTGGCCCAGGCGCGCGTGTTCGGCAACGTGGCGGGTGACTACGGCACCGGCCTGTCGGAAGCAGTGCAGTCCAACGAACTGCAGCGCGACGATGCCCGCCTGGGCTCGCTGTTCCTGCAGCGCATGAGCCAGCCCTACATCGATGGTGAGCCGGTGAGCGGCCTGGGCACGGCCACCATGGCGCAAGCGTTCGGTGCCCACCTGCGTCAGACACAGGCCGCGCTGATGTCGCGCAGCTCGCACCTCTATGCCATGGTCACCTCGGACGACCCTTTCCAGTACCTCGGTGGCCTGTCTGCTGCCGCGCGCCAGGCCGGTCGCAGCGAGGGCCTGGCGCTGTACGTGAACCAGTTGCACGACACCAGCGAGGCGCACACCGAATCGGCCCGGCGCGCCATCGCCTTGGAGATGCAGGCCCGCTACCTGCACCCGGGCTGGCTGCAAGGCCAGGTGGCCGAGGGCTACTCGGGCACCTTGCAGGTGCTCAAGGCCGTGCAGTTCGCGTGGGGCTGGCAGGCCACCGCGCCCGACACCGTGCGAGACGACCATTGGCAGGCCTTCCACGACGTGCTGGTGAACGATCGCCACAAGCTGGGCGTGCCCGAGTGGCTGGCCAGCCACCCGCAGGCCTACGCGCAGGCGCTGGAGCGCCTCATCCAGGCCGCGCGCATGGGCCACTGGCAGCCCGATGCCGACACGCGCCAGGCCCTGGCTCGGCGCTACCGCGAGATGACCCGTGCCGCGCCCTTGCCGAGCGAGCTGGAGGTGGTGCGAGACTGGGCGCGCCAGGAAGCGGCCGATGGCGTGGACGACGCCGCACCAACGTCCTCCCGCCAGGCCGAGGCCACACCGCGCGCGCACGGCACCGTCTCACGCGGCCTGACGGTGGGTGAGGGGCTGAACACCCCGATTGCACCGCCTCCCGCGGCCACAGCTCTCCAAGCCCCGCCACAAGGCTGGGTGCTGACCCCACAGCCTGCGCAGCCACCCAAACCCGACGCCCTCGCGCCCTGGCTTGAAACCGGCCTGGCCTGGTGTACCGTCGCCCTGTGGGCCTGTGCGGGCGCCGTCTGGCAATGGCGGCAACCCAGGCGGGTGGGCGCCCGATCCCCGAGCCCCACCCATCCAACCACTCAACACGGAGCCCCGTGATGCAGATTGAAAAACCACCCGTTGACCGCCAGGTCGAAAAACCCGATGGCCCGCGTCGCGGCCTTGTCCTCATCCACACCGGCGATGGCAAGGGCAAGAGCACCGCGGCCTTCGGCCTGGCCTTGCGCGCCCATGGCCGTGGCAAGCAGGTCAGGATCTACCAGTTCATGAAGGTGCCTTCGGCCCGCTTCGGCGAGCACCGCATGTTCGAGCAGTTGGGCGTGCCCATCGAAGGCCTGGGCGATGGCTTCAGCTGGAAGAGCAAGGACCTGGAGCACTCGGCCCAACTGGCCCGCGACGGCTGGGAACGTGCTGCCGCCACCATCCTGGCGGGCGAGCACTTCATGGTCGTGCTCGACGAGATCACCTACCCGCTGCGATACGGCTGGCTTGAGCTCGACAAGGTGCTCAAGGTGCTGAGCGAGCGTCCCAGCCACGTCAACGTGGTGCTCACCGGCCGTGGCGCACCGCAGGAGCTGATCGACCTCGCAGACACCGTCACCGAGATGAAGCTCATCAAGCATCACTACAACGCTGGCGTGCCGGCGCAGCGCGGCATCGAGGACTGAGCGTTCGATGGACGAAGTCGTCGTCAGCTCGGTCTGGACAGGGTGGCTGGCATGGCCTGCAGGCGCCATGCTGGTGGCCCTGGGCGTGGACCGTGCCTTTGGCGAGCCGCCAGTGCGTTGGCACCCTGTGGTGGCCATGGGGCGCTACCTGGGTTGGTTCGGGCCGAAATTGTGGGCGCTGTCGCCTGTGACGGCCCGCCCGGCTGGTGCGATGGCCTGGTGCCTGGGCGCCCTGATGGTGCTCGCCCTGGCGCTGGCGCTGGACATCGGCTTGCGCGCGCTGACCCTGGGCAGCTCGGGCGAGTTGGCGCCGATGCCGATGCTGATGCTGGCGATCGCAACGGGGCTGCTGCTCAAGCCGATGCTGGCGTGGCGGCTGCTGCGCGACGAGGTGGTGGCCGTGGAGGCGGCCCTGGTGCGGTCCCTGCCCGAGGGCCGCGAACGCCTGGCCCGGTTGGTGAGCCGCCCGGTGGACACGCTGGATGCCACCCAGGTGCGCGAAAGCGCCATCGAAACCCTGGCCGAGAACCTCAACGACTCGGTGGTGGCGCCGCTGTTCTGGTTCGCCGTCGCCGGGCTGCCCGGTGCGGCGCTCTACCGCTTCGCCAACACGGCCGACGCCATGTGGGGTTTCAAGGACCACCGCCGATGGATGGGCGCCTGGGCTGCCCGGGCCGATGACGTGCTGTCGTGGTTGCCCGCCCGCCTGACCGCTTTGCTGCTGGCCCTGGCGGCGGGGCGTTGGCCCGGTTGGCGCTCGATGCGCCGGCAAGCGGCCCTGACCCCGTCACCCAATGGCGGCTGGCCCATGGGCACGGCTGCCCTGCTGCTGGGGGTGCGATTGAACAAGCCGGGTGCGTATGCCTTGAATGCGCAGGCTCGCCTGGTTCAGCCCGAGGACCTGCCCCAAGCTGTGCGATGGTGCGAGCGCGCCGTGTGGTGGGCCGGGGCCGGCCTGGGCTGCCTGAGCTGGGTGCTGGCAACGGGAGGGGCCCATGCTTGAACATGGCGGCACCGACCTGGGCCCGGCCGTGGCCTGGGATTTCTCCACCAACGCCAACCCATTGCCCACGCCCGAGTGCCTGACCATGGCCTTGGCTGGCGCAGACCGCCGCCGCTACCCCGAGCCCAGCTACCTGCACCTGCGCGAGCGCCTGGCCCGGTCCGGCCTGGGTGATGCCGATCGCCTCCTGCCCACCGCAGGCAGTGCCGAAGCCATCCGCCGCCTCACCCTGATGGCCCACCTGCAAGGGGTCCAGCACGTGTGGACGCCCTGGCCAGGTTTTGGTGAATACGCGGCCGCGGCCGAGGCCCTGGGACTCACGGTGAGCCGCTACAGCAGCGTTGAAGAACTCGCCCGTCGCGTGTCGGCCCGTCGCGCCTCGGGTGAGCGCGCCACCATGCTGCTGTGGGTGTGCGACCCCTGCAACCCCACCGGTCGGTGCCTGAGCGAGCCCAGTTGGCAGCGACTGGCCGAGCTGTGCCGCACCATGGACCTGATGCTGGCAGCGGACTTGGCCTACGCCCCTTTGCGCTGGCCCGCCCGCGCTTCACAAGGGCAGGGGGCTTTGCCCTCCTGCGTGCGTGGCATCGCCTGGCAGCTGTGGTCGCCGAACAAGGCCTTGGGCCTGACGGGTGTGCGCGCTGGGATGCTGGTCGCCCCGCCCTCGTCCGAACGGGCCGACGTCGATCGGCTCCTGCAACTGGCGCCAAGCTGGGTGCTGTCGGCCGAAGGCGTGGCCCTGCTGCAGGCCTGGTGCGAGCCCGAGGTGCGCGATTGGCTTCGGGCCTGCGCGCTGCAGCTCGCCACCTGGCGCGACGAGATGGCCGCCGACCTGCAAGCCCTGGGTTGGTCGCTGCACAGCCACTTGCCCGCCGACGTGCATGCCAACCACGAGGGGCCTGGCCCGATGGTGCCCTTCCTGCTGGCCAGGCCGCCCGAGGGCGAGGGCGCCGCACCAGTCATGCAACGCTGCCGCGCGGCAGGCATTCGCCTGCGCGACGCCAGCAGCCTGGGACTGCCGTCCTGGCTGCGCCTGCGCGCCCACGTGCCCGAGGCCCGGCTGGCGTTGCTGGCCTGCCTGCGCAATGGCCAACAGGTGGTGCAGGCATGACGACAAAACGAGCGCGCGCCGTCATGGTGCTGGGCACCACCAGCGGGGCCGGCAAGAGCTGGCTGACCACCGCCCTGTGTCGCTGGTACGCCCGCCAGGGCCTGAAGGTCGCGCCGTTCAAGGCGCAGAACATGAGCAACAACGCCCGAGTCGTGCCGGGCCTGGAAGGCGCGCTCGGCGAGATCGGCAGCGCCCAGTACTTCCAGGCCCTGGCCGCGCGCACGGTGCCCGAGGTGCGCATGAACCCGGTGCTGCTCAAGCCCGAGCACGACTGCGGCAGCCAGGTGGTGGTGTGGGGCCAGGTGCGCGAGGACCTGCGCGCCGTGCCCTGGCGGCAGCGCAGCGAGGCCTTGTGGCCCCACGCGTGTCGGGCGCTGGACGAGCTCATGGCCGAGAACGACGTGGTCGTCATCGAAGGCGCCGGCTCGCCCGCCGAGATCAACCTGCACGCCAGCGACTACGTCAACATGCGCACGGCGCTGCACGCGCAGGCCGCCTGCCTGCTGGTCACCGACATCGACCGGGGTGGCGCTTTCGCTCACCTCTACGGCACGCACCAGCTGCTGCCCCCAGATGAGCGCGCGCTCATCCGCGGCTTCGTGCTCAACCGATTCCGAGGCGACGCCAGCCTGCTCTCGCCAGGCCCCGAGCAGCTCCAGGCGCTCACCGGGGTGCCCACGCTGGGCGTGCTGCCCATGTGGCGTGGCCATGGCCTGCCCGAAGAGGACGGCGTCTTCGATGATGCGCCCACGGGCCTGGTCTCGGCACCCGACCTGACCCGCGTGGCCGTGATCGCCTACCCGCGCCTGAGCAACCTTGACGAGTTCCAGCCCCTGCGCAACACGCAGGGCGTGCGCCTGAGCTGGGCCCGCCATCCGCGAGACCTGGCCGGCGTCGACTGGGTCATCCTGCCCGGATCCAAGCACACCCGCGCCGACCTGGCCTGGCTGCGCGACACCGGTCTGGACCTGGCCATCACCAGGCATGCGCAAGCCGGTGGCGCGGTGCTGGGCGTGTGTGGCGGCCTGCAGATGCTGGGCACCCACATCGACGACCTCACAGGGGTCGAGGGCGGTGCCTCGGGCACTGACCAAGGCCTGGGCCTGCTGCCCCTGCGCACCCGCTTTGAAACCGACAAGCGCCTGTCGGTCACGCGGGCCCGCTTTGCCGACGCCTCAGACGCAGCTGGCGCCCAAGGCGAGCCATCCCCCTGGTCGGCGCTGGCGGGCGTCGGCGTGCAAGGTTATGAAATCCACCATGGACAGACCGAAGCGGGCAGCATGGCGCAGGCCATCCTGTTCGACGAGTCCGGCCACGCGCTGGGCTGGCGCCAGGGCTCGGTGCTGGGCGTCTACCTGCACGGCCTGTTCGAGGACACCGCCGCCATGCGGGCCCTGTTCGGGCAGTGCGCCCCTGACCTCGACGCCACCTTCGACGGCCTGGCCGACTTTGTGGGCCAGCACCTGGGCGAGCCCGCGCTGAGGGCCCTGCTGCACGCTGCACCCAACCCTGATTGAATCCACGTTTTCCGAACACCCCTCGCCATGTCCCTGCCTGACTTCATCCCCACCTTGTGCGACCTCGAAGACCCCGTGCTGTCGGCCCGGCTGCAGCACGTGATCGACCACAAGACCAAGCCATTGGGCTCCCTCGGCCGCCTCGAATCACTGGCCCTTCAGCTCGGCCTGATCCTGCGCAGCGAACGCCCCGAGCTGAATGCCCCGCAGGCGGTGGTGTTCGCGGGCGACCACGGCCTGGCTGCGCGTGGGGTATCGGCTTTCCCTCCCGATGTCACCTGGCAGATGGTGGAGAACTTCCTCGCTGGTGGGGCCGCCATCAGCGTGCTGGCTCGCCAGCATGGCCTGGCCCTGACCGTGGTGGATGCCGGTGTCGCCAAGGACATCGCACCGCGCCCGACGCTTCAGCTGCGCAAGGTGGCCCATGGCACGGCCGATTGCAGCCGGGGTCCGGCGATGACCGCCGCGCAATGCGAGCAGGCGCTGCGGCAAGGCGCCGACGTCGTGCGCGGCCTGCCGGGCAACGCCGTGCTGTTCGGTGAGATGGGCATCGGCAACACCTCGAGTGCGGCCCTCATCATGTCCCGCCTCACGGGCCTGCCCCTGGCCCAATGCGTGGGCCGTGGCACCGGTCTCGACGAGCCCGCCGTGCAGCGCAAGCTCGCCATCCTGCAGGAGGCCCTGCTCGCCAACGCCGAGGCCCACGCACCCCTGGCCGTGCTGCAGGCCTTTGGCGGCTTCGAGGTGGCGATGATGTGCGGCGCCATGCTCGAGGCGGCGGCCCAAGGCCGCGTGATCGTGGTCGATGGTTTCATCGCCACCAGCGCCTTGCTCGTCGCGCACGCGCTGCAGCCACGGGTGCTGCAGCGTTGCGTGTTCTCGCACCAGTCCGACGAAAGCGGCCATGCGCGCATGCTGACCCACCTGGGCGCCGAGCCCTTGATCAAGCTCGACCTGCGCCTGGGCGAGGGCTCTGGCGCGGCCCTGGCCTGGCCGCTGCTCGAGTCCGCCTGCCGTGTCCTGCGCGAGATGGCGAGTTTCGAGTCGGCGGGCGTCAGCAGCGCCGGCACCGACGCCCACCAGGCTTGAGCCGACATGGGTCGCCCACCTTCCGGACCCCTTGCAGCCCTGACCGCTGCCCTGGTGCACGAGCTGCGCCTGTTCTGGCTGGCGCTGCAGTTCCTCACGCGCGTGCCGGTGCCCGCCTGGGTGGGCTGGCAGCCCGACTGGATGCCGGCCAGCATGCGCCACTTTCCGCTGGTCGGTGCCCTGGTGGGCCTGTTCGGCGCCGCGGTGCTGGCGCTGGCCTCGGCCTGGTGGCCGCCGAGCGTGGCCGTGGGCCTGAGCATGGCCGCCACCGTGTGGCTCACCGGCGGCTTTCACGAAGACGGCTGGGCCGACACCTGCGATGGCCTGGGCGGCGCGGTGAGCCGCGAAAAGGCGCTGCTCATCATGAAGGACTCGCGCCTGGGCACCTACGGCGCGCTGGGCCTGGTGCTGATGCTCGGCCTCAAGGCCACGGTGCTGGTCGAGCTGCTCACGCCCCGCGTGCATGAGCTCGACAGCGCCCGAACCAGCCAGATCCACCTTGTGCTGCTGTTGTGGACCTCGATGGGCCTGATCTGGGCGCATGCGCTGTCGCGCCTGGTGCCCGTGCTGCTGACCCGCCTGCTGCCTTACGCGGGCGATGCCGAACACGCCAAGGCCAAGCCCCTGGCGCTGGCCGTGGCCACGCCGCACGCATGGGCCACCGTGGCCAACACAGGGGTGGTCGCGGCGTCGATGGCCTTGTTCTTCTTCCTCGACGGCTGGCCCTTGCGCACCCTGGGCATGGCACTGAGCTGGGGCCTGTTTGGCGCGGGCCTGGTGCTGGCCTTCTGCCTGACCTGGCTCAGGCGCCGCCTGGGCGGCTTCACGGGCGACACCCTCGGTGCCAGCCAGCAGCTCGCCGAGCTGGCCATCCTGCTGGCGTGGCTTCACGTCGTGCACCCGCTGTGACGAGCCTCGAAGCCCGGCCGCCGTGCCCACCTGGATTCATTGCCTGGCGCCACCCTCGGCCCACCGGTCACGCGGGGCGCTGCATCGGCCGCACCGACCTGGGCGTCGACCCGCGCAAGGCCCGGCGCCTGGCGCGGCGCATCCACCGGCACGCGCTGAGGCAAGGTCTGCCACGCCTGGTCTGCACCTCGTCGCTCAGGCGTTGCCGATCGGTGGCCCGCCACCTGCGCCGCCTGGGCTGGCGGCATGTCACCGACGACGCCCTGCTGGAAGCCGACTTCGGCAGCTGGGACGGGCAAGCCTGGGCGCACATCGCGTGCGAGGAGGTCGACGCCTGGGTGGCCGACTTCCTGCATCACCGGCCGGGTGGTGGCGAGAGCCTGCAGCAGGTGCTCAGGCGTGCCGCGCTCTGGCAGCCGCCCGAGCCCGGAGCGAGCGTGGTCGGACACGCCGGCTGGATGCTGGCGAGGCGCTGGCTGCAAACCCACGGGCCAGATCAGCCGCCGACGCAGGCTTCGCAGTGGCCTCGGCCTCCGGCCCATGGCGAGGCCTGGCTGTTCAATACCGCCGCGTAGCGCCCGCCAGACGCAAGTAGGTTCTCGCCAGCCAGCTCACCACCGCGCGCCGGCTGCGGGCCACCCAATCCGGGCGGCTGTCGGTGGCGGGGGCAGGCACCTCGCGGCTGAGCGCGAAGTCTTCCTCCAGTGACGCCGAGAGCGTGCGCACGAAGGCCCGGTCCTTGATCACCAGGTTGCCTTCGAGGTTGAGCACCAGCGAGAGCGGATCGAGGTTCGACGAGCCCACCGTGGCCCATTCGTCGTCCACGCACAGCACCTTGGCATGCAGGAAGGCGTCCTGGTACTCGAAGATGCGCACGCCGTGGCGCTGCAGCTCGTGGTAGAGCACCTGCGCGGCCACCCCGGCGATGCGGTAGTCGAGCTTGCCCTGCAGCAGCAGGCGCACCTGCACCCCTTTCGAGGCCGCATGGCGCAAGGCCAGCCGGATGGCGCGGTGTGGGTAGAAGTAGGGCGTGACGATGTCGATGCGCTGGCGCGCCTGCCGGATGGCTTGCAACGCGGCCAGCTCGATGGTGCGGCGCTGGCGCAGGTTGTCGCGCATGACGAAGGCGCAGCGCGAACCATGGGGCAACTGAGCGGCCTGCTCGATGCGGCCTTGTTCGCGCGGAGACAGGCGCATGCGGGCCTGGTCCAGCAGGCGTTTGAAGCGGCGCAGCTTCTGCGGGTCACGGGCCGACTTGGGCAGATCGGGCAATTCGTCACGCCAGTCCCGCCCGAACTGCGCGCGCGTCCAGATCGCCCGCACCGCGTGCAGCATGGGCGTGATGGCGGGGCCCCGCAGCGCGACGGCGTAGTCCAGCCGCGGGCGGTCCGACCAGCCGTGGTGCAGGTCGTAGCGGTCGTCGATCAGGTTGATGCCGCCGATGCAGGCCTCGCGCTGGTCGATGACCGCGATCTTCAGGTGCATGCGCCGCCACTGGCTGGTGTCCAGGAGGAGTGCGCCCAGGCCCCGCGTGGGGCGGTAGGTGGTCAGCTTCACGCCGGCCTGCGTCAGGTCTTCCCACAGGCTGGCTGGGGCGTCGCGCGAGCCCAGTCCGTCGACCACGAGGTGCACCGAGACGCCGCGGCGGGCGGCCCGCATCAGGGCCTGCAGCACCCAGCCGCTCTGCCCGAAGGGGGAGATGATGTAGAACGCCATCCACACGCTGTGCTGTGCGGCATCGATGCGGTCGCGCAGCGTGGGGAACAGCTCCTGCCCACCGTGCAGCAGCCGGACTTCGTTGCCACCGGTGAAGACCGGACGGCGCTGGATGTACCAGGCCAGTCCTTCCAGGGCGTCGAGGTCGGCGTCGGGCGTGGGTGTCTGCATCTCAACCCAGCTCGAGCTCGACCACCAGGGGCAGGTGGTCGGACAGCCGAGCCCACGTGCCTCCTCGGGGCACCATCACCGAGGTGCAGCGCAGGCCGCGCGTGTAGACCCGATCCAGTGACAGCACCGGGATGATCGAGGGAAAGGTGGGCACCCGTGCCAGTTGCTCCGTGCAGGCGCGGCTCAGACCGGCACCGGTGAAGACGGGGTCGAGCTTCTCGCTCCAGTCGTTGAAATCGCCGGCGATGACCACTGGCGCATTCGGCGGCAACTCCTCGTTGACGAGGCGGGCCAGGCGCTCGGCCTGACGCAGGCGGCTGACGTGGATCAGCCCCAGGTGCACCACCACCACGTGCACCTCGATGCCCCGCCAGTGCACCGGCACGTGCAGCAGCCCGCGTTGCTCGAAGCGGTGGTCGGACACGTCGTGGTGACCGATGTCGCCGATGGGCCAGCGCGCCAGCAGCGCGTTGCCATGCTCGCCACCCCGCGTGAAGGCGTTGGTGCGGTAGGCCACTTCGTAGCCCTCGGGGGCGAGGTAGTCGGCCTGGGGTTCGGCGGGCCAGGCCATGGGGCCGAACTGCGTGCGCGAGAAAGTGCGCGCTTCCTGTTCGTTGAAGCGGCGCACCTCCTGCAGGCAGACGATGTCGGCATCCAGGGCCTCGACCGCCAGGCCCAGGTTGTGGATCTCCAGGCGCTTGGACGGGCCCATGCCGCGCACGCCCTTGTGGATGTTGTAGGTTGCCACGCGCAGACAGGAGGTGCCCTGGGTCGACGGCGGCAGCAGCGAAGACTGAAGCGGGTTGAGCACGGTCGTGTGGGGTGGAGTGAGGATTCAACCTTACCCGAAGTGAGGTGACCGACGCTTCGCATCAAGGGGGCGACTTCCCCTCAGTTTCGCTTCGGCGTCACAGGTGCCTGGGCAGCATCAGGATGGCCTCTGCATTCGAGGGCGAAAAGCACCGGTCGGCCGCTTCCTGCCAGGGAAGCCACATGTGCTGGGTGTGCTCGCGCGGCGCCAGCATGATCGGTGTGTCACGCGGCACCTGCAGGCTGAAGACGCGCTCGGTGTTGTGCGTCACGCCCGGTGCGTAGCGGTGGCGCCAGACGGGGTAGATCTCGTAGACGTTCTCCAGCGCCCAGTCGCGCAGGGCGGCAACCGGCACCTGTGGCGAGCCGACGACGATGCCGGTTTCTTCGGCGACCTCGCGGATGGCGGTCAGCGTCCAGTCCTCGTCCAGGTGGTCCTTCGAGCCGGTCACGCTCTGCCAGAAGCCGGGCTGCTTCGCGCGCTCGATCAGCAGCACCTCCAGCTCGGGTGAGTGGATCACCACCAGCACGGACTGCGGGATCTTGTGGGCGGGTTCGGTGCTCATGGGCTCGGTGGTGCTGGGCGACGGAAGCGGCAATCGGTGGGCTTGCAAGGCCCGGGCCCGAGGGCAAAGAAAAAGGGCCACCCTGGTGAAGGATGGCCCCGAACGTTCACGCGGCGGCTGGCTCAGGCGGCGGGGGCCTGGCCGGCTTGCGCGGCTTGTGCGTTGCGCAGGCGGATGTGCAACTCGCGCAGCTGCTTTTCATCCACGTTCGACGGGGCGCCCGTCAGCAGGCACTGGGCGCGCTGCGTCTTGGGGAAGGCGATCACGTCGCGGATGGACTCGGCCTTGGTCATCAGCGTGACCAGGCGGTCCAGGCCGAAGGCCAGGCCACCGTGCGGGGGCGCGCCGTACTGCAGGGCGTCGAGCAGGAAGCCGAACTTGACCTTGGCGTCCTCGTCGGTGATGTTCAGGGCCTTGAAGACCTTGGATTGCACCTCGGCGCGGTGGATGCGGATCGAGCCGCCACCGAGTTCCCAGCCGTTGAGCACCATGTCGTAGGCCTTGGCGATGCACTTGCCCGGGTCCGTGTCCATGTAGTCCTCGTGGCCGTCCTTGGGGGCGGTGAAGGGATGGTGCACGGCGTTCCAGCGCTCGGACTCGTCGTCGTACTCGAACATCGGGAAGTCGACCACCCACAGCGGGGCCCAGCGGTCCTCGAACAAACCGGCCTTCTTGCCGAAGTCGGAGTGACCGACCTTCAGGCGCAGCGCGCCGATGGCGTCGTTGACGATCTTTTCCTTGTCGGCGCCGAAGAAGATCAGGTCGCCGTCCTTGGCGCCTGTGCGCTCCAGGATCTTGGCGATCGCGGCGTCGTGCAGGTTCTTGACGATGGGCGATTGCAGGCCGTCACGGCCCTTGGCCACTTCGTTGACCTTGATCCAGGCCAGGCCTTTGGCGCCGTAGATCTTGACGAACTCGGTGTAGGCATCGATCTCACCACGGCTCATGGTGCCGCCACCGGGCACGCACAGGGCCACCACGCGGCCACCCTTGGTCGTGGCCGGGGTCGAGAAGACCTTGAAGTCCACGTCGGCCATCACGTCGGTCAGCTCGGTGAATTCGAGCTTGACGCGCAGGTCGGGCTTGTCCGAGCCGAAGCGGTGCATGGCGTCGGCGTACTTCATGACCGGGTAGGCGCCCAGGTCCACGTTCAGTGCCTTCATGAAGACATGGCGGATCATGCCCTCAAACATGTCGCGGATCTCCTGCTCGGTGAGGAAGGAGGTCTCGATGTCGATCTGGGTGAATTCAGGCTGGCGATCAGCGCGCAGGTCTTCGTCGCGGAAGCACTTGGTGATCTGGTAATAGCGATCGAAGCCGGCCACCATCAGCAGCTGCTTGAACAGCTGCGGAGACTGGGGCAGCGCGAAGAACTGGCCGTCATGGACACGCGAAGGCACCAGGTAGTCGCGGGCGCCCTCGGGCGTGGACTTGGTCAGCATCGGGGTCTCGATGTCGACGAAACCGTGCTCGTCCAGGAACTTGCGCGCTTCCATGGCCACGCGGTAGCGCAGCATCAGGTTCTTCTGCATGTAGGGGCGACGCAGGTCCAGCACGCGGTGCGTCAGGCGCGTCGTCTCCGACAGGTTCTCGTCGTCGATCTGGAACGGGGGCGTCACCGAGGCGTTGAGCACCTCCAGGGTGTGGCCCAGGACCTCGATCTTGCCGCTGGTAAGACCTGCGTTTTCGGTGCCGGCGGGGCGGGCGCGCACGACGCCGGTGACCTTCAGGCAGAACTCGCCACGCACGTCTTCGGCGATCTTGAACGAGTCGGCACGGTCGGGGTCGAACACGACCTGAACCAGGCCTTCGCGGTCACGCAGGTCGATGAAGATCACGCCGCCGTGGTCGCGGCGACGGTGGGCCCAGCCCATCAGCGTCACGGTCTGGCCCATCAGCGCTTCGCTGACCAGACCACAGTAAGTGGTGCGCATTGTTGTTTGCTCCGAGAGGGGACGGAAAAATTCGGGTCGGGCGCGCCGAGCGTCAGGCGGGCCCCGAACCCATGATTGTCGTTCAGGATTGGGGTGCCGTTGGCGGGGGCGTGCCTGTGGCCGACACGGATGGCGGCACCGGGGGCGGCGGCGGCGGGGCCACCACGCCCATGGAGATGACGTATTTCAGTGCCTCGTCGACCGACATCCGCAGGGGATGGACCTCGGCTCGGGGCACCATCAACATGAAACCGGAGGTCGGGTTGGGCGTGGTCGGCACGTAGAGGGTGACCATGTCGGCGGGCAGTTGGGCGGCCACCTCGCCCGAAGGCTTGCCGGTCACGAAGGCGATCGTCCAGGCGCCTTCGCGCGGGTACTGCACCAGCACGGCCTCGCGGAAGGCCTGGCCGCTGCTGGAGAACAGCGTGTCCGACACCTGCTTGACCGAGGTGTAGATGCTTTTGACGATGGGCGTGTTCGAAAGCAACCGGTTGTACTGACCCAGCAGCCATTGGCCGACCATGTTGGACACGGCCATGCCGGTGAGCAGCAGCGTGGCGACCACGACGATCACGCTCAGCCCCGGGATTTCGCGCAGCTCCTGCAGGAGCGGGTGCAAGCTGACGGGCAGCACGGTGCGAGCTGCCGCCATGAACCAGCTGAAGACGCCATCGAGGGCGCCGATGACGTTCGTCAGCACCCAGATGGTGATGGCCAAGGGCAGCCACACGAGCAGGCCGGTCAGGATGTATTTTTTCACGCGGTGAAGGGCGGGGAGGGGCGCCAGGCCGGGCGCCGAGCGGAATCGATCACTATACGGGAAGGCGCCCAACCAGCCCGTGACACGGCCGGTGTGGGCGCCTTGGGCAAAAAGTCAGGTTCAGTGGCAGGCGCAGGAGGTGC
>Ga0208492_1000602_pt1 | contig 29036 bp, 19 predicted proteins | sample Subbioar_CSW14AB_FD_184820 | JGI IMG/M metagenome (GOLD analysis project Ga0208492, IMG submission 184820) | Serpentinite rock and fluid subsurface biosphere microbial communities from McLaughlin Reserve, California, USA - CR12Mar_CSW14AB (SPAdes) | ecosystem: Environmental > Terrestrial > Deep... | reverse complement strand
CCGAGGCGGCGCATGACCTCGAGGCCGTCGGCCACTCCGTCGCAGGCGAGCTCGAGGACGGGGCGATCGGCGACCGTGCGTCGCGCGCCGACCTTGGGCACGAGCGGATGGTCGATCGTTGCGTGCGCACGCTCGATCGCGTCGAGGCGGTCTCGCGCGTGCGCCACATCGGCCTCCCGTCCCGGCGCGAGAAGCACACACCGCGTGTCGTCGGCGCGGCGGCGTGCGCTGAGCAAGATCCACCCCGAACGGGTTCGGATGCTCTGCAGATCAGAGTAGTGGCGGTGAAGGGGCATGTCCGAGAACGGACAGTCCCCTTACAACTCCTTACGGCCGGCGTCTTGGTCCCGCCGCGAGTGGGCTCAGCCGCCGCAAGCCGATTTTGCACCGAGCGAGCACGCCTGCTCGAGGCTCTTCTTGGCGCGCGCGGCGTCGTGCGGGATGTCGCTCGTGGCCGAACAGAGGTCCTTCGCGTCGTAGACGTGCGCGAGCTTCTCGCTGGTGCCGCTCCAGATCTTCTCGCAGCGCGGGGCGTCGCCGAGCAGCGCGGCGTGGAACTGACACGCCTCGGTGAACGCGCCGAGGCAAGCCTTGTCGGCGAGCTCGAGGGCCTTCTTCGGATCGTGCGCGAGCTTGCCTTTGCCCGCGGCGTGCTCGAACGCCATGAACCCGCAGGGCGTGGCGTTGCCGGCAGCGCAGCCCCTGGTGATCGCGTCGGCGAAGAGCTTCTCGCCGTCAATCCCGGTTTCCTTCTGCATGTCCGGATCGGCCGCGGTGAAGCGGAGGAACGAGCACGCGACGTAGTCGCCCGCGCGGCAGCCGTTGGCCATGAAGTCCCACGCGCGTTTGGCCTGGGCCTTGTTGCTCAGATCGCCCTTGGTCATCATCTCCATGAGGATCTGCACGCCGAGCGCGGTGCACGCGGCCGGTTGATCGGCGGCGCAGGCGGCTTCGAAGCGCGTCGCGTTCGCCTTGATCGCGCCCATCACCTTGGCGTCCTGCTTGCCCTCCTCGTCGCGGTAGAGGAGCACGCGGGCGTAGCGATCGCAGCTCGGATCGCTGCCGGCAGCACACTGCTTCTCGCAATCCTTCTCGTCGCCGTCGGCGCAGAGCACGGCCTTGTCGCCTGGCTTGTCGGTGCACGCACCGTCGACGTAGGCGAACCCCTTGGGGCAGCCGAGGCCGTCGGAGACGCCCTTCTTCGAGACGCTCTCGTCTTTGCTCGTTCCGCCTTCCTTGATCGGCGCGAGGCTCACACGAATGCCGGCGGCGCAGCCCTCGGGCGCCTTGCCGTCGGCGAGCTTGCCCGACTTGCAGGCCGCCTGATCGCCGTCCTTCTTGGTCTGCACCTCGTCGCTCTTGGTGTCGCCGCTGGTGCCCTGGCCGAGGGCCTTGGCGCTCATGCCGGCCTGCACCTTGGTCCCGGACGCGTAGGCGAACGCACCGACGTCAGCGCGTTTGACGAAGTGGGTGGCGCCCTTGCAGAAGTCGTCGCCGCCCTCGAGATCGCCGCGGTGCACGGCCGCGCGGGTCGTCGACATCTTGCCGACGAGCACGTAGCTGAGATCGAGCTTCGCCTCCCGCGAGAGGTTGCCCGAGACCGCCCAGGCGACGCCGCCGAAGCTCGCCTGGATGTTGTCTTTACCCTCGATGAGCGTGGTCTCGACGCGCGGCGTGACGGCGCGGTAGCCATAGCTGCCCTTGACCTTGCAGTCCGGCAGCACGGTGACCTTGTCGCAGGTGAAGCTCACGACCACGACGCCGTCGTGCATCGCCGACTCGAGGTCGCTCCGTGCGTTGGACGGCCACTCGACGATCAGCGGGCTGACCACGCCGTTGAGCGCGGTCGGATCGCAGCCCTCGGCCTTGGGCGCTTTGGCCAGCCCCGAGCCGACCCCGGGCGAACATGCCGCCACGAGCGAGCCGACCAGGGAAACCGCGAAACCAGCAGTGAGCAGGGCAGAGAGGGGGCGCTTCATGAAGCCAAAGACCGTATCGGCCCGCCTCTGGATACGGCTCGAGCTGTAAGGATTTGTAATGGCTCGAGCCGAGATATTCTGGCGGCGATGACGAAGCCCGTCGCCGCGCTCGCCGCGTTCACCGGTTCGATGGTCCTGACGCAGGTCGCGCACGCGTTCTGCGGGTTCTACGTCGCTCCGACGGACAAACCTCTCTACAACGACGCCTCCATGGTTGCGTTGATGCGCGAGGGCACGCGGACCGTGCTCTCGATGTCGAACACGTACCAGGGGCCGCCCGAGGACTTTGCGATGGTCGTGCCGGTGCCCGTCGTCCTGAAGAAGGACGACGTGAAGACGCTGCCGCTCGACCTGTTCGGGAAGCTGGAGACGCTGACGGCGCCGCGCTTGGTCGAATACTGGGAGCAGGATCCATGTGCGCCCGACATGGGATGGGGCGACGGGATCGGGCTCGGCACCATCGGTGGCTTCGGCACGGGCATGGGTTACGGCGGCGGCGGCGGCGGTAACTACAAGGTCAAGGTCGAGGCACAATTTGCGGTCGGCGAGTACGAGATCGTCGTGCTCAGCGCCGAGGAGTCCGACGGGCTCGAGCGGTGGCTCGTCGATCACAAGTACAAGATCCCGACCGGCGCGGCCGCGGCGCTCGCGCCCTACGTGAAGGAGCAGCAGAAGTTCTTCGTCGCGAAGGTCGACAGCAAGAAGATCAAACGCGACGAAAAGGGCCTCGCCACGCTCTCACCCCTGCGCGTGAGCTACGAGTCGAGCGACTTCCGCCTGCCGGTGCGCCTCGGGCTGCTCAACTCGACGGGGGCGCAGGATCTGATCGTCTTCATCCTCGCATCAGGGCGGTACGACGCGGCGAACTACACCAACGCGTTCATCCCGACCAACCTCGACGTGGTCGACGGCGTGCGCAAGGAGTTCCATTCGTTCTACGGGCGATTGTTCGACGCCACGCTCGGCAAGAGCGGAGACCGCACGGTGGTCACCGAGTACTCCTGGCCGCCGGGAACCTGCGATCCGTGCCCGGTCCCGAGCGCGGGGCTCACGCAGGACGACGTCGCGACTCTCGGAGGGGACCTGCTCTACCCCGGGGGCGCGATCCTCGGTGGCTTCTCGCCGATCAGACTCGGCCTGAAGATGATCGAGACCGGCACCGACATCCAGGGGCAACTCCCGCCCGAGGTCATCAAGCGGATCATTCGTGCGAATTTTCCGCGCCTTCGCGCGTGCTACCAGCAGGCGCTGAAGAAGAGCCCGTCCATCAAGGGCACTGTCACGACGACATTCACCATCGATTCGACCGGTGCGGTCGAGTCCGCGTCGCTCGGCAAGGGTACCGTCGAGGACGAGCCGATGAAGCAGTGCGTGCTCGGCGTCTTCAATACGCTCTCGTTCCCCGAGCCCGAGAAGGGGAAGGTCAAGGTGATCTACCCGATCGACTTTCAGAACGACGACGACGGCCCCCCGAAGAAGATCAGCGAGCCACTCACGATCACGCGTTTGCACACACGCTATTCGCCAAAGACGCTGGGCGACGATCTCGTGTTCAAGTCGGCTCCACCGATCGTCGGCGGTCGTGAGCAGCGCACGGATGGCGTGCTCGAGAAGGGCCAGAAGCCCGGAGGCACCAACAACTTCCAGGCACGGTACGCGATAAGGCACCCGTGGACGGGACCGATGACGTGCGAGAAGCCCGTGCGTGGTCGTTGGGGGAGCGAGCCGCAGGGCGACGCGGGTGCGACCAACAAGGGCACGCTCGCCGCCAAAGACCTCGCGCATGCCCCGCGGAGCAGCGCGCAGCTCTCGAGTCTCGTGCTCGGCGGGCTCGACGATCCGAAGAGCTGGGATCAAGCGGCGGGGCCCGTTCCCGCACCGGTCGCCGCGCCCGCCAAACCCAAGGTTCTGCACCGGCGACGCGCATGTCATTGCGAGGTCGGCTACGGCGGAGACGTCGCCGGCGGGTTGCCGTACGTCGCCGCCCTCTCGGTGCTCGCCTGGCGCAGACGCAGGCGGTCGACCCAGAGCTGATCAACCACGGGTGAGCGACAGCTTGACCTTGACCTTGGGCGCCATCCCTTGCGCGGGGCCCCCCTTTCGCACCAGCTCCAGCTAAATTAGCGCGCCTCAGACTCGCCGACGAATCGCGCGACCTGCGCGAACAACTCGTCGATGTCGACCGGCTTCTTCAAAACGCCGCGCACTCCTGGAAGGGCCGCCGCGTCCTTCGGCCAGGCGGTCACGACGAGCACCGGGAGCGTCCCGAGGCGGGGGTCGGACCGGACGCGCTCCATGAACTCGGCACCTCCCATTACCGGCATCATGAGGTCCAGCAGAACGAGCGCGGCGGGATCCTGTTCCAGGCGATCGAGCGCCTCGGCGCCGTCCGCGGCGGTCCGGACTCGGTAGCCTTCCGCTTCGAGCGTCAGCTGCAGCGCGTCGCGGATGTCCGGATCGTCGTCCACGACGAGGATGTCTCTCACCACTGCCTCCTACTCCTCCACCGAGGCGAGCGTCGGGCCCGCGGGGCCTCGCCTCGGCAGCGTCACCGCGAAACTCGCCCCTTCACCCGGCTGGCTCGACAGCTCGACACGTCCCCTGTGCGCCTCGACGATCCGGCGGACGATCCAGAGCCCTAGGCCGAATCCGCCGTAGTGATGAATCGGCGCCGCCCGCGCGAATCGCTCGAAGATCCGGGCCGCGTCCTGAGGAGCGACGCCGACGCCATGGTCCGTGACCGAGACGCGCGCCACGCGCTCGTCCCCTTCGACGTCGATCTCGACGGGGCGCCCCGCGCCGTACTTCAGTGCGTTCGAGAGGAGGTGGCCGATGACCTCCTCGATCCGGGCTCGATCCCACCGCCCTTGCATCCGGACGCCCGCACGCACGGTGACCGAGCAGCCGGCGCGCTCGATGTCGCTTCGCATCCTCTCCACGACGTCGCGGGCCATGCCATCCAGATCGCACTCGCTCGGTTCGAGAGGCACTCGACCGACCGTCAAGCGGGACACGTCCAGGAGACTCTCGACGAGACGAGCGAGCCGCAGCGTCGCTCGCTCCGCCGGCTCGAGCTGGCGCGCGAGCCACGCGGGATCGATGGGGCTCGTCGCGCGCATCGCCACGCCGCGGAGGTTCTTCACCTGCAACAGCAGCGGCGTCAGCGGGTTTCGCAGCTCGTGCGAGGCGATGTACAGGAAGTCTTCGCGAACTCGAACGCTCTCCTGCAGCTCGCCGAGGAGCCGGGACCGCTCTCGCTCGGCCTGCTTGGTCGCGGTGATGTCGAGCGCGAAACCGACGATGCCGCCCCCGGCCGCCGCGACCGCACCGACGAGCACGCACGCGCGGCTCCCGTCCTTTCGAATGTACTCGGTCTCGTGCGTCGCGCAGAGGCCGGCCTCGCGCAGCTCCTGTCTCGCGCCAGCTTCGGCGTCCGCGCTGCTCGGGGAGACGAGCGATGCCGCGACGAGCGCGCCGGCACGCACCTCCTCCGCGGAATACCCGACGATCTTCAAGAACGCGCCGTTGGCCTCCGTGATTCGGCCGTCCGGCGCCTCATGGAAGACGCCAATCAATCCCGCTTCGCGCAGGCGCGCAAAACGCTGTTCGCTCTCTTCGAGGGCGTGCGCGAGCCGCTTCTCCTCCGAGATGTCCTCGAGCAGGGCGAGGCCCACCGGCGCACCGTCGGCCGCCCGAATGAGCGACATCGTCAGCGCGATCCAGACGCTCGCCCCGTTCGCGCTCTGGAATCGATACTCCCCCCTGTGCCTCGGCTCGGACCCCGCGACGACACGACGTACGTTCTCGAGCAGCGCCGCGCGGTCGACCGGGGCGACGACGTCTTCGAGCGAAAGGCGGAGGACGTCGCTGCGTGGCCGGCCCAAGATCTCCGCGAGCCGCGAATTCACCCGCACCCATCGTCCCTCCTCCGTGGCATGCCCGATCCCGATCGGCGCCTCTTCGAACGTAACGTCGTACAGCGCCTCGACGGCCATCCGCTCGCGCGACTCGGCCTGCCGCAGCGCCTCGGACGTCCGCCCGATCTCGCGCTGCTGGCGCCACAAGGCCACGAACACCGCCACCTTCGCGCGGAGGACGTTCGTGTCGAGCGGCTTCACGAGGTAGTCGACGGCCCCCGCCGCGTAACCACGGAATACCGCCGCGACGTCGGCCATGACGCCAGTGACGAAGATGATCGGGATTTGACGTGCCCTCTCGCGCTCTCGAATCAGTGCTGCGGTCTCGAAGCCGTCGAGCCCCGGCATCATCACGTCCAGGAGAATCACTGCGACCTCCTGTCGAAGAAGGGCGCCGAGCGCGGCCTTCCCGGAGCTGACTTCGACGAGCTCGTAGTCAGGGCGCTCGAGCGCCGATCGGAGCGCCAGGAGGTTCTCGGCCTGGTCGTCGACCAGAAGGATTCTGGCCTGCTCTGGCGCGGGGTCAGCCATCGGCACCCCGTTGGCTGACGCGCTCTTCGGCGTCCGCGTGGACCTCGGCGCCCGCGGCCGCGACGCGTTCCGCCGGCAGCTCGTCGTCGCGCGTCGTGCGTGCAGGAAGCTCGACCGTGAACGCCGAGCCCGCCCCCGGCTCACTCTCCACCCGGATCGAGCCGCCGTGCGCGACGAGGATCTGACGCACGATGTAGAGCCCCAGTCCGAGCCCCGCGATCCCCCGCGCCGCGGTCGCTCGCTCGTAGCGGTCGAAGACGCGCTCGAGGTCCTCGCGTGCGATGCCCATGCCGTGGTCGCGAACGACGAGACGCGCGTGCTCACCCTCCGTCACGGTCACCTCGACGGCGTGCCCCGCGCCGAACTTGAGTGCGTTCGAGAGGAGGTTGGTGACAACCTGCTCGAGCCTGAGCCGGTCCCAACGCCCCTGAACCCTTCCGGCGGCTCGCAGCACGATCTCGCACCCGGCCCTCGCCGCGTCCTCCTTGAAGCGGTCCACGACGTCGCCCGCGAGCGCGGCGAGATCGACGTCCTCGGTCTCTAGATGGAGCCTGCCGGCGGTGATGCGCGAGACGTCCATCAGCTCGGCGATGAGCCGCGACATCCGATCGGCTTGTCGCGTCGCGACGCCGAGTCTCTGAAAGAGGTCTTCCCGAGAGATGTCCGCCCGGCGCTCCGGCTTCAGGAGGAGGTCGAGCTGGAGCTTCATCGAGGCGAGCGGCGTCTTCAGCTCGTGCGAGGCGATCGACAGGAACTCGTCCCGGGCTCGAATGGCGGCGAGCGCCTCGTCGTAGAGGTGCGCCCGCTCCAGCTCGGCGAGCTTGCGCGAGGTGATGTCGCGCGCGATGGAGACGACGTGTTCGCCGCCGTCGGTCGGCACGAGCTGGAACGAGATGTCGACGGGGACCTCCCTCCCGTCGTTGCGGAGCAAGTGCCTCTCCAGAGCCGTCGCGGGTTTGGAGCCGTCCTGCAGCGGCGCGAGCGTCTCGCGCAGAGCGCCGTCCTCGACGCCGAGGAGCTCGGACGCCCGCATCCGGAGGAGCTCGGCGGGGCGATAGCCGAGCAGGGCGCTGGCGCCTTGGTTGACGTACACCATCCGAAGGGTCTGTACGTCGAAGATCGTCACGGCGTCGAGCACGGCGTCGAGCGTCGTCTTGAACTCCGAGAGGGCCGCTTGCGCCTGCTTCTGGTCGTCGATGTCCGTGAACGTCCCGAGCCAGGAGACGACTTGGCCGTCGACCCCCAGCTCCGGCACGGCACGACAGAGATGCCAGCGAAACGCGCCATCAGACCCGCGTCGAACTCGGCACTCGGCCTCGAACATCCGCCCGGAGCGCGCCGCCACCTGCCAGCCATGCCGCAAGACGTCGAGCGCGTCGGGGTGAATCGCGCCCTGCCAGGAGCCCGTCGCCGCCTCGAGCGAGATCCCCGTGTACTCGAACCACCGACGGTTGAAGTAGTCGACGTGCCCATCCGGGCGCGCCGTCCAGACGATGTGGGGAACCGCCTCTGCGAGGTTGCGGTAGTGCCGCTCGCTCGCGAGGCGCAGCTCGGCGAGCCGCACCTCGCTCTCTCTGCGCTCCGTATCGAGCAGAAGAGCCGCTTGTCGCTCGATGCGCTTCCGTTGCCGGTGGCTCTCGGCGAAGACCGCGACCTTCGCCCGCACCATCTCGGGGACGAGCGGCTTGAGGAGGTAGTCGACGGCCCCCACGCGATATCCCTTGTAGATCTGGTCGAGATCGCGCGCCTCGCCGGTCAGGAACACGATCGGCACCGCCGCGGCGCGCTCGCGCTGTCGAATCGCGGATGCGAGCTCGAACCCGCTCATCCCCGGCATCACGACGTCGAGCAAGAGCACGGCGAACTCCTCGTCGAGCAGCCGCCGGAGCGCCTCGGCGCCCGAGCTCGCTTCGACGAGCCGATAGCCTTGCGACGCGAGCACGGCCTGGAGGGCGAGGCGGTTCTCGCGACTGTCGTCCACGACCAGCACGTTCACCTTGGACTCTGCCTCGAGCTCGTCCGCCATGCGTCGTCCTCCTCCTCACCTCCGAAGATGTCTTATGATGACCGAGAGGAGCTGCCGAGTCTCAGCAGGCTTCACGACGTAGTCGTCGCAACCGGCGGTCGCGCACTCGGCACGATCGGCCGCGCTCGCCTTCGCCGTGAGCGCGACGATGGGAAGGTTCGCAAACTCCTTCATGGACTTGATTTGCCGGGTGGCCTGATAGCCGTCGACCTCCGGCATCATGACGTCCATGAGGACGAGGTCGGTCTCCGGATGCTCGCGCAAGGCCGCGTACGCCTCGCGCGCGTTGGACGCCGGCAGGACCGTCACGGCGTAACGCTCGAGGAGCGCGGTCGCTGCGTAGAGGTTCCGAGGATCGTCCTCGACGATCAGGATCTTCTTGCCGGCGAGAGCCTGCGTCTGCTCGGGCGTGACGACTGGCGGCGCGAGCGCCGCGGCGCTCTCTTCGGCCTTCCCCGCGCCCTCCGGAGACAGCGGGCCGACGGGCCGCGGCGCCTTCGGCCCGAGCTCCTCGCGAGCGAGCGGGAGATGCAGCGTGAACGTGCTCCCGCTCCCGGCCGTACTCTCGAGCGCAATCTCACCGCCCAGCACGCGTGCGTACTCGCGGCTGATGGTGAGACCGAGGCCGGTACCGCCGTATCGGCGAGTGATGGTCGAGTCGGCCTGCTGGAACGCCTCGAAGACCTTCTCTCGTTGGTCTCTGGCAATTCCAATGCCCGTATCGGAGACCGCGAACGAGACCACCGCGGGAGCGTCGCGCAGCGACGTGTTCTGAAAGGTGAGCTCGGGAGGGGCGCGATCGACGCGCAGGCCGACGCGACCGTGCTCGGTGAACTTGAAGGCATTGGCGAGCAGGTTCTTGAGAATCTGCTCGAGGAGCTGGCGATCCGTCGTGACCTCGGTCGGCGCTGCGGGCGAGATCTCGATGTCGAACTCGAGGCCGCGCTGCAGCGCCACGGGCCGGAACGTCCGCTCCGCGAAAGCGCGCAGCTCCTCGACGGGATACGGCTGGGGGTGCGTCTCGATGCGACCGGCCTCGACCTTCGAGAGATCGAGGATCTGGTTGATCAGCGCCAAGAGGTCGCGCCCCGAGGAGTGGATCGTCTCGGCCCACTCCTGTTGCTTGCCAGAGAGGTTCTCGTCCTCGTTCGCCGCGAGCATCTGCGCCAGGATCATCATGCTGTTGAGGGGCGTGCGGATCTCGTGGGACATGTTCGTCAGGAACTGCGACTTGTACTGCGAGACCTTCCCGAGCTCGCGCGCCTTCGCCTCGAGCGATGCGCCGGCGTCGGCGATCTCGCGGTTGCGGACCTCGAGGAGCCGCGCCTTGTCCTCGAGCTCCTTGCGCCGGCTCTCGAGCTCGACGTTCGAGCCCTGGAGCTGCTGCAGCAGCTGCTCGGTCCGCATGCTCGTTCCGATCAGGTTGATCGCGAGGCCCAGGTTCAACATGAGCTGCTCGAGGAACGTGATCTGAATGGGCGAGAAGTCGCGGAAGGAGCCGATCTCGATGACGCCGCGCACCTGATCCTCGAAGAGCACGGGGAACACGGCGATCGCGCGCGGTGACCCCTCGCCGAGGCCCGACGTCACGTGAACGTAGTCGTCGGGGATGTCCGTGACGACGATCGGTTTGCGCTCGAGCGCGCACTGTCCGACGAGCCCCTCTCCGAGCGAGAAGCGATTCGACAGATGCCTTCGCCGCGAGTAGGCGTACGTGCTCGTCAGCTTCAGGACGGTCTGGTCCCCCTCACGCTCGGCGAGGTAGAAGGTGCCGTGTTGCGCGCCCACCATCGGGGTGAGCTCGGACATCGTCTGGTCGGTCAAAGACTGGAGGTTTCTCTGTCCCTGCATGACGCCGAAGAACTTCGCGAGGTTCGTCTTCAGCCAGTCTTGCTCCTTGTTCGTCCGCGTCGTGTCGCGCAGGTTGGTGATCATCTGGTTGAGCGTGTCCTTCAGGCTCAGGACCTCTCCGCGCGCCTCCACGGTGATGCTGCGCGTGAGATCGCCCTGGATGACGGCCGTCGCGACCTCGAAGATCGCGCGCACTTGGCTCGTGAGGTTCGCCGCTAGCTGGTTCACGTTGTCCGTGAGGTCGCGCCAGGTGCCTGCGGCGCCAGGGACCTTGGCCTGCCCGCCGAGCTTCCCCTCGATGCCGACTTCACGCGCGACCGTCGTCACCTGATCGGCGAACGTTCGCAGCGTCTCGGTCATGTCGTTGATCGTGTCCGCCAGCGTCGCGATCTCTCCCTTCGCGACGAGGACGAGCTTCTTCGTGAGGTCGCCGCCAGCGACCGAGGTCACGACCTTGCTGATGCCGCGAACCTGGTCGGTGAGGTTCGACGCCATCAAGTTCACGTTGTCGGTCAGGTCCTTCCAGGTCCCAGAGACGCCCGGCACCTGCGCCTGCCCGCCCAGCTGCCCCTCGGTGCCTACCTCGCGGGCGACGCGCGTGACCTCCGCCGCGAACGTCCGCAGCCGCTCGACCATCGCGTTGATCGTGTCCGTCAGCTCGAGGACTTCGCCCTTCGCCTCCACCGTGATCTTCTTGGAAAGATCTCCGTTGGCGACGGCCGTGGTCACGAGCGCGATGTTGCGCACCTGCGCCGTCAGGTTCCCGGCGAACATGTTCACGCTCTCGGTCAGGTCCTTCCAGGTGCCTGCCGCGCCCGGGACACGCGCTTGGCCTCCGAGCTTGCCCTCGTTGCCGACCTCGCGCGCCACGGTGGTCACCTGATCGGCGAACGTGCGCAGCGTGTCGGTCATGCTGTTGATGGTGTCGGCGAGCGCAGCGATCTCGCCGCGCGCTTCGAGGACGAGCTTCTGCGCCAGGTCGCCGTTGGCGACGGCGGTGACGACCTTGGCGATGCCACGAACTTGGCTCGTGAGGTTCGAGGCCATCACGTTGACGCTCTCGGTCAGCTCCTGCCAGGTGCCGCCGACGCCGGGGACCTGGGCCTGCCCGCCGAGCTTGCCCTCGGTACCGACTTCGCGCGCGACGCGCGTGACCTCGCGCGCGAAGGTCCGCAGCTGGTCCACCATCGCGTTGATGGTGTTCTTCAGCTCGAGGATCTCCCCCTGCGCTTCAACGGAGATCTTCTGCGACAGATCGCCGTTCGCGACCGCGGTCGTGACCAGCGCGATGTTGCGGACCTGATTGGTCAGGTTGCCCGCCAGCATGTTGACGTTGTCAGTGAGCTCCCGCCACGTGCCCGCGACGCCGGGAACCTTCGCCTGGCCGCCGAGCTTCCCCTCGATGCCGACCTCGCGCGCGACCGTCGTCACCTGATCGGCGAACGTTCGCAGCGAGTCGGTCATGCCGTTGATCGTGTCGGCGAGGGCGGCGATCTCGCCTTTGGCCTCGACGACGAACTTCTGGTTGAGGTCACCGTCGGCGACGGCGGTCACGACCTTCGCGATGCCGCGGACTTGCCCCGTGAGGTTGGAGGCCATCACGTTGACGTTGTCGGTCAGATCCTTCCAAGTGCCGGCAACGCCGGGGACTTGCGCCTGCCCGCCCAGCCGACCCTCGGTACCCACTTCACGGGCCACGCGGGTGACCTCCGCGGCGAAGATTCGGAGCTGCTCCACCATCGCGTTGACGGTGTCCTTGAGCTCGAGGATCTCGCCTTTGGCCTCGACCGTGATCTTCTTGGAGAGATCTCCATTCGCGACGGCCGTTGTGACGAGCGCGATGTTCCGGACCTGATTGGTCAGGTTGCCGGCCAGCAGGTTCACGGTGTCGGTGAGATCCTTCCACGTCCCGGCAACGCCCTTGATGTCCGCCTGGGCGCCGAGCTTCCCTTCGGTCCCGACGTCCTTCGCGATGCGCGTGACCTCCGCGGCGAAGGTGCGGAGCTGGTCGACCATCACGTTCACGGTGCTCTTGAGCTCGAGGATCTCGCCCTTTGCTTCGACGGTGATCTTCTGCGACAGATCGCCGTTCGCGACGGCCGTCGTGACGAGCGCGATGTTGCGGACCTGATTGGTCAGGTTCCCGGCGAGCATGTTCACGTTCTCGGTCAGATCGCGCCAGGTCCCGGAGACGCCCGGCACCTTCGCCTGGCCACCGAGTTTGCCCTCGATGCCGACCTCGCGCGCGACGGTCGTCACCTGATCTGCGAAGACTCGCAGGGAGTCGGTCATGCTGTTGATCGTGTCGGCGAGCGCGGCGATCTCGCCCTTCGCCTCCACCACGAACTTCTGCGAGAGATCGCCTGTCGCGACGGCCGTGACGACCTTGGCGATGCCGCGCACCTGGTCGGTCAGGTTGCGCGCCATGAGGTTGACGTTGTCGGTCAGATCCTTCCAAGTCCCCGAGACCCCCTTGACGTCCGCCTGGCCGCCGAGCTTGCCCTCGGTACCGACCTCACGGGCCACGCGCGTGACCTCGGACGCGAAGGTCTGCAGCCGGTCGACGAGCGCGTTGACGGTGATCTTGAGCTCGAGGATCTCCCCCTTCACCTCCACCGTGATCTTCTTGGACAGATCGCCGTTGGCGATGGCCGTGGAGACGAGGGCGATGTTCCTCACCTGCGCGGTCAGGTTGCCCGCGAGCAGGTTCACGCTGTCGGTCAGATCCTTCCAGGTGCCGGAGACGCCCTTCACGTCCGCCTGGCCGCCGAGCTTTCCTTCGGTGCCGACCTCGCGGGCGACGCGCGTGACCTCGGACGCGAAGGTCTGCAGCCGGTCGACGAGCGCGTTGACGGTGTTCTTGAGCTCGAGGATCTCGCCCTTCGCTTCGACGGTGATCTTCTGCGACAGATCGCCGTTCGCGATCGCCGTCGACACCAGTGCGATGTTCCTCACCTGCGCGGTGAGGTTGTTCGCGAGGCCGTTGACGCTATCGGTCAGCTCCTGCCACACGCCCGAGACCCCGCGCACGTCCGCCTGCGCCCCGAGCTTGCCCTCCGTGCCGACTTCTTTCGCGACGCGGATGACCTCTGCGGCGAACGCGCGCAGCCGATCGACGGTCGCGTTGAGCGCGGTTTTGAGCTCGAGCACCTCCCCGCGCGTCTCGACGGTGATCTTCTGGGAGAGATCTCCGTTGGAGATCGCGGTCGCGACCAGCGCGATGTTCCGCACCTGCGCGGTGAGGTTGTTCGCGAGCAGGTTCACGTCGTCGTGGAGGACCTTCCAGGTGCCGGAGAGCCCATCGAGAGCCGCCTGTGAGCCGAGCTTCCCCTCGCTCCCGATTTCGCGCACGACGCGCGAGACGCCCGCCGACACGGAGCGAAGGCGAGTCATCACGACGTTGACGGTCGTACCGAGCTGAAGGAACTCCCCCTGCAGCGGCCGGCCGTCGAGGTGAAGGGGCATGTCGCGCGACAAGTCCCCGTCGGCGACCAGGCCCAGGATTCGGGTGGCCTCCGTCGTCGGAAAGGCCACCGACTCGATGAGCGAGTTCACGGAGCCGACCGCCGCAGCCCATGCGCCCGTCGCAGGCCCGAGCGACGCCCGGCCGGAGAGCCGTCCTTCGAGCCCGACGGACTTGGCCACGCGGTCGAGCTCGCGCACGAGCGCTTCGTTCTGCTCGGCGGCCGCGTTGAAGGCGATCGCCACCTCGGCCAGGAGGTCGTCGTGATCTCCACCGTCGGTCGTCGTCGGGAGCCTCACCGAGAGATCGCCCTGACGCACCGCGCGGAGCGCGTCGCGCAGGGAACGCAGCCGCTCGTCGGTCCGAGCGTGATCTCCTCCGTCGTCGCCTCGACGCGCCCGCTTCCTCGGCTGCCCCGACGTCTCGGGCGGCTCCTGCGGGCCCGGCTGGAGGTCACTCGTGTCCATTGCTCCTCAATGCGCCTTTCGGCTGGTAGTTCGGGTGTGATGGCGCAGCTACCGCTGCGTAGCGCAGCTACCGCTGCGTAGTGTCAGGTAACTGCGCCGAAGCGCGCGCACAGTCCCCCACAGAGCAGTGGTATGGAGACCCGTTCGGACGGGCTCGGCTCCGAGCGCTGTACAGCACTTCGAGTTCACGCAGCACTGCGAGTCAAGTGGGGCAAAGTGCGGAACAAAACCACATCCGACCGCCGCCCAGATCGATCCGCACCCCTGAAAGCTCAACCACGGGTGAGCGACAGCTTGACCTTGGGCGCCATCCCTTGCGGGGTGTTTCCCGGGATGCGGAAGCTCACCTCGGCGCCTCCGCCGTCGCGGTTGCGAATGCGCATGCGTCCCCCGTGCGCCTCGATGATCTCCCGGGAGACGGCGAGGCCGAGACCGGAGCCCTGCGCCTTGGTCGAGTAGAAGGGCAAGAGCGCGTTCTCGAGCACCTCAGCGCTCATGCCGTGTCCTCGATCGCGAACGCTGACTCGGCAGCTGCGATCGTCGAGCTCGACGGTCTCGAGCTCGATGTCCGGCTCGGCGTCGTCCGGGTCGCTTCGTCGGCGTTCTTGAGCAGGACTCTAGCCGAGTGGACGAGGGACGTGATGGGCGCCAGCGAGTTGTTCAGCTCGTGGGCGACGACCCGGATGATGCGACGCCAGGTGTCGACCTCCTACCGGTTGACCTCGGTGGTCATGTGCTTCATCAGGAGCAGCGTGTGGAGCTCGGGCAGCGACGCGGCGTTGGGGAGCTCGAAGTGCCGCTTGGCGAGTGACCAGATCTCGCGCTCGCCGTCGTCGTCGATCGCCACGAGCTCGTCTTGATCGGCAAGCACGGCTCGTTGGAGCGCTTCGGGCGCGTTCTCGAGCAGCGGAAGGAAGATCTTCCCCGCGAGCGCGGTGCCGTCGAACAGGAGCTCGCGCGCGGCTCGGTTGTCGAACACGATCCGTCCCGTCTCGCCGAGCGGCACGTAGGCGACGGGAGAGGCCTCCATGATCGCGCGGGCGAACCGCTCGCGCTCGTCGCCGGTCGAGCGCGCCGCGGAGAGCTCGCGCAACAGCGAGGCCTCGTGCGCACGCGCGTCGGCGAGCTCGGAGTGGGCGCGCCAGAGGAGCACGATGGCCACGAGGCCGAGGGCGCCGAGGCCTACTGCGAGCGGGATCACTCGGAACCTCGCACGCGCCGTTCGAGCGACACGCCGAGCTTCTCCATGCGGCGATAGAGCGCCTGGCGCGACAGCCCGAGATTGGCGGCCGCGCGCGAGATCTTCCACTCGGCGCGCTCGAGGGCCGCCTCGATCGATCCCCGATCCAGCGACGCGGGCTCGCCCTCGGATTCGCGCGACGAGGTCGGGCCGCGAGGGCGTGCACCGAGCGCCTCGCCGAGCGCGAGATCCTTGGCGCGCACCAACCCGCCGTCGGCGAGCAACACCGCACGCCGCAGCCGGTTGGCGAGCTCGCGGACGTTGCCCGGCCAACGGTAGGCAGAGAGCGCCGCGCGGGCGTCCTCCGCGAGCTCGAGGGCGACGCTGCCGACGACAGGTGCGAGGTCAAGGGCGCTCGCGAGCTCGGCGAGGATCGCCTTGGCGAGCGGGAGCACGTCGTCGGCGCGATCGGCCAGGGCCGGCACCTTCAGCTCGACGACGTCGACCCGGAAGTACAGCTCGTCACCGATCCCAATGGTGACAGTGATGGCAGTGGTGTCGTCGCCAAGGGCGGCACCGCGGAGGTTGGCCTGCCCGGCGCGGAGGTCGGTGGCGTGGGCACGGCGGCCGCACCGATGGTGAGCGCGGCTCCGACCGCCGATCCGATCGTTGCCGCGGCCGATCTCTCGCGTCCCGGCACAATCACGGGAAGCGATCCCTGCCACGGACGATTCCCCGACGACGCGAGCGACGATGTCGGGACGGTCACGGCCATCGCGACCGTGAAGAGGACCGGAGAGGTCGCCTCGGTCTCGATCGTCGACGAGTCGCCCAAGGGTCAGGGGTTCGGCGCGGCCGCAGGGGCGTGTCTGTTGGCCAGTCGATTCACCGCCGCGCTCGACAAGGCGGGGCAGCCGGCGGCGACCAGCACGCGAATCAACCTGCGCTTCACCCGCTGAGGTGCTGGTGCGCGGCGGTGGAGCCGGCCGCGCTGAATCACCGGTGTGGCGACTTCTGGTGAGGGACGACGTACACTCTCGCTCGTCGAATGACGACCAAGGAGCTGAACCTCTGGCTCATCGATGAGGCGTCGCTCGCACTCGCGCTCGAGACGTCGAAGGCGGGTCGACTCTGGCGCGCCGATCACCTCGAGCGCGAAACCGCGACCGGCAGAGATCTGGTGCGCATCAAGGCGAGCGACGGTGCAACGGAGATGCTGTTCGAGTTCCGAGGTCCCACCGTGATTGGTCTCGGCGACACCGATCTCGAGCGCGAGCGTGAGCGCATGAGGCGGGTCATGCAGGCAGCAGGGGAGGTATTGGCCTCCATCGAAACGCACCTGGCGTTGCGCAGGAGCCCGCAGCTTGAACACGATGAGAACGTCCATGTCGCCGCGCTCGAGCGACAAGGGCGCGTCCGCCTCACGCTGTTCGCCGAGGGTTCTCGCTTCGTCGAGGTGTGCTGGACGGTGATCGCCGAGAGCGACGGGAGCGTCCACGCGCATGCCGATCGCTTCGAATCGGGGGCCGCTCGATCCAGCTCGCCGCTCGATCTCGTGCTCGATCGCGCCGGGGCCGAGGACCACCTCGCGGGGTTGGTGGAGCTCGACGCGCAGGTGCGTTGGCTCGATGAGGCGACGACCCCTACCCTCGTCGAGGGCGTGCTCGACGTGCGCTCGTTCCGCTGCGCCAGGTCGGGCGCGGTCGCCGGCACGGTCTCTTGCCTCTTGCCTCGCAAACCAGGCGAGCGGCATCGGATTGCGCTGGCCGGGTTCTCGCTCACTGGAGACGCGCAATGGAGCGTCGATCCGGAGAAGCTCTCGGGGCTCCGTACGGCGCTGTTCTGCGGCGACGTCCGCGCCTTGTGGCGACACGACAGCGAGCTCGCACCGTTCTTCTGCCCCGACTGCGGCACCTGCTACGCCGCGAGCGTCTGGCAGGCTCACCATGACTCGGCAACCCGCGTCGACGGTATCTGTCCCGTCGGTCATCGGCGACGCCTGTGCGCGGACTGACATGACCAGCCGCACATCACCGATGATCTCGGCGGCTGTGAAGCGGGTATCGGCGGCGGACGACGAAGGACGGCGTCGGGCGGTGAACGCGCTCGTGGCCCTCGCGACCGGGGAAGGCGAGGACGCCTGGGTCGCGGTGGTCGATGCGCTCCCCACGCTCCCGAGGCAGCCGCAGGTCTCGCTCGCCACGGCCCTCGCGCGCCGAGCCGCGACGCACCCGAGTCCGGCCCTGACCCGTTGCCTCTCGTGGCTGCTCACGGCCGGGCCGGAGCTCGAGGCCGTCGGCTTCGCTCACCTCGGGCCCGGCGCCCTCGAGCTGAGACCGCGCCCGCCGTTCGGGCTCGCGCCGGTCACGCAGTGGCGACATTGTCGACAGGTGTCGTTCGCTTCGGAGGACGCGCTCCGGTTCATCGTCCACCCCGATGGCAGCAACGCGGTCGAGCTCTTCACCCGCAGCGTGGGTGGGGCGCCGTTCGGGCAGACGCCCATCGCCACCATCGAACCGTCAGGTCGCTACCGGGACGACGGCACTCTCGCGGTCGAGCGTCCTTCCGAAGACCGCAGTGCCTATGACGCGCACGGCTACCTTGGTGAGATCGAGGTGGTCGAGACCGGGCAGCGAAGCGTCTTGCCCGCGCGCTCGACCCACGTGGCGTGGACGGGCAAGAGCCTCAGCGCGGTCGCACTCTCTCCGGATGGCGCCCGCATCGTGGCAGCCAGCCATGACGGCGAGCTCGGTGTCTTCGACGCGGCGACGGGCACGATGCAGGCTAGGCTCGTTCGCGAGCCTCGCTCGGGCACTGCGATGCTCCTGGCGCTCGATGACCCGGCCACGCGGCTCGTGGCCGGGACCACGGACGCTCGCCTCGAAGTCTGGAGCCCGGCGACCGGCGCGCGCATCGCCGAGATCGAAGTCGCCGGCCCCCCCTCGGCGTCGCCCTCTCACCGCACGGTCATCTCCTCGCCGCGGGATTCGAGGACGGCTCGGTGGAGATCTGGGCCATCGCCGGCGCGAGGCTGCTCGCGCGCGCGAGCGGCCTGCCGCACGCGGCCACCTCCGTCGCGTTCAGCCCGAGCGCCCGGCTCCTCGCGGCGGCTGGCGAGGGTCCGCACGCGTGCGTCTGGGATCTCGCGCTGGTGACGCCGCCCGCCGACGGCTTCGTGAATCGGACCGCAGAGTTCCTCGGCGACCGGCTGCCCGCTCGCTTGTCGGCCGGCTGCGTCTCGGGATTCTCGGGCGGCTGGCAAGTGGTGCTCGACGGCGATGGCAACTGCCTCGTCATCCTCCTTCGACTCCCCACGCCCGCAAACGCGCGCCTCCTGCAGCGGCGCGGCAAGGCTCCGGGGCTCTGGGAGGTCTGCTATCGACGGACGCTCGCCCCCGAGAGCGCGCAGGCCTATTTCGCGCGATGTGTCGACGCGGACGTCGTCTCGAGCCCGATGCCCCCTCCGCGCGCGAGCAGGCCGGACGAGCCCTGGGTGGCGCTGACGCTGCAGAACGCTTCGGGCGCGCGCGTCGCCTTCGGCAAGCCGATCGGCATCGAGTCGCCCGTACTCGATCCGATCGTGAACGCGATGTCCCAGCTCGTCGACGGCCTCGCAGGGCAAGAGCCCGAGTACGAGGGACCGCCTCGCAAGCTCGAGGGGAGGGAGACGAGAAGGGGCCGCACTGCGCGCTTCGGAGCGACCGATGCGGGCGCGCCGCTGATCCTCTGGGGCAGGGGTGAGATCCGGTCGGCCGCGCTCTCGACCGATGGCCGCACGCTGGCGGTGGGCACCAGCCTCGGGATCTGGCTGAGCGATCCGAGCACGAGGGAGCCGCGACGCTTCTTCGAGACCTCTCGCCCCGTTCTCCGAGTCGCGCTCTCTCCGAATGGCCGTGTCGTCTCGGCCACCACCGCACGGGTGGTCACGCAGCTCGGCGTCGGCGGGCGCGCGCTGGGCTTCGGCCTCGCCGGCTGGGATGCCGTGACTGGCGAGCGCCTCTACTCTCTGGAGAGCACGAATCAAGACTGGATCGCGCCCGGGCTCGTGCCCGAAGCCCAGCACCGTTCTTCCTGGGACGAGCTGGCAGCGTTCGATCCAACCGGGCGGCTTCTCGCATCGACGGGCGGTGCCGAGGCCGTGAGCGTCCGCGACGTCCAAACAGGCGCGCACGTCGTGACCTTGCAGGAGCTGCAACCGATCGAGCATCTCGCGTTCAGCCCGGATGGCGCCATACTCGTGGCGACCGTTGGGCAGCGCGACGCGTGGAAGGGAGAGGTTGCCCTCGCGGCAGGCATCGTCCTCTGGGACACCCGCGAGTGGAGGCGACAGGCGCTGTCGTATTTCGTTCGCCCTTCGCGGTCGGCGCTGGGGTACGCCGCAGTGGCGATCTCGGCGGACGGTCGACTCGCGACCGAAGATGCCAGTGCTGGCATTGCGGTCTGTGATCCGCGCGAGCCGGATCGGATGCTGCGCATTGCCCTCCCAGGACCGGGCCGTCTCGCGTTGATGGCCTTCTGCGACGCGGGCTCGCTCGTGACCGCGCAGCATGGCGACGAGTCGATCCGCTGGTGGGATGCGGAGACGGGCCGCCCACTCCGACACGAACGCTGGCCGCACGTGTGCGTCGAGGCCCTCACGTTCGACGCCGCCGGCAATCTGCGAGTGACCGCTTCGGAGAAGTCCCTGTTGGCGGTGCCGAAGCGGGAGCTCTCGCTCACGCTCGACCCGATGGGAGCCGTCGTCGACGGCCCCTCCTACGCCGAGCCCGTCTCGGAGGTCCGTCGGTCCGCGGACGGGGCGATGGATGCCGAGAGCGTTCCCTGCGTCGTCGATCGATACGTCCCGATGGGCGACCGGGAGGACGTCTCGGTTCCGTGCGACATCCGCCTCACGGACACCGCGACTGGACGCGTCCTGCATTGGTTGCGAGGTGGCACCCACGATCTGCGCGACTTCGCGTTCTCTGCCGACGGCAGCATGCTCGCGGCAGCCTACGACGACGGCGACGTCATTCTCCGCTCGGCGGAGGTCCGCCTCTGGTGCACCCGCACCGGCGCGCTTCTTCTGTGCCGTTCCGTGGGGAGCTGTGTGCCCGGGCCCGTGCGCTTCTCCCCCGACGGTCGCCATTTCGCGGTCGCGGCGGGGGAAATCGCGGGCACGGTCTTCGTCTTCGAAGTCTCGACCGGTGCGAAGGTGCGCGAGCTTCGGGGCCACACGAGCGCGATTCGGGCTCTCGCCTTCCACCCCGACAATGACCGCCTCGCGACAGGCGGTAGCGACGCGACGATCCGGCTCTGGTCGGTGCGCGAAGGGCAGGGCGCGGTCGTCGCCGTCCACAACGACGGCGACGTCTGCGCCGTGGCGTTCACCCCCGACGGCTCGAGGATCGTCTCGGGTGGTCACGACGGGAGCGTGCGTTCTTGGAGCGTTCCAGAGCACGGTCGGGTCCCGTGAGCGCTGGGTACGACCGCTGATTCAGAAGCCGGCGAGTCCGAGCGTAGCTCACGACTCTGGCGATCGACGTCCGTGAGTCAGGGGCCGGTGGCCCACCGATAGCGGAGGCCGATCTGACTGATGTCGCCTCCCGCGATCCCGATCGTGTCGGGGCCCGTGATGGCCGGGACGATCGTGAGCAGCGCCTCGAGGTGCGCGTTGATCGCGAACGTGGCGACGATGCCTGCGCGGACGACCAGGGCGGGTCTGCCTGGGACGTCGAGGACCTCGGCGACCACGCCCGCCGTCGCGTTGCCTTCGCGGCCGAGCGTCGCCACCCAGCCGAGTCGCGCCCGGAGGAGCCAGCGTCTCGCAGCGACGACGCGGAGCGTCTCTTCGTACACGCGCTGGTCGCCTTGCACCCTCTCGAGCTCGAAGGCGCTGAAGAGCGCGAGCAGCGAGCCTGGGCCGACGGGGACGGCGGCCGCGAGCTCGGATTCGAGGGTCACATATCGTGCCTTGTCACCGGCGGTCCCAGCCAGATCGAGCGCGCCGTAAGAGTCTTTGGGCTCGAAGAACGTCCGTTGGAACGAAGTCACGACTCGCCCACCGACGCGCAGCGCGACATGGGGAATGACGAAGCGAACGCCGCCGTACCCCGCCGCGCTCGTGGCATTGGCCATCGCACTCAGGTCGACGCCGATGAATCGGTAGTACGGCTTGCCCCAACCGAAGATCGCGCGCGGACGCAGATAGGGCGCGCCCACCTCGGTGTTGACCCCGACGAATGCGCGCGTCTCACCGTGCTCCCACGCGTCGCTCTTGCGCCCGGCGAGCAGGGCGTTGTCGGCGCCACCGACCTCTTGCGCGCGAGCCGGCACGGTGATCGCGAGGCCGGCGACGGCGAGCAGCGCTGCGACTCGGCGGGCCATCAGAAGCCCCCCACCATGGCGACGCCGTTGACCGTCGGAAATACGCGTACGCTGACCGGGCCTTTGGCGCTCGCGTGACGATAGTGGTGAATCCAAGGAATGCCGAACCCCACCAGGGTGCCCACCGCCGCGCCGGTGAGGACGTCGGTCGCGTAGTGCATGTCGCCCATCACGCGGAGCAGCGCCGTCGCGCCGGCGGCGCCGAGCGCGAGCGCGCAGGTGAGCTCGTCGGCGGATGAATCGAAGAGATCGAGCTTCAGGTGATGCGAGCACACCAGCGACGCGCTGACGAACGAGAGCGAGCTGTGGCCCGAGAAGAAACTGCGAAACCGCCCGGAAGATTCGCAGTCGGTGGTCTGCGCAGGCAGCTCGGCCGTCCCGCAGTCTCGCACGTAGGGGCGCGCGCGGCCGGCGGCCCAGGTGACCGTTCCCTGCAACGCGAGCGCAACCGAGATCGCCTCGGCGTCGATGAGGGACATCTGCAGCGCGACGTCCGCGCTCCCTCGATACCAGTAGGCGACCATCAAGGAGTCGACGACGAACGGAAACGTCGCGAGGAGGCTGACCGAGATGTCACTCGCATCCCGCGCCTTGGAGCGCGCGCCGTACGAGGACAGTCGGAACGTGTCGCGCACGCTCTCGTCGAAGGGGGGCGCCGCGCTCCAATGGGTCTCACGCGGGTGGGCGAAGTTGGTCGCCGCCGCGACGGCCACCGCGGTGCCCATGATGACGAACTGACCGGGACCGAAGCGCCCGTAGCGCGAATCCCAGACCAACGGCTTGTCAGGACGGTCTGCCTTCGGTGCAGCGACGCGCGGTTCCTCCGCGGACGCAGACGCCGAACAGGCAAGCAACGCGACGACGACACCGCGGGTGAGCATGCGTGCGCGCACGGTGCACCTCTACCACGTGTCTCGCCTGCGTACACTCGGCGCGCAATCACCTCGCGAGCCCCTATGCTCACCGGGTGCGTGTCGCGATCATCCTCGTTCTCGTATTGACCAACACGACGGGGTGCAGACCCAAGCAGGTCACGTGCTCGAGCTTCGCTGTCGACCACGCGAACGTCCCGTCGAAGCTCCCGACCAGTTTCGTGCGCGACCTCGCGACCGCGAAGTTCTCGACCTGCGAGGACGGCCACACTTACAGGGTGAGGTGCCGTCACGGCACGCTGCACACCGAGTGCACCTGCGCCATCGACGACGTCGACAAGCTCGAATCCAAGCGCAAGGGGCGCATGCCCGACGATCAGGCAGGGGCCGTTTCGTTCGCCAACGAGACGTGCAACTGGAAGCTCCGCTGAGAGCCCCTCATCGGCCGCTCGCGGCCTTCGGGACGCTCGCCAGCAGCGCGCGCACGGAGTCGTATTGCGAGCTCCCGAGCGAGACGAAGCCCTGACCGGAGAACAAGAGCGCGACGGCTTCGCGTGCAGCGGCGGAGACCGAGACCTTCATCAATCCATCGGCGAGGCGCTTGCGCGTCGAGGGCGTGAGCCGTGAGGCGACCACGATCGCATCGGTCGGGATGGGCCCGGCCGTCTCGAGGATGCGGACCTCGGAGTCGGAGTGTGCGCCGGCCTTGGACCAACCCGCGCTCTGGATCTGGCCCGAGCTGTAGAACGCAACGCACGTCGCCCCCACGTCCGCGCGGCCTTCGAACACCGCGCGCACGACCTCCTCGTGCGTGCGGTAGAAGACCTGCGACGAGAAGACGACGTCGGGCTGCATGCCGAGCGTCGTGAGCTTGAGCTTGGGGAACACGTATCCAGCTGCGCTCGACGGATCGACCCAAGCCATGCGCTTTCCGCGCAAGTGCTCGAGCCGCAGGATGGTGCTCTTGGTCGGGACGAAGATCGCGCTCGAGTAGCTCGGTCCGCCGCCGCGCCACACGCCGAGGGCGATCTCGATGGTGCCTGCGCGCTCGAGCTCCACGGCCGTCAACGGCGGCGTCCACGCGAGATCGACGTCACGAGCCTCGATGGCCGCGGCGAGCAGCGGGAACGACGACATCACGCGTCCGGAGACGGTCTCGCCGACCACCTTGGAGAGCTCGGCGCAGATGATCCGCAGGTGCTCCGCGGCTGCCGGCGCGGCCGATACGATGCCGAAGCGCAGCTCGGGACGCATGCTACGAGCGTGACACGGAAAGGCAGGTGCGGTCACCCACCGCGAACGGCAGGCCCCAGGCGCGCAGGATTCTCGAGATGACCTGGGCCTGTCCGGAACGATGTGACGAGCTTGCCATCACCCTGGACCGCGTGATGCAGCGTCGGTCATGGTGACCATGCAGGACCCGAAAACATTCATGCGAGCGAAACGAACGTTGGCCATCGCGCTCCCCGCCATCTTGATTGGCTGCGGCGGCGGCGACGATGATGCGATGACGACCTATGTGCCGCCGCCAGAGGTCGATGCGGCGACAGTCCCGGATGGGATGACACCGATGGACACGATGACACCGACTCCGGACGTGGCAGTGTCCGATACCACGGCTTCCGACGCCGCGGCTCCCGACACCGCGGTGACGGACACAGGGCCGGAGCCACCGCGGCCGGAGCTGATCCCGACGACGCGAGATGCGCTCTATGCGTGGTTGAAGGCGGGCAATTACAAGTCGTGGTCCCACGAATCGGCGCCGCACGCCTCGGCCGGACCGCACGGCGCTCCAGTGCTCGTCTACGTGAACGACGCGCTCATGGATTCGCTGGCAGCCGGAAGCGCGCAACACCCCGCGGGGGCGGCGGCGGTGAAGGAGTTGTTGAGCGGGGGTGCCGTCGACGGTTGGGCGGTGAGCGTCAAGGTCGAGCCCTCGAGCGACGGCGGCATGGGTTGGTACTGGTTCGAGATCTACAGCTCGACGAATCCGGCCGATGCGCTCGCGGGACGGGGGCTCGGGGGCTGCACGTCGTGCCACGTGGCCGGCAAGGACTACGTCCGCACGACCTACCCACTGAAGTGAAGGCAAGGCTCGACGCCAGGTCGCGCTGATTGCGACGAGTCAATTTCGGGTAGGCTCGTGCGCAGGGGGTCCCTTGCGTACGAGCCTACTCTTCTCAGGCGTCCTGCTCGTCTCGTGCTCGTCGAACGAACGGGGTCGTTCCACTCCGACACACGACGGGAACGCGACCATTGAGCTGCTGAAGGCGCACGCCGAGTTGTCGGCGCGCGTGACGGGGTTGCCCCTCGTCCACGCCGCTGAGGGATTCGCGCCGCGCGCCGAGCGTCCCCGGTTGCGCGTGCAATTTCCCGCGCGTGCCAACGGAACGATGCGTCTCACCGCAGCGGAGGGGTTGTGGATCGAGGTGATCGCCGACGACCTCGAGTCAGTCGGCGCGAGCCCCGTGGCGGGCGCGCTTCTGTTCGCCGCGGCGGCACCCGATCTCGACGTCGTGATGTCTGCCAACGAAGCTCACGTCGAAGAACTTCGGCTGCTGCGTTCACCGAAGGCACCAGCGACTTCGCGGTATCGCCTCCACCTCGGACCCGAGGTCTCCGACGTGCGCGTGCGCATGGGCATGATCGAAGTGCTCGATCGGCGCGGCGTCGCGCGTCTTCGCAGCGATCCATGGTTCGCCGTCGATGCGAAGCACCGGCGCATCGACATCGTGCCGCGCCTGTCGGGCGAAGGAGCGAGCCGCCTGCTCGAGGCGACGGTCGACGTCGCGGGCGCGACCCACCCGATCGCAGTCGATCCCGGCTGGGGCACCGCGACAGCCATGGCCTTCGCGCGCGCCGACCACACCGCGACGGTCCTTCCGGGCGGGAAGGTGCTCGTCGTCGGTGGCGAGACGTTCTCCACCACGATGCTCAGCGCTGCGGAGCTCTACGATCCGACCACCCGCACGTGGACGCTCGCCAAAGCGATGGCTACGCCGCGCGCGCTGCACACCGCGACGGTGCTCGGCACCGGCAAGGTGGTCATCACTGGCGGCGCAACCGGAGTCACCGGCGGTGGATACGCGACGGCCACTTCGTCGATCGAGGTCTACGACCCGGCGACCGACACCTGGTCGACCGCAGCAGCCGCGCTCTCGAAGACGCGCCACTCGCACGTCGCGGCGCTCCTCTCGCCGAGCGGGAACGTGCTCGTGGCGGGCGGGATCGAGGGTACGACTGCGACCTACTTCCAAGACGCCGAGGTCTGGGATCCGACCAAGTCCGCCACCACGGCCGTCACCAATTCGAGCACCAGCTTCCACGCCCGGGGCGGCGCGTTTCCGTTCGGGACCAATCGCGTGCTGGTCGTCGGGAGCGACAACGAGAACGAGGACAAGGGCGACGTCTACGACGGCGCCACCAACGCGTTCACCAGCGCACCGGCGCTGTCCATCGGGCGTTCGCGTTCAGCCTTGGTGGGCCTTGCCGACGGTCGGGTGCTCGTCGCTGGCGGACGCGTGATCTCGAGCGGTCTGATCGAGTCGACAGCCGAGATGTTCAACCCCGGCGGCGGTGCGTTCGCCGGCGTCGCAGCGATGCCCGGACCAAAGTTCGCGGCCGGCGCGGTGTTTCTCTCGACGAACAAGATCCTCGTCGCGGGCGGGATCGCCGACGACACCTCGACCACGGCGCACACGGCGACCCACCTCTACGACGTGGCCACCAATACCTGGTCGACAGGCGCCGCGCTCGCCGGCCAGCGCCAGCGTGCAGCGATGGCCCCGCTTCCCGGCGGTGGCGCCCTGATCACGGGCGGCGTGGTCGGCGTCGGCACCACGACGGTGACCAACACCGTCGAAGCGTGGGGGGACGCGATCGCCAAAGGCGCCGAGTGTTTCTCCGCCGGCGCGTGCGCCGTCGGGCTCCATTGCGTCGATGGGGTGTGCTGCGATCGCGCGTGCACCGGGCAGTGCGAGTCGTGCAAGGAGACCTCGAGCGTCGGTACGTGCAAGTTGATCAGCGGCGCGCCCAAGGGCGGTCGCGCCGCATGCACCGGTACTGGCACGTGCGCGGGTAGCTGCGACGGCGTGACGAGCGCTTGTACGTATCCCTCGGCCTCGACGGTGTGCACGCCCGCGGCCTGTATCGGGGGGACCTCGACCGACGCGGCGTTCTGCGACGGCAAGGGCGTGTGCGGAACGCCGCCTGCGTCGACGGACTGCGCACCGTTCGGCTGCGGGGCCACCGGCTGCAAGACCTCGTGCGCGACCGGCGCCGACTGCGTGACGAGCGCGTTCTGCGACGTGAACAAGTGCGTTACCAAGAAGAAGCAAGGCGACGCGTGCACGGGCGCCGAAGCATGCGTGACCGGGTTCTGCGAGAGCGGCGTGTGCTGCGCCACGGCATGCAGCGGCGGCTGCAACGCGTGCAACGTCCCCGGCTCGGTCGGCGTCTGCTCGTCGATCCCCGGGTGCACCGACGCAGGCGTGCCCGACGCGGGGGGCGTCGTCGACGCAGTCGTGGACGCCGTCGCGGAGACTCCCGCGCCCGACTGGGGCGCCACGCCGACCGTTCCAGCGGGCTTCCAACGCTGCAGGAAGAACGGCGAGTGTGCGAGCGGCCACTGCGTGGAAGGTGTGTGTTGCGACACCGCGTGCGCCGATCGCTGTCACTCCTGCGCGCTGCTCACGAGTCCCGGCAAGTGCACGCCCGAGCCCACCGGTGTCGATCTGAGAAGCGAATGCGGCGCCGCGCTCGCGTGCGTGGGCACGTGTGGCCCCGGCGCGCAGTGCATCGGCGCGGGCAAAGGCACGATGTGCGCGCGCAACCGCTGCACGGGACCTTCGAGCGGCGTGGGCCCCGCGTTCTGCTCCGCGCCGGGCGGCGCGTGCTCGACCGACGAAGCAGTACCGTTCGAGTGTGGACCGTACCTTTGCGAGCCCGCGTTCGGCGCATGCAGCACCGCGTGCGTGTCGAGCGACGACTGCGCTCGCGGGTACGTCTGCGACGTGCCGAGCAAGACCTGCGTTGCGATCGCTCCACCCGCAGAGGAGGACAGCGGATGCAGCATCGCCGCGCCGGGAGCCTCCGGTCGCTCCGGACCAGCGATCGCATTCCTGATGCTCTGCGCCGCGCTTGCCAACGTTCGCGCAAGGAATCGGCGGGGCTGAACTGACCGTTCTCATGATTTCGGTCAGCGCGCTCAGCTGGGTGCCCAGGGTATGGCTGTGCGCTGCTAATGAAAATCACTTTCAATAATGGCGACTCGCTCGTCGAGATGCTTCGCGGTGCCCTCCGGGAGCCGCTCGAGGCGCTGCTCGGTGCCGACAAGCGCATCTTCTTGCCCTTCCTCGCGTCGTCGGCGGTGATCGCCGCGATCGTCTGGGCCCAGCGGGTGCGGCGGCATGGTCGCACGACGCTGCTCGGGTTCCTCTTTCCGCGAAGCATCTGGCTGCATCGCTCGGCGATTCTCGATTACCAGATTCTATTCGCGCGCGCGCTGCTGAAGGTCGTGCTGTTTGCGCCCTTCTTCGTATCGACCATCGGCGTCGCACTCGCTGTCACGCGCGTCCTTCGCCACTCGTTCGGGACGATCGATACCTCGCTCTCGCGCGGACCCGTTGCGGCGCTGTTCACGGTCTCGGCGTTCGTCGCGGACGATTTCACGCGCTACTGCGTCCACTGGCTCCTGCATCGGGTGCCGTGGTTGTGGGAGATCCACAAGGTCCATCACAGCGCCGAGGTCATGACCCCGTTCACGCTGCACCGCGTCCACCCGCTCGAGGGATTTGCGATGGCGGTGCGCGCGTCGATCACGATCGGAGCCGTCACCGGACTGTTCATCTGGATGTTCCCCGGTCGCGTGCAGGGCTGGGAGATCCTCGGCGTTGACGCGGTCAGCTTCGCGTTCGCGTTGTTCGGCGCGAATCTGCGCCACTCCCAGGTCTGGTGGTCGTACGGTCCGAAGCTCGAGCGGATCTTCATCAGTCCGGCACAACACCAGATCCACCACAGCGACGATCCGAGACACTTCAATCGGAACCTGGGCGCGGCATTGGCGATCTGGGACTGGGCGTTCGGAACGCTCTACCTGATCCGCGGTCGCGAGCCCCTCCGCTTCGGTCTGCCCGCCGAAGTGCGGAACCACGAGAACAGCGTCGTCTCGAGCATCGTCGGCCCGCTCGTAGCATCCGTCCGAACGCTCGTTCCAAGCCGGCTCGCCCGCCCACGGCCGCAGCCCGGCGAGTAGGGAGTGAAGATCTGTCGGAAAATCCCCCGGACTGAAGTCCGGGGCACCGACTGCAAGACGAAGCCCTTCGGGCTGGCGGAGTTACGTGTCGACGACGACCTCGTTGTCGGCAAGCGTTGCTTCGTTCTGCT